>WNGG01010221.1_pt1 | contig 10192 bp, 5 predicted proteins | sample 5400661 | NCBI WGS metagenome assembly WNGG01 (sample SAMN13153372, study PRJNA577476) | soil metagenome | isolation source: 100 cm soil or saprolite under Garry oak tree replicate 1 | place: USA:California | collected 2016-06-15
TCCTCGACGCGATCCGCGGCAGCGCGCGCCCGAACGCGCCGATCCTCGAGGGGCACCGGAGCACGCTGCTCACGCAGCTTGGCAATATCGCGCTACGCACTGGCCGGGTGCTGCGTTGCGATCCCAAGACGGGCCGCATCCAGGGGGATGCCGAGGCCGCGAAACTCTGGGGGCGCGCGTATGAGCCCGGGTGGGAGCCGAAAGTCTAGCTATTCGAACAGGCTCGCGAGCCGGATGCGGAGCCCCGGCGTGGGTGAGCAGGTTCCGCATCTTGATGCGGACGAGCGTCTGGCCCCCGCGTGCGGTCGGCTTGGACACGTCGACATCGATGCAGTAGTACGGTGCACCTTCGTGCTCGAAGAACATCTTCCGTTTGATCTCGATCGCTTCGATCAGGGATGCCATGAACCAATCCATCTTACGCAGTCAAGGCGCCGGGAACGGCAGGGTGTGCGACACCGGAGTTAGGCATTAACGGCGTAGTTTTCCCAATATTGTTCGAACTCTCCAGTAAATTCGCACTGTGTCCATAGCCAGTTCCATTACTACTCGATACATCATACGCATCAGCCCCGACGTCATACTCGTTCATTCGTCCTAACCTAACCATTGAATTGAACTAACCGCGCATACGTCCCCTGGCAGGCCCTGACTTACCGCCAAGTTCGTCGATGAATCGTTTGGCTTGGGTCAAGTCATAGCCGTAGAGATGCCGGACGGCGCGAATCGCGCCCATTTGGTCGCCGCCATCGATGAGCTGGAGGATCATCGCCTCCTGTTCTGGCTGAGGCAAAGCTTTCAAGTCGCGATAATCGATCTTGCTTGAACTCGGATCCTCAGCCCTGACCGCCAGGCCCATCTCAGCCAACAGATTCCTAATGTATGGATAGACGCCCCATTCCACTCGAACATTGCCGTCCACGATCTGAACCGGATAATGCTGGCTGCGGCTCGATCCGCTTCCATACCAGGTCTTCTGTCGCGGACCTTTCCGTTGCCGTTCCTCGACGAGCTTCTGTTGCAATTCTTCTGTCTGCGATGGGTCACGAAACCGAAACTCCAGGTATCGATAACGCTGATTCCAGTCGTCGGCGCGAGTCACGCCGGGTGTGGAACGATGAAGCTTGTGTTCACGTGCCCATTCGATTTCCGAATATGCGATGCGGACGACGACGGGACCATCATCGGAAAAGTGGTAATTGAGATACGACCGGAATTTCACCAACATCTCGCCCGCTTGCGTGCGCACCAGCCAGCTCGTGGATCTCAATCGCGCTTTGAGCATCCTCCAGATCATCCATGAGAAAAGCCCGAACCAGAATACGATCCAGCCGCCGATGAACACACCGGCCCACGCGCCCTCGTTCCATGCGCGAACTCCGAGTACAAGCGCAGTGATCGCGATCCCTCCCGTGATAAACAGCGCTAATGAGACCGAGTAAATGCGGTACTTGAACTGTGTTTTGAACGGCTAGAGCTGAGCCTGCGCCAACGTCAGCAACTGCATGCTTTCCTCAAGCTGCTCGTGCGTGGTCCGGCGGGCGGCCTACGATTTACTTGCCGCCTTCTTCTTGTAGGGTTCTCACTCCTGGGTTGTAGGTCCTATGTTAACTTCTTCCCGCCCGCTCCGGCCTCCCCTCGCGGCGGCAAGAGCCATTTTATATTATTAGATATCTGTTGGCGTGGTCCCCCTTCTCAAAAGACCAGCTTGAAGCCGAACATCCTTGCTCACTCACGTGGAGCAGTTTCTTCCGTTCCTCCGTGGCTCTGTCTCTCGGTGGCCAATGACGCTTTTTTGGCCACGGAGTTTTCATGATCCTGCGGTTCGCCACTGCGAATGAAAATCACTGGGAGCGGGAGGACACGACTTCAGTCGTGCCGCAGGAGACGCACCTCCAAGAGGCTTTAGCCGCTGAGGGATATCTGTCGGCTTTACAGTATCTTCCGACGCCTCAGGGGCTAAAGCCCCTCTTCAACACGCTTCGTGACGGCACGACTGAAGTCGCGCCCTCCCGTACCCGAAAGGCGTATTTTCATAGGAGACACAGAGAGGATCCCGACTCGGGTCAACGAGGACGCGATGATCAGGGAGACGGGCTGCCAGCCTGCGGAAAACCCGCGGGAACGCGTTCCACTTGTGCGGGACCAGGAACTTGCATAGACTCGTGTGGCAAGAATCCCGCAGGAGGAGACCTCTCGATGCTTGTGTTAATGAAAGCGGGGGCGACCGAGGCGCAGATTCAAGACGTCTGCCGCAAGATCGAGGAAATGGGGTACAAGGCGCATCCGATTCCGGGTGCGACAAGAACCGCAATCGGCATCACCGGCAACCAGGGCCCCGTGGAGGCTGCACTGCTCGATGACATGCCGGGCGTGGGCGAGTGCGTCCCTGTTTCCAAGCCCTACAAGCTCGTCGCCCGGGAGCTGAAGGAAGAAGGGACGATCGTAGATTTGGGAGGCGGCGTCCTCGTCGGAGGCAACGATCTGGTAGTCGCCGCCGGGCCCTGCGCGATCGAATCGCTCGAGCAGGCGCTCACAATAGCTCGCTCCGTGCGCGCCGCGGGCGCCCGGCTTTTCCGAGGCGGCGCCTACAAGCCTCGGACGTCTCCTTACAGCTTTCAAGGCCTGGGCGAAGAAGGCTTGAGAATCTTGTCCGAGGTTCGCTCGGAAGTCGGCCTCAAGATCGTAACCGAGGCTGTCGACCGTGAAAGCCTCGATCTGGTCGAGCGCTATGCGGACGTCATCCAGATCGGCGCCCGGAACATGCAGAATTTTTCGCTGCTCAAAGCCGCCGGCCGCGCGAAGAAACCCGTGCTCCTCAAGCGCGGGCTCTCCGCCACTCTCGACGAGTTTCTCATGGCCGCGGAATACATCATGGCTGAGGGGAACTACCGCATTATCCTGTGCGAGCGCGGGGTCCGGACTTTTGCAGACCATACCCGCAACACGCTCGATCTGAGTGTTGTCCCTGCCGTGCACCGGCTCAGCCACCTGCCGATCATCGTCGATCCCAGCCACGGCACGGGACGGAGAGAAAAAGTCCTGCCGCTGTCGCGCGCCGCCGTCGCCGTGGGCGCGGACGGGCTCATCATCGAAGTGCACCACAAGCCCGACCAAGCGCTCTCGGACGGTCATCAGTCGATTTTCCCGTCTCAGTTCGAGCACTTGATGCGGGACGTTCGCCAGATTGCCCCCGTTCTCGGGCGCTCCATCCAGTAGGCCTTTGGTTCATGCCAAGTACATCTGTTCGTAAATAAGGATTTTCCGTCAAATGACAAATGAACAATGACAAATAGAAGTCAGAAGCCTCGACAACGAACTGCGATTTGTCATTTTTCATTGGCCATTTGTCATTTGTCATTAGTTTCAAAGAAAGCTTCGCAGCGCTCGAGGCTTGGCAATCTGGTTCTGATCGCGACGATCGGTCTGATTGGACTCTGCCCGCTTTCAGCCAGTTTAGACGGGCCCCTGTTTGAAGAGGTGCCGCCGTCCCGAAGTGGAATCCACTGGGTCCATGAAAACGCCCGCTCGGAAAAGCGCTATCTTCCCGAAACGCTCGGTCCGGGTTGTGCTTTCCTGGATTACGACAATGACGGCTGGATGGACATCTACCTGGTGAACTACGGCCCCTCCGATTTTTACAAGCCGCCCGAATCCCTTCGAAGCGCGCTCTATAGGAATAATCGTGACGGCACGTTTGCCGATGTCACCCTCAAGGCAGGTGTGGCAGGAAACGTTTTCGGGATGGGGGTTGCAGTAGGCGACTATGATAACGACGGGAACCCGGACATGCTGGTGACGGCCTACGATCACAGGCCCGTTCTCTATCACAACAATGGCGATGGCACCTTCACTGATGCGAGCGAGAAATCGGGAATCGTAACCGACAGCTGGACTACCAGCGCCACCTGGTTTGATTATGACAACGATGGCGATCTCGACCTGTTTCTCTGCAGCTTCGTCGAGTACGGGCTGAAGCTGCACGTTTTCTGCGGAGATAACAAGATCGGCCGCGCCTATTACTGCATCCCGCGCGTTTTCAATCCGACGCCCAGTTACTTGTTCCGCAACAATGGGGATGGCACCTTTGCCAACGTCAGCGAGGCCAGTGGCATCTCCAAGGCCCTGGGCAAAGCGCTCGGCGTGGTCGCCACAGACATCAACAACGACGGCTGGATGGACCTGTTCGTGGCCAACGACACCGTTCAGAATTTCCTCTTCGTCAACCGTGGGCAGGGGAAATTTGAGGAGACCGGCCTCATGGCTGAAGTGGCCTACAGTGAAGACGGACGCCCGCGTTCCGGGATGGGCGTGGATTCCGCGGACTTCGACGGCGACGGTTGGCTGGACCTGTTTGTGGCCAACGTGGACCAGGAAAAGTTCTCCATTTACCGGAATAACCGGGACGAGACCTTTCGCGATCTGGCCATGGCCACAGGTATTGGCCACGCCACTCTGCTGCTGAGCGGCTGGGGGCTACGGTTTCTGGACTTCGACAACAACGGCGAAATGGACCTGTTCCTGGCCAACGGTCATCCGGACGACATGGTCGAGCTCAACATGACCAAGGTCACCTACAAGGAACCCCTGCTGCTCTTCCGCCAGGAAAACGGGAAATTTCACAACGTCTCGGCGCAGGCCGGGCCCGCCTTCTCGCGCCAGTTTCCCGCGCGAGGAGCCGCCCTGGGCGATTACGACAACGATGGCCGCCCAGACATCCTGGTCGCCAACAACGGCGGGCCGCCTCTGCTGTTGCGCAACAAGGCAGGACAGGGCCAACACTGGCTTGGCATTCGCCTGGTCGGGACCGCAAGCAATCGCGATGCGATCGGGGCCCGCATCACGTGGTCTGCCGGCGGGGTCAAGAGGTCGCGCTTGAAAACGTCCGGCGGCAGCTACCTCTCCTCGCACGATCCCCGCCAAATCCTGGGCCTGGGCGCCGCAAAACTCGATTGGCTCGAAGTGAAGTGGCCCGGCCCAAAGGGGAAGGTTGAGCGCTTCACTGAAGTACCGGTGGATTGCTACGTGACGATTACCGAAGCCAAAGGACTTGAGAAAACGGTCGCCCAGACGAAGTAGTCCTTTTCACGAAATACAGTAACCCAATTGTTCACCGCAGAGACGCACAGGCCGCAGAGAAAGAAACCACAGACTTCTCTGCGAACTCCGCGTCTCTGCGGTGAGATTTTTTAAGATTAGTTAGTCGCGGCGGGGCGGGCGCACGGTAAAGAGCAATTCGCGGACGGGCGAGACTCCCAGATCGTCCTGCTTGACTTCCTTTTCCAGTTGCTGAGCTTTCTCCAGCTCAGCTTTGGACTGCTCATGATTCCCGGTGCCCCGGTACGCGGCACTGAGCGCGTAGCGGGCTTCGATCAGATCGGGCTTGTGCCGAAGCGCGACGTTGAGATGCTCGATCGCAGCGGCGTAATCCTTGCGCGTTAAGGCATTCCTGCCGGCGAGAGAGCGAATAAACGGGTCCTCCGGGCTCAACCGGACCGCCTCCAGGATGGCTTTCTTCACGCCCTCGGTGTCGTCCGGCGTTGCATGCAGCGTCGCCAGCGCCAGGTAGAAGTAAGCTGCCGGATCCCTGGCCCCCAGGGCGATCGCCGTCTCCAGCATCGCTTTGGCCTCTTCCGAAAAAAGACGGGCTTCCAAAATGATTCCGTGGAGGAGATAGGGAACGTCCCATTCCGGCCAGCGGGATTGCATGCGAGAGAGCACCTGCTTGGCTTTCTCGGGCTCCTTCGTCAACTCCAGGACGATCGCATGAGTCAGCATGAGCTCCGGCACTTCCGGCACAAAGCTCTTGGCTTGCTGCAGGAGTTGCTCGGCCTGTTCGAATTGCTCGTGCTTGATCAGAAACAAGGCCGCCTGGAAATACAAATCGGCCCGCGTAGGCGCAGCCCGGAAGGCACGGTTCAGGGTTTCTGCCGCCTCCTTCACACGCCCGAGAGAGTCCAGAAGCTGAGCGCGCAGCAAGTAGTAGTCACCCTTCCGGTGATCAGGGGGAACGTTGTCGAGCACTTCGAGAGCGGGCGTCTCACCGGCGATGTGGGAAACCGCAATAGCCAGGTCCAGCCGAACCTCGCCGGTTGAAGACGGGGATCCCGCTGCCGCCTCGAGAAAGCGTCTCGCGGCTTCATATTGCTCGTACTCGAGCAGAGCTACTCCGCAGTCGGACAGGATCTTGCCGTCGGAAGTCTTGCCGGCAACCGTGTCGAAAATCACAAGCGCTGCGGCGGTGTCACCCTGGGCCAGCAAGGCTTTCCCCAAACGCACTTTCAGCCCCACATCCTCAGGGTTGGCGGCAATGCTTCTTTGCAAGGCGGTCACATTTTGGGCGCGCTGTTGCGCCGGAGAAAGACTGAGATAATCGAACAATCCGGCGCGCGCTCGCTGCCGCCCGGCGTCGGGCCCGATCTGCTTGAACCGGACCAGCATCGCCTCGGCTTCGTCTTTGCGGCCGGCTCTTCGCAGAGCCCGGCTGTAATGAATCAGAATGCGGGAGTCTTTTGGAGCCAGCTCCGCCGCACGGCCCAATACCTTGACGGCTTCAGCCGGCTGCTCGAGCAGCAGATGGCATTGTCCCAGCAGATCCAAAGCGAGCACGTGATCCGGCGTCTGCCGCAAGATGTGTTTCAGGTCCTCCATCGCTTCCGCGGCCTGACCTGCCTCATAGTAAAGCGCCGCGCGGGCGTAGCGGGCTGGAAGGTGCTTGGGATCTACCTGCAGAGCCTTGGTCAGGCGTTCCAGCGCCTTATCTCTTTCGAATGTGATCCCGGCGAGCGCCAGCTTATACAGGCCGTCAACCTCATCCGGATGTTTCTGGACATACCATTCAAGATCTGGAAGCCCGCCCTTGAGCTTGCCGCTGCGTACAAGAGCGAACCCGCGTTCTCGCCGCGCGGTATCATCGTCAGGGCGGAGTTTGAGGTACCGGTCATAAGCCGAGGCGGTGTCGCCGTAAAAGCCAAGTTTTTCCGAGGTGTGCGCCAGCAATAACAGAACATCAAGACGATCCGGCGCCAGACGCTCGGCCTTCACCAAACAGCCCGCGGCCAGTTCATCTTTGCCGCGCTGGGCATAGACTTGCGCCAAGCCCACGAGACAGTCAACGTCATCAGCCCGCCGCCGGAGCGCTGCCTCAAAAACCTGCTCCGCGCGGTCGAGATGACCGGCCCGCATAGCAGCGAGCGCCAGGTTGTACAGCACATCCAGGTTCGCCGGTGCAGCCTCCAGGGCTTCGTTGAAGGCTTTTTCCGCCTGTTCGAATCGTTCCCATTTCACAAAGATCATGCCAATCGAAAAGGCCAGCCGGGAATCGCCGGATGCCTGCTTCACGAGCTCCGTCAGCAATGCTTCCGAACGTTCTTTCTTCCCGGCGAGGTAGAGAGCCTGGGCCCTCAAGAGCTGTGCCGCAGGCGTCATCTGCTCCGCGGCAGGCAGCCGATCCAGGAACCGCAACGCACCTTGGCCCTCTTTGGCGTCAACGCTCATTTGGGCCAGATGCAGGTTGGCGTTGGGGTGATGGGGATCCAAGGACACGACCCTCTGAAAGCTTGCCCGCGCGCGTTCCTGCAGGCCCTTGGCCAGGTAGTGGTTTCCCATGTTGTTGTGGAGCGCGGCCGAGCCCGGGGCCAACCGGAGGGCTTGCGTGTAACAGCGCTCCGCCTCGTCGAAGCGCTTCTGGGCATCCAACACGACACCCAGCATTCCCAGGGCGCGCACGTCGCCCGGACTGCTGCGCAGTATGGAACGCAGGGTCTCTTCAGCTTCCGCCATCTTGCCGGTTTGAAAGGCGGCGGCCGCCCGGTCGTAGACGGAATCTGAAACCTGGCTCTGCGCGAGACCGGACAGTGAAACAAGCAGGATGAAAGCGAAGCTCAGGACCATAAACTGCACAAAATGAAACCACAGATGAACACAGATCCGTGTTTATCCGTAATATTAAGCCGAAAATCCTTTGCCGGCAGGAAAGGGTTTTTCTTCGCGAAATCTTCGCGCTCTTCGCGGCTTCGCGGTGAATCCTGGGCTGGACTTTCACCGCGAAGGCGCGAAGCACGCGAAGAAAACGCGAAGGACTTGAGTTTGGTTGCGGCTATGTCGCGCCGTGTTCATCTGTAGTTTCGTTCGTTCTTGTGGAACTCGTGGCCAGTAAAACCGCCACGACTTTCCACGAATTTAACACGAATTAAATTCTTCACAGCTCAACCACACCCGATCGCTTCCCATTCCATCATTTTTGGATCCTACTCAGACCGCTTACCAGAGCTTTCCACGATGCGATGATAGCGGTTGGTGGTGAGCCCGGAAACCGTCTGTACCTGCCCGTTGGGCCATCGAATTTCCACCGACAAAGATTCTGGAGCGGGCCCCCGCCCGAGACCGAACACTATTCGCTTATCATGAGAGGCCAAATAGCTGCTGCCCCCTGTTACCCAGCGGACCATGGTTCGGCCGCCACTCGGCAGGGAAAGCCGCGCCCCGATTGCATCCCGATTACTGGCGGTGCCTTGAAGATCAAATCCGATCCATCGATTGGATTGCCCCTTGGTGTTCCGCAGGAGAACCGGCCGGTCTCCCAGACGCACAAACACCACATCGCTGTCTCCATCGTTGTCGAAGTCACCGGTCGCCATACCTCGCCCCGAATACCTGGTGCGGAAGGCCGGACCCGCTTCGGCCGATGCATCCCGAAAAACCGCATGCCCGTTGTTCTCCAGGAGCAGCGGCTGTTCCTGATAGGTCACGTCCTTGCGCGTGAGCTCAATCACGTGATTGATGTGACCCGTGATAATGAGCACATCAAGGTCTCCGTCATTGTCGTAATCAAAGAAACGGACGCCCCAGCCGACGTAGAGTCTCGTGAACAGAGCCAGTCCGGAGCTCCGGGTCGCATCCTCAAACGGAAGGCGTCCCCGATTGAGGTGGAGGGAATGGTATTCGTCGTTAAAGTTCGTCACGATAATATCGGGCGACCCGTCGCCATCCACGTCGCCCGCATCCGCTCCCATGCCTGCCAGCGCCACTCCGTCCGGGTTATAGGCTACCTCCGCTTCGACGCCTGCGTCGCGAAACGTTCCGTGTTTTTGATTCAGCAAGAGCAAGCCGGGTGAGGCGTCCCGAGCGACGTACAGGTCTGCCCAGCCGTCATTGTTGAAATCCGCGCTGACCACGCCTAGCGCCCTGCCCACGAGATCGTGGATCCCAGCCTGCACAGTGACATCCTTGAAAGTCCCGTCCCGTTGATTGTGGTACAACACCGAAGCCTGCCCCGGATAGGCTCGTTGCGCGCAATACGTGGGTTCACCGTCATACTCGCATCGCTTGGGATCGTTAAAGGAGATCTCCGCGTAATTGCAGACGAACAAGTCCAGGTATCCGTCCCGATCATAATCAAACCAGGCCGCGCTGGCGGCCCATTTGCCGGCATTCTCCACTCCGGAGGCCTGGGCGACATTGCGAAAGGTCCCGTCTCCGTTGTTGTGAAACAACGCGGAAGCCGGATAACCGGTCACGTAAAGATCTTGAAACCCGTCATTGTCGTAATCGGCGGCCGCCACTCCCATACCGTAAAATGGCGTCGTCGCCACGCCCGCCTTGGCTGCCACGTCCTCAAAGCGTCCCTTACCCAGATTTCGATAAAGCCCGTGTCGAACCGGAGTTTGACTTTTGCCTTTGGGCGTCTCTCCGCCATTGACGAAAAACAGATCCAAAAGCCCGTCGGAATCGAAGTCGACAAACCCAACGCCCCCGGCGGTCGCTTCGATCAATAGCCGGTCGGGTGATTCCCCGTTGAAGTGCCTCCATTGAATTCCGGCACTGTCGGTAACATCTTCGAAGGTGTTCTCGGCGGGCCGGCCCGCAACAGCAAGGACGGACGAGCCTAAAATGCAGAGGAAAAGAGCGGCTCTCAAGCCTCGAAACAAAACCATACGCTTTGTTGACGCGTAGCGCGGCTTCCAGCCGGCATCTCCTTTTGTTTACATACTCAGTGTCCCGTTGAGCGGGACGCTACACTTCGTTCTGCGCCGCATAACTGAACACCGATCCGTACTACTAAGCCGAAAATCCTTTGCTGGCAGGAAAGGATTTTTCTTCGCGAAATCTTCGCGCTCTTCGCGGCTTCGCGGTGAATCCTGGGCTGGACTTTCACCGCGAAGGCGCGAAGCACGCGAAGAAAACGCGAAGG
>WNGG01022981.1_pt1 | contig 10191 bp, 7 predicted proteins | sample 5400661 | NCBI WGS metagenome assembly WNGG01 (sample SAMN13153372, study PRJNA577476) | soil metagenome | isolation source: 100 cm soil or saprolite under Garry oak tree replicate 1 | place: USA:California | collected 2016-06-15
GACGAGTGCTGTGACGCCGAGGACGCCCGATACCCTTAACGCCCGGGCCCGCGGTCCGGAGGGGCGAGCCACCCGGCGCCGACCGCCCTGTAGAGCGCGACGGCATCGACGAGCTGGTCGCGCTCGGCCTGCGTGAGCGCGAGCTCGGCGCTGAATAGGCTGCGCTGCGCGTCGAGCACGTCCAAATAGCTCGACACGCCGTTCTGATAGCGCACGGTCGCGAGCTCGAGCGCGCGGCGCAGCGCGACCGCCTGGCGTTGCTGCGCCGTAGTCTCGTCCTGCGCCGTCCGCAGCGCCACGAGCGCGTCCTCCACCTCGCGCAGCGCCACGAGCACCGTCTGCTCATAGCGGGCGCGGGCCTGCTGCGCGCGTGCCCGCGCGATGTTGACCTGCTCACCGCCTCCAGGCCGGCCCTCCGTGAACAGCGGGAGCGAGACCCCTACGAACGCCTGCCAGATATTCGTTTGCGACCCAAACCACTGCGAGAACTGGGTACTCTGGGTGCCGTACTCGCCGGTGAGGGTGATGGCCGGCAGCCACTCGCCTTCCGCCACGCCGATCCGTGCCGTGGCGGCGCGGAGCTCCGCCGCCGCGCTCCGCACGTCGGGGCGCTCGGTGAGCAACGCGGCGGGCACGCCGGCGGGGATCGGGATCCGGGTCACGAGCTGGGTGAGCGACCGTCCCCGCGCCATCGCCGCGGGCGTGTGGCCGACGAGCACGCTCAGCGCGTTCTCTTGCAGGGCCACGGCGCGCTCGAACTGGGCCACGCTCGCCGCCGGGCTCGCCGCCTCGGCCTCGAACTGCCGCACGTCGAGCTCCGAGATCAACCCGTGCTCCAGTCGCTGCCGGGCGAGCGCGAGCGTCTGTTGCCGCGACTCGAGCGTACGGCGCGCGATTTCGAGGTCGAGATCCGACGCGCGCAGGTCGATGTACGCCGTCGCCACTTCGCCGATCAGGGACAGCTCCACCGCGCGCCGGTTCTCCTCCTGGGCGAGAAGGTCGGCGTGGGCGGCCTGGGTGGCGCGGCGCAGCCGGCCCCAGAGGTCGACTTCCCAGCGCGCGTCGGCCGTGGCCTTGTAGACGTTGAACGTCTGCGCCCCGAACGTGCCGAACTGGACCTGGTTTCTCCCCCCCGTGCCGTTGGCGCTGAGATCGGGCAAGAGCGCGCCGCGGGTGGCCCGGTACTGGGCGCGGAATTCGTCGATGACTGCCCTGGCGGTCCGCACGTCACGGTTTGCCTCGAGCGCGGTGTCCACGAGGTGCCGCAGGACGGAATCCGCGAGCAGCTCGACCCAGCGGAGCCGAGCGGCGGAGTCCGCGCGGAGGCCGGCGCGGCTGGTGTCGTACGTGAACGGCACCCGCGCCGTATCCGTGCCGGGTGGCAGCAGCGTATCGCGGCTCGTGCGCAGCGAGTCGAAGAACGGCCGGAGCGAGTCCTCGGATGGTGCAGGCGGCCGCCACCCGTCGGGCAGACCGAGGGCGGGCCGGTGATAGCCCGGCCCCACGGCGCAGCCGGCGATCAGGGCGGCGGCGGCGGCGGCGGCGGCGGCGAGACAGGGGGATGAGGCGGGCGGCAGCTCAGTCTCCCGGCGCGGGGACAGGAGTCGGAACGGGCGGGACTTCGGTCGCTTCCCCGGCGCCGCCCCGCACGAGCCCCCGCTCGCTCAGCGCCCGGATCGCGGCGAAGAACAGCGGGATGAAAAAGACCCCGACCGTCGTCGCCACGAGCATCCCGAAAAACACGCTCGTGCCGATCGAGTGGCGGCTTGCGGCTCCCGCGCCGCTCGAGACGAGCAGCGGCGCGACGCCCAGGATGAACGCGAACGACGTCATGAGAATCGGCCGCAGCCGCTCGCGGCCCGCTTCGATGGCGGCTTCGCGGATCGTGCGGCCCTCGGCGCGCAACTCCGTCGCGAACGCGACGATCAGGATCGCGTTCTTCGCGGCCAGGCCGACCACGACGATCAGGCCGATCTGGACGTACACGTCGTTCGGCATCCCGCGCAGCCAGACGCCCAACAGCGCGCCCAGCACGCCGAACGGCACGCCCAGGAGCACCGCGAACGGAATCGACCAGCTCTCATACTGGGCGGCGAGCACCAGGAACACCATGATGAGCCCGAGCCCGAACACGAGCCCTCCCTGCCCGCTCGAAGCCCGCTCCTGATAGGACTGTCCGCTGAAAGCGTAGCCCAGCCCCTGGGGGCCGTAGCGGTCGCGCGCCAGGGTCTCGGCGGCGTCGAGCATCTGGCCGGAGCTCTTCCCCGGCCCCGGGCTCCCGGTGACGAGCGCGGAGGTGAACCCATTGAACCGGGTGATGATGCTGGCGCCTCCCCGGAATTCCGTCCGGGTGAGCGCAGACACGGGGACCATCTCCTGATCGGGGCCGCGCACATGGAGGCGGCCGATGTCCTCCGGCGTCTGGCGGAACCGCGCCTGCGCCTCGAGCTGCACCCGGTAGGTCTTCCCGTACAGGTTGAAGTCGTTGATGTAGAGCGTGGACAGAAACGCCTGGAGCGTCTGGTACAGGTCCGTGAGGGAAACCCCCAGCGCTTTCACCTTCTCCCGGTCCACCTGGACGAACAGCTGCGGCACGTTCACCCGAATGTTCGGGGTCACGCTCCGCAGGTCGGGCAGCGCGTTCGCGTCGCGCGCGAAACTGCCCGCGAGCCCGGCGAACCGCACGATGTCGTTCACGGACCGGTCCTGGAGGTTCATCTCGAGGCCCGCCGTCGTGCCGAGCCCCGGGATCTCCGGGAGATTGAAGGCGAACGCCCGCGCCTCCTGCAAGCGGAACAGATAGCCGTTCACGGCGCCCAGCACCGCGTTGAGCTGGTCCTGCCGGGCGGACCGTTCGTCCCAGGGCTTCAAGGCGACGAAGATCGTGGCGGCGTTCGTCTGGTTCGCGTTTTGGATGAAGTTCAGTCCGACCAACGCGACGGAGTGCCGGATCGCCGGCTGTCGCTTCAGGAAGGCCTGGATGTCCTGCACGACCGCGTCGGTACGCTGGCGCGACGCGGCGTCCGGCAGCTCGACGAAGATCGCGAAGTAGCCCTTGTCCTCGGTCGGAATGAACCCGCTCGGCACGATGCGTACGAGGACGAGCAGCAGGGCGACGATGACCCCGAAGCTGGCGAAGAAGGTCCGGGGGCGGTCGATCACCAGGCCGGCCGCCCCGAGATAGCGCTCGGTCACCGCCTGGAAGCCCCGGTTGAACCGAGCGAAGAGCCGGCTTAGCGGCGCCCCGGACTTGCGCCCGGCGTCGGCACTAACCCCGGGCGCAAGCCCGGGGTGACTGGGGGGGGGCTTGAGCAGCACCGCGCACAGCGCCGGGGTCAGCGTCAGCGCCACGATGCCCGACAACACGACTGCCACCGCGATGGTGATCGCGAACTGGCGATACATGAGGCCGGTGATGCCACCCAGGAAAGCAACCGGAACGAACACGGCGCACAGCACGAGCACGATGGCGATCAAGGCCCCGCTCACCTGGCGCATCGCCCGGTCGGCGGCGACCGCGGGCGGCACGTGCTCGGCGGCCATGATCCGCTCCACGTTCTCGATCACGACGATCGCGTCGTCCACCACGATGCCGATCGCGAGCACGAGGCCGAACAGCGTGAGCAGATTGACGGTGAAGCCGAGGACCCGCATCCCGAAGAAGGCGCCGATGACCGATACGGGGACGGCGAGCACCGGGATGAGCGTCGCCCGCCAGTTCTGCAAGAACACGAACACGACGAGCGTCACGAGCACGAGCGCCGCGAACAGCGTCTTCACCACCTCCGTGATCGACGCGGTGATAAAGGGCGTGGTGTCGAACGGGACGATCCACTGCACGCCTTGGGGGAAGCTCTTGGCCAGCTCGGCCATGCGGGCCATGACCGCGCCCTTCACGTCGAGCGCGTTCGCGCCGGGCCGGAGATAGACGAGGAAGAAGGCCGTCGGCGCGCCGTCCAGCCGCCCGGCGAGGTTGTAGTTCCGGGCGCCAAGCCGCGCCTCGCCGATGTCGGCAATCCGGACGAGCGAGCCGTCCGGCCGGCCCCGGAGGCGTTCTGCTCTCGCACGGCGGCGGCGACGTCCGAGACGGTCATCCCGAGCTGCGCCATCCGATCGGGGTCGAGGCTCAAGCGCATGGCGAACTCGAGCTGCCCGAACGTGATCGCGTCCCCGACGCCGGGCACGCGCTTGAGCTCGTCCTCGACGTAGATCTTCGCGTAGTTGCTGAGGTACTCCGCATCATAGCGCGGATCGTCGGAGATCAGCGCGCCGACGAGGAGGATGTCGGTCTGCGCTTTCTTGACCGTGATCCCGTTGCGCACGACCTCCTGCGGCAGCTGCGGTTCGGCCAGCGCGATTTGGTTCTGGACGTCGACGGCCGCCAGGTCCTGATTCCGCGAGATGTCGAAGTAGACCGACAGGTTCATGGTCCCGTCGCTCGAGTTCGACGAACGGAAGTAGAGCAGTCCCTGGAGCCCGGACAGCTGTTGCTCGATCGGGGCCGCGACCGCCTCGGCGACGTCCTGCGCGGTCGCCCCGGGGTAGACGGCCTGCACCTGCACCGCGGGCGGCGTGAGGGGTGGGTACCGGTTCACCGGGAGCGTACCGAGGGAGAACGCCCCGAGCAGCACGATCGCGATCGAGATGACAGCCGAGAAGATCGGCCGCCGGATGAAGAGATTGCGGATCTCGGGCGCGGCGCTCACGGGCCGACCTTGATCTTGGGCGGCGCCGACGGCGCGGCGATCACGGCGCTATCCCCCGCCGCTGCCGCGCTCGTGTCCGCGGCGGGCCGGTACGCCACCGGCGTGGCTCGCTGTCCGGGGGCGACTTTCTGGACGCCATCCACCACCACGCGCTCGCCCGCCTTGAGGCCCTGGTCGATCAGCCACGCCCCGCCCTCCCAGGACGTCGCGACCACATCCCGCGCCGCCACCTTGTTGCCGTCGCCCAGGACGTAGACAAACGCTCCGCCCAGGCCCCGCTGGACGGCGCGCTGGGGCACGAGGATCGCACCCGGCCGCTTGAGGCCCACCAGCCGTACCCGCACGAACTGGCCCGGCAGCAATACGTGCTGCGGATTCCGGAACTCCGCGCGGAGCGAGAGGGTCCCGGTCACCGGCTGCAGGGCAAGGTCGACGAAATTGAGGAGGCCGGTGCCGGGAAAGATGCTGCCGTCGGCGAGCGTCACTTGCACGGGGAGCACGCGGGCCGGCACGAGCAGCCGGTGCGTCGCGATGTCCCGCCGCCAGCGCAGCACCTCCTGGTCGGACGGGCTGAAGTTCACGTAGATGGGATCGATCTGCTCCACCGTCGTGAGCAGGTCGCTCGGGCCCGTCACTCGGGCGCCCAGGTCCAGCAGCGCCCGGCCGGCGCGGCCGGCAATCTCCGCGCGGATGAAGGTGTCATCGTACTCCTTCTTCGCGCGATCCACTGCCGCCTGCGCCGCCTGGACCGCGGCGCGCGCCTGATCGAAGGCCGTCTCGGCGTCATCTACGTCCTTTTGGGCCACGGCGCGCGAGCCAAGCAGCGCCTTGAGGCGCGCCAGGTTGCGCTCGGCGTTCGCGAATCGGGCGGTGGCGTCCGCGAGCTGCGCCTGGGCGCTCCGGTAGGCCGCCTCGTACGTCGTGGGGTCGATCTGGAAGAGCAGGGCGCCCTTCGGGACGTCCGTGCCTTCGCCGTAGGGACGCGCGATGATGACCCCGGCGACCTGGGCGCGCACCTCGACGCGACGCGACGCCGCGGCCTGTCCCACGAACTCGTAGCGTGCTGAGACCGTCTCCGGGGCGATGGCCAGCACCGAGACCTCCGGAGGAGGAGGGGCGGCGGGGGCGGCCCGCTGACACGCCCAACCACCCAACAGCAGCCCCGCACCGCCGACTGCCCATACCGCTGTTCGGAGGGAACGTCTCGTGCGCACGACCGCATCAGGTGCCATGGGCCCTATCCAGTTTGCCGCCGCGGTCAGTCGAGCCGGATGAAGCCGCGCTGCAGCGCAGTCGTGACCGCTCCGGTCCGGTCGTCGGCGTCGAGCTTCTCCAGGATATTCTTGAGGTGCACCTTGACGGTGCCTTCGGTTCGGCCGATGCGCGCGGCGACCTGCACGTTGCTCAGCCCCTGTGCCACCAGCTGAAGGACTTCGGTCTCGCGCGGGGTCAGCGCGACGCGGGGCGTATGCTCGGCCAGTCTCGCCGCGACCGCCGGCGGAATCCCGCGTTGGCCGCGGTGCACGCTGCGCACCGCACTCAAGACCTCGGTGCGCAACATGTCTTTCAGCAGATACCCCTGGGCCCCGGCCGCGAGCGCGCGATGGACGTCCTCGTCGCCGTCGTAGGTCGTCAGCGCGATGATCTTCGCGTCGGGAAACTCGGCCAGGATCGCCTTCGTCGCGGACAGCCCATCCATCACCGGCATGCGCAGATCCATCAGGACCACGTCGGGGCGATGCGCTCGGTACTGCTCGAGGGCTTCCTCCCCGTTGGCGGCCTCCGCCACGACCCGCAAGTCCGCCTCGGTACTCATCACGGCCGCGAGCCCCGAGCGGATGAGCGGGTGATCATCCGCCGTGAGGATCGTGATCGGCGACGGCGCGGTCATAGCGAGGATGATACGTCGTATCTGTGTCACCGACATACCCAGAATGAGGTAGCCATGTCCGCGTCGCTCGATTTCTCCGCGCGGGCGGCGCCTCTCAGAATCCAAAGCCGACACCCGCCTCAAGCAACCGTCCCTCGCGGGTGGACGTGATGCCGAGCGACACCGTGTTCCCCGGATCGAGGAACCCGAGCCACACGCCACCGCCGCCGCTGGGATGCCAGCCGCCGGGCGATGCCCCGTTCACATAGACGCGACCGGCGTCGGCGGTTCCGAACAGTCCCCACACCGCGGGGAGCGCCAGGTAGGTGCGCGCGACGGTGACCCGCAGCTCCGCGCCGCCATACACGCTGGCATCACCGGCGAAGCGGTTACGGTGATACCCGGGCAGGCTCGCGCGGCCGCCGAGGAAGGCCGACTCGAAGAAGGGGAACGTGCCCCACACCTTCCGGCCGCCGGCGTGAAGCGCCAGGGTCGGAGCCCCCAGGATCCGCGCGGACAGGAAGGCTGCCGCTTCCGCCTCCCCGGACCCGAAGGTGCTGGGGACATCCCACAGGGGCGGATGAAGTCGGCCGGCGGCGGAGAAGTGGATGCCACGCGTCGGGTTCAGGGGCCGGTCGCGTGTGTCGATCTCGAACGCGAGGCGGCCACCCAGCTGCCCGAAGTCCCGGGCTCCGAGGAGAGTGTCTCGCAGCGTCGCAATCAGCCTGCCCGCGTTGTCGCCGGTGTGAGACCACCGCGCCGCGACACCGGCGTTCACCGCGACGTGGCGTCCGATCGGCATCACCAGCGCGGGCTCGAGTGAATAGACTTGCTGGCTGACTCTGTAAAAGTCGCCGCCGCCGTCATCCGGGGTGTCATTCCCCAGGCCGTGATAGCGAAGCACCTCGATCCCCGATGCCAGGAGGTCGATTCGCCAGAACCGGGACGCGTTCTCCGGATGAAACTGGCCCTCGAGATCCGCACGCACTGCCTGAGCGCCGGTGGCATACCCGACCCGCCCCCGGATGTCGGAGGCGTATGGCGCCCGGCGGAAGCCATACTCCGTGCGCAGGAACCCGGCGCCGACAAACACGCCCAGGTCGCTATTCGCCTCCAGCCAGGGAATCGGCCGCCACCAGGTCCCCCACTCGCGAGGAGGATAGCGGTCGAGATCGCTCCCGACCCACTCCTTATGGGGCCGCGCATCGATGGCGACCCGGCGGCCCGCCTCGACGGAGCTGCGTCCCTGGTCGTCGTAGAACTTGACTCCGCCCGCGCGCGTCGAATCCACGAACACGTCGTCACCTGCTCCGCCGACGACACGCAGCCTGATGCCCGGGGAGGCGCTGCCGCGCACGACCACGTGGTCGTCTCCACCCCACAGCATCAGCCGGATCTCGCGGGTTTCGCGGTCGTCGAAGCGGCGCACGAAGTAGGGCTGGACGTCGCTGCGGGCGCGGATGGAGACATCGACGCGATGCTCATCGACCCGGGTGATCTCCGCCACCTCAGCCGCATCCGTCGCGTGAATCTCGACCTCGCGGGCAAGGAAGGCGTAGTACCTCAGGGCCTCCTGCACGAGGCGGTCCCGCCGGCTTCGCAACAGACGCGCCAACCTCTCGCCGCCGATCGCGTACATCTCGTGAGGCATACGGCGGACGGCGTCCTCGATCACGGCGTCCGTGAGCACCCGCTGCAGCGCGGTCGCCACGGAGTCCCAGGTATCGCGACCCAACCCTACCAGAAACCGCCGGTCGAGCTCACGCGCATGCCAGTTGAGCCGCCAATCCTTCGGGTAATCGGCCTCGAAGGTCACCAGCGGGGGGACGTAGAGTCGGATCACGTCCAGCGTGAGGCCGTCGAGGTTGACGAACGCCTCGTCATGATCGCGCGAGATCGGCTGCCAGAAGGTCGGGCCCCCACCCGTCGACGCCGCCCAGCGGAACTGATCACGATGGCGGTCGCGGTCCCCCATGAGGATGTCCATCAGCCGCGCGCGCAAGAACGCCCGCGCATCCACGCGGTCGTTGGGGCTGGCATCGAGCCGGTGGAACAGGCGCGTGGGCGAGATCACCCTGCGGGGACCGCCCGCGGAGGCGGTGTCCTCGGTGATCTCACTGGGCCGCTCTTCCATCATTCCCAAGACCCCCTTGAACTCCGCCTGGAATTCTCCGAGGGCGGGATCGTCGGGCATGACCGCCAGGGTCTGATCGGCGTGCAACACGCCCGCGGCCTCGAGCAGGGCGCTCGCCACGACCGCCGCCGCCGGAAACGACGCGCTGACCCCGTCCCGGCGCGCCTTCGCCACGACCGAGCCCTGCAGCTCCGGCGCGAGCGACGCCGTGGGATCCTTGTCGACCGAGCGGAATTGGTATTCGCGTCCGTCCCCACCCGCCAGGCGGAGCGATTTCGTCTGGCTCCCCGAGTGCGCGCGCAGCGGTGTCAGTCCCCCGGCGAAGCGGTCGAGCTTGAGTACCGGGACGCGGATCGTCGTCGCCCAGAGATCGCGGTAATGTTGGCCGGCGATCGCCCGGTACAATCCACCCTTCGCGTAGCGCGCTCCGGGCGCGAGGACGACGAAGCTGTCGGCCCACGTCGGCGGGGCGGGCGACTGAGCCACAGCCGTCGAGCCGCCAACCGCAAGGAGTGCCAGAACCGCCGTATTGGCCGTGCGCGCCGCCAGCAACGTTCTCGGCGTCACCGAAGTCGCGACCAAGCCTCAGAGCGCCGACGCCGCGAGGACGGCGGCGATCAAGACGGCCGTCACGATCAGCGACAGGGCGACCCCTGCGTACAGCCTGCGAAGCGCGACGAGCTTGGTCTCACCGAGACCGCTGAGGGCGAGCGAGGCCACGCTCAGCTGCCGGCTGAGCTCTTCTCCGGTGATCCCTTGCCACGCCCTATGGTAGTCCTCCTCGCTCGGACGGTTCGCCCCCATCGGCAGCAGGCTGAGTGAGAGCAGCGTCTCGGGAGTGTCGTGCGGGAATACGAGGCGCATTCCGATGCTCGGGATCGGTGTCGCGGAGAGCCGCGGGCGCAGCGACTGCAGCGCGTCGCGCAGAGTGTTGAGCACCAGCAGCGCATACAGCCCGACGAACAGCCGTACGCCCCACACGGTCGGCCCCGACCCGCCCCCAAGGACGTTGGCGCGGGTCAGGACCAGCACCGCCCCCGTGTTGACAATGCCGAACACGATGAGCGCGTAGCGCACGCTGCGATCCAGGTCCTCCGCAAACCGGCGCTCCAGGTCCAGGATCTCCCACTGATTGCGAATTCGCTCGCGGATGGAAAGCGGTTCGAGCGCCTCGGCGAGCCGCCGAGCCCGACGCGTCTGCACCTTGAGCTCCGCGCGCTCCGCCTTGCGCTGTGCTTTGAGCTCCGCCCTGAGCTCTGCCTTGCGCTGCGCGACGAGCCCCCGCCCGTCCTCTCCAGTCATCGCCCTGGTCATCGCCCCTCTCCGCCTCCGGATCTGCCGCGCCGTCCGACCTCTGCCACGATGGGCAACTCCTGCTGCGACCACACCATACGTGTTGACGTGAATCGCCCGTTATCACACGGAAGAGGAATCTTTTTGTATCGACGGGGAGAGAGAGACGCCTACCCCGAAAGGAGTAG
>WNGG01021282.1_pt1 | contig 10190 bp, 5 predicted proteins | sample 5400661 | NCBI WGS metagenome assembly WNGG01 (sample SAMN13153372, study PRJNA577476) | soil metagenome | isolation source: 100 cm soil or saprolite under Garry oak tree replicate 1 | place: USA:California | collected 2016-06-15
TCGTTTTATCCGAACCAGTACGCCAATCCGATGAACCCGGAGGCGCACTACCGCACCACGGGCCCGGAGATTTGGGAAGACAGCGAAGGCCGCATCACGCACTTCGTTTGCGGCCTGGGCACGGGCGGCACAATCAGCGGCGTGGGGAAATATCTCAAGGAGAAAAATCCCGGCGTCAAGATCATCGGCGTCGATCCCTACGGCTCGCTTTACTACGATTTTGTGAAGCGCGGCGAAACGATCCGGGCGAAGACCTACGTCGTCGAGGGCATCGGCGAGGACTTCTTCCCCACGACGATGAACCTGAAGATTCTCGACGACGTCCTCCAGGTCAACGATGAAGAATGCTTCGTCGTGGCGCGGCGCCTGGTCAAGCTCGAAGGAATTTTCACCGGCGGCTCCGGCGGCGGCTGCATCTCCGCCACGCTGCGTCTGGCCAAGGACCTCGGGCCGCGCGATTTCGTCGTCGCTTTCTTGCCGGATACCGGGATGCGCTATCTCAGCAAGGTCTACAACGACGAATGGATGCGCGAGCGCGGTTACGTGGACGCGGAGGTGGCCCTGAACGCCGCCGACGTCGTCGCCGCCAAGCACAAAACCGGCAAGGTGCGCGAACTGGTCATCGCGCGGCCCTATCAGACCGTCTTCCACGCGCTCAAGACCATGCAGGAGCAGGACATTTCCCAGATTCCGATCTTCGAAGACTCCACGCCGATCGGCACTGTTTATGAAGATCAGATTCTCAACCTCGCGCTGCAGGGCAAGGATCTTCGCAAGCTCGTTGTGCGCGAAGTGATGAGTGCGCCGCTGCCCGCTGTGCCGAAGACGGCGCCTGTCGCGCGCCTCACCTACATCCTGAGCCACGAAAATCCGGCGATTTTCGTCGAGATGGGCGACTCGCGCTACGAAATCCTCACCAAGTACGACCTGATGAGCACGGTCGCCAGCTTGATGGAACAAAAACGCTGAGCGCGTTCTCCGTGTCGCGTCACCCGCAGACAGGATAAGAAACCTTGAAGATTCACGATTTCAACGAGCGGTTGAAGGACTCGATTCTTATCGCCGATGGGGCGATGGGTTCGATGCTGCACGAAGCCGTTGGCCCGCAGCGCTGCTTCGACGAGCTGAACTCGACCGAGCCCGAAGCCGTCTTCCGCGTGCACCAGGCCTATATCGAAGCTGGCGCGCAGATCATCGAGACGAACACCTTCGGCGCGAACCGCTTCAAGCTCGCGCCTCACGGCCTCGCCGACGAGACTGCGCGCTTCAACAGCCGAGGCGTCAAGATCGCCCGTGAAGCGCGCGAATCCGCCGCGCGCGAAGTGCTCATCGCCGGCTCGATCGGCCCGCTCGGGCTCGGTGTGCAGTCGCGCCACCCTTCCCCGGACGAGATTCTGGATATTTTTCACGAGCAAGCGCAGGCGCTCGAAGAGCGCGGCGTGGATTTGTACTGTCTCGAGACCTTTTCCAATCTCGACGAACTGCTCCTCGCCATTGACGCCGTTCGCTCGTTTTCTGGCTTGCCTATCATCGCCCAGCTCACCTATTCCGAAGAGGGCATTACGCACGGCGACGTGCGCCCGCGCGATGCCGCGGCCCGGCTGAAAGACAAAAACGTCCAGGTCATCGGCGCGAATTGCACCCTCGGCCCGCAGGCGCTCCTGCCGATTCTTCAGGAGATTGCCGCCGTGGACGGCGTGCGCGTGAGCGCCATGCCCAACGCCGGCTTTCCCAAACGCGAAGGCGACCGCATTGTCTATCCCAAGTCGTCGCCTGAATATTTCGCTCTTTTTGCGCGGGAGGCCGTCGCGCTCGGCGTGCGCATTCTTGGCGGCTGCTGCGGCACGACGCCTGCGCACATCCAGGCCATGGCCGAAGCCGTGCGCTCTCTCCGCCCGGCGAAACGCGCAGTTGCCTCCGCTTCCCTGGAGGTCGTCGTTCCCGAAGCGCCCGCTGCGGCGCGCACCGCCCAGCGCGAGCCGGAGAGCAAACTGTGGAAGAAACTCCGCGCCGGCGAATTCGTGATTTCCGTCGAGATTGATCCGCCGAAGGGCGTTTCACTCGACCGCGTCTTCGAGCAGGTGGACCGCATCATGGCGCCGGGCCACGTGGACGCGATCGACATCAACAGCGGCACGATGGCCCGTGTCGGTATGGACGCCCTCATGACCGCAGCGGCGCTCGAAGCGCGAGGCGTCGAGACGATTCCCCACCTCACCACGCGTGATTTCAACATCATTGGCCTGCAAGCCGTTCTCCTCGGCGCATGGACTGTCGGCGGCGTGCGCAACGTTCTCGCCATCACCGGCGACCCGCCGTCGGTCGGCGACTATCCGGAAACGAGCGGCGTCTATGAAGTGGATGCGGTCGGCCTCGTCAGCGTCCTCAGCCGCTTGAACCAGGGGCGCGACTGGTCCGGCAAAACCCTCGGCGGCGCCACAAATTTCACTATCGGCGTCGCGCTGAATCCCGTCGCCGAAGACCTCGATCACGAAATCGAGCGCTTCCACGCTAAGATCGAAGCCGGCGCGCACTTCGCGATGACCCAGCCCATCTTCGATCCTGCACATTGGCGCGCGTTTCTGAAGCGGCTCGGGCGCAAACCGCCCATTCCCATCCTGGTTGGCCTCTGGCCGCTCAACAGCTACAAGCAGGCGCTGCGGCTGAACAACGAAGTGCCCGGCATCGTGATTCCGCAGTCGGTGCTGAAGTCGCTCGAAACAGCCGGCGCCGACGCGCGCGCCTGCGGTTTCCAGATGGCGCGCGAGATGCTTGCCTGGTCGCGCACCGAACTCGCTGGCGCGTACCTCATCGCCCCCTTCAAGCGTTACGAAGAGATTCTCGAAGTCCTTTGATTCCCATCGCGCCGCCTGGTTGCAGGCCCGCTAGCACTTATCTGATCTCGGGCGGAACAGGGTTTGAACATTGTGCGTTCCGCACTTGGGACCGCAAATCCTGGATATCGGTTGCAGGCCCGCAGTAGACCCGCCAACGTGGCGTCAAGTTCCCCGTCGAATTTAGATTAAAGAATGCCACAATATAATCGTGGCTCCTTCCTCCTTGCTCGTAGTGAAGAAAGCATTTGTCCCTTTGCACTCCTCCAAAAATCAGACGTTTTCTGGGCAAGGTCTGATCGTAAATCACATCTCCTACCACAAATTTTTCTCCAGGATTGGCCATAACCAGACGCGTACCGCCTTCTTCCGTGAAAGTCTGCCGCACAGATGAGGGCAGATCTTTAAGGTCCTTGACAGCCAAGAAATCGCCGTCGAGAAACTGGTTCATCGCCGATTCCGAGATTCCACCGGACGGGAAATCGATCGGAGGACCCATGCCGAGTGGCTTTGAATCGCGGTTATGCAGATAGGCGAACAAAATCCACGCGCCAGCAAGCAGGCCGATGGTTGCAAAGACTCGTGCGAGTAATGATTTCCTAGCGATTCGCATTAAACGCTGCCTGAAAGCTTTGTAATCAAGAGGTCTCCCAGCGCCAGCGCGTCCATCTGTGTCCGCAGAAAACAGTCCAGCGCTTCTTCGGGCCGGCAGACGATCGGTTCATTGTCGTTGAAAGACGTATTCAGCAACACCTGGATGAGCTGCCAATAGCGCGGATTGGCTTCACGCGTCACCGTTTGCAGACGTCCCGTGCCGTCCACGTGCGTCGGCGCAGGAATCCTTTCGCGTTTTTCCGGCCGCACCGAATACGCCAGCGCCATGAACGGTGAAGGCTGCGACTTCGTGAACCACTCGCTCGTCGCCTCGGCAAGGATTGAAGGCGCAAACGGCCGGAAAATTTCGCGGTGCTTGATGCGCCGGTTGAGAGTCTCCTTCATTTCCGGTCGGCGCGGATCGGCCACGATGCTGCGGTTCCCCAGCGCGCGCGGCCCCCACTCCGCGCGTCCCTGAAACCAACCAAGGATTTTTCCATCCGCCGCAATCGTCGCGGCCTCCCGCGCCATGTCTTCTTCGGGTAATTCGCGCACGGCGTAGCCCTTACGGGCGATGCCGCTGGCCTCCACCGCCGCGCGAATCTGTTCCTTGGAGAACTCCGGCCCCCAATACGCATGGTCCATCACAAACGCGCGCGGCCTTCCGAGAAGCTGGTGCCACACGTAAAACGCTGCGCCCACGGCCAGTCCTGCGTCGCCCGCCGCGGGCTGTACATAGACCTGTTCGAACGGCGTCTCATCGAAAATCTTTCCATTGGCCACACAGTTGAACGCCACTCCGCCCGCCAGACACACGGCTCTCAGGCCTGTGCGCTCGGCCAGCCGCCGCAGCATCCCCAGATAGACCTCTTCGAGCCGCGCCTGCAGTGCCGCAGCCACATTGCGGTGGCGATCCTCGAGCGGCGCTTCCGGATCGCGCGCGGGCCCCAGCCGCTGCGCCATCGTCTCCGAATACACCCGCCCGAGCGCCGGCGTCTTGTCGGCTTCCGCCCAGCTCATCTCCGGACCCGTGCGGTGGTGAACGAAGTAATCGAGGCCGAGACGAAAAGAGGAGTCATCCGCGCGCCCGTTCGTGCGGACGATGTCGCGGAAAACATCGGACTGCTCGGGCTGCCCGTAGGCGGCGAGACCCATCACCTTGTACTCGTCGCCGAATTTCAAGAAGCCGAGATACTGTGTCACCGCCGTGTAATACAGCCCGAGCGAATGCGGAAACGCCACGGTACCTTGAATCTCCATCCGCGGCCCTGCGCCTGTCCCCCACATCGTGCTGGCGAAATCGCCCAGTCCGTCGGCGGAGAGGAGAGCGGCGCGCTCGTACGGCGAGCAATAAAACGCGCTGGCGAGATGCGCCTGGTGGTGTTCGATGCGATGAAATCGTGCGCCCAGCTTGGCCGGATCGGTGTCCAGCGTCCGCGCCAGCGCCTGGCGGATTCCTCCGCCTGCGAACTTGCGCAGCACGCGCACGCGTTCGCGCGCGAACGACGGCATCCGCAACGCGTAAAAAAGCTTTATAGGCAATCGCGCGTAGGGGTTGCGCGGCACCGCGACGTGATCGATCTCCTCGGGTGTGAGATTGGCCGTCCTCAAGCAGTACCGAATCGCCGCAGCCGGGAACCCCGCGGCATATTTCACGCGGTTACATCGCTCCTCTTCCAGCGCGGCCACGAGCTGGCCATCGCACACGATCGCGGCCGACGCGTTTGCGTGATACGCGTTGATCCCCAGGATGTTCATTGCAGAACGAGCAGTGTACAACAGCCCCGCCGGTCGGAGATCGCCGCGAAATCGGAGCCTTGCGTCGGGTAAACACCCGAGCGACTCTCAATTTACTCTTGCGTGATGCTCCTCTCGGCGTTATACAAGTGCGCTCTGTGGTGGGTGATTTATCCAGGTTAATCTTCGTCGGCTTTTCTTTTTGGATTTGGCTCTCGCTTGCGCTTGTGCGGCGGCCATGCGGGTGTCTGCGCAGACGCCTCCGCCCCAGTCGGCGCCGCTTCCCCCGCCCCCCGTGCGCAAACCCATTCCGCTGGCCCGCATCCCCCGCGTTCATCGCCCGCCCAAACTCGAAGATTTTCTCCAGGATCGCCCGCGCGAAGCCGAGCTCGAAGTCACCGATTTTCGGCAGTATCTGCCCGGCGACGGCACTCCCGCCACCGAAGCCACAACCGCGTATCTTTCCTACGATGACAAAAACCTGTACGTCATTTTTCTTTGCCGCGACGCGCCCGGAAAAGTCTTCGCCCACCTTTCCAAACGCGAAGACACCTTTCAGGACGACAACGTGGCCGTTTTTCTGGACACCTTCCGCGACCGTCATCGCTCTTACTACTTTGGGGCAAACCCGCTCGGCATCCAGACCGATGCCATCTACACCGAGGGGCAAGGCTACGACTACAGCTTCGACACGGTGTGGCGCACCGAAGGCCGTCTGATCCCCGGCGGCTACGCCGTGTGGTTCTCCATTCCCTTCAAAAGTCTTCGCTTTTCGCACGCTCCGGAACAGACCTGGGACGTCATGCTCTACCGCCAGATCCTTCGCAAGAGGGAAGTGGACACTTGGCCCTACGTTACGCAGCGCGTCGAAGGCATCACGCAACAGTTTGCCCCCGCTGGCGGGCTCGAAAAAATTTCGCCCGGCCGCAACATCCAGCTCATCCCCTATGGTCTGCTGGCCCGCAATCACTTCCTCAACCAGCCTTTTCCCCTCAATCCTTCCTTCCAGAACGCCTTCGAGCACCGCGGCGGCCTCGACGCGAAGTTCGTAGCCAGGGACGCGTTGACCTTCGACGTCACGCTCAATCCCGATTTCAGCCAGGTGGAATCCGACGATCCCCAGGTCACCATCAATCAGCGCTTCGCCGTCTTCTTCCCGGAGAAGCGGCCCTTCTTCATCGAAAACGCCGGCTTCTTCCAGACGCCCATCAATCTCTTCTTCTCGCGCCGGATTGCCGATCCGCAATTCGGCGGTCGCATGACCGGCAAAGCGGGCCAGTGGTTCCTCGGCGCGCTGGTGATTGACGACCGCGAGCCGGGGCTCAACCAGCCGAGCCCGTTCAACACGCGCGCGGCCGACGGCGTCTTTCGCGTCGCCCGCGAATTCGGCAATCAGTCGCAGATCGGCGCGTTCTTCTCGAGCCGCGACTTCGCGGACACGAACAACCGCGTCGCTTCGCTCGACGCCCGCCTCAAATTTTCCAAAAACTGGGTGCTCGATCTGCAAGCCGCCCACAGTTGGACCCGCCAGAATGCGCAATCCGGGCAGGACTGCCTCGAGTTCAATCCCGGCGCGAACGGCATCGGCTCGCAGCAAGGCAGCGCCTATTGGGCCCTCCTCACCTACACTGGCCGGCACTATGTTTTCGGCAGCTACTTCGACGACAAAACGCCGGGCTTCTGCACGGAGCTGGGCTTTGTCAACCGCGTGGACGTCCGCCAGAACTACACCAATTTCGGTTACTCGTGGAAGCCCCGCCACAGCAAGATCGTCGCCTTCACCCCCGCTGTTTCCGAGTTGCTGGATTGGACCAACTCCGGCCGCCTGCAAGACTGGCAAGCCATTGCCAGTGCGGAATTAGACCTCACTCGCCAAACGGCTTTCAGCATTAGTCGCGGCGAGTTTTACGAGCTCTTTGACAACATCGGCTTCCGCTGGCACAGCACTGCGGCCGCCGTTTCCAGTCAGCCCTATAAATGGCTTACCCTGAACAGCCGCTACGCCTGGGGCATTCGCCAGGACTATTTCCCGGTTGCTCCGCTCATCCCGTTCCTCGGCAACAAGCGGCAACTCAATGCCGGTTTCACTCTGCGGCCCTTCGCGCGCTTCCGCTTTGACCAGACCTACATCTACACCCGTTTAGGCACGCGCGTCTCCCCTCTCTCCACGAGCAATGGCTCCGCGCCTGTCGCCGTCTCTCCCGGGCAGAACATCTTCAATAACCATTTGATGCGCTCGAGGCTGAACTACCAGTTCACGAAGGAGTTTTCTCTGCGGCTCATCGTGGACTACAACGCCACGCTCGCGAATCCCCAACTGCTCGATTTGCAGACCAACCTCGGCAGTTTCGATGGCGGTCCGACCGTCCCCACGAAAAAGTTCACGCCGGACATCCTCTTCACTTATCTCTTGCATCCGGGAACCGCCATCTATCTCGGCTACACCGACGGCTATACGAATCTCCACTTGGTTCCCGGTACGCCGCCCACAGTGCCTCCCGCAACCGGCTCGCCGACCATTCCCACGGGGCGCATCGTCTTCGTCAAAGTCAGCTACCTCTTCCGCTACTGACGAGCCCGTGAAAGCTCGTCATCCCGACGGAGCGCAGCGACGAGGGATCTCTCTTTGCCTGCCGCCCACTGTAGCCGCGGTCTTAAGACGTCCGCCAAATTTTGTCCCGCAGATCTCCTGTGCCCGCTTCCGCGCTCTTCCAGCCCCAATTTCAGAAAACTATTCGCCGTGGCTTTGTAGCGCGTCCAAAATCTTCGGCCCAAAGTCCACGACCAGCCTGACAGCCTTTGTCTCGTCCCGATCGATGCGGGAAACGTCCGCGCTCTTGAGCGCATCGAGCAACGCCTCGCGCATTGCCGGATCCATCGCTTTGCGCGCCTTTGGATCGTCGATCCCCAGCCGCGCGACCGTAAGCATTCCTTCGACCGATTCCGCGATGCGTCGCGCGGCATCATCGGAAGCGCACTCTCCCTCCGCGACAAGCCTCAGGCGTTCACCATCCGGCCGCGCCGCCAAGGTCACCCAGCGCAGGTTCGCCAGAACGCTGGAAAGCTGATTGAACCGCACCCCTCCCGGGGCCGGTGGGCGCTGTGCCAATGGCCCCGGTGCCCCCTGCCGCAAAATCACGAAAATCGGCGACCCCGCCAAACGCACTGCGCGCTCGCGCAATTCCTTCGCCGCTTCGTTCTCGTTCGGCTTGAGGAAGGCCCCGAGGTCAACATCGTCCGTCAGAGCTAATCGGGTTGAACTGAGAAACGCGAAGCTGATACGCCGCGAGCTGTGGTTCATCGGAGTTGAGTAGATTTCCCGCCCATCGCTCACGGTACGGGATCCCTCGGACGTTGCGAAGGCGATGATTTTTCCTTGATCGAACCGTCCTTCAACAATCGCTAAGAAGTTCTTGCCAGCGGCGCCTTGTCGGAAAGCGATCGCGGCGCGATCCAGATCACGCTCGTAGTGGAATCCGGTTGCGCGGAGGAAGTCCGCGTACTCTGCATCGACCTGTTGCGCCGGCGCCAGGCCCAGCAACCCCTTAAAGAAGGGCGATTGCCGCAGCGCGAGGGCATCCACGTAGATTACCGTCGCGGGGTCGCCGGGAAGCCCGCTCACCAGTTCCAGCACCCGTCCCCCGGACAAAACGGCATGGTGCCGGTAGAGGAGGACACCCGCGGTCAGCAGCCCGAGCAGGACCAGTGCGAGCCCAAGTTTTGGGGTCAAACGCCCGCCGCTCAATTGAAGGTTCTGTTCTGCAGTCATCCCCGCAGGATTTTCGCATTGGACAAGCGTCCTTGCGAAAGGAAAAGTATCAGTGCGGAACGTCCGGTGAGTGGACCGCATCGGGTGCCGAGGCTTGCGCGCTGTGATAGACTGACTGTCGGAATGCAGGAGGCTGCTCTGAAGAGCAATCCCCCAATCATTTCCACAGGCTTGGCGCACTACATGCTGTTATTCTGGCGAGCCCCTTGCAATCTTCGTACCGCGTCTGCTATTGTTAATGGGTTTGAACGGCGCTGGCGTAGCTCAGCTGGTAGAGCATCTGATTTGTAATCAGGGGGTCGGGGGTTCAAATCCCTCCGCCAGCTCTGCCAGGATTGACGTAGGGGGAGTGCGGCAAAGAGAATCTTCGCAATTCAAAGAGACGGGCTGGTGTCTTTTGGCACGAGTCCGTTTTTTGCTTTCACTTGTGTACCTTCCGACCTTCCAGCCGGCGGAAGTGCAGTGTGCGCTGGAGGCGGAGTCCGCAGGGCATGCGTTCTCTGTCCCGGTAGATTTGCGGGACGCGATGTCTGTGTCCCCGAAGAATTCGCGGGACGGGTGGGTGAGTGGCTAAAACCAGCAGACTGTAAATCTGCCGCTCCTTGCGGGCTACGGAGGTTCGAATCCTCCCCCGTCCACCAGCTTCGCGGTGCTGGCTTCGCGGGCGGCCGGACAGAAGGCCGCTTCGCGGCAAACTGAAAATAGTGCGCGCTAGAATGACCGCAGGGCAATCGCTCGAAGCGAGTTGGAGAAGCTGGACACAAACGCGGCGCAACCGCCAGTCAGGGAATTTGCGTCGTTGCAGGTGAATCGGGAGCGAAGTTGGAACGAGGAGAATCGGTGTTGGGCCTGGGTAGCTCAGTTGGTAGAGCGCGTCCTTGGTAAGGACGAGGTCACCGGTTCAATCCCGGTCCCAGGCTCCAGGTTCGTCCGGGGCAAAGCGCGGCGGAGTCGAAATCTTTGGAGCAGACGGGCGGGCCCCGAAGGGTTCGGGGCGGGGGTAACTCAACGGTAGAGTCTCGCTCTTCCAAGGCGATGGTTGCGGGTTCAAATCCCGTCCCCCGCTCCAGGAATAGTGATTTGAAACTATTGAAGAGCGCATAGCGAGGATAGTGAGCAATGGCGAAGGAGAAATTCGAGCGGTCGAAGCCGCACGTAAACATTGGGACGATTGGGCACATTGATCACGGGAAGACGACGTTGACGGCGGCCATCACCAAGGTGTTGGCGAAGTCGAACCCCAAGGTGCAATTCCG
>WNGG01010225.1_pt1 | contig 10188 bp, 8 predicted proteins | sample 5400661 | NCBI WGS metagenome assembly WNGG01 (sample SAMN13153372, study PRJNA577476) | soil metagenome | isolation source: 100 cm soil or saprolite under Garry oak tree replicate 1 | place: USA:California | collected 2016-06-15
GCTCGGGCGAGATCATGAACGCCAACATCGGCTTCTACCACAACATCACGAGCCTGGTGGAGGCGTGGTATTGGACCCAGGCCGGCGCCGCCGATCCGCGCGCCCGCACCCTGCCGTTCCCTGATTCGTTGATGGGCTTGATGGTGGCCTACGTCGCCACCCACGAGGTCGGTCACAGCCTCGGCCTGCGCCACAACATGGTCGCCTCGACCTATTACCCTGTGGACTCGCTGCGCAGCAAGTCGTTCACCTGCCGGATGAAGGGGACGAGCCCGTCGATCATGGACTACGCGCGCTACAACTATGTGGCGCAGCCGGGCGACAGCGCGTGCCTGATGCAGGGCATCGGGCCGTACGATTACTTCGCGATCGATTGGGGCTATCGCCGCATTCCGGCGCCGTCACCGGACGCCGAGCGCCGCGTGCTCGACTCGCTCGCCCGGCAGCAGGACGCGCAGCCGTGGGACCGCTGGATCGGCGACGGCGAGCCCGTCGATCCGCGCATCATCACAGAGGCGTTGGGCGACGATCCAGTGAAGGCGAGCGGCTACGGCGTCCGCAACATCAAGCGCCTGGTGCCGATGCTGATTCCCGCCACGACCGGCGACCGGCTCGACAACTATGACCGGCTCGACGACATGTACTCGGAGCTGATCGCGCAATGGGCGCGCGAGATGAATCACGTCGCGGTCGTGGTCGGGGGCGTGTATCAGTTCACGAAATACGCCAGCCAGACGGGTCGTGTCTACCAGCCGGTGCCCCGCGCCAAGCAGGCGGAGGCGGTGCAGTTCCTCAACGACAACGTCTTCACGACGCCATCCTTCTTCTTCGATCCGGAGATTCTGCGGCGCATCGAGCCCACGGGGTTCGTGGAGCGCGTGCGTACACGGCAGACCGCCGTTCTGAACCTGCTCTTCCAGGACTCGCGGCTCTCGCGGCTCGCCGAGCAGTCGGCGACGCAACCGGAGTCGTATACGATCGCCGATCTGTTCGGTGATGTGCGGCGCGGCGCGTTCTCCGAATTCGCGGGCGGGGCGGTGCGGGTCGACGAGTATCGCCGCAACCTGCAGCGGGCGTTCGTCGATCAGATGGAGCGGCTCATCAGCACGCCGCTGGTAACGCCCTTCCCACCCGGGTTTACGCCCTTCCCGGGCTTCACGCCGCCGCCGCCGCGCCCCGCCGACGCGCGCGCGCAGGCTCGGCTCGAGCTGGTCGACTTGCAGGCCACGCTGCGCGCGGCGCTGCCGCGGGCCGGCGATCGCACGACGCGCGCGCACATCGTCGATCTCCAGGCACGGATCGATCAGATCTTGAACCCACGGTAGAGGAGTGATCTCGACCTCGACGACCCACATCCGGACGCGCTTCCGCGACCACCGGCTGCTCCAGGCCCTGGTCGTGTGGTACGCCGCGGTGTGGGTCGCGACGTCGATCGCACCTCTCGATCGCCACGACTGGTTCTTGGAGAACATCCTCGTTTTCGCCGTCATGGCGTTGTTGATCGGCACGTATCGGGTGTTTCCGTTGTCGGATTTGTCCTACCTGCTCATCATCGCGTTCCTGACGCTGCACGCGATCGGCGCGCACTACACGTATTCCGAAGTCCCGTTCGGGTTCTGGATCCAGCGCACCTTTGGGTTCGCGCGCAATCCGTTCGACCGGATCGTGCATTTCTCGTTCGGTCTATTGATGGCATATCCGATCCGTGAAGTATTCCTGCGGGTCGCCAACGCGAGAGGGTTCTGGGCCTACTACCTGCCGCTCGACGTGACACTCGCCTTCAGTGCCGTCTATGAGATCATGGAGATGGTCATTGCCACGATGGTCGCGCCCGGCACGGGTGATGCCTGGCTCGGCACCCAGGGCGATGTGTGGGATCCACAAAAGGATATGGGCCTCGCGGCGCTGGGCGCGTTACTCTGCATGTGCGTGACTGCTCTTATACGGAAGCTGCACACGCCGCGTCCCGTCTTACTCGCTGGGGAGAGATTATGAGACGGTCTGACGGCCTGACGGCCGGACGGTCCTTGATCATCGCGATTGGGTTATGGGCCGTCGGGCCGTTCGGCCGTCCGGCCGTCGCTCAGTCGTTCGAGCAACGCCTCCTCGCCGTTCCCGATACCGCCAGTGTGCGCCAGATGTCGCGCGATCTCTCCGCGGTTCCACACATGGCCGGCACTCCGGCACAGGCCGCGACGCGCGACTACGTGCTCGACCGCATGAAGTCATGGGGGATCGACGCGTGGAGCAAAGAGTACACCATCTATCTGCCCCAGCCGGACACGGTAGCCGCGTGGATCATCACGGGCCGGCGGGCGACCCCGCTCTCGCTGGCCGAGCCGGGTAAAGGTCCGCAGATCCCACCGTTCAACGGCTACACCGGGGACGGGGACGCGACGGCGGACGTCGTCTACGTCAACTACGGCCTGATCGAAGATTACAAGACACTCGATTCACTCGGCGTCAGTGTGAAGGGCAGGATCGCGATCGCGCGCTACGGGCGCTCCTTCCGCGGCATCAAGGCGCGCGAGGCGCAGAAGCGCGGCGCTGTGGGTCTTATTGTGTATTCCGATCCGCAGGAGGACGGCTACTTCCGGGGCGATGTGTACCCCAAGGGGCCGATGCGCAACGCGGACGGGATCCAGCGCGGCAGTATGATGAACGGCAACGGCGATCCTACCACGCCGAGCTGGTCGTCCGTCGAAGGGGCGCGACGCCTTCCCGAAGATTCGCTCGACATCCCCAAGATTCCGATCATCCCGATGAGTTACGGGAACGCGCGCCGCTTCCTCGAGCCGATGGCCGGACCTTCCGTGCCGCAGGGCTGGCAGGGCGGGCTGCCGTTCCACTATCACGTCGGGCCTGGGCCGGCGCGCGCGCGGCTGCACGTGAAGACCGAGCGCGGCGCGCGCGCCTTCCATAAGATCTGGAACACCATCGGCATGATCCGCGGCAGTCGTTGGCCGGACGAATGGGTTGTGGTTGGCGGCCATCGCGACGCCTGGGGACCCGGCGCACGCGACAATGTGAGCGGCACCGTGTGTGTGCTCGAGACGGCGCGCGCGTTTGCGACGCTCGCGCGCGACGGCCAGAAGCCCGCGCGCACCGTCGTCTTCGCGACCTGGGACGCCGAGGAGTGGGGGCTCATCGGCTCGACGGAATGGGTCGAGGAGCTCGAGGATACGCTGCGCGCGCACGTCGTCGCCTACATCAATGAAGACGGCACGTTTTCTGGTCCGAGCTTCGGTGGCGGTGGCTCCCCGTCGCTCAAGCCGCTGCTGCGTGCGGCGACGCGTGTGGTGCCCGATCCCGTGGGTCCCGGCACTGTGTACGACGTCTGGCTCAAGGCCCACAACGGCGACACGACGGCCCTCACCATGGGCAATCTGGGCGGAGGATCGGACTTTTCCGGCTTCTATCATCACCTGGGAATTCCGTCGGGCGGGATCGGCTTCGACGGGCCGGACGGCATCTACCACTCGATGTACGACTCCTACGACTGGATGACGCGCTTCGGCGATACGGCATACAAGGCGCATCGCGCCGGCGCGCAGCTCGTGGCGGTGATCATAGGCCGCCTCGCCAACAGCGAGCTGCTGCCGCTCGACTACGCCGTGTTCGGCACAGAGATGGACGGCCTGGTCGCGCAGCTCGATTCTGGCATCGCCAAGAAGCAGTGGACCCAGTCGGTGAGCACGCAGCCGCTGAAGGACGCGTTGGATCGTTTCACCGCCGTGGCCCGTGCGTTCGGAACCGCGCGCGACAACGCCCTGTCGGCCGGGGCAGTGGACTCCGCCCGCGCCCAGACCGTGAACCGGGCGCTCATGTTGGTCGAGCGCCGTCTGACGCGGCCCGAGGGGCTGGTGAGCCGGCCGTGGTTCAAGAGCCTGCAGTTTGCGGCGGACGTCGACAACGGGTACGCCACAATGGCGTTCCCGACGGTCAATGAGGCGATTCGCTATGCGGACGCCGCCGCGGCCAACAAAGAGGTTGCGGATCTCGTGAATCGGGTCGACCAGGCGCGCGCCGCGCTCGTGGAAGCGGCAGCGGCTCTTCGCTAGATTGGAGGTACGATGGAAGCCAGCGATCGTACGCGCATCGTCATCTACTACTCGATCTGGGCCACCATTTGCGCTGCGGTGGCCGGGCTCGTGGTCGCACTGATCCACACCTGGTTCTTCAGCTACAATCCCGGCCGCTCGGCCGTCATTGAAACGCTCTTCAGCGGCGCCGTCGCTGCGGTAGGAATCGCTGCGGCGCAGGGTGCCGTCGCACTTGTTACGGGCAGGCTGCTGGCCCGGCTCGGACGGACGCTGCAGTACACCCTGCTGCTCGGGTTACTGATCGGGGTGTTCGACTTCATGATGTACTTCCTGCAGATGACGGTGCCGCGCACCGAGCTCGGGTGGATCCCCGATCTGGCCATCATCGTCGCGGTGACGGTGGCGATCACCGCAGCCGGGTCGCGTCGAGTCGCCTCCACCGCGATCGTGTGAGCGACGAGCAGAAAGACATCATCGAGCAGCTGGAGCGTCGGGTGGCGACGCTCGAAAACATGATGCGCCGCCTGACGTTCGTCGCGAACACCGCCGAGCAACTTCGCGGCACTCGCTCCTCCTCCCCCACAAGCAGACCTCAAGTAACCCCGGTCGTTCACGCAGCATTGCCTGACAAACCTCCATCGAGACAAGACGACCTCGAGCAGTGGTTTGGACAGCGCGGCCTCCTTGCGGTCGGGGTGGCAGCGCTGCTCATCGCCGCGGCGCTGTTCCTCAAGTACGCGTTCGATCGCGGCTGGATCTCGCCCGTGTTGCGGTCCATCGGCGCCGTCGCTGCGGGCATCGCCGTGGCCGCGTGGGGACACTACCGGATCGCCCAGGGGATGCGCCGCTATGGGGCCGCGATGATCGGGGCGGGGGGCGGCCTCGTATACCTTGGGCTTTGGGCGGCGGCGGGACCCTACGCGCTCATGGACCGGCGGATCGGCATCCTGCTGTTGGCACTCACGACGGTCGCGGTCACAATGCTCGCGCTGCATCACGAGATCGAGGGCCTCGCCATTTGGGCGCTGTGTGGCGCGTATCTCGCGCCGCTGATCCTCGCGACCGCCCCCAATCCTCAAGGGTTCCTCGCCTATCTCGAGGTGATCGGACTCGGCACCGCAATCACCGCGTACGCGATGAACTGGCGGGTGACGTTCAACCTCGCCCTGTTCGGATATCTGACCCTTGCCGGTGCCGGGGCCGCGCCGGCGATCGCCACACCCCTCGGCGCCTGGATGGTCGCGGCCGGGGCGCTCCTCGCGCTGCATGTCACAATCCAGCGTTCGTGGCCCGAGGTGCGGCTGGGCGTGCTGTTGTGGGCGTGGGTGCTTCTGGGCATTGGCCTTGGCAATAACGTGGGCTCGGAGAGCGCACGTTGGCTTGCGCTGGGGGCCGCGGCCGCGATCACGGGCGTGCTGTGGTGGCAGCAGTTCCGGCGCGACCCGTTCAGCGCGGAGACGGAACGAACGCTTGGACTGACCGAAGCCACCGTCGAGCGATTCCTGTTCGGCACGAACCCGATTGCTTTCATGCTGCTCGCCAATGCACCGGACCTGCGTCTCATCGACGGATCATTTGAGATCGTCCCGGCCACGCTCGCCGCGGTGTATCTGCCGGCCGGCTGGTTCCGCCGCAGCGCGTCTCACCTGATTACCGGCTTCCTGCTCGTCGCCTTGGCCGTCGCGTTCGCGTGGCCGGCGTCGAGCGTTGCCATCGGGTGGACCGTGCTCGCCCTGACGGCGCTCGCCGCCGAGCGCGAGGGCGGCCGGCCCGGGGGACGCTACGCAGCGGTCACGCTCGCGACGGCGGCATGGGTGTGCCTCTTCTCGATGGCGCTCTTTTATCGCGGGTTCCTGGCGAGCAAGTCATCGCTGCTCGTCGACTCGTGGGCGCTGGCGCTGTATGTCTTCGTGGCGGGTACCGGCGTCGCCGCGCACTGGTGGGGAACGGAAGGACGATCGGTCCGGGTGATGTGGGGCTTATGCGGCTCCGCCGTCTTCACGGGCGGATCGATTCAATTTCAGAGCAACTTCGCGCGTCTGGCCCCGCTCGCCGGCGATCTCGCGCTGAGCGTCTGGTGGCTGCTGTTTGCTGGTGGGGTCGTGTTCCTGGGATTCCGCCTGAATCACAAGCTCATACGCTCGATCGGGCTGGCGGTGGCGGCATTCGCCGGGCTCAAGATTGTGCTCTACGACTTATCGAATTTGCAGGCGCTCTACAGGGTGGGATCGTTCTTTGCGTTGGCGATGATCGCGCTTGCCGTCGCATACGCCTACAATCAAAAGGCGAGAGTGCCTCAGAATCCCTAGAGTTTGGGCAGTGTGATGCCTCGTTGAGCCTGATACTTTCCCTTCTTGTCCTTGTACGACACTTCACACTCATCGCCTTCGTCAGCGGTAAAGAACACCACCTGCGCTATCCCCTCATTCGCGTAAATCCTGGCCGGCAACGGCGTCGTATTACTGATTTCCAGCGTGACGTATCCTTCCCATTCGGGCTCAAATGGCGTCACATTCACGATGATTCCACACCGCGCGTACGTACTCTTGCCGACGCAAATCGTTAGACAATTGCGCGGGATGCGGAAATACTCGACGGAGCTGGCGAGGACAAAGGAATTCGGCGGCACGATGCAGATGTCGCCCGTGAACTCGACGAACGACTTCGGATCGAATCGCTTCGGATCGACGACCGCCGACAACGCGTTAGTGAAAATCTTGAACTCGGGCGCGACGCGCATGTCGTAGCCGTAGGATGAAACGCCGTACGAGATGACGCCCTCGCGCACCTGCCGGTCGGCGAACGGCTCGATCATCCTGTGCTGCTTGGACATTTTGGTAATCCAGCGATCAGATTTGATTGACATGCGGCGGCAATGTAACGACGTCAGCTTGACTTATGCAGAGCCTTAGTGAATTTTTTCACGAGCGACATGCAGCCCTATATCCCGTTCCTCATGCTGCTGGGTCTCGCCATCGTGGCGGCGACGACAATGATCGTGGGATCGCATTTCCTCGGACCCCGGCGCCCGACCGACATCAAGGAGCGGCCCTACGAAAGCGGCATGCCGCCCCTCGGTAGCGCCCACGAGCGTTTCTCCGTCAAGTTTTATCTCGTCGCGGTGCTGTTCATTCTCTTCGACATCGAGACGGTGTTTCTGATCCCGTGGGCGGTCATCTTCATGGGAAATGGCACCGCGACCACCGGCTTTCTCCTCGTCGAGATGCTCGTATTCATCCTGGTCCTGTTCGTGGGATACGTTTACGTCTGGAAGCGCGGAGCATTTCAATGGGACTAGCGATATGAAGCATGTGGCGGAAACGAAAGAAGTCAGCGGCCAGAGCCCGAATTACCTGGTCGCGAAGTTCCAGGACCTCGTGAACTGGGCGGTCAACTCCTCGCGCGCCAATTCGCTGTGGCCGATGCCGTTCGGCACCGCGTGCTGCGCCATCGAGTTCATGGCGACCGCCGCCAGCCGGTTCGACTTCGCGCGCTTCGGGATGGAGCGCCAGGCGTTCTCCCCGCGCCAGGCGGACGTGCTGATCTGCGCCGGCCGGCTGCCGTTCAAGCTCGCGCCCGTGATCCGGCGCATCTACGACCAGATGCCGCAGCCCAAGTGGGTGATTTCGATGGGCGCATGCGCATCGACCGGGGGCGTGTTCGACAATTACGCCATGGTGCAGGGCATCGACACCATCGTCCCCGTGGACGTGTACGTCCCCGGCTGCCCGCCGCGGCCGGAAGGGCTGCTGTACGGGATCCTGCTGCTCCACAAGAAGATCAAGGGCGAATCGCTGTTCGATGCCGTGAAGCGGCGCGAGGAACAGCCGCTCGACGACAAAGGACTGCGGCTGGCGCCCGAGACGATCGACGAGATCTCCGAGCCCTTCGGCAACTCCGTCCACCAATTTCGTTCGTCGTGACGAGCCTCCCCCCGGTTCCTGGCGCCGTGCGCACGGAAGTCGCGCGCGATGGCGAGACGATTGTGTTCGTCGCGCGGGAGCGCCTGCTCGAGGCGATGACGTGGCTCAAGGAAACGCCGGGGCAGGAATTCGATTATCTGGTGGACGTGACGGCCGTCGAATACCGCGATCGCGAGCGTCCGCTCGAAGTCGTCTACTTCCTCCGTTCCCTGAAGCGGCGCGCCGATATCCGGGTCAAGGTCGAGCTGAACGCCGCGGGCGAGCTGGCTGTGGATTCGGTCTGGAGCCTGTGGCACGGCGCCGATTGGTTGGAGCGCGAAGTCTTCGACATGTTCGGGATCACGTTCCGCGGTCACCCCGACCTGCGTCGCATTCTGATGTGGGAGACGTACGCGGAGGGCTACCCGCTGCGGAAGAGTTTCCCGCTGCGCGGCCGCTTCTCCCGCGCCGAGCAGGTGCGCCAGGCTCTGAACACGAATCCCGAAGCGAATTACTCGCTCGAAGAGCTGTCGATCGCGGAGGCCGCCGGCGATCTGCCCGACGACATGCGCGACCGGCTGCGGCGCGGCGAACGCGGCGTCATTCCGGACCCGCCGAATCCATGAGTAAGCGCACCCTCGAGCTCGAGCTGGCGACCCCGGGCGTGGACGCCCAGGGACGCGCGACTCGTGTCCCGCTGACGGCTCCGGCGGAACCCGGGCTGGCCGAAGAGCACATGCTCGTCAACATCGGCCCGCAGCATCCCGCCACCCACGGCGTGTTGCGGCTGGTGGTCGAGCTCGATGGCGAGACCGTCGTGCGCTGCATCCCGCACCTCGGCTACCTGCACTCCGGCTTCGAAAAGCTCGGCGAGTACCGGCACTACAACCAGATCATCCCGCTCACCGACCGTACCGACTACCTCTCGCCGATGGCGAACAACGTCGGCTTCGCGCTGGCCGCTGAGAAGTTGATGGGGATCGAGATCACGCCGCGCTGTACCGTGTTGCGCGTGATCGCCTGCGAGATGAGCCGCATCATTTCGCATATGGTGTGGCTGGGCACGACGTCCATCGACCTCGGCGCATTCACGCCGTTCCTGTGGGCCTTCCAGGAGCGCGAGCGGATCTACGATCTCCAGGAGATGTGGACCGGCGCCCGGCTCACCACGAGTCTCACGCGGGTCGGCGGGCTCATGGCCGACATTCCCGACAACTTCGTCGACAAGCTGCGGGAATTCACGAGAGACTTTCCGAAGACGTTGGGCGAAATCGATCGGGTGCTCACGCGCAACGCCGTGTGGGCGGGCCGCACGCAGGGCGTCGGCGCGCTCACCGCGGCCGAGGCGATCAATCATTCGCTCTCCGGCCCGATGCTGCGCGCCAGCGGCGTAGCGTACGATGTCCGCAAGGACAAGCCATATCTGGGCTACGAGACCTACGACTTCGATGTCGTGGTGGGTGAACACGGCGACGTGTTCGACCGCTATCTCGTGCGCCTCGAGGAGTGTCACCAGTCGAACCGGATTCTCCAGCAGGCACTCGACCGGCTGCCGGACGGCCCGATCAACGTGGACGACCCCCGAGTCATTCTCCCCTCCAAGACGCGCGCCATGAGCGACATGGAAGCGATGATCTTCCACTTCAAGCAGGTGATGGAAGGCGTGAAGGCGCCGGTGGGGGAGGCGTACGTCGGCATCGAGAATCCCAAAGGCGAGCTCGGCACCTACCTCGTGTCCGACGGGACGGCAAAGCCCGTGCGCTGGCGCATCCGGCCGCCCTCCTTCATTAATCTGTCCGCATTGCCCCGGATGGCCCAAGGCCATCTGCTGTCCGACCTGATCGCGATCAACGCGTCCGTGGACATCGTGATGGGTGAGGTCGATCGATGACGGTGCAGGAGGACTACCAACCGGTCTTCACCGGGAAAGTGCTGGAAGAGCTGCAGACGGTGCTCCAGCGCTATCCCAACAAGCAGGCCGCGCTGCTGCCCACGCTGTGGCTCGCGCAGCGCGAGCAGGGCTGGCTCTCCGATCGCATCATGGCGGAGGTGGCGGAGGTGCTGGGCCTGACGCCGGCGTACGTGAAGGGCGTCGTGACCTTCTATACGATGTATCACCAGCATCCCGTCGGGAAAAACTTCGTGCAGGTGTGCACGACGTCACCCTGCAACATCTGCGGCGCCGAGGCGGTGCTGAAGGCGCTGCTCGCACAGAGTGGCGCCGGTGACGCGGGAGCGACGAG
>WNGG01010227.1_pt1 | contig 10188 bp, 8 predicted proteins | sample 5400661 | NCBI WGS metagenome assembly WNGG01 (sample SAMN13153372, study PRJNA577476) | soil metagenome | isolation source: 100 cm soil or saprolite under Garry oak tree replicate 1 | place: USA:California | collected 2016-06-15
CAGTCGTCCTCAGCGCTGGGGCCTTTCTTCTTGGCGTCGCTGATCACGTCCTGGGCGGTCTTGCCCGCGGGCAGCCTCAGCACCACGAACTCGTGGTCCATCGCGAACGACTCCGTGTTGGTGAACGCCACCTGGAACGGGCGGTTCGCCGGCACGGTCGACGGCATGCCGTGGTAGGTGAAGTTCTTGACAGAGACGTCGTAGGTCGGCCCGGCCGGGGCGGCCGTGACGCTCGCGGAGGTGGAGGCGGTGAACGGCGCGGCCATGCCGATGGTGACGTGCGGCGGGCCGGTGCCGCCGCCGGACTTGCCGGTCTGCCAGCAGGTCGCCACATAGTTCCCGGGCGCCAGATCCAATGTGATCACGGTGCCGCCGCCGGTGTCGACGTCGCCGCTGTCACCGACGTGGATCCAGTCGTCCTCGCCTTTGGGGCCCTTCTTCTTGCCGTCGCTTATCACGTCCTGCGCGGTCTTGCCCGCGGGCAGTTTCAGCACCACGAACTCGTGGGTGATCTGGAATGACTCCTGGTTGGTGAATGAGACCTGGAACGGCCGGTTCGCCGGCACGGACGACGGCATGCCGTGGTAGGTGAAGTTCTTGACCGAGACGTTGTAGACGGGCACCCCGGCAGCCGCCGCCGACGCCGACGGTGTGGCGCTCTTGCTGGGTGCCGATCCCTGGTCCTTGGAGCAGCCCGTGGCGATGACGAGGACCGCACATGCCGCAATGGTCACGATGGGAACCGAACGCAAATACCGATGAACGCGCCGTGCATGTGGGCGGGGCCCGCTTGGCGATCTCATGGTTGCTCCTTCGCACCCAAGTTTCAGTCCGCACCAGCGAGGACGCCCACGGCAGTGCCCTGGTGCCGCGCAGACCAGCGCGTCGCTTAACGGAAGTGGCTGTTGCTTTAAACGGAAGTGTCTATCGTGCACCGGAGATACATGAAGCCCTCATGGCCAACATGAGAGTTGTGTAATGGATGGCCCCCTCCTCCATTACAGATCCGTCATGATGAGCAGCCGGGCAGGCCCGCCCGTGCAACACTGCGACCACGGGCCGTGGCACCGCGCCCGCGGACGCAGGACGGGAGCTGCAAGCTGTTTAACCTCCAGGCCGCGCTGACGGCGTGGGCATTCGATCCAGTGCCCACCATCGGGGCGGGCGTGGCCGCGCTCGGCTATTTCGCCGCGCGGCAGCGGCTAAGGGGCAGCCCGCACGCCGCCGGGGTACGCGCGGCCGCCGGGCACGGGCGCATGATCTGCTTCGGTGCGGGCTTGCTGGCCATCGTCGTAGCCGTGGACGGGCCGCCGGACGTCCTGTCCGGCGTCTCGTTCTCGGCGCACATGGTCCAGCACCTGCTCCTCCAGCTGGTGGCGCCCCCGTTGCTGCTCCTCGGGGGCCCGTTGAGCCTGCTGCTGCGCGCGGATCCGCCCTGGCTCCGCCGGTGGGTCCTGGTCCGCCTGCTGCGCAGCCGTCCCGTGCGCGTGCTGGCCCATCCGGTGACCGCACTGGGCTTGTTCACCGTCGCCCTGGTCGGCAGTCATCTGACCCCGCTATACAACCTGACACTGGAACGGGAGTGGGTGCACGAGCTGGAGCACGTCGCATTCCTCGTCACGGCGCTGCTGTTCTGGTGGCCCGCTATAGGCGTCGACCCGGCCCCCCACCGCCTCAGTTACCCGGCGCGGCTGCTTTACCTGTTCCTGGACATGCCCGTCATGGCCTACCTTGGGCTCGCGATCGCAAGCTCGTCCCGCGTCCTGTACCCGTACTACGCGGCGCACCCGCCGCCGTGGGGCGCGAGCGCACTGCAGGACCAGGGAGTTGCCGGGACGATTATGTGGGTCAACGGGATGTTCACCATGATTCCCGCGATGGCGGTCGTGCTGCTCCGGTGGCTGGATGAGGACGAGCGCCATCAGGTGAGACGCGAGACCCGGCAGGCGCGCGGAGCCCCGCCAGCAAACGGTGCGCCGCACCGGGACCACACGTCGGCCACGGTGCCGACTCCCCCCTTCCGGTCGGCTGTCCCATGACAAGCGCCAATCCACCGGTCGAGCGCGGCCATGGCGGCGGGCGCGTGCTCCCTGCGATCCCGGGGGCTACCGGGCCACCGGGGTCCAGGCGTATCGCCCGGGACAGCGCTGTGCTCCCCTGGGCCAGCGCCGGGGGGCGCCGCTCGGTGCGTCTGGTCGGCCGCTCGCTGCTGGCGCTGACCAAGCCCAGGATCATCGAGCTTTTGCTCGTCACGACGGTGCCGACGATGATGCTGGCGGCGCGGGGACTGCCCGCCGCCGGGCTGCTGATGATCACGCTGGCCGGCGGCGCGCTGGCCGCGGGCAGCGCGAATGCGATCAACTGCTATCTCGACCGCGATATCGACGCGGTCATGCGGCGCACCTCCCGGCGCCCGCTGGCGCGGCCCGCCCCGCTGGCGGTGATCACGCCGGCCGAAGCGCTGGCCTTTGGCATCGGCCTGGGGGTGGCGGCCACGGTGATGCTCGGCCTCCTGGCCAACTGGCTGTCGGCGGCGCTGGCCGACACGGCCATCTTGTTCTACGTGTTCGTTTACACGCTCGGGCTCAAGCGCCGGACCGCAGCCAACATCGTCATCGGCGGCGCGGCCGGGTGCTTCCCGGTGCTAGTGGGCTGGTCGGCGGTGACCGGGACGGTCGGCCTGGCGCCGGTGATCCTGTTCGCGGTGATCTTCTTCTGGACGCCGCCCCACTTCTGGGCGCTGGCCATGAAGTTCAAGGACGACTACGCGGCCGCCAGGGTGCCGATGCTGCCGGTGGTGGCGCCCGCCCGGGTGGTGGCCCGCAAGATCTTGTTCTACTCCTACGCGATGGTGGGGGCCACCTTGGCGCTGGCCCCGTACGCCGGATGGATCTACGCGGCCGGGGCGGCCGGGCTCGGCGGGTGGTTCCTCGCCGAAGCGCACCGGCTGCGGTCCCGGGTGGCCCGGCTCACCACGGGTGCCGCCGCCACCGCGCCGGTCCCCGCCGGGGCGGCCGGCGTCACCGAGGGGGCATGCGGGGGGCTGGCCCGGCCGGGCGCCAATCCGGCGCCGATGCGGCTGTTCCACCTGTCCATCACCTACCTGAGCCTGCTGTTCGCGCTGGTCGCCGTCACCTCTCTGCTCCCCTGGGGCCGCTGGTAGGGCCCGAGGCAAGCCAGCGCGGCCAGGCCACCCCGCGGCGACCGCACCCGGATCGTCATGTGACCACCGAACTGGCGGACGTGTTCTGACGCTGGGACGCGCCCGTTCGGGTTCCCGGAACGGGCAACCCCGATCTGCCGAGCGAGTCCCCGCATCACCCTCACCGGCAGGTAATTCGGGATCGCTCCCTGCTTCGCGGATGTCCTCGCCTGGTTCCAAGTGTCGTCCCCCGGCGTCGCGAGACCATGCCGGCCACAGCCGCCGGGCGACGCGCGCATCGAGCCGGCCGCCGAGGTGCATCGACCGCCACACCCCGCGGTAGCCGGGCAGCACGCCGGATGCAATGAGCACATGTCCCACGATGAGGGCGGTGACGGGGTAGGTCGTCCACTTGTGTACCCGGGCGAGCAGGACGAACGTGGGCCCGCCGTGCACGAGGACGAGCCCTACCCCGCTTCCCACGAGCAGTGCTAGGCCGAGGATCAGCGTAACGTTGAGGAACCGCTGGCCTGGGTCGAAGCGGCCCCGATGCCAGCCGAACCGGCCGGTGAAAACCGCCGCGGGCCAGCGGGTAAACCAGCCCAGCTCGGACCGGCGGAGCCGCAGCGACTCGGCCACGAACGGCGGGACCGCCCGGGCACCCAGCAGCCCGCCGGCGACCGCGACACCGAGCAGAATCCACCCGATCAGCTTGTGCAGCGAGATGTCCGACATCCCGGCGAGCAAGGCCAGCGGGCTCGTACTGCCCTCCTGGCCAGCCAGCAGCCACCAGCCCGTGAACAGCAGAATCAGCACGCTGGCATAGATCAGGGCATGAAACCAGCGCCCCGGCCGCCGGTACCGCTCCACAGCGCCGGTGCCGTCGGCTCGTTGCGGATGCTTAGTAGCCATAGCCGCCGGAGCTTGGGCTGCTGCTGCTAGTTGCGCCGGAGCCTCCGGTGACCGTCACGGTGATCCGAGCTTTCGGGCCCACCGGCGAGTGGTCTGCATGCTGGAGCGTCACCAAGATGGTGTGCTTCCCGGCCGAGAGGTTCTTGACCTGGGTCTGGGTGGATGTCACCACCTGGTAACTGCTGCCGCCGTCGACGAACAGGTGGACGTGGTCCTTGCCGGTATCGATCGGGCCGATCGGCTTGCTGGAGCTGATCTTCAAGGTGAACGGCGAGGTGACGCTGGCGCCCGGCGCGGGTGAAATGATCTTCAGCGCGGGCGAGCTGCTACCCGCGGCCGAGCCGTTCGAGGCGGAAGAGCCAGAGGAGCCGCATGCCGCCGCGGCGAGCAGCGCGGCAGCTCCGATCGTGAATATGAACGTGCGGTGCAGTCGCATGAGTTGCTCCAAACGGGAAAAATTACGCTTGACACCTTTGTCGTCGACACGTCCGGGCACATCGGGTTGGTTCAGGAACCGGCTCTCGAGTTTTCTGGTGCCTCGCCCCTTGCCGACACATCCTGCCACGCGGGCACCATGGTTCAGGTGTGCCCGCCGGGGGTCGGCGCGTACGCCGGTCTGTTCTTCTCTGCGTAATAGACCTCACCGCGGATGGCGTAGCCGCCGTCGGCCACCGGTTCGAGCGCAGGGAAACGGCCGCCGACATCCCAGAACCGGTACTTGGCGGCGGTAGTTGCGACCGCGATCGGCACGGTGCCATTGAGTGCCACCTCCCCGTTCATGTTCATAACGGTGATGGCCGTGGCGTCGACCAGTGGGTCGAAGGCCAGTTCCGCCTCGACCGCCTCGCGGATGTCCTTGGTCTTGCCCATGTGCGTGATCCCTTCCATGGCCGGTTAGACGGCCGATCTGCCGCCCACGAGTCAGTCCACCCGGCGGTCTCGTACCGGTAAAGGCGATGGTGGCTCTCCTAACATTGGTCCGCGCTATAGCTCAGCTCGCAGTCACAGACCGATGCGTCAGCGCCGCGGTGGGCGGCGCGGCTGGCAGCCGGACGACCACGCACGCGGAGACCTAACCCTCCGAGGGCTATAGCGCAGGGCAATACCAGGACAGGTGCCATCGCCTTTCCAACCCGCGGTGCGCCCTGCAGCCGGTGGTGCAGCGAGCCATCCCGCATGCCGTCGCCGTTGAGGAAGTCGCAGTCACCGGCGCTCCGCTCTGCTGAGCCATCAGGCCTTGGGTCGGTTGCCTAACATGTCCACGATGTCGTCTGGACGGATCGGTACGCGCCGCAACGGGTTCCCGGTGGCGGCCCGGATCGCGGCCACGATCGCGGGGGTGGACGAGATGGTCGGTGGCTCGCCCACGCCCCGCAGTCCGTACGGCGCATGCGGGTCGGCGAGTTCCAGGATCTCCACGTTCATCGGGGGCATGTCGAGGATCGTGGGGATCAGGTAGTCGGTGAACGAGGGGTTGCGGATCATCCCGCCGCTGACCTGGATCTCCTCCATCAGGGCCAGGCCAAGACCCTGCGCGGTGCCGCCGTGGATCTGCCCGGCCAGCGCCAGCGGGTTCATCGCCTTCCCGACGTCCTGGGCCGTGCTGATCTCCACCACCTTGACCAGGCCAAGCTCGGTATCGACGTCCACCACCGCGCGGTGGGCGGCGAACGCGTACTGCACGTGGGCGTTGCCCTGGCCGGTGTGCGGGTCGATCCGCTCGGTCGGGCGGTGCCGCCAGGTGACGGTCTCCTCGATCGGCTCGTCGCCGATGATGGCGGCAAGGTCGGCAAGGACCTCCTCTTCGGTGGACACGATCTTGCCGTCCGCCAGCGTGAGGTCCCCGGCCTGGATGCCCTCGAGCCGGGCGGCGCGCTCCAGGACAGCTGCCCGGGCGGCGGCGCACGCGGCCCGGACCGCGCCGCCGGTGACGTAGGTTTGGCGCGACGCGGATGATGAGCCTGCGCTGCCGACCGTGGTGTCGGCGGGCTGGACGATGACCCGGTCAACACCGAGTTCGGTGCGGGCTATCTGGGCCTGGACGGTGACCAGCCCCTGGCCGACCTCGGCGGCGGCGGTGTGCACCGTGACGGTGGGCTCACCCGCGACCAGCTCCAGCCGGACCCGGGCGGTCGAGTAGTCGTCGAACCCCTCGGAGAAGCCGACGTTCTTGATGCCGATGCCGTACCCGACGCCGCGCACGACACCCTCGCCGTGGGTGGTGTTCGAGACCCCGCCGGGAAGGTCCCGCAGATCTGGCTGCTCGCGCAGGTCCCGCAGGTCCCGCAGGTCCCGCAGGTCCCGCAGGTCCCGCAGGTCCCGCAGGTCCCGCAGGCCGTGCCCGCCCCCGGCGGGCCCGGCCTGCGGGAGCGCCAGCCCACCCGGCATCGGCGCACGGCGGACCCGGCGCAGCAGTTCGGCAACCGGGGCCGCCGAGTCGACCACCTGCCCAGTGGGCATGACCGACCCCTCGGAGAGCGCGTTGCGGATACGGAGATCCACCGGGTCCATGCCCAGCCGCCGCGCCAGCTCATCCATCTGGGATTCATACGCAAAACACGCCTGGACGGCCCCGAACCCACGCATCGCCCCGCAGGGAGGGTTGTTCGTGTACACCGCGTACACGTCCATGGCGACATTCGGCACCTCGTAAGGGCCGACGCCCAGCGTCGCGGCGTTGGCCGCCACGGCTGTGGAGCTCGACGCGTAGGCCCCGCCATCCAGGTAGGTGCGCCCGGTGACGTAGATGAGGTCACCGCTAGGCGTTATGCCGTGCTCGTAATAAAGTCTCGCCGGGTGCCGGTGAACGTGGCCGAAGAACGACTCCTGCCGGGAATAGACCATTTTCACCGGCCGGCCGGTCCGCAGCGCGAGCAGGCACGCGTGGATCTGCATCGAGAGGTCCTCGCGCGCGCCGAACGCGCCGCCGACACCGGCGAGGGTCACCCGCACCTTGCTTTCCGGGAGGCCCAGGCAGCCCGCGATCTGCGCCTGATCGACGTGCAGCCACTGGGTTGCGACGTAGAGGTCGATCCCGCCGTCCCCGGCGGGCACCGCGAGGCCGGACTCGGGGCCGAGAAACGCCTGGTCCTGCATGCCGACCTGGTACGAGCCGCGGACCACAATGTTCGCCCGTTTTTCCGGGTCGCCCTTGCGGATGCGCACGTGCCGGACCAGGTTGCCGCCCGGGTGGACCTTCGGCGAGGTTGGCTGCAGCGCGGCCTCAGCGCTGGTGACGGGCTCGAGCACGTCGTAGTCAACGGTGATCGCGGCCACTGCCCGGCGGGCGGTCTCCGGGTGGTCGGCGGCGACGATCGCGACAGGTTCACCCTGGTAGCGGACCTCGGTCGCGGCGAGCACCGGCTGGTCGGGGATCTCCAGGCCGAAGACCCCGCGCCCGGGGACGTCTTCGTGGGTCAGCACAGCGGCGACGCCGGGCAGCTTGAGGGCGCCGGACAGGTCGACCGAGCGGATGCGGGCCCGCGGGTGCGGGCTGCGCACGGTGGCACCCCACAGCATGTCCGTCATCCACAGGTCGGAGGAGAAGGCGAACTCGCCCGTGACCTTGAGCGTGCCGTCAGGGCGCTGCGCGCTCGAGCCCACCCCGTTAGCGACCACGGTGCTGAGCCCGGTTCGGGGGGGTGCCGTCGTTCCGCTGGTCATGACTGGCTCCCCGCGCCATGCCCGGCGGCGAGCCGCGCGGCGGCCAGCCGTACCGCGTCGATGATGTTCTCGTAGCCTGTGCAGCGGCACAGGTTCCCGGCCAGCGCTTCCCGGATCTCGGCATCGCCGGGTGCTGCGATATAGCGCAGCAGGTCGTGCGTCGCGACGATCAGGCCAGGTGTGCAGAACCCGCACTGGACCGCGCCGGCCTCGATGAACGCCTGCTGCACCACATCGGGTGTGCCCGGGTGGCCCAGGCCCTCCACGGTGCGCACCTCGCGACCTTGCGCCTGCCCGGCCGCGACCAGGCAGGAGCACACCGCCACGTCGTCGAGCCAGACCGTGCAGGACCCGCATTCGCCCTGCTCGCAGGCGTTCTTCGAGCCCGGCAGGCCGAGCCGTTCCCGCAGCAGGAACAGCAGCGACTCGCCCTCCCACACGTCGTCCGCGACTGCGGGGGCACCGTTGACCGTGCACGTCACGCGCATCGGCGGCCCTCCTCCTGGTACGACCGCCACGCCCAGGTCAGCGTGCGCCGGGCCAGCACAGCCAGGGAGTGGCGCCGGTAAGCAGCGCTGCCGCGGACGTCGTCGATCGGCTCGGCCGCCTGGGCTACCAGGTCGCCAAAACGCTGGACGGTGGAACCCGGCAGCGTTTGGCGCGAATCCCACAGTCCGTGCTCGGCGAGTTCGGCGGTGAGGAACTCCTCCGCCGCGAGCGCCGGGCGGGCCGTCGGGGCGGCCGACCCGAGACCGGTGCCGGCCCAGCCACGGCGCGGATCCAGCGCGATCGCGAACGAGGACACCGCGATGACCATGGCGTTGCGGACACCGACCTTGGCGAACTGCTCCGGGCCGCGTGCGCTTGGGACGCGGATCGTGGCGATCAGCTCATCGGGTGCCAGCACGCTGCGCTTGACCCCGGTGAAGAACTCACGCACCTTAATCTGACGGTCGCCACGCACCGAGGCGACCTCGACCACAGCGTCGCTGGCCAGCAGCGGGGGAAGGGCGTCACCGGCGGGGGAGGCAGACCCAAGGTTGCCGCCCACGGTGCCGCGGCTGCGGATCTGCGGCGAGCCGACCGTGCGGGAGGCGAGTGCGAGCCCCGGTAGACGGGCGCCGAGTTCGCTGATCACCCGGGCGTACGGCACGCCCGCGCCCAGCCTTATGACACCGTCGTCGGGCGCCCACTCGGCCAGCTCACGGACCCGCGTGAGGTCGAGCAGCGCTTCCGGACGCACCCGGTCAAAGTTGATCTCGACCATCACGTCGGTGCCGCCGGCGATAGGCAAGGCGCCGGGATGGGCGGCTTTGATGGCCAGTGCATCCGGCCAGCCTGTCGGCCGGAAGAACTCCATGATGGTCAGTACAACGGCTGTGCTGGCCGCTGGCCAGGGACAGAAAGACCGAAACTCAGCACCCGCCAGACCGTGCCGTTTGTAGGTTCCTCCAAACGCGGGCTTACGCTGGGTGGATGTTGCTTCGCACCGTGCTGGAAGCACCCCGGCTGCGGTTGCGCCTGCTCACCGGCGAACAGGCCCTGGACCGCCGCGTCAGCGGGATCTTCACCACGGATCTGCTCGACCCCCGCCGCTACCTGTCCGGCGGGGAACTTGTCCTGACCGGGTTGATGTGGCGGCGTATGCCCGAGGACTCCGAAACTTTCGTTCTGTCACTGGTGGAGGCCGGCGTCACGGCGCTTGCCGCGGGGGATGCCGCGTTCGGGTCTGTGCCCCCGGACCTGGTGGCCGCCTGCCGCCGGCACGGTTTTCCCCTCCTCGAAGTGCCGGTTGACGTCTCGTTCGCGGCTATCACCGAGCACGTCATGCGAGCAAGCACCGTTGGCCACCGCAGCCTGCTGATGCCGGGCCTGGATGAGGGCGGTGCGCACCTCGATCCGGTGCCGGAGCCGACCGAGTCCTCGATGGCGGCGCTCTTCACCGTGGCAGCTCGCGAATATGGCCTGGTGGGGTGGCTCATCTCGCCGGTCGGCCGGCTGCTGGCCGGGCCGGGCACTGCGTCAGGGCAGGATGCGGGGGCGGGGCTCGGTGCGGGGTTCGGACCGGGGCTGGTGTCCGGAGGAAGCCAGGTGCCGAACCCCGGAGTGAGCACGGCGCTCTGGCGAGCCCTGGCGATTGCCTACCTGCGTGCACTGGAGCTTCCGATCACGGTGAACGTGGAGGGGGGAGCGTTCTCTGTCTTTCCGGTCGCCGGCCGACCTGCCCACCGGCTGGCTGCCTGGTTCGTGGCCTTCGAAGGCGACAGCGAGGACTGGGATGAGGAGCGGCGTGAGGTTGCTGGCGAGCTGACCGGGCTAGCCGCGGCCTACCGATCGGGTCACGAGGAAAGGCGCCGGCCCCGTCGCCGGTCCGCCGATGAGCTGGTGCGGCAGGTAGTGGCACGGGGCGAAGACGCCTTTGGGCCTGAACCCGGAGCGTTGGCCGCAGGGATGCGCCGGGGCGGCCTTTC
>WNGG01010230.1_pt1 | contig 10186 bp, 10 predicted proteins | sample 5400661 | NCBI WGS metagenome assembly WNGG01 (sample SAMN13153372, study PRJNA577476) | soil metagenome | isolation source: 100 cm soil or saprolite under Garry oak tree replicate 1 | place: USA:California | collected 2016-06-15
AAGCAAAAGCGGCGCGCGCGGCGAAATCGGCGCCCGAGGAGGCGTGTGTTAGAATGAATCGGGTATGCATCCGGGGATCAAGCATCTTCTCGAATTGCAGAGCGTGGACATCCGTTTAGGGGAACTGCGGGCCATTGTGGAAAGTTTCCCGAAGCGGCTGAAGGAAATCGAGGCGCGCCTGGCGGGGGCGCGGCAGCAGCTTGCCGCAGCCAAAGAGGCCCACATCAACAGCCTGAAGCAGCGCAAGACCTACGAGATGGACGTCGAGCAGTGGAAAGAGCGGGCGCGCAAATACCGCGACCAAAGCGCCGCCGTCAAAACCAACGAAGCCTTCAGGGCCCTGCAGCACGAAATCACCAACGCCGAGGCGGAAGTGGCCAAAGCGGAAGACCGCCTGCTGGAGCGGATGGTCGCGGGCGAGGAGTTTGAGCGGCAGGTGAAAACCGGCGAGCGCGCCCTCAAGGAGGCCGAGGCGGAAACTCAGGCGGAGCGCAAACGGCTGGAAGCCGAACAGGCCGCGGCGCAAAAGCAGCTCGAGGAACTCACCGCCGAGCGCGAACGCATCGTGACGCCGATTGACGAGGACCTGCTCTACCACTATCACCGCATTGCCAAACGCCACAACGGCGTGGCGCTCGCGGAAGTCCGCAACGAAACCTGCCTGCTCTGCGGGATGCGCGTTCGCCCGCACGTCTATCAGGAGCTGCGCCGGGAGTCTTCGGACGAACTGTTTCACTGCGAGACCTGCACGCGCATCCTGTACGTGGCGGAGACAAAGTCCGCGCCGGCCGGCGCGGCCGCGGATGCGTCCGCCATCCCTGCGACGCCTCCGCCCCCGGAAGGATAACCGCAGCACCCCATGAAAAAAGCGCTGCCTGCATCGCGCCACGCGCGCTTGTTCGGCGAACCGGAAGCTCCGGGCGCTGCCTCGGCGCATACCGCGCACATTGACGGAGCGGCGCGGGGCAATCCCGGCCCGGCGTCCTACGGCGTGGTGGTGCGGGGTCCCGGCGGGGAAGTGGCGGCCGAGCTGAAGAAATATATCGGGCGCGCCACGAACAACGTCGCGGAATATTACGCGCTGATCGCCGCGCTCGATTACGCGGAAGCGCACGGCATCCCGGCGTTGCGCGTGCGCAGCGATTCCGAACTCCTGGTGAAACAAATGAAGGGGAGCTACAAGGTAAAAAGCGCCGATCTGCGTCCGCTGTTCGAGCGGGCCAGAAAAATGGCGCACAGGATGGCGCATTTCGCGATCGAGTACGTCCCCCGCGAACAGAACCGCCGCGCGGATCAACTGGCCAACGAAGCGCTCGATGCCACAAGCCCGGCGGCGCGCGGCGGCGCGGAGGCCGGGCCGGGGGCTTTCCACCGCGAGCCACAAAATCCCAGGCGCGGAGCGCGGCGCGTTCGCGCACGTTACTCCCGCGGCGTGTTTCTTCCCGACGAGCCTCTGGAACTTCCCGAAGGAACGGAAGTCGAAATCGAAATCCGCGCGCCGATCAAGGGGTGAACTGCGCGCGCCACTAGCTAGTCGTTACGTCCTGAGCGCCTCGCCTCGTCTGCCCGCCACACTTCGCCACCTCTGGACACTACATACCACATTGTAGTACTATCACAATGTGGAGTTCATTGAGTCCCGGCCATTCACGCGAAAGCTTCACCAGCTCGACGGCGCCGACGAAGTGCTGAGAGCAATTCAGGAAGAGCTTCAGCGGAAGCCGGATCGGGGCTCGATGGTTCCCGGCCTGGGCGGCGTGCGTAAGGCCCGCATAGCGAACCCGGGCCGCGGCAAAGGAAAGCGCGGCGGCTACCGTTATTTGTATCTGTACCTGGAGAAGAAGCAGCGCATTCACTTGCTAATTTTGCTCGACAAGAACGAACAGGAAGATGCCAGCGAAGAGCAACGCAAACAGATGCGGGAGTGGGTCGCGCAGATCAAAAGAGGGTCAGGAGGTTGAACGTGGCGAAGAAAATTAAAGTGAACATCTTTGACGACATGAGAGAGGCGCTTCATGACGCGGCGGCCTACGAACGCGGCGAAGCTGTGAATCTGCGTGTGACGCGCATTCCCGCACGGCCCAAGCAAATCTCTGCGAAAGAGGTTCGCCACATCCGGCGCGCACTCAACGCGAGTCAGGCCCTTTTCGCTAGCTACCTCAATGTGAGCCCGAATGCCGTGCGGAGCTGGGAGCAAGGCACGCGCCGCCCGCGGCAGGCCGCGCTGAAGCTCCTGGCGATCGCCAAAAAGAACCCGAAAGCATTGTTGGTGGCGTGACCAACAAGGGGTGAGGAGTTGGAAATGCAGCGCGCGTTTTATTTCAAAGCGTAGGAGCGGTAGAGGGTGTCGCGCTGCGCGGGGATGTAGCCGGCGTCGGAGATGATGCGGCGGAGCTCGGCTTCGTTGGTGCGGTTGCGCACGCCAGCGGCATAAACGACGTTTTCTTCGATGAGGATGCTGCCGACGTCGTCGGCGCCGAATTGCAAGCCCACCTGGCAGACTTTGATCCCCGGCGTCAGCCAGCTTGACTGGATGTGGTCGATGTTGTCGAGATAAAGCCGGCTGATGGCCAGCGTCTTCAGGTAGTCCACGGCAGTGGTCTGCGGAACTTTCTTGCCGAGCGCGGTGCTCTCCGGCGCGAAAATCCACGGGATGAACGCGGTGAAACCGCCGGTGTCTTCCTGGATGCGGCGGAGGCGTTCGAAATGATTGACGCGGTGGCGGAGTTCTTCGCCGCAGCCGAACATCATCGTGGCGGTGGTGCGCATGCCGAGCGCGTGCGCGGCGCGGTGCATGTCTTCCCATTCCTCACTGGTGCATTTCAGCCGCGAGATGCGCGCGCGGACTTCATCGTCGAGGATTTCCGCGCCGCCGCCGGGAATGGAATCGAGACCCGCAGCCATCAGCCGCGCGATGGTGTCGCGGATGGTGAGCCCGGAAACTTCGGCGATGCACAGAATCTCAGGCGCAGAAAAGCAGTGCAGATGCACCTGGGGATAGCGCTGCTTGAGCGAGCGCAGCAGGTTTTCGTAGTAGTCGATGCGCAGGTCGGGATGCAGCCCGCCCTGAAGGAGAATGCCGGTGCCGCCGAGCGCCAGCATTTCATCAATCTTCTTGTAGATGGTTTCGAAAGAGAGCAGATAGCCTTCCTTCGAGCCGAGGGGACGGTAAAAGGCGCAAAACGAGCAGTACTCGGTGCAGAAATTGGTGTAGTTGATGTTGCGGTCAATTTGATACGTGGCGATGCGCGGGTCGGTCTTCTTCTTGCGGACCTCGTTGGCGGCCATGCCGATGCCCAGCAGGTCATCGGACTGGAACATTTCGAGAGCTTGTTGTTGCGTGATGCCCATCGTTTCCAATCCCCGCGATCCCATCGCAGCCAACGACCCCGGCTGCATTTTACTCCGCAGCTATGTTGCGGCGCGAGCGCCCTTCCATTCATTCCGGGTAAACGCAGCGGGTGCGGCTGCAAACTCGAGCGGCCGGGCGCGCGGAATCAACCCAAGTTCAGCGCACTTGCGGAAATAGAGTTCCAGGCCGCGCTGATTGGCTTCATCGAACGAAAAATCAATGTTATCGCGCAAATACGTTTCCAGCGCGCTCGCGGGAAGATTCAGCTTCAGCGAGGCGCCGTCGGCAATCTCCGCGATGCGCGACAGGCCGTATTCTTTCGAGGCGGCAAAGTCCGCCACGACCTCGGGCGAGACCGCTTCCTTGCGGCCGGCCCAGATAGCCAGGACGCACGGCAGACCGGTCATCTGCTGCCACTCGTAGGCGATATCGTACACGAACAGAGTGTCCACGCCAGGGACGGGCTGCGACTCCGGATCGCCGCCGCAACAGAACTCGCCGCCGGGGCGTTTGCCGGCCAACTCGTCGAGCCGCATGGCGATGCGCAGCGCAGGGTCGCCAATGACCAGCGCAGCATCGGCATCGGCCAGCATCGCGGCAGGATCGGGAGCGGCCTGGACAAATTCGGGCGAAACCTTCCAGCGCCCCGCGCAAAGCAGGCGCACAAGCGCCTGCGTGCTGCGCGAGCTTTGGTCGAGCGCAACACGCCGCGCGCGCTCGATGGGTTTGTTCGCCAGCAGCAGAAGACTCCGGACTTCGCGCCTCGCGGCGATGGAAATTTCCGGGAGCGCCACGACACCCTCCATGCGCTGATATTCGATGGAAGGAATGATGGCCACGTCCACGGCGCCCGTGCGCAGCGCTTCGGCGCACAGCGACGGCACGGTGAAGGAAAGCTCACAGCGGCCCGCCAAAGGCCCGTTGGTAAACCCCCAGACGAGCGGCGCGGTATTCAGATACTCCACGATGGAGATGCGTAGCTTGCTCACGTCTTCTGCTTTCTCTCTCCCTCCGCCGTCTTTCGGGAACAACCATTATCACACAAGGCGTCTCGGCGAGTGGATGCAGTCCGTCTTTCCGGCAAGATGCGCCGCGATGGAAGCTCCAGACGATTCGGCGGCGATGACAAGCGACGCACGGGTGCGCGAGGCAGATGAAGTAGAAGAGGTGGCCGCATCCTTAAATCCCAGTCTGGCGTAAAAGGCAACCGCCCAACTCGTGGTTATTCGGCGGCCAACTGGCCGGACACCAGCGCCTTCCGCACGCCTGCGAGGTTTTCTTCAAGTTCAGCAAAGAAGTCAACGTACTCGTCGTGGCTGAAAAACGCGTTCACATAATCTGCCTCCGTCAGAACGTATCCGCCCCAGCCGTTCAACATGGCGACTTGCAGGAATGATCCGAGATCCTCTGCTTCGTGCTCTAGGAACAAATGCCCCGGCGCTTCGTGAAGCAACCGATGGTCGCCGTAGCTTTGTCGAAGCTTGTAGTACAGATGCCAGTTCTCGCTGCTCGCCCAGATGCCCCACTCAGTAATCCAAAGCAGCACCGGCCTACGATACGTCAGTGACGCGGCTATCCAACCGGCAAGAAAAAAGACGCGATGCGGTTCGCACGGATAAGCGACCCGTTGCGTATGCGTGTTCGGCTCAGCATCCGGCTTCTGCCGCTGCCGATCGCTCAACCACGCCTCGCATTCCTGTTGGCTATAGAATCGCAAGTTATCCCCGGAGAATAACTCTTCTTTTGGAATTTTGTCACATACCAATCGCGGAGCGGACCGCGGAGGCGATGGACTCGCTCCATTTTTTCACGTCCGAGGCGTGTTCGGCTTCGACCATGACGCGCACGAGCGGTTCGGTGCCGGAATAACGCAGGACGATGCGGCCGTTCGAGCCGAGCGCCGAATTGGCTTCGGCCAGGGCGCGCGTGATCGCGGGGATCGTTTCGAGCGGGGGTTTGCGGCGAACTTTTACGTTGACGATGGTCTGCGGATATTCCTTCAGGCCCGCGACAAGATCCTCGATGGAACCCGCTTTGGACGGGCTTTTCATCGAAACCAGCGAAGCCATTTTCACCGCGGTGAGCAGGCCGTCGCCGGCGGGGGCATCGTCGAGGAAGATAATGTGGCCGGACTGTTCGCCGCCGAGGACCGCGCGACTGCGCAGCATCTCTTCGAGGACGTAGCGGTCGCCGACGGGGACGCGGGCGAGCGTGATGCCTTCGGAGTCCAACGCCCGCTCGAGGCCGAGATTGGACATGGTGGTGGCGACAACGCGCTTGCCTTTGAGTTTTTTCTTGGAAGCGAGGTAACGCGCCGCGGCCAGCAGCACGCCGTCGCCATTGATGATTCTGCCCGAAGGGCTGACGAACAGCGCGCGGTCGGCATCGCCGTCAAATGCCACGCCGAGCGAGGCGCGTTCGGCCACCACGCGCTTCTGCAAGCTCTCCATGTACAACGAGCCGCACCCGGCATTGATATTTTTTCCGTTGGGATGATTGTGGATGGCGACGACCCGGGCGCCGAGCGAGCTGAACAGCGCCGGTCCAAGAACGCTGGCGGCGCCATTCGCGCAATCGAGAACGATTTTCAGCCCCGCGAGTCTCGCGCCGGGTAGCACGCAACTCCCGAGGAAAGCCACATACTCGGCGTCAAACGATTCGTCGGCGCGCAGCGGAAACGAGCCGTCCCTGACCGGATCATTCTTCCAACGAAGGATATCAGCCTCGATTTTCTCTTCGATGGCGTCGGAAAATTTCATGCCCGCGCCGGAAAACAGCTTCACGCCGTTATCGTGATAGGGATTGTGCGAGGCGGAAATGACCACTCCGGCCTGATACTTCTTGCGGCGCACCAGGCAGGCCACGCCCGGAGTGGTGATGATACCGGCAAACGCGGGGGTCACGCCCGCTTGCGCTAGACCGCTCCCCAGGAGGGAGGCAATGCGCGGCCCCGACTCGCGCGTATCCATGCCGATGAGCACGTGCGGAGAAGAAGTCTCGCGGCAAACGTAGGCGCCCAGCGCGCGGCCCGCGGCGTGGAGCGTGGCGTCGTCGAGCGGGTACGTGCCGGGCACTCCGCGAATACCGTCGGTGCCGAAAAGTTCCTTGGCCATGGGGGTCGCGCCACGCGGCGAGAATTTTTTGAAGCGGGTCCGCCGGGCAGGTGACCCCTGCGAGTCTAGCACAGCGGCCGCGAGTGCACCGGCCCGCGGCGGCGGCTCCACGAAAGATTAACCGAATGGAACGATTCGTGTCGTGCGGGGCGGCTTATGATATCGTGAAATCCCAAGTGAAGAAGCAGCGCGCGTCTCGATGACTCCTGACTCCATCCGCATCCGTTACTCGACGCCCAGCCAGAGGATTATCGCCGCCGGGATCGTGATCGCGTTCTGCTATTTCGCCGCGAGCGTGGTGACGATGGTGCTGTTGTCGGTGCTGGTGGCGTATTTCCTCGACCCGCTCGTGGAGGGACTGGAGCGATTCCGTCTTCCCAGGGTGCTGGGATCGCTCGCGGTGGTGATTCTTTCGGTGGCGCTGGTGGCCGGGCTCGTCTATTTGCTGTACGACCGGGCGGAGCATTTCGCCAACGACTGGCCGCGCTACAGCAAAGTGTTGCGCGAAGCTTCGTCCGCCGTCGAGAGGCGCCTCGAAAAACTGGAACGCGGAGTTTCCCAGATCGCACCGGACGACGCCCAGCACCCGAAAAACATCGTGCATGTCGAAGAAGACTCTCCGGTGCGGAAATTGTTGGTGCGGGGGCTCGGCTCGCTCTATACGGTGTTGCTGGAAGTCACGTTTGTGCCGTTTCTGGTGTTCTTCATGCTGGCCGCCAAGCGCGACGTCTGGCACGCCACGCTGCAATTGTTTCCCACGGCCGAGCGGACGCGCGTGAAGGAAGTGCTCGACAACGTAAGCGTGGTGCTGCGCAGCTACGTGATGGGCAACGCGCTGGTCTTCCTGATCCTCGCGCTGGTGAGCTGGGGGTTTTTCTGGATGATGGATTTGGATTACCCGTTTCTCACCGGCGTGGTTTCGGGGCTGCTCAACCTCGTGCCGTACTTCGGCGCGGTGCTGGCCTGGATCCCCCCGATGCTGATCGGATTGACGCAGCGGCCGACATTCGGATTTTTCTTCATCGTGGCTCTGATGCTCAGCGTCTTTCACCTGATCGCCATGAACTTTCTCATACCGGCCATGGTGGGGCGCCAAGTACAGCTGAACGCGCTGGCCGTGACGATTTCGCTGCTGTTTTGGGGATGGCTGTGGGGCGGCGTCGGGCTGCTCCTGGCGATTCCGATTACGGCGACGTTGAAAGTGATCTGCGACCACGTCGAATCGTGGCAGCCGGTGGGGCGGTGGCTGGGCTCATGACGTGTGGGCTGTGGCCGCCAAGTATCCAATGGGACGAATTTCCGCGGGCAATCTCAATAGGCATAAGACCGCTGCCTTCCAGAGGTGATTTTCCTTATGGCGTTACGCGCGCGGATTCAAGAACTGACGGCCGGGGTGGAACACGATGGCGAGCAAGCAACTAATACTTACGCTTCTCGATGAGGCTTATGAAAAACGGACCTGGCACGGGCCGAACCTGCGGCAATCCCTCCGGGGAGTCTCTGCCAGGCAGGCTGCTCGGCGTCCGGCGCCGGGCCGGCACAGTATCTGGGAACTTGCCGTTCATGCGGCGTACTGGAAATACGCGGTGCGGCGGCGGCTCACCGGCGGGAAGCGCGGGTCGTTTGCGCTGAAGGGCAGCAATTTTTTTCGCCGGCCGGTGGAATTGAGCGAGCGCGCCTGGCGCGAGGACTGCGCGCTGCTGGAACGCGAGCACCGCGCCCTGCGCGCCGCCGTTGTCCGAGCGTTGCGCGACGGACACGCGAAGAAACTCTTGCGGCACATCTACGGCGTGGCGTTTCATGACGTCTACCACGCGGGGCAGATTCGGATGCTGCGCCGGCTTTGTACGTGATACGGAAACGTTCCTGGTTATCCTCGTCATTTGTTGACTCGCAGTGGGGCGCGGCCTAAGATGCTCTGCAATAATGGGTTCCCGCAGCGCCTATCCGGAACGTTATTGATCAACCCGGCGGTCCGCGCTGCATGCGGTGGGCCGTGGCCATGCTGGCACAGACTTTTTCTCATTTCCGCATCCTCGATAAGCTGGGCAGCGGCGGCATGGGCGTGGTATATCGCGCCGAGGACACCGCTCTCGGCCGCACGGTGGCGCTGAAATTCCTTCCGCGCGAGAGAGCCAAGGACCAGAGCGCTCTCGAGCGCTTCAAGCAGGAGGCGCGCACCGCCTCCGCGCTCAATCATCCGTATGTCTGCACCATCTACGAAATCGGCGAGGACTCCGGCGAGGTCTATATCGCCATGGAGTACATCAAAGGGCAGCCGCTCGGGGAGCGCGTTGGCCCGGAAGGTCTGCCGGTAGATGCGGTAATCCGCTTCGGACGGCAAATCGCCGCGGCGCTGGAACATGCCCACGAGCACGGAGTCATTCACCGCGACCTTAAACTCTCCAACATCATGGCCACGCCCCAGGGCGACGCAAAAGTGCTCGACTTTGGTCTGGCCAGACGCGTGGAAGAGTTGGACCTGACCTTGACCTCGCTTGCCGATGCATCGCTCGAAAAGACTGTCGGGCTTGCGGGCACGATTCCCTACATGGCGCCGGAACTGCTCGAAGGCAAGGCCGCGAGTCCGCGCAGCGACCTGTGGGCGCTCGGCATCGTATTGTACGAGATGGCGGCAGGGCACCGGCCGTTCTCGGGTAAGAACTTCTTCCAGCTTTCCACCGCCATCTTGAAGCAGCCTCCGCCGCCGCTTCCGCGGCGCATCCCCTCCGGGCTCTGCGCCGTCATCCATCGGTGCCTGGAAAAAGAGCCCGCGCGGCGGTATCAGCGCGCGAGCGAAATCCTCGCGGCGCTCGAAGCGGTCAGCTCCGGTGCCCAGGACACTTCCGCAACTTTGGCTGCTGCCGCAGACGCCCCCCGGATGCCTGCTGCGTGGAAACGCGGGCAGTGGTTAAGACGCCTGACTCCTGTCTGGACTCTGGCGATCATTCTGACAGCGGTTGTGCTGGCGATTCCCGCTCTGCGGCAGCGGGTTCGAAACTGGTTGGGGCATCCGCAATTCCTGTCCCAGGTTCAACTCGCCGTTTTGCCGGCCGCCGTCAACGCCGCCGATGTTGAGACTTCCGCCTTTGGCAACGGCCTCGTCGAGACTTTGACGTCACGCCTCGGCCAGCTTTCCGCCAAACATGCGCTCGCCGTGATTTCAGCGACCGAGATGCGCACGCACCATGTAACCTCGCTTGCAGAAGCACGCGAGGAGTTCGGCGTGAATCTTGGACTTTCTCTGGGTGTCGAGCGCGCTGGGCAAATGATGCGGGTCAATTACAGCCTGGTGGATGCGGGAACGCACCGCCAACTGGCGGGCGGAACGGTCACCGCCGCCGCGACCGATCCGTTTGCGCTGGAAGACCGCGTGGCCGACAGCGTTGTGGAGACGCTGGAGATTCATTTGCAGCCGTCGGAGAAGCAGGGTCTCGCCGCGCACGGCACATCCCAGCCGGCCGCCTACGACTACTATCTCCAGGGCCGGGGCTATCTGCAGGATTTCCAGAAGCTCGAGAACATCGAAAGCGCCATCAGTGTCTTTCAGCAGGCCCTCACACTCGACCCAAACTACGTCCTCGCCCATGCCGGCCTCGGCGAAGCCTACTGGAGAAAATACCAGTTGCGCCCCGAGGAAGCTTGGGCTCGCCGCGCGCTGGACGCTTGCGAGCGCGCGGTTCAGTTGCAGGACAGCGCAGCGGCAGGGCGCGTGTGCCTG
>WNGG01012261.1_pt1 | contig 10186 bp, 7 predicted proteins | sample 5400661 | NCBI WGS metagenome assembly WNGG01 (sample SAMN13153372, study PRJNA577476) | soil metagenome | isolation source: 100 cm soil or saprolite under Garry oak tree replicate 1 | place: USA:California | collected 2016-06-15
GGGGCACCGGCAGCCAGGACGCGCCCAGCCCCCGGTTGGTGGGCGCCGGGGCGCTCCAGGGGAAGCGTTCGTTGCGGACCGCGTCATACCACAACACCCCTGGCTTGCGGTCGTCGACCGGCCACCAGATCCGGCGGCGCTCGACGGTGAGCCAGTTGTTCTTGCCCCCGCCGTCGGTCATCGACGTGCCCACCGACGTGACGAGGATGTACTGCCCGGGGCGCGGCACCGGCTGGCCAGACTGGGCTACAGCCCGGGCCGCGCGCTCCAGCACGTACGCTGCGGGCGAATAGCTGCTGCCCGGGCCGGGCAGCCCGGTGAGCAGCCCGGCGGTGAGCGCCGCCGCCACGGCAAGGGCGGGGGTGATGATGGCGGCCCGGCGCCGTCGGCGGCCTGCGCGCCAGGCGGCGTCAACCCGGATGCGAGGCGGGGCGGCCTGGTCAGCCAGGTCGCGCAGCGCGGTCGTGATCGCGCGGTCGAGATCGCTCATGGTCCTACCTCGGTGCTGGTCAGCCCAGCCGAGCCCAGGGCTGCCCTGAGCTGGGTAATGGCCTTGTGGGTCTGGCTGCGCACGGTGCCGACAGAACACCCCAGGATGCTGGCGACCTGCGCCTCGGGCAGATCTTCGAAGTAGCGCAACACCAGCACCGCCCGCTTGCCCGCTGGCAGGGCACGCAGCGCCTGCTGCAAGCTGAGCCGGGTCTCGGCGCTGATATCTGGGACAGCCGCAGCCTGGTCGGGCAAGTCAGCCATGGGTGTCTCACGGTGGCGGGCGCGGCGGCGCCACCAGCTCACCTGCTCCCGGTACATCACCTGGCGCACGTACGCCTCGGGCGAGGTATGGATGCGACCCCAGCGGGCTGCAACTTTAGTGAGGGCGGTCTGGAGCAGGTCCTCAGCGGCATGCTGGTCACCGGTGAGCACATAGGCGACGCGGATCAGCGCGCTGGAGCGAGCCGCCGCGAACCCTGCGAACTCCCGCCGGGCACTATCGTCCACACCGGCCTCCTGCCTTCTCACCCCTTAAGACGCGCGCCGCCCAGCGCATCTATGCCGCGCCAGCACAAGACCCGGCCATAATCAATCAGAAGACCACCCGAACCCGCGTTGCCAGACGTGCCCGGTGCGTGCCCGATCGGAGGGTCAGACGCGGGTACTCACGGTCACTCACGCGACGAACGCCATGAGCCCTCGGCCAGGCCGAGCCCGTCTGAAACTGCGAAAGTCGAGATACCCCGATATCAGCAGGATTCTCGCGACTGCCCACGGATTCCGTGGGCCATACGTGGACCAGGCCGCCAGACCACCAATGATCTTCCGGGGCCTGGCGGGCCCTTCACCGAGGACGTCGGCCCATCGGAAACCCGGGAGCAAGCGGTTCGGTGAACCGCTGGTTCCGGCCGGATTCCGTCCGCCATATGTCCGTAACCACTGCTATGCAGCGGCTCACGGTGGCACATCATGACACAAGGTGGGACAGCACTAAGACGGCCCGCGAGCCCGGGTATGCCCAGGCCAAGGGCCGTTTCCGCTGGTGGTGGCAGGTGTTGGGTTCGAACCAGAGTAGGCGAAGCCGACGGTTTTACAGACCGTGTGCGCCATGAGGCGCACTGTTGTATCGCCCGCGCAGCGGGCAGGGATTGAGAGGAGATGTCTCTGGATCTGATGGCTGACCTGGCCCTGAAAAGGTGACCGGGGAAAATAGCATGCCAGGAAACCGGCAGCCGTGCCCAGGCGTATGGGGCGGCGTGCCGGGAGATCCGCGCGATAGGGCGAAAGCTGAATTGCCTGAATCCCAGTCTCCAGAAGGTGCAAGTAAACACCTGCCGGAAAGACGCCTGTAACCGGCACCGGCCCCTGCGGCGGGATTGATGGTCGCCCGCCGCACTCCTCTTGGGGCGCAGGAGCGATGCCCTGTCAGGGCATTGAAGGAGACGAACGGGACGCCTACCTCGTGCTAGCACGTGCAGCGGTGACGAACATGGGATCGCCTAAGGGACGCGAGTCCTAGGGCGACGGAGTGCCCGTAGTAGTCGCAGGGGTAACGGCCTGCCAATCTGGAGACCGCTAATGACGGTCCACAGGGCGAAGGGGCACAGGCGTTGAACGGTTTAACTATCACCAGGGATGCGGAATGCAGGAAGCCGAAGTGGTATTAGGCGTTCTCCGCGAGCGCGGCAGGAAGGGCCTGCCGCTGACGCAGTTGTACAGGCAGATGTTCAACAAGGACCTGTATCTGGCTGCTTACGGCAACATCTACTTCAACCAGGGTGCGATGACGCCGGGGCCCAGCCAGGAAACCGCCGACGGCATGTCCGAAGACCTGATCGATGAGGTCATCGGGCAGATGCGGCGCGAGCGGTACCGGTTCGCACCGGCCCGCCGTGTCTGGATCCCGAAGAAAAACGGGAAGCTGCGCCCGCTGGGGCTGCCGTCGTGGTCGGACAAGCTGGTCGGCGAGGTGGTGCGCCTGCTTCTGGAGGCGTATTACGAGCCGCGGTTTTCCGGCCGGTCGCACGGGTTCCGCAAGGGGCGAGGGTGTCATACCGCGCTGCGGGAGATACAAAGCACCTGGACCGGGACCACGTGGTTTATTGAGGGTGACATCTCCGACTGCTTCGGGTCTTTGGATCATGATGTTATGACCAGGATCCTGGCGGAGAAAATCCACGACCAGCGGTTCCTGCGGCTTATCGGCAGTATGCTGAAAGCCGGGTTCCTGGAGGACTGGCAGTATCACGAAACGCTCTCCGGCTGTCCGCAGGGCGGTGTGGTATCGCCGATTCTCAGTAACATTTACCTTAGTAAGCTCGACGATTTTGTCGAGCGTGAGCTGATCCCGCAGTACACGCGGGGAGCACGCCGGGCCGACAACCCCGCCTACCGGCGAGTCGAACGCTCGCTCGGGCGGGCGCGGCGGCGCGGCGACCGGGCAGAAGCCCGCCATCTGACGCGGCTGATGCGCACGCTTCCCTCGACCGACCCGATGGATCCCGGCTACCGCCGCCTCAGATACATAAGGTACGCGGATGATCATCTGCTGGGGTTCACCGGGCCGAGGGCCGAGGCCGAGCAGATCAAGGCCAGGCTGGCGGAGTTCCTCCGGAACGACCTCGGGCTGGAACTCAGTCAGGCCAAGACCCTGATCACCCACGCCCGCGGCCAGCGGGCGCGGTTCCTCGGCTACGACATCACCGTGCAGCACTCCAGCACGAAGATCACCAATGGCCGCCGGTCGGTCAGCGGGCAGATCGCGCTGCGGGTGCCGCCGGAGGTGGTCAGGGCCCAGTGCGCCCGCTACCGGCAACATGGCAAGCCGTGGCCCCGGCCCCGGCTGCAGAACCTGGACGACTACGACATCGTCCGGGTCTACGGAGCCGAGTACGCGGGCGTCGTCAACTACTACCTGCTCGCCCAGGACGTCTGGCGGCTCAGCAAGCTGTACTGGCATGCCGTGACGTCGATGCTGAAGACCCTGGCCGCCAAGCACCACTCGACCGTCACCAAGATGGCCGCCCGTTACCGGGCGAAGATCGTCACCAGTGACGGTCTGCGGAGATGCTTTGAGGCAAGGCTGACGCGCGAGGGCAAGCAGGACCTGGTAGCGCGATTCGGCGGGATCGCTTTGCGGCAGGACCGGCGGGCGGTCATCACTGACCCCGGCCCTGTCCCGGTCCGCCTCCCCCGCAAGGAACTTCTCCTGCGGCTCCGGAGACGGTACTGCGAGCTGTGCGACAAAGGCGCCACGGTGGCAGTGCACCAGGTCGCCGGCCTCAAGCAGCTGGGCATGCCGGGACCAGGCCAGCCCGCGTGGGCCGTGCTCATGGCGAAGATGCGGCGCAAGACGCTTGTTGTCTGCGCGCCGTGCCACGAGCACATCCACGCGAACCCGGTCGCGCATGCGGCATAAGACGCTGGAGAGCCCGGTGCGGTGAAAGCCGCACGCCGGGTTCGGAGGGAGGCCGTCCGGAAAAGGCCCGAGTTCACCCGAGGTGAACGCGGAACCTCGCCGGGCGGCCCACCCTACTAGGCCCTGCCCAGCGGAATGGCCGCTGACCTGGTAAAACTCCCCTGACAGTCATGTGGATATCCAGTCCTGTCCGCCATATGTCCGTGCCGACAGTGATGCGGGATGGCTGAGACCACGGACAGGTACGGACATCGTCTGTGTAAGCTGCCTGACCTGCGGTTTCGCAGTCTGCGCTCGGCCAGCGGCCACGGATCAGCAGCCTTCCTGGGCACGCATCTGATCAGCCGCCGCTGGGGTCGCGCTCCTTGGCTACCAGGGTCAGGACGTCGTACGTCGCCACCGACTCATTGCGCTGGTTCGTCACGTCGGTGTCCCAGCGCACCTCGCCGTAGCCGGCGTCCGCGCGCGGGGTGATCTGCTTGGCGGTAAGCGTCACGGTGAGCTGGTCGCCCGGCTTCACCGGCGTCAGGAAGCGCAGGTTCTCCAGCCCGTAGTTGGCCAGGACTGGCCCGGGCTCCGGGGCGACGAACAGCCCGGCCGCCAGCGACAGGACCAGGTAGCCGTGCGCCACGATACCGCCGAACAGCGGGTTCGCCCGGGCGGCCTCCTCGTCGGTATGGGCATAAAAGGTGTCGCCGGTGAACTCGGCGAAGTCCGCGATGTCCGCCAGGGTGACTGTCCGCGGGCCAGCAACCACGCTGTCCCCGACCCGCAGCTCAGCGAGCGGCTTGCGGAACGGATGCTCGCCCTCGGCCCGTGGCGCGCCCGGCACCCACCGGCCGGTGATCGCGCTCAGCGCCCGCGGGCTGGCCTGAATCGCGGTGCGCTGCATATGGTGCAGCACGCCGCGGATGCCGCCCATCTCCTCGCCACCGCCGGCGCGGCCCGGGCCGCCGTGCACGAGCACGGGCAGCGGCGAGCCGTGCCCGGTGGACTCGTTCGCGTCCTCGGCGTCCAGGACCAGCAGCCGGCCATGCCACGGTGCCACGCCGAGCACCACCTCGCGGATGAAGTCAGCGTCGCTGCTGACGACCGAGCCGACCAGGCTGCCGCGCCCCCGCGCGGCCAGCGCGACCACGTGCTCGGCGGAGGCGTAGGGCAGCAGCGTCGACACTGGGCCGAAGGCCTCCACCTCATGCGGTGCGGCCTCCCCCGGGTCCTCTGCCTGCAGCAGGATCGGGGCCAGGAACGCGCCCCGGTCACTGTCGGCGTCAAGCACCTGGACCCGCTCCGGGTCGCCGGAGACTAGCTTGCCGACCGCGAGCAGGGCCTTCAGCGATCGGCGCACCTCCTCGCGCTGCTGCAGGCTGGCCAGCGCGCCCATCCGCACGGCCGGGCTGGCCGGGTTGCCCACGGTCACCTCGGCTAGCCGTTCCCTGGTGGCCTGCGCCACCTCGTCGAGCCGCCCCGCCGGCACGAAGGCTCGCCGGATCGCCGTGCACTTCTGCCCCGCCTTCACCGTCATCTCGGTGACCAGCTGCGAGACGAACAGGTCGAACTCGGCGGTCCCGGGCACGGCGTCCGGCCCGAGGACGGACAGGTTGAGCGAGTCAGCCTCGGCGTTGAACCGCACCGCGTGAGCGGCGACCGCCGGGTGCACCCGCAGCCGCCGCGCGGTCGACGCCGAGCCGGTGAAGGACACCAGGTCCTGCTCGGTCAAGTGGTCGAGCAGGTCACCTACGCCGCCGCAGACCAGCTGCACTGAGCCGCCGGGCAGCAGCCCGGAATCCACGATCAGCTCAACCAGCCGGGCGGTCAGGTACGCGGTCTGGCTGGCGGGCTTGATCAGGCAGGGCATCCCGGCGATGAACGCGGGCGCGAGCTTCTCCAGCGGACCCCAGACCGGGAAGTTGAACGCGTTGACCTGCACCGCCACACCGCGAAGCGGGGTACAGACGTGCTGGCCGACGAAGCTGCCGCCCTTGCCCAGCGGCTCGACGGCGCCGTCGATGTAGATCGTGTCGTTCGGAAGCTCGCGCCGCCCCTTGCTGGCGTAGCTTGCCAGCACGCCGATGCCACCGTCCACGTCGAATTTCGAGTCGAGCAGCGTGGCTCCGGTCCGAGCCGACAGCGCGTACAGGTCTTCCCGGTGCTCACGCAGATAGGAGCCGAGCGACTTCAGCAGCGCGGCCCGCTGGTGGAAGGTCAGCTCCCGCAGCGCAGGGCCGCCGACCGAGCGGCCGTACTCCAGGGCCGCGGCCATGTCGATGCCCTCGGAGGAGATCCGGGCGACCTCCTCCCCCGTCACCGCGTCAAGCAACGGGGCGCCCACGCCTGACGGCGCGCGCCACTGTCCCCCGGTGTAGCTCTGCAGCACGGACATGGATCCAGCCTCCTCGATTGGTGACGCCGACCTAGCGAAATTATCCCCGCTCAGCCTGGCGCGTGAGTGCGCAGGAACGCAGGTGCGTATGAGCGCGGAAGCTCCTCCTGCCCGCGGGGTGCCAGACGTGTGCTCGCCCGTGACCCGCGCTGACAGGCGGCTGGCGGTCATCGGGCACGATGATCACCCATGTCTCTCCGTCCGCTCTACCTGATCTTCGTCCGGCTCGGCGGCCGGATGGTCTCGAAGTGCACGCGGTCTACGTCGTTGATTCAGCGCCGCGCGAGTGCCTCGGCCACGCGCGGATCGCGACGCAGGGCCTCACCGCATTCGCGGTCCTCGTCAGCCGTGAACCCGGCGTAATTCGTCAAGACCTTCTGGCCGCAGCGCGGATGGCCCCGACCAGGCCACTACCTGGTCGGCAGTACACATACCGCGAAGCGGCCTGAACCTGCCACTGGTTGCGCGCGTCAACCTGCTCCTGGCTGAGAATGTGGAAGGCATCGGCATCGCCTGTCGGGACAATGAGAGCAGGGCCGAGCGGCAGGACGATGGTCGCCGCCGAATCGATCCCAACGCCTTGCAAGAGTCCTATGCGATCGCCCGCTCCAACGGCCACGGCCGGTGCATGGCTGATCGCGATGCTCAGTTGCGGGCCATTGACCGCTTCGGCATAGGGCTGGGCCTGGTCATCGAGGTGCACACCGCCGGCTCCGCTGATGTCGTCGACGATCTTGACGGGCCACGTGCCGGGCGGGATGGGATCCCCGGCCGGCAGCACGGAGATATCCGCACGCACACCCCAGGCCGGAGCGAAGTCGTTGTCCACCTGCTGCTGAAGAGCGGCCGCGATCTGCTGCAGGGTGGCGGGCGGCACCCCGGCGGTTGACTGATCGGTGAGGCCGACTTGCCAGGAACTCATCTCATCGCCCTGGTTTCAGGCCACTGGTTCAGGCCACCAGGCCGACGGTGTGGGTGGCGCGGTCCAGTGTGAAGCTGTCGGCGACGACAGGAGCGTCTCCCCAGGGCTCCTGCGGCCGTGGCACGGTGAAGAACGTGGCGGTGAGCTGCGTCGGTGTCGCTGTCATCCGCAGGAATCCGTGGCGGTCATCGACCCAGGCGTCGAGCTGGACGTCGTCGTGGCCCGGCAGGGTCCACGGCAGTGCCGCGGCCTTGGCGTCGGCTGCCATCGTGTGCAGGTGCCAGTAGCCACCCGATCCGGCGACGACGTAGGGGATCTGCCAGTCCGCGCCGTCTACAGCGAGGGTGCGGGTGAACCGCTGGTAATTGTGGACATGGCCGGCGAGCACCATGTCCGGGGTGCGGCCCGATTGTGCCCGGACTTCATCAATGAGACCGAACATGTAGGCGCTTCCGCCGTGGAAGGAATCGCTGGAGATCGGGGGATGGTGCATGGTCAGGATCACCGAGCTGTCCGGGGCGGCCGCGGCAAGTTCCGATTGCAGCCAGGTGACCTGCGTATCGTCAAGTTGCCCGCCTTGCGGGACGTTGGTATACAAGCCGAGGATCGTGACGAACGGCGCGGTAAGCGTCCAGTAGACATTGGGCTGGGTCATGGTCGTCCGCCCGGTGCTCTGCGCCTGGCTGGGCACCTGCGGGCTCGGCGTGCAGAAGTTGGCCAGAAAGCCGTCGAGTGTGGACGCGCCGGGCAACGCGTCGCCATCGTGGTTGCCGGGGACGGCAAAGATCGGCGCCGGGTAGTGCGCGTAAGGCTCGTAGAACTGCGGCGGATACTGGCTGAGCTCGCCGTTGTAATAGATGCAGTCGCCAAGCAGGTACAGGAACGCTGGCTGCGCCACGTCAGCATCGAGCTTCTGGGCGACGATCTGCTGGGGAGCGGGCTGGGCGACCCCGCCGGTGTCGCCCATCACATGGAACGTCATGGACCCGGCAGTGACAATCGCGTTCACCGCATCGGTACCGATGACACTTGCGACGTCCAGGCGATACGGATACGCGCCCGTGGCCGGCGGGAGCGGCTGAAACGTCTGGCTGCCCGTAAAGGAGTGCAGGGCAATGGAATTCTCGGACGCCGAAAGTGGCGGGCGGCCGAAACTGTGCCCGGTGGGAAAGAGACGATTAAAGGACGGCATAGGTCCCCCTAGGCAAGCCGCATCGAAACGAGTTAACTGTACTGTCTTACGTCACGGCGCGCCAGACAAGAGGCCGCATGAATGGCCTCGCATCAGAAACCCGCGGCGCTAGTGCGCAGCGCCGACGAGGTGCAGCACGACGGCGGCAGCGATTGGCTGCCCGGTGTGGCCCTCATAGTAGGCGTACGCCGGGCAGGGGTTCGCCTCGAAGCAGACGACGTCGCCCTCCTCAGGCACGCGCAGGTCGAGCCCGCTGAAGCGCAGCACGAGCGAGCGGGTCAGCTCGACGCAACGCTTCGCCAGATCGTCGTCAAGCTCGATCGCCTCCAGGCGCGCCGGCTCCGCGACCGGCAAGGTGCGGCACTCATTCGACAACATCACCCCGTATCTCAACCTGGTATACGGCGGTGGCTCGCTGTGGGCGGGCGACGAGCGGGGCATCGTTCGCATCGACTCGGAGACAAGCGCGGTCACCCGCGTGGGCGGCATCATCGGAAACTGCGGCGGCAGGGGCGGGGGATGTGTGGCCGCGGGCGGCGGGTTCGGCTGGACCAGCGACGCCTTCAAGGGTCTGATCTACAAGGTGGATCAGACCGGAAGGCTCGCCGAGCCGATCCGTACAGGGATCGGCGCCGGCTTCATGTCCTATGCGATGGCACGCAATTCACCGATTTCGCTCCGGCGCCGGACGGCCGGGGAAGCGCGTGCATCTTCAACGTGGACGGATCGGGGTACCGGGTGCTGCCGATCCCCGATCCGACGCTCGAGCTGCCGGGCGGCACGTGGTCGGCGGGCGAGTCCAGGATCGTCTCTGGAGGAGGCCTGATCAGGCTGACCGATGCTGGGACGCGTGCGGACTTGCCGATCCAGTCCTCGCCGGACGGTTCCAAGCTCCTGTTCTTCCGTCCCGACGCCAAGAACGAGACCAGCGACAGCGCGCCGCAGGATCTGTTCGTCGTCGGCGCGGACGGCAGCGGCTTGACGAGGTTGACGCCGAAGGGGACGACCACGGCCGTGGTCGGCTCCTACGACTCCGTCAGCTGGTCCCCCGACGGGACTCAGGTCGCCGTGGCCGCGGCGAACGGGCCTTTCTCGGACACCACCATCCACTCCGTGTACATCGCGAGCGCAGATGGATCGAGCTTCAACCGCGTTGGTCCCCTGGGCAACATCTGGGATGCGGTCTGGTCCCCGGACGGGCGGTGGATCGCGTTCTCGATGGCCTCCAAGGCAACGGGTGGCCTGTTCGAGCTCTACCTGATGCACCCGGACGGCTCGGGGGTCCGCCAGCTCACGTCCGGGACCGACGGCTTGTTCTCGCTGCACCCGACATGGTCCCCCGACAGCGGCCAGCTCGTGTTCCTCCGTGGGACCAGCAACGTGAACCTCACCGACATCTGGTCGATCAACGTCGACGCCTCACACCTGGACCAGGTCACGCACAAGCCAGCCGAATACGGGACGGGTGAGGCTCTCGCGTGGCTGCCATAAGTCCATCGAGTTGACGGCCTGGAGCCCCTGGAATCCGCCAGCCGTGGTGACGAGCCCGATCGGCTTGTTCGACAAGTAGGGCGGTGCGTGTTCGGCCAGCAGGATCAGCCAGTCCAGCGCGTTCTTGAACGAGCCGCTGACCGATCCGTGGTAGGTGGGGCTGCTCCAGATCATCGCGTCGCAGCCGTACACCGCATCCGCGAACTGGTGCGCGGCCGCCGGGGTCGCGCGTTCGGCGGTGTACGGCGGCAGGTCCAGGTCACGGACCCAGATCAGCTGCGTGTCAGC
>WNGG01031400.1_pt1 | contig 10186 bp, 8 predicted proteins | sample 5400661 | NCBI WGS metagenome assembly WNGG01 (sample SAMN13153372, study PRJNA577476) | soil metagenome | isolation source: 100 cm soil or saprolite under Garry oak tree replicate 1 | place: USA:California | collected 2016-06-15
CCGCGCGACTATCGGCAGGATCAATCGATGGCACGAGAAGATGACCGAGATGGCTGTCTTCGGCAGGCAAGGGACTCTGGCCGGCCGTTACTAAGGTGTCATGGACATCCGCGTCGAAGAGTGTTCCTTCCGGGCTTATCCACGCATCCAACAGTCCCGACGCTTCAAGGGCCGCTTCGATGCCGGCTCTTTGCTGCGGAGCAACACCATCCACAAAGTCACATACGAGCCAGAGCGGCGCGCCGGGACGATTGAGGCGCGCCGACTCGTCGCGAGTATGCGGGACCGGAGGCGGCAAATGATTTCCCTCCCGAAGACGTTCGTATTCGGCCTGCAGCTCCGAGAGTTTGTTGGTCCAGTAAGATTGCTGTTGGATAAGTTCCGCCTGTGAATCAGCCAGAACACGTCCTGCCGCGGCTTCCGCCGTCCGGATGACTTCGAATATCGGGTTCGGCCCATCGCCGGACTCACACCATTCCGCCAACGAAGCGGTGACGCCATCGGCATCGGAAACTCGAAGCTCGGTACACGCCGCCACCCATGCACTGAACGACGAGAGCAAATCGGCCGCGGCACGCGAGAGGCTCGCCCGGAACTGTCGCTGTTCCTCGAGACTGTTTTCCAGAATCCCTCGAAGATTGGTTTCTGACTCAGCCGCCTGACTGAGTCTTTGCCGTGAAGCTTCAATCTCGGCATTCAATTTCCGGACGTGTGCGGCTTTTCTCCGCTGCGCGTGCGCGGCCTGCTCGATGGCTTCCCTCTTCAATTCGGCGGTGCGATGCATTTCGCCGAGGCCAGCTTCGTCCGCTTTCTTCGCGGCGGCGGCGCTAACGGTTTCCAATTGGCGGCTTGCCTGAGCGGCCCGGCTGTCGGCTTCCGCCTGTTGCCGATCCCGTTCTTTTCTGCGCTCGCTAGCGCGGTCCCACTCGCCTTTCGCCTTTTCGGCGTCGCGCTCGCGCCGGCTTGCCTCTTGCACGGCCTGATCTAGAGCCTGCGCGTCTTTCATCTGGGGACTTTCGAGCAGGGTTGCAATTTCCGATTCGATCTCTGCTTCGCGCGTCTTGATTTCCTCGATCCGCTGAGCGGTTGATGCAAGTTCCTGGGTCAGCCTTTGAATATCGGACTCTGCCTTGCTGATTTCCCTCATGCGTGCTTCGTAGGCCGATTGCGCAGCGCGGACCGAGTCCGCGCGCCGCTTCGCCGCGATCTGCACGTACCGCCGGTAATCCCTGAGGAATTCCCCGACGGCGCGTTCCGCCGCGACGTAGGATTCCAACTGCAGCCGGTCCGTTTCCAGGTTGCGGAAGGCTTCCGCAACTTGGGAAACGATCGCAGGAGAAATGGGCTGGAGTGCTTCACTGAGCGTGTTGGAAAGATCCTTCTCGTCGAGATGACGTGTCAATTGGGGCCGGCGCAGTTTGACAAGCAAATTGAGTAGTGTGGGATATCGATATTCGCCGAGTCTGAACAAAGCCTCATCGACGGCCTTTCGGTATTCGCCGGCCGTGCTGAAGACACGCCCATGGGTCCCAATTGCCTCGTGGAGCCGATCCTTTCCCAAAGCCTGCCTGAATTCATTCTCCAGTTGCAGGTCCAAGCCGATTCGCTGCGAGGTTATAAAGAACCAACGGGTCACTCCGCTTCTGCCTTCCGTGGCGCTCAGACCGCAGCCCAGCGTGAGAAAGTGTTGTTGAGCATCGTCCCGACGACCGAACTCGATCCATGTATAGCCGGTTCTGTCGGCGTAACGGCCCATGAGAAGATTCCATTCAATGCGCTTCGCGGCGTCCGCGTCCGGCTCAAGACGATGCGCCGCAGTCTCTCCTTCCAGCAGAAAGGGGAGTTGGAGAGCGAGCACCCGCGATTTGCCGGTTCCATTATTTCCGCGGAGCAGCAGGCGACCGTTCTCGTAATGAAATTCCTCTCGGTCGTATTTATAGATGTTCAGGAACCCGCTACGGACAGGCTGCCATCGGGCCCCTTGCGCTTGAGGAAGGGGCCGCGGAGACGAACCGTTTCCGGAAACCGCCGTTTTACTCATGGATCGCGGCGCCTCCTGAGGTGAGCGTTCCGAGCGCGTAGCGGGCAATCGCTGGAAGTGGAGTTATGCCCATCTCGTCGCTGCGCACGAGCCTCAGCGCGGCCAGCCGATCGATCGTTCGTTCGACAATATCTATTTCGGCTCCGGCTTCGCGCGCGTCGCGGCACCAATGCGAACGGTGCTCTTCAATCAATTCAGCAGCGTATCGGTGAAGTCCCGTACGACTTACTGGCTGTCCGGGATTTTCTTTCCCGTGCGCCGCCAAGTATTCGGCCAGGAGCAGGGCCGCGTGACCATACGTCCCTTCTTCAGGCAGTCCGACATCCGTGAGGTCACCGGTGGGATCGAGCATTGCGATGCCTTCGCGCCGAATCTCGGGAACAAGACCCGTTGCCTGCGAAATCTGGCTGAGCAGGTAGCCGCGCTGGCTGGAAAGGTAGGCGCGCTCGTCGGCAGAAATCTCGTCAAAATAAAGAACCGGATTATCGAGCAAGCGGCGCACTATCGCGGAACGGATCGTCCGGTTTTTTCCCTCCTCCGAAGCGGGCGCAAATTCCTGCGTCAGTCGCGCTGTGCGTTCGCGCGTGAGTGTGGCGGCAATTGCCGATGGACTGTTGTGGAGGTTCAGCATGGCTGCCAACGCTGGACGATTGATGTTGTAAAGCACATCGCCGGATTGATTCAGATACTGCTGCTCGTCTCCGTGGACTCGCCGCAACACGCCAAGGTCGATCAGCAGACGCACAACGTCAACCATGTCGCGTCGCTGGTCCTGGGATTTCAGATCGAAATGAATACCCGCAGCCTCGAAGCTGGGATCGGACGCGATAAGTTCCATGGCGCCTTCTGCCAGTCTGCCCAAGACAATCTGACGCTCCGCCTGTTCCAGCGTAGTAAGCGTGAGACAAATCAGAACGTAGCGGCGCTTCGTGAACGATGCACCCCGATTCGGGTCCGTAGCTGGACGCGTGCCATCGGCGAGATCGGCTGGAGTTTTTCGCAGGCGCGCGATTTCAGTGTCGATGTGAAAATTCCAGTCCGGGTGCCGGCTGAACCATTCTTTCAACCACTGCGCATGACGGCGTACAAGCAGGTAGGCTTCGGCATCGGCGCCCTCGGCGCTGAGGAGCGGCTGTTGCAGAATGGCGCGCATTGCACGCTGCCGCTCCGAATCAAGCGATGCTGAAATCAGCGATGCTGTCGACGTCATGCCGCTCCTGAAATAACGGTTCGATAGTGATGCCATGGTCGGGTCCGGAAAAGTCTCCGGACGGCGCTCGGATCGTCGCTATAGACGAGTTTGGCACCGGCTCCAGAGTGATCCGTAACGTCCCGTCGCTTGAAATGATTTCGATTGAATCTTGAGGCCGTGACTTCATTGCTAGTGCTTCCCCAAGGATGTCCAAGAACAGATCGAATTCCGCAGCGTCGAGTTGTCCAATCTCCGACAGAAGAATGCGCTTGCCCTGCGCCAGAATGCAACGGGCCCGCTGGATTTGAGCTGATTCGTCGGCAGCGAATTGGGCCAGCAGGTCTTTCTCCCGGCTTCTGTCAATGACGGCGTTCAAGCGGCCTTTCCTCGCATGCGAACCGGTTGCCCGGAGCCGCACCGATATCTTCATTGGAGGCGCTTCAAACCAGCTCGTGGCGGAGTGCACGTCTGCCGCATCGAGCAGATCCAGGGTCTCGTCGTTGGTCATCAGATGCCGGGACGCATGCAGCCCGAAAGCGGCCCGCCACAAACAGTGCGCGTCGGACTCTGTCTCTGCTTCAGCGAACCACCGCGCAAGTGTGCGGAGATCGTTAACCCTATCGATGCGCGTGACACGCCGGTCATTGATATTCGCAACTGCTGTTAACAATGCCGGGATTGCGGAAAGAGCGCACCCCCGCAGTGTTTCCGCATGAGATGGAGAGGTTTCATTTCCGATAAACCACGAGCGCAGGCCTTCCCAACGGTTCCTCCAATGAAGCGCAGCCGACTGCACATCTTCTGGAGTCGCATTCAACAGATCGGCAGTCTCGCGCCTGGCGGCGCTGGTCAGAAGCCGATCCACACCGGCAGCCTCAATGCGGCGCAGCGCAGATGCAATTTCATCCGCAGCAATGACCAGTTCACCGACGAAACGCTGCAGATAATCGATCAACCTTTCTTTATATAGAATGAACTCTTCGAATTCGATTCGTTGGAGATCAATACGCCGCTGCAACCCGCTCATGAAGATTTGGGCCCTGCTGGTCAATTCCTCGAAACTGGAACAGAGTGTACGAAGAGCAAGAGTGATTTTGGCGCCGTCAATTTCGGCGGATTCGGCAAATCGCGCAAGTTCTTCAAGCAGGTTTCGAATATCGGCTAACGCTGCCGTCTGTAATTCGCCAGGTTGGAGAACGTTTTCTTCGTACGCGGCAATAGCCCGTTCGGCTGCTTCACCTCTCGCGGTGATCTGAAAAAGATAGCGGCGTCTTAGGAAATCTTCGACGGTCGTCACATCGGCCGTATCCGGATGAGATTCCAGATTTCCCCAATCGCAAAGTTGATTCAGCAAGGCCTCGACTGCTGGAAGATCTACAGGTTCAACAGTTGGGATTGCAGCGATATTCGCCAGTACATCCGCCGGTCGCAGGTGTAAGGCGAAGCGTTCCTTCGAATTCATGAACACCCGCATGACCGCCCGATACATCGGTGCTTTTTCCGCAGTGACATACTCAAACACCTTCAGCTTTTCAGGCGTATTCATGGCTTCCGGAAATTACCACCAATTCGGGTACCTTCGCAGTTTTTTGGCGGAGGACAAATGATGTCTTCGGCTCGGGACACATTAGGTCCAAAACGGGCGGAATGCCAACGCATCCCGCTGGCATTCAGGCATCTCTTAGATCTCTTTGCAATACGGTTTCAGAAACGGAGTGTTTTTGTGGGACGAACTAGAGTCAAACGGCGTGAACAAGAAGAGGAAGTACCCGTACCTGAAGAAATGGAGACAAGTCCGGAAGAAGTTGAACTGTCCGATTTCCTTGACGGGTTAGGTCCGCAGGGAATTTCGGATGTGTCCCTTTATCGCAGCAGCGATTCATTACGAGCGGTCCGCCAACCCAATTCTCAGAACAATACGTTCAAGTGCAGTTTGGCGAAGGCGACTATCTCGCAAGAGCCAAACTAAATGGGCGCTGGTATAAATCGAAATCCTTTTCAGTTGAAGCTGCGCCGGGCACAGTGGCCGCAACTACGACATTAACACCTAATCATGATGCGGAATTGGAACGCCTGAAGGCACAAATTGAATCCCAACGTCTCGAAATGGAGCGTGATCGACAGGCACGTGAACAACGAAATCACGAATTGCAATTGAAGATGCTCGAAGCCCTAAGTAGTCGCGTAATCAGGCAGGACCGTCCTTGACCGAACTGGTCGCCAGTGTCGAGGCTCTCCGCAACTTAGCAGGAAACAGCGGCACCCTGACTGGATTCAAAGAATTGCTCGAAATTACAGATCACATTAATGCGCTTCGCGGTGATAACAAGAATGACCACGATTCTTGGATGAGCGTATTGAAGTCTGCAGCTCCGGAACTCGCGCAGACCCTGACGCAAGTTTTCCTGGCTAGGAATGGTCAGCCTGCCGCAGCTCAACCAAAACCGTCCGTAAATGGAAGCCTGAACCTTTCACAGCAGTCAGAAGTGAAAACTGAACCAAGCCTGGATACCGTGCCGTTGCCTACTGCCTATGACCAGGTAGCCGGACAGTTGCGCGGATTACTAGAGCGGCTGCAAGTTCAGATTAGGGCCGGCCTTGATCCAAACCTGGCAGTGGAAACCTTGCTCGCGTTGGAAGCGAATAATGATCCTATCGCGCATCTGATCCTGAATGCCGTCGAAAAATCGTCAACTTTTGAATCGTGGTTGACCTGGCTACGATCGCAAGTTGGCGCCGGTCTTGTGATCGACCAACAAACGGTAACGTTTCTCACGAAAGTTTTTGAGATTGTAAAAACATTACCCGATTACCCGGAAACGGAGGGCGAGTAGTGGATCCGTATGCGCTCTACCAAATAACATGAGCGGTCAAGGATGCACTCGAACGGTCCTCCGCAGGCCGGATCAGCCGTGACTCAACCTGTGAAATGGCCGTCGTGCTATTTCGGTAGAGGGACCGTTTCTCCGTCTGTCCATCGCTCTTTATTTCGAGTAGGTGTACCGATTCCGTCCGAGACAAGTCGCATAATTTCTACGTTGGAACCTTCACTCGACCCCACCGATAAGACGGAAGGGGGCCTATACGCAGTGTCAACAGCTCGTGCGGTAATCGAAGAAAAGCAACAGCTCCTCGGTATTCCTCTTCCCGGCCGTGTCACCCATTATCCGGAACTGCGCTACATGGGATCCAAACACCGTCTCTTACCTTGGATCTATGGGGTTCTCAGGACCTTAAATTTTGAGACTGCCGCGGATCCTTTCGTTGGCAGCGGCTGCGTAGCCTACCTTCTAAAAGCCATGGGGAAGAGGGTGATCGCTTCCGATTTCCTGAATTTTCCGACGGTTCTTGCGGTCGCGACCGTCCAAAACGATCAGCATCGGATCGACAAACCGGAACTGGAACACCTGCTGGCGCCGGTGACGAACGGCCCGGAATTTATCGAAGATACCTTCGATGGAATTTTCTTCACGCGCGACGATCTCCGTTTTCTGGATCGTGTTTCAGCGAACGTTGAAACACTCGAACGGCCGGAGCAACAGGCTCTTGCCCGCGCGGCGTTGATCCGATCATGCCTTAAAAAACAACCGCGCGGTGTGTTCACTGTTTCGGGCGATCTATCACATTATGACGACGGCCGGCGCGATCTCCGTTTGTCGATCGAGGAACATTTTCTTGAACAGGTCGAGGCTTTCAACGGCATCGTTTTTGATAACGGCCGCCGTCATACCGTCAGGCGCGCCGATGTCTTCAGCCTGACGCCGTGCGATGTTGATCTGGTTTATTTGGATCCGCCCTACGTGCCGCGGTCTGACGACAACTGCTATATAAAGCGATATCACTTTCTCGAAGGTCTTTCGTGCTACTGGAAAGGACTGCGCATCATGCAGGACACGAAAGTCCGCAAGATCGAGAAACCTTATACGCCTTTTAGTTACCGCAAAACTGCGATAGAAGCCTTCGAGTCTATGTTCGAGAGATACCGGAACAGCATTATCGTTTTGTCCTACAGCTCGAACGGATTTCCTGATCTGAATGTCTTGAAAACCCTACTCGGCCGTCATAAATCCACCGTTACGGTTTACGAAAAACCCCACCGGTACCACTTCGGCACGCATGACCGTGTTGAACGGGCCTCTGTGCAAGAGTACCTGGTTGTGGGGCAGTGAATGGAATTCATTGCTCAGTCGTTAGAAGATGTTCTTGCCACGTTGCGGCCGCTCGTCGTGGAATGGCAGCATGATACAGCCCGCCGGGTGATCGCCGAGATCGAGGCATTACCTGTCAAAAGTTCCTACACCGTTTCCGATCTCAAAGAGGTTTCTCGATATTAACTTTGACGACGGTCTTCTGATCTGCAGGCTTTTCCTTGGTCTTTCAAAAGATCAATTTACAGCGGCACTCCGAAATGCTTTAAAGGAAGGCGGCAGCGGAGTGACAGGGTACCGCAAGGCGCCGGATGCATTTTTGGAGGCTCTTGTTGGCTTGGGAATTCTGGAAGCGATGGGTGAGCAAACCGGCGCTCCGCCCGCTAGCGCGGCGCGAGCAGTGACGGATGGTGCTGGGGATAACGGTATCGATGCCATTTATTTCGATGAGTCGAACCGGCGGCTGTATTTAGTCCAGTCCAAATGGATGAAAAACGGTGTCGGAGAGCCGGACATGGCGAGGTCAAAAACTTTGTGGGAGGGATCTATGATCCTCTTCAACTATGATCCTCTTCAAACTGCAATTCGAGCGATTCAATGCGAAGGTGCAGGCAATGGAGACGATCATCGAAAGCGCGCTCGATGATCCCAATACCCGGTATGAAATCGTGATTGCTTACACCGGCGCGAGTCCGTTGTCCGAACCATCCCGCCGGGACCTTGAGGACCTTAAGAAAGAGATGAACGATACCAGTGAGGTTGTTTTCACGACGGTGCTTAATCAAAGCGCCTTGCATGGTTCGCTGGCGTCGAGTGCGTCGGGTGAACCGATCAATTTGCAAATAGGAATTAAAGAATGGGGTCACAAAACAAGTCCGCAGGAGGCGTATTACGGCCAGATTTCTGGCGACCAAATAACGGACTGGTGGGGGAAATACCGCACAAGACTGTTTGCCCGCAATCTCAGGAGCATGCTCGGCGAGACGGATGTGAACGCCGAAATAAGACAGACGTTGGAACAGCGTCCCGGATCCTTTTGGTACTTCAACAACGGGATAACGATTGTCTGTCGGCGCGCGCAACGGGCAATGTCGGGCGGAACCGGGTCATTGTGACGACATAAGCGTTGTCAACGGCGCGCAGACTGTCGGCACAATCGGAAAATTTGGGGAAGGCCAGCCGGAGAAATGCGCGGACGTGTTGGTGCCCATCCGTATCATCGTGGGCATCGCACCATGACGGTAGAAGACATTAAGCGGGCACTCGGTGTTCTCGAACTGAGGGAGCGGCTCATTTTCAAATTGGGCGTGTTCGCCGGTTTGAGACCCGGCGAGATTTTTGGTCTACGTCGGTCCCGGCTTTCAGTAGATACCGCGGATATTCAAGAGCGGATCTATCGCGGAAAGCTGGACACACCAAAGACACAGAAATCCGAATCCGTCCGCGTGGTTGCGCTCTCCGCCATTGTCCGGGAAGACCTCGAAAACTGGCTGGCAGTGTCACCGAATGGCGTGGAGGGTTGGCTTTTCCCTTCTGAAAAGTTGACCACACCACTTTCGAAGGACAACGCGCTGTATCGGTACATGCGACCACGGCTGAAAACGGTTGGACTCGAATGGGTCGATTTCCAGGTGATGCGTCGAATGCATGCGTCATTGATGCGAGAGCTTGGGGTTGATCCAAAGATCGTAGCGGACCTGATGGGCCATGATGTGAACGTTAACCTGAACGTCTACACGCAAACGTCATTGGAAAGCCGTCTACAGGCAGTCGAAACCCTGGAAACGGCTTTTGTGAATTAAGGCGGCAGAACTGCGGCAGACTTTTTTATGGGTGTTCCCAAGTTATTGAATGGAAAGAGCGGGAGATGGGGATCGAACCCACGACGTCCAGCTTGGGAAGCTGGCATTCTACCGCTGAATTACTCCCGCTTGTTCTCTTTTCTGCTACTTAGCAGAATCTAAAACGCTTACCACGATGATCGGCTGTCTCTTCAGTCCTTACTGTCAATTGATTTCCCTGCGTTCAGACTGAAAAATGGACAGTAAATTGGACAGTACATAGCCTCGGGAATCCACGTTCTCGGGCTTGCGATTTGGACAGTACGGAATCATCGGACAACAATATAGCACACGCGGAGTGTGGGTGAGGCTCGTGTTGGCCTCATTCTTCTCGATTATATGCGGGATCGTACTGTCGTGAATTGAGATTGGCCAATGCGCGAAGAATTGACGGGACTGTCAGGTTTGATTACGCGCGTGTCATGAGGCTAAAAGCCCTGGCAAACTCTTCGGGGTCCATCAGGCGAATAGGGTACAGCTTTTCAATTTCGGATCGTCGGTTAAGAATCGTGCTCTTATCCAACGTCAGAAAAACATCGCACCGGGCTCGTATGGCGAGCATCACATGATGCGCATCTGTGCGATCCAAACCCAGCCCACGCAGCGTGGACGAGATTGGATCGTCTTCGATGAGCGGATAGGAGACTCCGCCGAATCGACCCCATTGGGAATGGATGCCGAGGAGCTTCTGATCCTCGATAAATGGGATCTTCTTCAATAAGGTGACGACCACCGCGAGGCTCAATTTGTCGCGGTCAATGTTCGGTACATCGCTGAGCTTATCGATCTCCTTTTTGCTCAAATCCGAAGTGACCAGCTCCAGCTTCTGTTGGTTGAACAGTTCCAGGAGGCTGGCAAGGGCTGCCTGAACGGGTGCAGGCGTATCGGTTTTCGCAAGCCGCGAGACGATGTTGGTGTCAAGATAGGCCGTTATCTTCGACCGAGCTTCCGTGCCCTTCAGCTG
>WNGG01013420.1_pt1 | contig 10185 bp, 10 predicted proteins | sample 5400661 | NCBI WGS metagenome assembly WNGG01 (sample SAMN13153372, study PRJNA577476) | soil metagenome | isolation source: 100 cm soil or saprolite under Garry oak tree replicate 1 | place: USA:California | collected 2016-06-15
ACCTCGCCCATGATCGGGCCATACTGATATGGATCCCGCGTGAGATGCTCCGATCGATCCCAGCCGGTGATGCGAAGATGATAATCGAGGTCGCGCGTCGCGCCCCGCACACTCGCACAAAAAAAACCGTCCCGATGAAGTCTCTCTGCTGCGATCGGCTCGTTTGATTGACTGGGGATGATGTCGATGCTTTGCGCATCGGGACGGAAAACGCGGATCGCCAAATCATCGCCAACGCGGTGCGGTCCCAAAATCCGGAAGGGATCGGAATGTGTTCCGGTGAGAAAGCTGTTCAATTCGTCGGGGGGCAATCCAGCGATTTCGAAAGGTTTCATGGTGTTTCGTTGAAGCGCTAAATCGTTGAAGCGTTGTCGCTTTGTCGCATCACGCTTCAACCTCTCCCCAATCGCTTCAACCTTTCATCGTTTCAACGAATCGTTTTGATCGCTTCGGTGGGATGAGGCTCCGCTCCGCTCGCGAAAGCTTTCGGAGTCAAGCCGTCAAATTCCTTACATTATCCAGCCGATCCGACTAACTCTCACATCCAGCATCCAACGTTGAGCGCAGCCCAATGGAACCGAATCCATGATGATCCGCGATAAATAGAAGAAGGAGAATTATTAACCATGGCCAAAATTGTAAAAGTCATCGAAGTCTTGTCGGAGTCGGCGAACAATTGGGAGGAAGCGGCCCAAAACGTTGTCAGCGAAGCGTCCAAAACGCTGCGAAATATCCGCTCTGTCTACATCAAGGAATTCACGGCCGCAGTCGAGAACGACAAAGTCACCAGCTATCGCGTAAACGCGAAAGTCACCTTCGAGATGGAGCGTGGCGCTTGATGTGAATCGTTGAATCGATGTAACTTCTTAACGACCTAACGGTTCGTTATTTCTTCGGCCTCAGCAGCGGAAACAGGATCACATCACGGATTGATTCCGCGCCGGTGAGCAACATGGTGAGCCGATCGATACCGAGACCAAAGCCGCCGGCCGGTGGCATGCCATGCTCGAGCGCGAGCAGAAATTCTTCGTCAATCTTTTGCGTCTCCTCGCCCGCTTGTTCGAGCAAGCGCTGACGTTGCAGGAGCGGATCGTTTAACTCGCTGTAGCCCGGTGCAATCTCCGCACCGTTAATGATCAGCTCGAAAACATCGACAAGAGAATCGTCCTCGCTGTTTTGTTTCGCGAGCGGCACGAGCTCTTTCGGACAATGCGTAACGAAGAGTGGATCGATCGCCTCTTCTTCGATCAACTTTTCGAAGATATGCTGCGTCACTTCGAAATCGGCGAGCTGGGGTGAAATCTCGACTTCGAGTTTGTCGGTGGCGCGCTCCCGTCGCTGTGCGCTGGTCAGCTCGAACCAATCTTTCCCCGCAACTTCTCGCACCAAATCGTGATAACGCAGTCGGCGCCACGGCCTTTTCAGGTTGATCGTGCGCGTCGTTTTTCCATCGGCATCTCGATGTTCGATTTGAAGGGACTCACAAACGGCTTCCGCGAGATAGGCATCTCGATGTTCGATCTGCAGAGACCCGCAGACGATTTGTGCGAGGTGACAAATCAGATCCTCAACAAGATTCGCCATCTTTTCGAAATCGGCGTACGCCCAGTAGGCCTCGAGCATGGTGAACTCTGGATTGTGCTTTCGGGAAATGCCTTCGTTGCGGAAATTGCGATTGATCTCGAAAACTTTGTTGAACCCGCCCACGAGCAAACGCTTCAAATAAAGCTCCGGCGCGATGCGCAGATAAAGATCGAGACCGAGCGCCTTGTGGTGCGTGCTAAACGGTTCGGCGGCCGCGCCTCCGGCGATCGTTTGCAAAATCGGCGTCTCCACCTCCAGAAAACCGCGTTCTTCAAAGAAGCGCCGCGTTTCGCGGACGATGGCGATGCGTTTTTCAAAGACGATGCGAGAACGCTCGTTGGTGAGAAGATCGAGGTAACGCTGCCGGTAGCGCGCCTCGATATCCTGCAACCCATGCCATTTTTCGGGGAGCGGCCGCAAAGCTTTCGCCAGCAACCGGAAGGTGTGCGCCTTCAGAGTCGGTTCACCGCTCTTGGTGAGGAAACATGTTCCTTCGACGCCAATGAGATCGCCGATATCGAGCAGACGAAAAAGATCGATCAACTCCGCCCCAACTTCTTTCTCGTGAATGTAAATTTGGATGCGGCCGGTAGCGTCGCGCAGATCGAGAAAGTGGCTCTTCCCCATGTCTCGGTGCGCGGTGATGCGGCCGGCCGCGCGGAAGGTCTCGCCCTCGGCAAATTTTTCGCGCACCTCGGCAATGGATCCGCTTGGCTCGAAACCAGCACCGAACGGGTCGATACCTTGCGCGCGTAACGCATCGAGTTTTTTGCGCCGCAGTGCAATGAGCTCATTCTCTTCGTCCATCTTCGGCGAGCGAATGTAAAGCGCCGCCGCAAAATGAACAGCCCGAATGACACGTTGGCTTCGCGACGGTTTCGCCGCCAATATATTGGTTTGCAAAGGAAAGATCGCCAATGAGATAGTTTCAGGCGCGCGACGCTAATTTTCTTCGTCGCGTCGCAACCACATGCCTGTTGATTTACCGGAAACAACTTCGAAGATGGGAGGATCGCTCGTTAAGCAATTCTCTGTTTTCCTGCCGAACAAGGTAGGAGCAATGCTCGATATCGTGAAGACGCTCAACAAACACAATACCCACGTGGTCGCATTGAGTGTCTCAGAATCCACTGACTCGGCCATCGCGCGGATTGTGGTGAGCGATCCGGAACGTGTGGAAAACTTGTTCCGGCAAAATAATGTAGCCTTCGGCGTGTGCGAAGTGGTGGTGGTGGAAATGCGAGAAGTCGCCACACAACTAGCGAAATTACTCGCGGCATTGTTCATGGCGGAGGTCAATGTGCATTTCACCTATCCATTGCTGACCCGGCCACGCGGTTTTGCTGCGCTCGCCCTGCACGTGGACGATACGGAATGCGCTTCATCGGTCCTGATGGGCGAGGGATTCAAAATCCTGAGCCAGGATGATATTTCGCGATAAAGCGTTGAAGGGTTGACCGGGAAGCGCTTTTATACCGGCGCATTCGCTCCCCAGAGTTGACAGCTTTGCGAAAGCGCGTTTACAGAAATGCATCAATCGCCCGATGCGGATCCTTCTCTCACGCGCTGCCTATACCGACACAAATTTCAATGTTGGGCTCGGGCTGGTCGTGATTTTTGCGGCGATAGAGATTTTCAGCGCAAGCTTCTACTACATGGGTCGAATTCGGGCCGCCCGAATGTCGGCGCAGCCAGCTATCGCGACCATGGAACGACATGTCTCCGCCTCTCCGGCACCAACTTTGACACAGCCGGAGGCTTCGCCAGCGCCTGCGGCTTCGCCTTCAGCTCCGTCCGAAGTCGATCGGCTCGTGCAAGAAGCCACCGAATTGCGCGATCGCGGGGACACAACCAACGCACTCGCCCGTTTGCATGAAGCGTCTGAGCGCGAGCCGAAAAATGCCATTGTTCTCGAGGAGATAGCAAAAACGTATGAATCTATGCAGCTCTTCGACCGCTCAAATGAAGCCTGGCGCAAACTTCAGGAGTTGGGTCCTTCGGCCGGGGTTGCGTATGAATTGGCAGATCGGCGATTGAAGCTGGGTGTGCCGGCTCCCGCCACCACCGCACCCGGTCTCGTCAGTGCGTCACTCGAATCTGCAACAACGCACAACGATGTCGCTCATATTTCAGCGGGTTCGACATTCAGTATAACGGAGATAAAAACAGCGGAAACGCCCGACCCGGATGCGGAGACAAAGCTGACGCTTCAAATCGGTATAAAAAAACAGCCGGAAGCCACAGTCGATCACACCAAAGTAAAGATTCAGGTGTTCTTTTACGACACCGTCGATAATAAAGATATCAAGCTGACTGATGCGGATGTGAATTATGAATGGCTAACGCCGAAGCATGATTGGACAGACACAAATCCGGAAGTGCTCTCGGTGACTTACCTGCGCCCGAGGACGAAAGCGATCTCATCTGAGGCAGAACTGTCTGCGGCAGCCGCGGCGGTTAAGCCAGGGCAAAAGACCCGATCCGCGAAGTCCAGTTCGCTGGCGGAAGGGGGCGAGCGAAGATATTTGGGTTACAGGGTGCTGGTTTATTACAACGACGAGTTGCAAGCCGTTCAAGCGGAACCCGCGCGGCTGTTGAAACTTTTTCCTCCTTCCTCGGCCATGTCCTCACCCTGATGCAATTGTTCATCATGCGCCGCGACGCTGAGATGAGCGACCACCTGGTGCAGACGATGAAAGAATACATCGCGAATGACTGCAGGTTTGTGGGCAGGGAGACGGTCCCCCCTCCCGACTTGGGCCCAAGCGGGACCCTATTTTTATGAGACAAGTTACGTTATTTTCCTGCGTGATAAAGCGCGCGCTGCCGCTTGCCTGTCTTCTTTTGTTGGTGGTCACAGGAGAGGCGCAAATTCAGGTGGACCTGAAATTGAAGCGATTGCAATACGTCGCATACGAACCAGTGGTAGCGACACTCGCCATCACAAATCTGGCCGGGCGCGATGTCGAGCTTCATGACGCCGATGGGCAATCGTGGTTTGGGTTTGAAGTGACCGGAAGCGAAGGCCAGCCGATTCCGCCCATCAGAACGGACAATTCTCAGCCGCCCCTGAAAATCGAAACTGGCCAGAAAGTCACGCAACGGATCAATCTCGCTCCGCTTTATCCCGTGAGCGACTTCGGCACTTATCATCTCCGTGCCCATATTTATTTCGCGGATCTGGGAAAATTCTTTTATTCCGGAACGAGGGTTTTTGAGGTAACCGACGCGCGGCCGATCTGGCAAAAAACGGTGGGCGTTCCTGAAGGCGTTCCCGGTGCGGGGAGTGTGCGCACCTATTCGCTACTCACGAACCGGTTTCCGGACCACACTTCTCTGTATGTGCGCGTGGAAGACAAGGATAACGGAATTGTCTATGCGACCTATTCGTTAGGCCGCAGCATTGGTTCCGACCAACCCCAGAGCGAAATCGACCGCGCAAATCAATTGCACGTTCTGCATTGCGCGGCGCCCCGCGCTTGGGCTTATTCGCGCGTTGGATTAAATGGCGAATTGCTTGCGCACTCGTCCTTCATGGAGACGAAAACGCGACCTCGCCTTCTACGCGCCGCTGACGGGGAAGTTGCGGTGCGCGGCGGTATGCTCGAGGCGCCTGTAGCGCAAACAGCGCGTGGCACCGCGCCAAAGCTTTCCGAACGCCCACCGGAAATGCCCAAGGACGACTAGTGATGCCACGAAGTTCTTCCGGTTTTATCCTTGCCGGTTTATCAATTGTAAGTCTGGCTTGCAGCACCTCCACCGAGGCCGAGACCAGTCGCGAGGCGTCTACGACCGTTGTAATCGATGCCGGGCACGGCGGTTATGACCGCGGCGGTATTCCCGGCCAGAGGATCGCTGAAAAAACGATGACGCTCGATGTGGCGCAGCGTCTCAAAGGCCTTCTCAGCGCCAAAGGATATCGGGTCGTCATGACCCGGGACAGCGATGTCTTCGTCCCATTGCCCACGCGGGTTGCAATTGCGAACTCGTATCGCGACGCCATTTTCGTGTGTATTCATTTCAACTCCGCAAAGCGCGTCGGCGCCGATGGAATCGAAACATATTTTTATAGCCGTGACAGCCTGCCGCTTGCGTCCGCCGTTCACTATTTTGTCGCGAGCGGCGCGCCGACGCCGAATCGCGGAGTGCGTCGTCGCGGTTTCTACGTCCTGCGAAAAACGAAAATTCCGGCAGTCCTCGTGGAATGTGGATTCCTGACCAACCCGGGTGAGGGAGAGTACGCGCAAACTGCCTCGTACCGTCAAAAACTGGCCGAAGAGATCGCGGCTGGTATCCGCGGTCGTTCTTCGGTCGCTAGTCGCTTGACCTCGACCCGAGTAGCAACTGCCGAAACCATTCCGTACCAGCCGTACATTGACCAAACTAGCGTGCACAATTCCAGTAGCTCGCGGTCCAGGAAAAAAAGTTCAAAGAGTAAGTCTTCGAAGAAGAAGAAATCATCGAAGTCGATTGACTCAGAAGCGAGCGCAACCTCAAAAAAGCGGGAGGGCTGATTGAACTCGCCGATTTTGACTTCGGCACAGATGCGAGCCGCGGAAGAAGCGGCTTTCGCGAGCGGTCTCGAAGTCGAAGCGTTGATGGATAAAGCAGGCGCGGGCGTTGCACGGGCAATCACTAAATTTTTCCCATATCCCGGCGCTTGCATCGTTTACGCCGGAAAGGGTCATAACGCCGGCGATGCTCTGGTCGCCGCCGAATGCCTGCGACGGCGCGGATGGAAGATCGAAATCCGGCTCGCCTTCAAAGAGGGTGATTGTAGCGAACTGATGCGCAAGAAGCTGGAAAGCTTGCGTCAAACACCCGAATCGCCGCATCGGCATCCTGCCGATGACCCATGCGCTGGAAGCGAATGCCACGCAATCATTCTCGACGGCCTGCTTGGATTGGGCGCGAAACCGCCGCTGCGCGAGCCCGTGCGCACAGCTTGTCGTGACCTGAACCAACTGCGCCGGGAAAAAAATGCCTACGTTTTTGCGGTTGATCTTCCTACCGGGATCGACGGCGATTCGGGCAAAACTGATCGATACGGCGTCGTCGCGGATTTTACTGTCACGATCGGATTCGCAAAGCCAGGTTTGGTGGCGGATGAGGCGCTGAATTTTGTGGGCCGGCTGGAAGTTGCGCCGCTGGATGAACTGCGGCCGCCGGAAAAAAAAGAAAGCGAAATTGTCGCGTGCGCGCCAGCGCTCTGTGAACTGCTGCCACGGCGCAAATACGACGCATACAAAAATCAGTTCGGTCGGATTGGGATCGTCGCGGGTTCGAAGGGTTTTACCGGCGCGGCCATCATGTGTTCGTTAGGCGCGCTCCGGTCCGGAGCGGGATTGGTAGAAGTTTTTGTTCCGGAAGAAATTTACGAAATCGTTGCCGCTGCAGCCCCGCCAGAGGCAATGGTGAAGCCGGTCAAATCTTATCGTGACCTGCTCAAAGAAAAAATCGATGTCTGGGCGCTCGGTCCCGGTCTTGGCAAATCTCGCGCTGACGAGATTCTCGAGCTCATCGAAAAGGCAAAACAACCGATGGTGGTTGACGCAGACGGCCTCAACATTTTGTCCGGCAAAATCTCAACGCTCAAGCGTTGCAAAGGCGAGCGCTTGCTCACGCCGCATCCCGGCGAGATGAAACGGCTTTTCGACAACAAAAAAGAAACACGCGCGACAACGGCGACGAAATTCTGCCGCCGTTTTTCCGTCACGCTTTTGCTGAAAGGCAGCCGGACGATCGTTGCGGAACGCGATCATCCGTTAAGCTACAACACGACGGGTAATCCGGGAATGGCGACCGGCGGGATGGGAGACATTCTCACCGGTGTATGCGCTGGCTTGATTGGACAAGGTTTATCGCTTTACGATGCCGCGCGACTCGGCGCATGGGTATGCGGACGGGCGGCGGAGATGTCGATCTTTGACGGACATGCCAGCGAGGAGTCGCTGCTTCCACGCGATGTGCTCGATCGTTTGGGTGATGCGTTGAACGAACTGCACAGTTTACCGATCTAATTTTGCCACGGTGAATCTTCAAACTGAACGAACCGAAGAATACAAGGCGCCGTCCACGGAGACAGCCTGGAGCCGAGTGAAAAAAGCGCTTGGCCCAATCGCGGTGGTTGGAGTCGTGATAGCAAAATTTTTCGCGAAACTAAAATTTGTTCTGCTACCGCTCCTGAAGTTCCTGCCGATCCTGCTGAAGTCGGGCGGCACTATGCTGCTGATGATCTGGGTTTACACCCAGTTCTGGGGTTGGCCATTTGCTGTGGGATTTGTCATCCTGCTGTTGGTGCATGAAAGCGGCCATTTGCTCGTCGCCAAGAAATTCGGGCTCAAGGTCGGCGCGCCAGTTTTCATTCCGTTCATGGGCGCGTTCATTGCGCTTAAGGAAGCGCCTCGCAATGCCTGGGTGGAAGCATGCGTGGGCATTGGTGGCCCGATGCTGGGGAGCTTTGGCGCATTGGTCTGCAACGCCTTTGGCGAAATCTTCGCCGCCCCGCTTTTCATCGCGCTCGCTTGGTTTGGGTATTTTCTCAATTTGTTTAACCTGACGCCGGTAGGAATGCTGGATGGCGGGCGCATCGTCACCGCGTTGTCCCGCTGGCTTTGGTTGCCCGGGTTCGCCCTCCTTGTCTGGTTCGGTTGGAAGTATCCAAATTTTATTATCTGGTTGATCGTACTTTTGTCGCTGCCCCGGATCTATTCGCTATTCCGCAAACGAACCGAAGAAGAACAGCGTTATTTCGAAGTCACACCTTCCCAGCGCTGGATAATGTCGATATTGTATTTCGGTCTGATTGCGGTTTTGCTCTTCGGAATGCACGTGGCGCAGCAAGATTTGCACAAACATGGCGTGCGCTCCCACGGCCACGGGCAGGACGTGATCGCGCAATAATCAAGCCACGGTCGCAGCGAAGACTTTCTCCGGCTCGAGCCCGATTTTTTGCAAGATCGACAGGAAGCGTTTGTCCGAACGCAGCGGTGCGAACTCAGGAGCAATCCCGACCATGTGGAGCGATGACGAGCGCTCGTCGCAGGCGCGTTCGAGTTCTCGAATCGCGTCGTCGTGCGCATGCAACGCCACGTGCACATGCGCAATGGCGTCGCCGGCTGTGTACCGCCGTTTTGCGATGGCGGCCGCGAGAGTTTCGTGCGCTTCCTCGGGCCGATTCATTCGCGCGAAAGTAATAGCCAGACCAAAGCCGGGCCAGCCGGTGAGACTCCGTGCCTTCTCATAAAGGGCGATTGCTTTGTCGACCTGCCCCATTTCGCGATACAGGGCCGCCAGGGCCGGCTCGCCGTAAGCCATAAATGTCGGGTCGAGCTGCAGTGCGCGTTCACCGGCTGCGATCGCTTCGTCATACAAGCCGAAGTAACGGTAGAGCTCGCAAGCAAAGTTGTTCACCCACAGCGACGCCGGGTCGATCTTCGATGTGCGGCGCAAGTACGCCAGCGCCTTCTCACGCTCACCGCGCGCCGCGTAAAGCGCAGCGAAGAAGTAATTGGACGGCGTTGAATTCGAATCGATTTCCACTGCGCGATTGAATTCCGCTTCGGCCCCATCAAGGTCCCAATCGAGTATCCGTCTGCTCTCGGCGAGATAGACGTGCGCTTCGGCCTCAGCGTCGTCGATCTTCAATGCGTTGGCCGCGGCCTCGCGCACTTTCGGATATGCTTCGAGCGGTGGCACGTAAGCGTCCGCCAGCCACAGCCATGCCTTCGCGATGCCGGTCCAGGCGCCGCCCAGTTGCGGATCTTTCCTAAGTGCGCGTTCAAAAAATTCCAGGCTTCGTCGCAATGCCTCCTCGGTGCTTTTGTCCGAATAAAAGAGGCCCTGCAGATAAGCGTCGTAAGCATCGGTGCTGCGCGATGCAGGTGGCGGCGAAATCTCGAGCTTGAGTTTGAGAGTATCGACGATGGAGCGCGTGATCTCATCCTGTAGCGCGAAAATTCCACGCATTTCGCGCTCATACGTTTCCGACCAGATAGTAAATCCATCGCACGCGTCGATCAGCTCTGCTGTGATGCGCACCCGATTGCCGTCGCGTCGAACACTACCTTCGAGCACATGCTCGACGTTCAATTTCGTCGCGATTTCTCGAAGCTCGGCTTCCTTATTCTTGAACCAAAACGAAGAACGCCGCGCTGCTACCCGCAGGCCATCCACCTTGGCCAGTGCTCCGAGAAGCTCCTCGGCAATACCCTCACCGAAGTAGGCGTGGTCCTTCGCCGCGCTCAAATCGTTAAACGGCAAAACGGCGATCGATTTCTCGGTCGAACTCGCCAGGCGTGGGAGTTCGATCCGGGCCTCGGAAGACAGGTCCTCTGTTCGAATAATTCCGTATCGCGTGAAATCGAATAGCCACGCCATAACGAGAGCGATCGGAAAACCGATAATAATCGCGAGTATGACGAGCCGCTCGGCCCAGTTTGGTATTTCGAAAGGCGGAAACACCTGCGTCGCGACTTGAATGAGTAGCCAGCCCACGACGGCGTACGTAACCGCGACGCTGTAAACTTTTCTCCGCTTTAGCTCGGCAAAAAAACTCTTTGGGTTCACTACTCAATTGGTCGGATCCAACCTCGTATTTCG
>WNGG01019928.1_pt1 | contig 10183 bp, 10 predicted proteins | sample 5400661 | NCBI WGS metagenome assembly WNGG01 (sample SAMN13153372, study PRJNA577476) | soil metagenome | isolation source: 100 cm soil or saprolite under Garry oak tree replicate 1 | place: USA:California | collected 2016-06-15
CGCTCGGGCTGGGGGGGGTGACCGGCGCGCCGGATCCCACGACCGCCTACGGCCCCTTCTACGTCGAGGCGTTCAAGAACCTCGTCGGATCCGGCTTCGGCGGCGTCGCGCTCGTGCTCCTGATCGCCAGCCTCATCCTGTCGATGAACTCGGCCACGGCGGATGGCGGCCGGGCGCTGTACGGGATCGCCAGGGACGGGATGACGATCAGGCAGCTCTACCACCTGAACAGGTTCCACGTGCCGGCCCGGGCCATGACCGTGGACATGGTGGTCAACGTCGGCCTGATCCTGTTCGTCGCCAACAACCTGGCGATCCTGTACATGTCGAACATCGGCTACGTGTTCTCGCACGTGCTGGCGCTGTCGGCCTTCCTGCTGCTGCGGAAGGACCGGCCGGGATGGCCGCGCCCCATCAAGGTCGGGCCGGTGTGGGTGGCGCTGGCCGGCGTCTTCTTCGTCCTGAACCTCATGTTCGTGATCTTCGGCGTGACCCAGCAGAAGCTGGCGGCGCTGCTCGGCGGCTACAAGTTCGGCGGGTACCCCTTCTACCTGGGCGTCGGCGTCCTGGTGCTGTCGGTGCTGCTGTACTTCTACCGGAGGGCGGTGCAGGACCGGATGCCGATCACGTTCCGCGACAAGGACGCGCCCACGATGCCGAACGCCGAGCAGATGGCGCTTCTCCAGGCCGAGGAGGCCAGAACCTGAGCGGCGGGCGCGTCCCCGGGGTCAGCGGCGGCGGAGCAGGATCCGCCGGACGAGGTGGTCGGGCCCCTTCTCGAGGACGAGGGAGGCGCGCGCACGGGTCGGCCGGATGTTCTCGGCCAGGTTGACCGCGTTGATGGTCCGCCAGACGCCCGCCGCCGTCGCGCGGGCCTCGGCGTCGTCGAGCACGGCGTAGCGGTGGAAGTACGACCCGGGGGCCCGGAAGGCGGTCGCCCGCAGGGTGAGGAACCGCTCGACGTACCAGCGGGCGATGTCGGCCTCGTCGGCGTCGACGTAGATGGAGAAGTCGAAGAAGTCCGACACCGCGAGCCGGGACATGCCGGGCCGAGGCGCCTGCAGGACGTTGAGGCCCTCGACGACGAGCACGTCCGGCCGCTCGACGAGCTGCGCCTCGCCCGGGAGCACGTCGTAGGCGAGGTGCGAGTAGACGGGCGCGGCCACGCTCGGCCGGCCGGCCTTCACCTCGGCGAGGAAGCGCACCAGCCGGGGCAGGTCGTAGGACTCCGGGAAGCCCTTCCTGGCCAGGAGGCCGCGCTCCTCGAGCACCCGGTTCGGGTACAGGAAGCCGTCGGTCGTCACCAGGTCCACGCGCGGGCGGGCGGGCCAGCGGGCGAGCAGCGCCTGCACGATGCGCGCGACCGTGCTCTTGCCGACCGCGACGCTGCCGCCGATCGCGACGACGTACGGCGCGGGCGGACCGCCGTCGCCGAGGAAGCGCGCGGTCGCGTCCCCCAGCGCCCGGTGGGCGCGGATGCGCAGGTCGAGCAGGCGCGAGAGCGGTAGGTGGACGTCCACGACCTCGGCGAGCGACACCCGCTCGTTCACCCCCCGCAGGGCGGCCAGGTCGTCCTCGGTGAGGGTCAGCGGGGTCGCGGCCCGCAGCGCCGCCCACCTGGCGCGGTCGAACTCGAGGTACGGCGCGAGGGGGTCCCGCTCGTCCGTGGGGGCCGGCCGGGCCATGTCCCATCCTCCCGTGTGCGACGTGGCCGGGCGGCGGGCGCCGCCCGGGTGGGAAGCGTACGGGAGCCGGTCCCGGGCGGGAGCGTGCCTCCGGGCAGGGGCGGCAACCAGCCGCGGCAACGGGATAGGCTCCGCGACACGAGAGCCCGGCCGGCCCGTCGGACGGGTCGCCGGTTGGGAGGTGCGCGAGGTGAGCCCGGTGTCCAGCGTGTCCGCCCGCGTCCACACCTGGCAGGGGGCGGCCGCGGTGACACTGGCGGCGGGCGACCTGCGGACGACGTTCCTGCCCCAGCTGGGCATGCTCGGCGCCTCCCTCGCCCACCGCGGCGAGGAGCTGCTGGCGCTGCCCGGCGGGCTCGACGGCTACCGGGCCGGCCACGTCACCGGGCTGCCGCTGCTCGCCCCCTGGGCCAACCGGCTGGCTGGGCGCCGCTACCACGCCGCCGGCGTCGACGTGGACCTCGAGGGGCTCGAGCTGCACACCGACCCCGGCGGGCTGCCGATCCACGGGACCGTGACCGCCCATCCCGGGTGGGAGGTCGTCCGGCTCGGCACCGAGGGCGGCGCCGCGACCCTGACCGCCCGGCTCGACTACGGCGCCTGGCCCGAGCTCGCCGCCGCGTTCCCGTTCCCCCACGAGCTGACCGTCGAGGCGGTCGTGGACGGCCGGGCTCTCTCGGTCGCCACCACCCTGCGGCCAACCCGGGACAGGGCGGTGCCGGTCGCGTTCGGCTGGCATCCCTACCTGCGCCTGCCCGGGGTGCCGAGGGCCGGGTGGCGGCTCGTGCTCCCGGACCGGGAGCACCTGCAGCTCGACGCCCGTGGCATCCCGACCGGCGGGTCGGCCGCGGAGGCGGCCGAGGCGGAACCGGTCGCCGACCGGACCTTCGACGACCTGTACGCGCTCGGCGGCGACCGGGAGCTCGCGCTGGAGGGCGGTGGACGGCGCCTCGCGGTCCGGTTCGACGAGGCGTACCCGTTCGCGCAGGTGTTCGTGCCCCCCGGGCAGGAGTTCGCCTGCCTCGAGCCGATGACCGCACCCACCGACGCGCTCCGCACCGGCGCGTGCCCGGTGGTGCGCCCGGGGGAGGCGTTCACCGCCCGCCTCCGGGTCACCACCGGGCTGGCCGGCTGACGCCCCGGCCGGTGGCCTGCGCCGTGTCCGGGTCGAGGCCCGCGGCACGGACGTGGTGGAGGCGGCCCACGATCAGGCCTTCCCGGTGGCGACGGGCCGCTCTGGGTCGGTGATCCACTCGCTCCACGACCCGGGGTACAGCGCCGCCTCGAACCCGGCCATCTCCAGCGCGAGCAGCTCCTGCGTGGCCACGATGCCCGACCCGCAGTACGACCCGACCGGGACGCCCTCCCGCACGCCGTGCTCGGCGAACCGGGCCCGCAGCTCCCCAGCCGGGCGCAACCGGCCGTCCCCGGCGTACAGCTCGGTCGCCGGCGCGCTGCGGGCGCCGGGGACGTGGCCGGCGACCGGGTCGACGACCTCCTCCCGCCCCGCGTACCTGGCGGCCGACCGCGCGTCGAGCAGTACGCCCGCCCCGGCCACCTCGGCCGCACCGGCCGCGTCGAGCACGGCCGTGCCCGAAGTAGGTGAGGAGCCACCACGCGCGTGCCGCGCCCCCGGCACCGCCCTGGTCGTACACGACGACGGAGCGGCCGTCGCCGACGCCGCGGCGGCGCATGGCCGCCTCGAACACGGACGGCTCGGGCAGCGGGTGGCGGCCGCCGCGCCCCGGCGGCGCCGACAGGTCCCGGTCGACGTCCACGAATACCGCGCCGGGCAGGTGGCCCTCGCGGTAGGCGGCGCGGCCGAGGTCGGTGCCGAGCTGCCAGCGCGCGTCGAGCACGCGGGGGACCGGCGGGGCGGCGCCCAGCTCGGCGGCGAGCGCCTCGGGGGTGATCAGGGGGCTCGGGGGCACCGGTCGGCTCCTTGGTCGCTCGGACGGAGGTCGCCTGCCGAGGATAGCGGCCGGGCACCGCCCCAGCCGGCGGCCGTCGACGGCGGGTGGCCCTCTCGCGCCGATCGGCGCATCGTCGTACCTGGCGCGCCCGTGTATGGTCCCCGGGCGGGGACGGTCGCGAGGCCGCCGGGGGCATGAGCCGGACCGGCGTCGGAGGAGACAGGCGGAGGAGACGGGCGATGGCAGCGGCACCGAGCAGGATCACCGGGACGCCCGAGTGGCGGGCGCTCGAGGAGCACCACGCCAAGCTCGCGGACCTCCACCTCCGGACGCTGTTCGCCGACGACCCGGGCCGCGGCGAGACCATGGCCCTCGAGGCGGTCGAGCTGTACCTCGACTACTCCAAGCACCGCGCCACCGGGGAGACGCTGCGGCTGCTCGTCGCGCTGGCCGAGCGGGCCGGCCTCCGGCGGCGCATCGACGCCATGTTCGCCGGCGAGAAGATCAACCTCACCGAGGGCCGCCCCGTGCTGCACGTCGCGCTGCGGGCCCCTGAGGGCACGTCGATCGTCGTCGACGGGGTCGACGTCGTCCCGCAGGTCCACGCCGTGCTCCACAAGATGGGCGAGTTCGCCGTCCGGGTCCGCTCGGGCGAGTGGACGGGCCACACCGGCAGGCGGATCGCCAACGTCGTCAACATCGGCATCGGCGGCTCCGACCTCGGCCCGGCCATGGCGTACGAGGCGCTCGAGGACTACAGCGACCGCTCGCTCACCGTCCGGTTCGTCTCCAACGTTGACGGCGCCGACGTCTGGGAGGCGACCCGGGACCTGGACCCGGCCGAGACGTTGTTCATCGTCTGCTCGAAGACGTTCACGACCCTGGAGACGCTCACCAACGCCCGCACCGCCCGGGACTGGCTGCTCGCCGCGCTCGGCGACAGGGACGCAGTGCGCAGGCACTTCGTCGCCGTGTCGACCAACGCGGAGAAGGTCGAGGAGTTCGGCATCGACCGCGCGAACATGTTCGAGTTCTGGGACTGGGTCGGCGGGCGCTACTCGATGGACTCGGCGGTCGGCCTGTCGCTGATGGTCGCGATCGGGCCGGAGCACTTCCGCGCCATGCTCGACGGCTTCCACGCGATGGACGAGCACTTCCGGACCACGCCGTTCGACCGCAACATGCCGGTCCTCCTCGGCCTGCTCGGCGTCTGGTACGACGACTTCTTCGGGGCCGAGACCCTGGCCGTCCTCCCCTACAGCCAGCACCTGTCCCGCTTCCCCGACTACCTGCAGCAGCTCGACATGGAGTCCAACGGCAAGTCGGTCGACCTCCAGGGCAACCCGGTCACCGTGCAGACCGGGCCGGTGGTCTGGGGCCAGCCGGGCACGAACGGGCAGCACGCCTTCTACCAGCTCATCCACCAGGGGACGAAGCTGGTCCCCTGCGACTTCATCGGCTTCTGCCGGCCGGACCACGCCGTCGGCGGCCACCACGACCTCCTGATGGCCAACTTCCTCGCCCAGACCGAGGCGCTCGCGTTCGGCAAGACGAGCGAGGAGGTCGCGGCCGAGGGCGTCCCTCCCGAGCTGGTCCCCCACCGCACCTTCCCTGGCAACCGGCCGACGTCGACGATCCTCGCCCCGAAGCTCACTCCCGGCGTGCTCGGGCAGCTCGTCGCGCTCTACGAGCACAAGGTCTTCACCCAGGGCACGATCTGGGGGGTCAACTCCTTCGACCAGTGGGGCGTCGAGCTCGGGAAGGTCCTCGCGACCCGGATCGTGCCGCAGCTCGAGGCGCCGGCAGAGCCCGGCCTCGACCACGACAGCTCGACCAATACCCTGATCCGCCGCTACCGGAGGTGCCGCTGACATGGGCGGGTTCGTCTCCCGGGGGTTCCGCGGCCGGCGCCGGACGCCCGAGGGCATGGCCGGCCGCGTCCCCCCCGGCCAGTACGTCGAGCCGGGGTTCCCCGTGCTCACCGCCGGCCCGACGCCACGGGTCGACCTGGCCACCTGGCGGTTCACCGTCGAGGGCCTGGTGGAGCGGCCCCAGGCGTGGACCTGGGACGAGATCCACGCGCTGCCGCCGTCCACCTTCCACGGCGACATCCACTGCGTGACCAAGTGGACGAAGCTCGACACCACCTTCGCCGGGGTGTCGGTCGACACCCTGCTCGACGCGGCCGGGCCGCTGCCCGCGGCGAGCCACGCGGTCGCGTCCTGCTACGGCGGCTACACGACGAACCTGCCGCTCGACGACCTGCGGGGCGGCAAGGCGTGGGTGGTGTGGGACTACGACGGGGCGCCGCTCCCTCCCGAGCACGGCGGGCCCGCCCGGCTGCTCGTCCCCCACCTCTACTTCTGGAAGAGCGCAAAATGGGTCGCCGGTCTGCGGCTCATCGACCACGACGCGCCGGGCTTCTGGGAGTCGCTCGGCTACCACAACCACGGAGACCCATGGCTGGAGCAGCGGTACTGGAGCGACTGAGCTGGCGGCTCGCCCGGGTCGCCGGGACGCGGCAGGAGACGCCGCGGTTCACGAGCCTGGACCTCGACGTGCCAGGCTGGCCCGGGCATCGGCCCGGCCAGCACGTCGACGTGCGCCTCACCGCCGAGGACGGCTACCAGGCGGAGCGGTCCTACTCGATCGCGTCCGCGCCCCAGGGCGAGCGGGTGACGATCACCGTGGAGCGCCTCGACGACGGCGAGGTGTCGCCCTACCTCGCCGGCGAGCTGCGCGCCGGCGACCTGCTCGAGCTCCGCGGGCCGATCGGCGGCTACTTCGTCTGGGAGCCGTCCCTCGGCGGCCCGCTCGAGCTGGTGGCGGGCGGGTCGGGGGTCGCGCCGCTGCTCGCGATGGTCAGGCACCGGGTCGCGAGCGGCAGCCGGGTGCCGACCCGCCTGCTGTACTCGTCACGGTCAGCGGCCGACGTGCTCGCCCGTGACGAGCTCGACCGCCTCGCCGCCGGGGACGGCGCGCTCACCGTGGTCCACACGCTCACCCGCGCCCAGCCGGATGGGTGGACCGGCTACCGGCGCCGCATCGACGCGGCGATGCTCGAGGAGGTCGGCTGGCCGATCGCCGAGCGCCCGCTCGTCTACGTATGCGGCCCGACCAGGCTGGTCGAGACGGTCGCGGCGACGCTCGTGGAGCTCGGCCACGACCCGGCGCGGGTGCGGACGGAGCGGTTCGGACCAACCGGAGCATGAGACACCGGAGGATGAGCCATGGACGACGGCGACCTGCGACTGGACGGCAACGCGGCGGCTGGCCTGCTCGGGGAGGTGTTCCTCCTCGAGGTGACCACGGCGTGGACCGGCTGTGCCGGCTGCGGCGCCAGCCGCCAGGTCGGCGCCCTGCCGGCGTACGGCGGGATGGGCGAGGTCCTGCGCTGTCCCGACTGCGACACCGCGATCATCCGGATCGCCCGCGCGGGCGGCGCCTGGTGGCTCGACCTGCGGGGCGCGCGCTCCCTCCGCTTCGAGCAGCCCGTCACCGGCAGCGGCTGACGCTGGGTGGATCATCGTGCCGGCCGCCGCGCGTCGACGGTCGACGTCCTGTCGTGGGTCGCCGCCGTCCACGACCGTCGGCGCCACCACAGGTAGGTGGCGACGCCGACCGGGATCGGCAGGCCCCACTGGAGCGCGCGGTAGACCAGCACGGCGGCGGCCACCTCGGCCTTGTCGCCCCCGGCCCCGACCAGCCCGGCGATCAGCACCACCTCGGTCACCCCCACCCCGCCGGGGGTGTACGGGAACACCGTGAGGAGGCGGACGAACGCGAACACCGCCAGCACCTGCGCCCAGGAGACCTCGGCGTTGCTGACGCCGACGTGGCGCAGGGCCACCAGCAGCAACAGGTACAGCGTCAGGTGGCTGACGAGCGACGTCACCGTGATCGGCACCCAGCCGCGCTCGAGCAGGTCCAGGGTGCGGCCGCGGAACTTGACCGTGGCCAGCTCCCAGCCAACCACCGGCGGGCGCCCGACCAGCCGCAACGCCCGCGAGGCGAGCCGGCCGGCCAGCAGCCCGAACCGGCGCGCCACCTGTTCGCTGCGCAGCATCAGCGCGAACACCACGATGGCGGCCACCAGGCCGCCGATGGCGAGCAGGGCGGCGATGACCCGCCCCGGGCTGATGCTGCCCTGCAAGGCGACCAGGGCCAAGGCCAGCACCGGCAGGCCGAGCTTGATGAAGCTGTTCCACACCCCCGAGACCAGCACGGCCGTGGTGGTCCTCGACCGCGAGTAGCCCCATGACCCGAGCATGCTGTAGGTCATGCCGACCCCGATCGCCGCCCCTAGAGGCACCGTGTTCGCCACCGCGGTCGACGACTGGGTCAGCATCATCGCCCGCCAGAAGCCCAGCCCGGGCGTGACCGACATCCACACGAACGCGTAGGTCGCGAGGTTCCAGACGGCGAGCAGGCCCAGGGTGGTGAGCTCGAGCCAGGTCATGCTGGTGACCTCGGCCCACACCTGGCCCAGGTCGATCTTCTTGAGCAGGAAGTAGAAGATGACCACGACCAGGACCAGCGACACCACGACCTGGATGGCCAGGCGGGCCGGTGAGCGGCGGCTGGCTTCGGGTGGCGCTTGCTCGACCATCACGCTCATCTCCCCTGCGACCAGGCCGGCGCACGGCCTCCGGTGCGGCTGGCCCGTTGCGCCCGGCGCATCCGCGGCCACCGCCGGGGACCTCGACGTGGCCGTTGACGCGCATCCACCGATGTGGTGAATCGTATGGTGAATCGTATGGTTAATCTAGGGGTCCTCGACCCATGGGTACGTCATGCTCCGGAACCTGCTGACCTATGCCGCGGTGTGCGTGACCCCGGTGGCCGTGTTCTGGCTCGCGGGGCGCCTGCTCGGCCTGAACCGGCCGTTCAGCGGCCCAACTGGCCGTGCATGGCTGGACGCCGACGACGCCTTCGACCGCGCACGCCGGCAGCACCAGCGCCATCACCTGGTGGCGGTGCTGCAGCGGCGGCCGCACCGGCTCGACCTGCCGACCCTCGAGGCGGCGGCCGCCCTGGGACTCGTCGGGCGGCGCAACCCCACAGAGCTCGTGATCCCCCTCCGCGACATCGTCGGCACCGCGGACGGCGCCGCCGGCAAGTTCGACCGCGACTTCCTCCCCACCGACGAGCGGAGCCGCTCGCGCTTTCAAGTACTGGTCATCGCGCTTCGTCAGGGAACGACGCTGCCGCCCATCGAGGTCTACCGGCTGCACGGCCACTACTACGTCTCCGACGGCCATCACCGGGTCGCGGCCGCCCGGGCGCTCGGGGAGAAGTCCATCGCGGCGTACGTGACCGAGCTCCTCCGGTGACCCTTCCCCAATGCCCAGCACTCCAGCCGGAGATCGTGACCTGGTCGTGGCGTGAGGCGGCCGGGCGGTGGCACGGTGGGCGGCGTTGACGCCGAGGGACGGGAGACGTGGTGCAGCGGCGACGCCTTGGATCCAGTGGGCTTGAGGTCGGGGCCGTGGACCTCGGCTGCATGGGGATGTCGTGGGGTTACTCGAGCGCCGAGCGGGACGACGCGGAGTCGGCCGCGGTCATCCGCCGCGCCATCGACCTCGGGGTGACCCTGATCGACACGGCCGACGTGTACGGGCCGTTCACCAACGAGGAGCTGGTCGGCCGGGCGCTCGCGGGACGCCGGGACGAGGTCGTGCTCGCCACCAAGTGCGGACTGGTCGTGGACGCCACGACGCGCACGATGGGGCGGGACGGGAGCCCCGAGCACGTCCGGGAGGCATGCGACGCGTCGCTGCGGCGCCTCGGGACCGAGGTCGTCGACCTGTACCAGCTCCACCGGGTCGACGAGCGGGTGCCGGTCGAGGAGACCTGGGGCGCGATGGCCGGGCTGGTCGAGGCGGGCAAGGTCCGCGCGATCGGCCTCTCCGAGGTCGGGGTCGACGAGCTCGAGCGGGCCGGCGCGGTCCACCCGGTGGCGAGCGTGCAGTCGGAGCTGTCGCTGTGGACGCGCGACCCGCTCGAGGAGGTGCTGCCGTGGTGCGTGGCGCACGACACCGCGTTCATCCCCTTCGCCCCCCTCGGCAGGGGCTTCCTCACCGGGCGGATCACCGAGGCGTCGTTCGCCGACGACGACTTCCGCGCCCGCAACCCGCGGTTCGCCGCGGAGGCGCTGCGGGCCAACCTCGCGCTCGTCGACCGCGTCCGTGCCGTCGCCGGGCGGGTCGGGGCGACCCCGGCCCAGGTCGCCATCGCGTGGGTGCTCGCCCGGGGCGAGCAGGTCGTGCCCATCCCGGGCACGAAGAAGGTCCGCTACGTCGAGGAGAACGCGGCCGCCGCCGGCCTCCGGCTGGGCGAGGCCGACCTCGCCGAGCTCGACGCGCTGCCCGCCCCGGTCGGGTCGCGCTACTGAGCACCCGGGAGCGGGCGGCGACCAGCCCCGCCCGGAGCCCGCTCCGGCCCCGGGGAGCCCGCCCGGGTGACGGCCCCGGACGCGGTTCAGCCCAGCGACGTGCGGACCGTCTCGACGATCCGGTCCACGGACGGGATGGCGAGGTCCTCGAGCGCGGCGGCGGCCGGCAGCGGGACGTGTGGGGTGGTGAT
>WNGG01010235.1_pt1 | contig 10182 bp, 10 predicted proteins | sample 5400661 | NCBI WGS metagenome assembly WNGG01 (sample SAMN13153372, study PRJNA577476) | soil metagenome | isolation source: 100 cm soil or saprolite under Garry oak tree replicate 1 | place: USA:California | collected 2016-06-15
GTTGGATCATCGCGCCGCCCGTCCTCAGCTACGGCATTCGCAAGGTGCACGACTTCCTGACGGTCGGAGCCGCGCATCCGCTACAGATGGCAGTCGCGGCGGCGCTGGAGCTTCCCTCGTCCTTTTATGTAGAGATGCGGGGCGACTACATCGAACGCCGCGACGCGATAGTCGCCGGTCTCAACGAGTGCGGCTTCGAGGCGCCCTCGCCGGCGGGTGCCTACTACGTCATGGCCGGCATCGGCGCCTTTCCATTCGAGGACGACGTCGCGATGGCGCGTCACCTGATCGAGCAGGTCGCCGTGGCCACCGTGCCGGGGTCGAGCTTCTATCACGACCCTAAGCTGGGGCGGAAGCACATTCGCTTTAGCTTTCCGAAGAAGCTGACGACGATCGAGCGCGGCGTTCAAGCGCTGAGGGCGCTGCCCCGCTCTTAACAGGCTGGGTTCTCATTCGACCGCCGCCTTCCTAGGCTCGGCGCATGCGCCATCTAATACGCAAACCGATCACCTGGATGGTCGCGGCCGAGGTCGTTGTCGTGGCCGCGCTCGTCGTGGCGTCCTGGTATTTCCTGGCCGGCGCGCGGCCGGCTTCGGAGCTGCCGGCGTTGCTTTTGCCATCGTCCAGCGAGCCGGCCGGCACCGCGGCGCCCGTTCCGCCGGATGCGCTGGCTCCGCCACCGCCGTCTGCCATGCCCTTGCTGCCCGGACTCAACGTCGATCCGGCGTTCTGGCGCACGCGCCTTGAGGCGCTGAACGCCGCGCAGGCGCAGTTCGAGGAGCTCGAGTGGCGGATCGTCCGCTCGGCGATGGACTCGATGCGGCGCTACATCGAGACAGTGGTGCTGCCGTCTATCGAACGCGCCGAGTCAGGAGCCGCCTCCCAGTCCCTCCCCACCGCGTGGGGAGGCTAGGAGGGGGTGCTAGCTCCGTTATTTCTCGCTGGTCATGGCGACGTTGCCGTTGAGCGTCGCGCCGTCCTCGACGGTCAGCCTGCCCACGCGTACGTCACCGTTGAGCCTGCCGGACCCGCCCAGGGTCAGGCGGCGCCTGGCGCTGACGTTGCCGTTGACCTGGCCTCGCACGGACACGTTCCCGCCATCGATCGTGGCCGAAACGTTGGCGGTCGACTCGACGGCGACGTCGCCGCTTACCTTCAGCTCGCCCTCGACGGTGCCATGGATGCGCAGATCGCCGTGGATCTCCAGGCGTCCGTGCAACGAGTCCTGGGGACCGAGGGTGACGACGTTGGTGCCGCCGTTCTGGGCCGTCCCAGCGGAATGGCTAGTGGTCTTTTCGGCTTGGGCCATGTTGGTTCCTCCAGTTGTTCGGTCGGGCTTGCCATGACTGACTCAACGCACGCGGTGTACCGTCTTGCGCCATAAACCGGTTAATTAGCGGTCCCGATTGAGCGACGAGCTAGCATCCTATCAGGGTGCCCCGCGGGTCTGAGAAAACAGTGAAAGGTGTGATTACGGGGCCCTTGATGGTCCTCGCGGAGGATTACCCACGGCCCTGATGGACCCGGACGCCACCGACGAGATGGTCGACCACCTGGTCGACTTCTTCGATCAGGTCGCCCCTGGTTACGACGGCTGGGCCCAGGGTCAGCACGGCCGGGTCGCTGCCCGCCTTGTCGAGATCGCAAAGCCGAAAAAGGGCGAGCACGCCCTGGACGTGGGCACCGGCACCGGCCTGGTCGCCCACGAGGTGGCGGCCAAGGTCAAGCCCGGAACAGTCATAGGGATCGACCTTTCGGACCGAATGCTGTCCATCGCGCGCTCGCGCAAGAGCACCAACATCCAGTTTCTCGGCATGGCGGCCGAGCACCTGGTGTTCAAGCCGGCAACGTTCCACCTGGTCACCATGGGGGAGGCGCTCGCCTACCTGGCGGACCCGTTCACCGCCCTCGACGAAGCCAATCGCGTGCTCCACAAGGGCGGCCGGCTCGCTGTCTCATGTCTGCGCCGCAGCCTCAGCACTCCCGCGCAGAATCTCTTCTTCCAGGGGCTGGCCCCGCTTGCCAGGCGCCACTACCTGAGCCTGCCCAGGTTCAGCTCCGAGCGGGCGCGCTTTGGAGAGCCATCTGTTCTCCCCGACCTTCTGCGCGAGGCCGGCTTCGAGGTCACGACCATGACCGAGATGGTGACCGGAGGGCGGACGCGGAACGCGCGTGAATGGACCGAGCTGATGGCCGGCGCCGGTCCCCTTCCTTACACCTTGATCAAGTCACTCGGCCCGCGCTACCGAGCCGAGCTGGAGGACGATGTCGAGCTGGCGATGGACAGCCTCGGCGACCCTGACGACGCGTTTCGCTACCACCATTCCTACCTGCTGGCGGTGGCCGAGAAGCGATAGGTCGGCGGGCCGAGCGTGATGAAGATCACCAGGCCTGCCAGCACGCAGAGCGCAGCGGCGATGCCAAATATCTCGCGGTATTCCTGCAAAAACGCCGCGGCCACGAGCCTGGCCAGGTGGTCGACCCTTTCCTTGACCGTCGGATCGTTGAGCTGGGGCGTGCCGAGTATCTGGTGGAACCGATGCAGCCCAAAGGCGGTGAGCGTCGAGAGGCCGATCAACATGCCGAGTGTTCGAGCCAGCACGACCAGGCTCGAGGCGAGGCCGTGATTTTCGGCGCGCGTCAGGTCGAGGACCGCGGCCGCGAGTGGGGCGATCACGATGCCGAAGCCCAGCCCGCACGCCGCGAGCGCAAGATCGGCCTGGCGCAACGGGCCCAGCTTCAGGTCGAGCTCGGTGGTCTGCCAGGTGGACATCTGCACAAAGGCGATTGCTGCGATGGCGATTCCGAGCATCGCCGTCTGCCAGCCGCCCACCCGTCTTGCCATGAGCCCACCGAGGACTGCGCCGACAGGTACGCCGACCAGAAATCGAGTCAGCAGCAGCCCGGAGTCCAGCTGGTTGAGGCTGAAGACGAGCCTGCCCAGCAGGGGCACATCCACGAGGGCCACCATCAGCGCGCCGCCGATGAGGAGGTTGGCGATGCTCGAGCCGATGAACTGCCGGCTCCGCAGCAACGGACGCGGGATGAGGGGCTCGATCTGTCTTAACTGGCGCCACGCGTAAGCGCCGAGTACGACGATGCTCGCAAGCCCCGCGGGGATGAAGAGGGTGCCTGTCGCGCGATTCGCTGGATCGTCAGGGTAGAGGGCGAACACGAGCAAACCGAGTCCGGCGCCGAGCAGGACGGCGCTGATCCAATCGATGCTGCCTCGCAGCGAAGCAGTTGTTGTGCGTGGCTCGAGCTTGCGATGCAGCAGATAGAGACCCGTTCCGCAAACAGCCGCAAGGGGCACGTTGCACCAGAAAACAAATCGCCATCCACCTGCGGACGCTGCCGCAGCGGCGAGGGTCGCGCCGTAAAGCGGTCCGAAGACGCTGCCGGCTTCCTGCAAGCCGGCTACCGATCCGAGCGCGACGGTCCGACGGCTATCGCGATAGAGGTCGGCGGCGATCGCAAGGGTCAGCGGCACCAGGCCGCCTCCCCCGAGTCCCTGCAGGACGCGGCCCACAATCAACCAGGGCAACCCGGCAAAGGTCCACAGTCCGGCGCTCGCGGTGATCACGGATCCGATAGCGAATGCAGCCAGGCACGCCACGTAGACCGGAGCGCGCCCGCGGACATCGGAGTAGGCGCCGAGCAGCGGCATCGCGACGACGTACCCACCGAGGAAGCCGGTCACGAGCGGCGTCGCTTGCTCGATACGGTCGACGGTCAGGCCGACGTCCGCGATCATCGCCGGCAGCAGGGTGACCACGACGTAGGCGTCCATCGCGGCGATGAAGAGCCCCGCGCCGGCAAGCCCGAGCAGCAGCGCGCGGTTGCTGCTTCCCGGGGCCGATGCAGACGATGCTTGCGAGGAGGGCCCCGAAACGCTCATCAACGGGGCGCCGCCGAGCAATAAGCAGCCCCCTGGCTGGGCCCTCCCTCTCCCGGTGGGCTTTCCCTCCCCCAAAGCCCATTCTCACCGTGCCGCCTCGACCGTAGGACGGCGGACGAGGGAGCACAACCCAGCCTGTTAAGGGCGCTGGGCACGACTACGCCGTGCGGCCGGGAGACGCGATGGTCACCGACCCGTTGAAACCTTTCAGGTCGACCTCGACGGTCGCGTCACCGCCGTTGTCTCCGAACTTCCCCGTGAGGACCGCCTTGCGGATGTAGTGGTCCGACCCGCCGACCCAGATCACCGCGTCGACATCGCCCTGCGCCGACAGCTGGGCCAGCATGCCCTTCACCTGCTCGCCGGTGTAGGTCGCCTCGACCCGATGCGAGTCGACGTTGTCGATGGTTTCGGCACCGAGGTACTTCGGATTCCGGCCCTGCGGAATAACCGCCGGCAGACCGGTCTGGGTGTCGAACAGCCGCGCGAGGTCGGGAATGTCCGTCGCCTGCTCAGCGGTCAGCGGCTCGAACCGCAGCAACGGCGGCTTCAGGAAAACGTGGCCCTCGATGATCACCACCTCGAGGCCGATCTGCAGGTCCTGCTCGCGCACCAGGTACACGGTGTCGCTGACGTCAGGCAGCCGGATGGCCGCGGTCGCTGAAACGAGCGCGAATCCCTGGAACGAGATCGTGCCCTTGGTCACCTTCAGCGTGGCGGTCACGGTCTTCAAGCCGGCGATGGCGGAGGCGCCTTGCTTCAGCGCGAGACCAGGATCTTCCGGCTGCAGGCCTCCGCATCCCGTCAGCAGCACGACCACGGCGACGAGCGACGCACCCCGGTAACGCAGAGTCATTCGCCGGACAAGTATCGGTCCGCGGCGACTAACTCCGCCGCTCCTCCCGCGCCGCCACGATCAATCGCACCGGCCGGTCATAGAAGAGGTAGTCCCAGGCCCAGTTGATGAGCACGAGGATGCGGGCTCGGAAGCTGACCACGTTCACCAGGTGCACCACCAGCCACATGCACCAGCCGAGGAACCCGGACAGATGCACCGGCCCCAGCTGCGCCACGCCCGAGTTGCGGCCGATGGTCGCCATGATCCCGGGATCGCGATAACGAAACGGTGTCGCGCCGCCGTTATGGACCATTTCGGCGATCGTCCGCGCCACCTGCTTAGCCTCCTGCATCGCGACCGGAATCAGCATTGGCAGCAGCGTCTCCCCATCGGTGGCAGCGGCGAGGTCCCCGATGACGAAGGCCGCAGGATGCCCAGGCACCTGCAGCGTCGGCGCCACCTTGACGCGCCACTGCTTGCCGACCTCGACACCAAGAGCCGCGCCCACCTCCGACGCGCGCACCCCCGCCGTCCAGATCACCGTGCTCGCCTGAATTTCTCCGCCGCCGGCGAGCCGGACCACGTCCTTATTGATGTCGGCCACCCGCGCTCCGAGCTTCACCTCCACGCCCTTGCTCTCGAGCGACCGCTTGGCCGCGGCGCGCAGCTGTGGCTGGAATGGTGCGAGCAGCGTGTCCGCCGCTTCCAGCAGCACCACACGGACCTCGCTCAGGTCCAGGTCCCTGAAATCCTTGCGAAGCACGAGACGTATCAGCTCGGCATACGCACCTGCCAGCTCCACCCCGGTCGGTCCCCCGCCAACGATCGCGAACGCGAGCAGCGATCGCCGCTCTTCGGGCGTCTTCGCCCAGCGCGAAGCCTCAAAGCGCGACAGCACGCGGTTGCGCAGCGTCAACCCTTCGTCCAGGCCTTTGAGACCGAACGCGCTGCGCGCCACCGACTCGTTCCCGAAGAAGTCCGTTTGTGCCCCGGTGGCCAGCACTAGAAAGTCGTATGGGATTGGGCCGTGGTCGGTGAGCAGCAGCCGGCGCTGCAGGTCGGCGCCCGTGATCTCCGCCTGCCGGAACTCCACGTTGCGCAGCGGCCTCACCAGCTCCCGGACAGGCCGCGCGATCTCGCCCGGGTCGAGTAGCGCCGAGGCCACCTGGTACAGGAGCGGCGTGAACAGGTGGTAGTTGTTACGGTCGATCAGCAGCACGTCGACGTCGACGCGCTTGAGTGCGCGGGCGCAGGTGATCCCCGCGAAACCGGCGCCGGCGATGATGACGCGTGGTCGGCCTGCCAGCTGTCGGGCTACTCCAAACCCTTTTCCATGCGTTCCATGCGGCCGGTCCGGCCCTTCTGCGGCGGATACCGGCCACCGCCCATGCTGCGTCGCCGGTTGGCCATCTTTTCCACGGCCGGCGCACCGCCCGTCAGCTGCATCAGCGAGCGAGCCAGCTTCTGCTTCTTTTTCACCACGGGTTCGAACAGGTCACCAAGCTTCGCGACCCGCGCCAGCACCTGCTCGGCGTCGAACACTAGCGTCGAAGGGTCGCCGGACTTCAGGCACTTCTCGACCTCCGCCCACGTGACCGGCGTTGACACGGTCGGTCGCGCGCGCGCGCGCAGCGAGTAGACGTTGACCGTCGTCTTGTACTGGTCGTTCTGGCTCCAGTCGATGAGCACCCGGCCCTTGCGCAGCTCCTTCAGCTGCTTGTGCACCACGAGGTCCGGGTGGCGCTCCTCGAAGAGCTGGGCCAAGCCTTTGGAGACGACCTTGGTCTGGTTGTAGTCGACCGCGGTGTTGAGCGGCACGTACAGCTGCAGGCCCTTGGAACCGGAGGTCTTCGCACAGCTCTCCAGCCCATGCTCGAGGAAAACGTCGCGAAGCATCAGGCCGATGCGGCAGCACTCGACGATCGTCGCCGGCGGCCCCGGGTCGAGGTCGAACACCAGGGTGCGTGGCTGCGGCAGGTTCTGGGCCCTGGACAGCGACGTATGGAACTCGAGCGTCGCGATCTGCGCGAGCCACACCAGCGTCGGCACGTCCTGAGCCATGCAGTAGTACATGTCGCGGTTGTTGCCCCCGCTCCACACGGTCGCGGTCTGCACCCAAGGCGGCCGGTGTTTCGGACAGTTCTTCTCGTAGAAGAACTCCGCGTCGACGCCATTCGGGTATCGCTTGAGCGTCAGTGGATGGTCGCGAGTGTGGGGGAGGATCGCCGGCGCGATGCGTGTGTAGTAGTCGATGACCTGCGCCTTGGTGAACCCGACCTCTGGATACAGGACCTTCTCGAGGTTTGTCAGCTTCAGCTTCCGGCTCTCGATCTGAACCTCGACCGACGTCTCCTTAGCCACCTTCTCGCACCACCTCGCTGGCCTTCTTGTCGATTCGGAATCCCTTGAACGACGGCGCGCGAAGCTGGCCGCCACGAGTCCATTCGACGAACTCGAACTCGGCCACCACCTTCGGCTTCACGAAATGCGCGGCGCGCGCGGGAGAGCCGACCTCGAACGGGCTCTTGTCCATGGCGAGCGGCTTCAGCAGCTGGTTCAGCTTGTCAAGGGTCGCGTCCGAGAACCCGGTGCCTACCTTGCCCGCGTAGACGAATTTGTCTTTGTCGTAGTACCCGACCAGCAGGGCGCCCGGGTAGCCGCGGCGCTTGCCTTCGCCATCCAGCCAGCCGCCGATCACGAGCTCCTGGCGGTTGTGGTTCTTGACCTTGAGCCACACGCCGCTGCGCCGGCCGGGCTCGTACCGCGAATCGAGCCTTTTGGCCATCACTCCCTCGAGGCCGGCCTTCGCGCTCGCGTCGAGCATCGCCTTGCCGGCGCCTTTCTCGTATGGCGGCGTCTGCCACGACTGTCCGCTCAGCTTCAGCTGTGCGAGCAGCCGCCGGCGCTCCGCATACGGCTGCTCGAGCAGGCTTCTGCCTTCATGCCAGAGCAGGTCGAAGATCATGTAGACCACCGGGACCACGTTCATCTTCCGGCGGATCTCCGACTCCGACGTCAGCCCCATGCGCTGCTGGATCTGCTCGAAGCTCGGCCGGCCTTTCTCGTCGAGCGCCACGACCTCGCCGTCCAGGATGACCTCGCGAGATCCGAGCGCGCGGCCCATCGCATGCACCTCGGGATAGCGGGGCGTGATCTCCTCACCTGACCGGCTCATCAACCGCACGCGGCCTCCATCGACGTACGCAACCCCGCGAATGCCGTCCCACTTGAACTCGAAGCCCCAGCCGTCGTCGGGGGAGGGAAGGCGGGTCGCAACGCTGGCCATCATCGGCTCGATGCGCTGCGGGATCGGCCTGCGATCCGGATCCTGCGGCGGATCCATCCGGTGAATCATCCAGTCGTTGCCGCGTGTCTGAAAAAGGACGTACCTGCCTTTCAGCCGCTCGCCGTGGAATTCGACCATGACCTCGCGGTCAGTCCATTTGACCGTCTCGTAAGTGCCCGCGTCCCAGATGGTGACCGTCCCGCCCCCGTACTCGCCCTTTGGGATCTCACCCGCGAACTTGAAGTACTCGAGCGGGTGGTCTTCCACGTGGACGGCCAGGTGGTTCTTCTTCGGATCGGGCGGAATGCCTTTCGGCACAGCCCACGACACACCGACCCCGTCCTTCTCCAGGCGCAGGTCCCAGTGCAGGCGACGTGCGTGATGCTCCTGGACGACAAAGCGCAGCGCTTTCCGCTCGGCCCGGGCAACCTTCGCACCCGGTTCGGGCGTGCGCTTGAAATCCCTCTTGGCCTCGTACTCGGCGAGCTTGCGCCCCGGCACGCGTTCTAGGTTAGGCCACGCGCGCCGAGCGCCTCAGCCACAGCGAATGGACCGTCGGCAATTTCACGATCGCTCCCGCCAAGCCACGGCAGGCCCTTGGCCGGCGGCTACAGCGTTAACAGGCAGCATTCCCGCCGGAAAATCCGCCGCCTAGCCTGCGAGGAAACGCTCGCAGGAGGTACGCATGCCGTTTCTAGTCGCCGGGCCGGACATCACGCCGATCCAGGACCTGATCAGCACCTGGACGCATATTGCGCAGGCGCTGGTCGCCTCGATCGGAGCTCTGGCCTTCATCTTCGCGTTCATCTGGAAGATCACCGCTGTAGAGGCGCATTCGGCGCTCGCCGCCAAGCAGTGGATCCAGCGCATCGTCGTGGGCACCATCGGGGTGGAGGTCGCCGGCTCCCTGGTCGACATCCTCACCAGGTCGGTGCCACCCACCGCTCACTGATCCATGGGCGTCGTTGGCGACCTGCCGCAGGCGATGACGCAGCTCGCCAATTCGCTCGAGCAGCTGATTCGCATGCTGTGGCCGATCGCACATCCGCTCGAGCCGGTGGCGGTGATCATCCGCGACGGCATCGGCCTGCTGCTGACCCTGTGGTTCAAATTCGTGATGAGCACGACGGACGTCGAGACGGGGCGGGACTTCATCGGCAGCGCGGCCATCAAGAGCTTCGAGCCGTCGGTCCAGCTGGTCGCGGACAGCCTGCTTGGCCTCGTGGTGGTCTGGGCGTCCTACAGGATCATGTGGGCACACGGTGTGGGCAGCCAGTACTCCGCGCGCGTGCTGCTGCCGCGCCTCTTCCTCGCCGGTGTGCTCATCAACTTCTCGCAACCCATCTTCCAGGCAGCTGTCACCGCGAGCAACACGCTCTGCAGCGTGATCACGCACTTTCAGACCATCCCGGACTGGTCGTCGTGGTGGCACACGTTCACGGTCAACCCGCAAGACAGCGTCTTCGAGGTCATCACGACGACCACGCTGGTGCTCGGGTATGACGTCCTCGCCATCGCTTACGTCGTTCGCTACACGGTGCTGATCGTCCTGGCGATCTCGGCGCCCCTCGCGGGACTGCTGCTCGTGCTGCCTGAGACCGCCCACCTCGCCAAGCTCTGGCGAAAGCTCTTCGTCACCAACCTGTTAATGCAGCCGGTACAGCTGTTTGTCATGGCGATTGGGTTCGCGCTCGAGAACACCGGCTTCAATCCGCTCCGCCACGTCTTTGCCCTGGCGGCCCTGCTCGTGCTTTTCAAAGTTCCGGGCGCAATGGGCAGCGCGGAGAACGTAGCCCACAAGCTCGAGTCGCTCCTCCACCACAGCGTGAGCCAGGTCGAACACGCGGTCCTGCGGACGGCATGACAGTCGCACTGCGGATGGTTCTCATCGCGTCGGCGGTTGGGCTCGCCTGGATCTTCGCCGCGTCCCAGCTGGTGGACCAGACGCGGCTTCCGATCGATGTGATCGTGGAGGGCGCGGTGCTGACCCAGCCCTTCGGCTGCACGACGCTTGCGCTCGAGCCCTTCGATCCACTCTGCCCCAGCCGCCACGTGCACACGGGGGTCGACCTGGCCGCGCCGTCGGGCACAGCCGTCATTTCGGCGACGGCCGGGATCGCACACGTGGGCTATGACGCGCGCGGTGCGGGCCTGTTCGTG
>WNGG01010237.1_pt1 | contig 10180 bp, 6 predicted proteins | sample 5400661 | NCBI WGS metagenome assembly WNGG01 (sample SAMN13153372, study PRJNA577476) | soil metagenome | isolation source: 100 cm soil or saprolite under Garry oak tree replicate 1 | place: USA:California | collected 2016-06-15
CGATTGGACGTGCTACTCGGTTCAGCTATGTGTCATGGAACCCTTGGCTGCTAGAGACCGTCAACTACCCGTCGGGTGGGAGGTCCGTCCACTACTATGCGAACGCTCCATTCGGTGAGGCGACCTCGTCCCTCGTTTCACTCCTGAATGTGGAAAACGGCACTCGCCTCGTCAAGAGTACGGGCTTTTCCTACGACTTCCTCAACGGCCGCGTGCACGCGGCAAACGTCAGCACCGGCGACTCGAACGGAAAGTACGGCTACACCGTGCACAATTTCGCCATTCCTCCCACCGGTATGACGACCACGGTCATGGACTCAACCTCGCGCCAGCTTCGAAAAGTCGTCACCTGGTACACTCAAGACGGACAGATCACGCAGACGGACACCTACAACGGCAACGCGACGTCGAAGACTTTCTCCAGCTTTGAGGCGCTGGACAACTGGGGCAACGTCATCTACATGCAGGACCCTGTTGGCCATCAAACGTTCTCTTCGTTTGCGAACACGGATTCTCCGAACGAGTTCTACACGCCAGGCCGCCTCTCCCAGACTCCCAACGGCCCCATAATGTCCTCGAATTTCGACGACCAAAGCTTGAACGGCTGGACACTACGCTCAGGAGGAGGTTCTGGTGGTAATACGGTGGGATACGTGCGGCTCGACGATGCCGGCGATCCCGCAAGCGCACCGAATATCAAACTCGCCTCCCTGTACACAATCAACATCGTCTCCTCCGCCACGAGGTCCTTCGCCCCGCAGTCCGGCACCTTTGTGGCCGAGGGACGAATCCGCGCAGATCGAGCTACCTACGGCGATCAGGTGTTCTTCCTCCTGAGAACCACCACCGGCGCTTATGCCGTGTATTTCGCCTTTTCGTCCGTCGCTTGGGCGATGGGGTGGTCCTCTGATGGCTACAACTACGTCTACTGCGCTCCCTACGTGCCTGGCGAATGGTATCTCATCGCTTTCGAGGTCAACGTAACTGCTGGAACCTACAATATTTACATCAATGGGGTCGCCTCCAGCGCATGCATCGGTGCACGGCTTCGGACTTCGGGTGCGATTTCGAGTTTGGTCGTCCAAGCCGGATACGCTGGCGGCCGAAACCAACCCACCATCGCATGGGGGGACGACTTCCGCGTTTACACACAGGGTCGCTTGACGATTAGTGGGGTTCCCGCCGGGACGGAGGTCGAAGCCGTGGACGCGATGAACGGAGCGGTTGCGAACGCGACAATGGTCGCGGCAGGGACCTCCTCGCTCTCCCTCAACACTCTCAACGTGAGCTCTCGCAACTACTTCCTCCGATTCTACAACACGACCCAGGCGATTACAAATCCGAACCTCGAGGCACAAGCCGCTTGGAACTTCGGGAGGACAAGCACCTCGATCGGCGGTGGCTACGACACCGCACGGGCCCACACAGGAAGACAGTCCTACGCGATCCGTTTCACCGGCGACGTTCCATCCGGGGCATTCGGCGACCTTTACCAAGACGTCAGCGGTTTCCGGACTGGCGATTCCGTCCGGCAATGGCTCAAGATAGCGAATTTGACGGGGAATGGAGGTTGCTCCGGATCCCCTAACCCCTCGTTAATCAAGATTCAGCTAGCCGTAAGCGAATACGGAACAGACGCAGGCTTCGTCCCCCTCGCAAACATCACCATGAACGTGTTCCCAACCGGCCTACTCGTGACCGGGTGGATGGAACTAGCAGGAATGCCAACGGAATCCTCCTTCCGCCTCCATGCTCGTGTGACTGCCCAAAGCACCCTCTCCGGCTGCGCTCTCGCCGTATACTACGATGACATCGACGCCCCTCCCGAGTACACGAGTCCAGTCTCCGACTTCTTGGGTGGGGATGCATACGCCTACACCCCCCCAACCTGGCGGAGCGGGGAATTCTATGCGACTACGGTGCCTTCCGACATGCACAATCGCCTCCTCGGTACGCTGTCATGGCAGAACGTGTCCTCCGAGCCCGCGAGCACGCCGCCTTCGCGCACCTTCTACCAGTACAACGCGGTCGGAGAGGTCACGCAGACCAAGACCTACCATAACGGCTCTTGGCTGTTCTCCAACCAAACCTATGATTCATTTGGGAACCTCGTCTACCAGTCGAACCCGAATGGTCAGATTACGCGGGCAGCCTTCGACGCCCAGTACGGCTACGCTTACCCAACCTCGGTGACGCGCTACGTGGACTCCCTCCATCCCGTGACCGGGATCGCGACATACGACTTCACTACGGGCCTCTTAATCTCTCAGACCAATCCCCGAGGCTACGCCACCAACTACAACTACGACGTGCTTGGACGTCTCGTGAAGAAGACGCAGCCCCAGGTCAACGGGTTGAGTCCCGTGACCACCTATGTGTACGACGACACCCAGGACGTCGTCACCGTCTACGACCCCGACTCAGCCCCTCGGGCGTTCCATTACGACATGGAGACTCAGCTCAACGGCGCAATCGAGGATCTCAGTGGGTACGGAAGCAGTGGGACCCTCGGGCCTGGCGTGTCCACTGGCGTCGTGGGCAAGGTTGGGAATGCGGCCCAGTTCCCGGGAACCACGAGTGGGAACATCGCAGCTCCAAGCACATTCCTGTTCCCGACCCAGGCGTTCACAATCACATTCTGGGTGTATCCCACATCCTTGCCCGCATCATACACGTATCTCGCGGGACAGCCCGCCGGTGCCAACAACTGCGTGTATCTCTATCAGAACAACAAGGTGCTCACGGCGGTTCTGGCTAACACGGCAGGGTCTGTCTATGGAGCCCCGACGGTTACGCTCGCACTCAACGGTTGGACCCACGTCGCCTTCACCTTCGACGGCTCGACCCTCCGACTTTACATCAATGGCGTCCAGCAGGGTTCAGGCAACGCTTTCAGTGGCACGCCGTGCACCCCGAACGGAACCTTCGAGGTGGGAGGATACGGCGGGCTGGTAGGGATCACAGGAACCGTCGACGAGTTCCAAGTTTTCGCGAGTACCATTCCCGGGTCGACGATTTCGTCTATATACCAGGGGACGCAGGGTGGCCGATACCTGAAGACGTATTACGACGGCATCGGACGAAAGGTTCGGGCGGTCCAGCGGTCGTTCTTCTCGGGGCCGGGCATGAGCAGCTACCGCCAGGAGACCTACACGGACAACTATCAGGACCAGATCGACACCTACGTGGACCCGAATGGAAGCGCCTACCAAATGGCATACGACTTCCTTGGCCGGCCAACAACTGTGCGGAACCCAGATTGGAGCGTCCGGACGACTTCGTTCGACGACGTAAACCGCCTCGTCACGATGACGGATGAGGTCGGGCATAAGACCCAAGAATTGTACGATATCGCCGGGCGGCTCGTGAGCGTGCGGCAGTACACATCCTCCTCGAGCTATGTTGCGACGGGTTATGCGTACAACCTCTCCGGTGAGCTCGTCGGGGTGACCGACCCCCTGGGCCAAACCACACGCCAGGTCTACGACGATGCTGGGCGCCTCGTGCAGACCCTCTACCCGGACGGAACGAAGGAAACGTACGTGTACGACAACGTTGGCAACGTGGTCATGAACACGGATCGAGGCGGTCGAACGATCCGCTCCGCGTACGACGGCTTGAACCAACTCACGACGGTCACGTACCCCGGAGGCGCCACACTGAGATACGTCTACGACCCCGACGGGAACTTGGTGTCGGTCCAGAACGGGACCGCAAACCTGTGGTTCGGGTACGACGCTCTGGACCGGATGACGTCCCGCTCGCTCGTGATTTCGGGCGACGCGACGAACTTCACGACCTCCTATGGGTATGATGCGGCGGGAAACCTTCTCAGCCTCGCGTACCCGGACAACCAAGGGACCCTGACCTATGCGTACGATGCGTTCTACCGCGTGACCACCATGACCTTCGGCTCGAAGACGATCGCGTCCTTCACGTATAGGAAGGACGACCTCCTGAGCACAATTTCCTATGGCGACGGCTCCTCGGCCAAATACGTCTTCAACGACCGCGGTTTCCCGCTCGAGATCAAGCTGACGGCCGGTAAGACGAACCTCATGGACCTCATCTACACAGAGAACGCAACCGGCGCAATCATTGGCCTCACGAACAAAGCCGTGAGCGGGGACACCGAAACGTATGTGTACGATTGGCTGGACCGCATGACGGCGGCCACCGGTCCGTGGGGGACGTTGACCTACGGTTACGACTCTGCCGGGAACCGCTTGCTGCTGAAGTCAGGCTCCACGACGACGTATTACAAGTACGGTGCCTACAACAAGCTGTGCGAATCGAGCACCTCGGACTCGAACACCTGCGCCTCCCCGCCCTCGAGCTCCGTCACGAAGTACTACTACGATGCCAGCGGCGACATCGTCAATCGCGCGACGAATGCGAACGCCTCCTATGCATTCGACCTGGACAACCGCCTCGTCAAGGCGTGCATCGCTTCCCCGTGCGCATCGAGCAACGCCTACACCTTCGCATATGACGGCCTAGGCAACCGCATCCGGGAGAGCGGCCCCTCCGGCTCTTCCACCTACACGAACACCTACGTCGCCTCGGGCGACCAGATGCTCTATCTCAAGGGCGTGGTCGGAGCGACGACGACGAAGACGATCTACCTCTACGCCGGCTCCCTCCTCGTCGCCACCGTATCCGGAACCACGTACTCCTACTTCCACGAGGACCACCTCGGGTCCGTCCGCCTCGTTACCCGAGCCGGAAGCGGCGGCAAGGTCACCGTCGTCTTCTCGACGAACTACCAGCCCTTCGGCGCGCAGTACGCGGCGAGCGGCACGGATCCGAACGTCAAGTACACGGGGCAGTGGTCCGAGGCCGCCGGGCTGTACTGGAACCACGCGCGGTACTACGATCCGACGCTCGGGCGGTTCGTGTCCGCGGACCCGGTCCTGGGCTCTCTCTCGGGCCCACAGACGCTCAACCGGTATGCGTACGTTGGCAATAATCCTCTAACCTACGTCGATCCTAGCGGCGAATTCCTGCAGATTCTCGCAGGCGCGATCATTGGTGGACTCGTTGGATACGGCCTGTGCGTCTGGGCAACGGGCGGATGGACGAGTCGCGAGTGCGGCGCCGCCGGTTTGATTGGAATGGCCGTGGGAGCGTTCGCCGGTGCGACCTGGGGTCTCGGGATGGCGGCCTTTGGTGTCGGTGAGGTTGGTGGGATTGCCGTCGGCTCTTGGGCCGCCGTAGGCGCCGGCGTTGCGAGCGGAGCTGCAGCCGGGGCGCAGACGTACTTCTTCGCCTCGGAACTTGCCATGGGGGCCGGATTGATGTCCCCCCAAGACTTGAGCATGAAGGACTTTGCTCTCTCGGTAGGCATGGGAATGGCTTTCGGGGCCGTGGGCGGGAAGTCCTACGATCCTGAAACGTACTGGGGATTGCCGCGGTCTCGAGAATTCCCGACCGACCCGTTCATTCGTAATGCAGAGGCCAATCTAGTCGACGCTGGCCCTGCTGTGGGTGGGGGAGAGAGACTTTCCTTCCGGACTCCACGAGGCTACCGCGTCGAATACCATACAGGGCACACGGCGTCTGGCTTGAGCCCGGACCCGCACTACGTAGTTCGAGGGCCGGTGGGGTCAAGGTTCGGGCCCGGCGTGAGAGCCGTCGATTATTCGAGTAGCGGTTGGCACTTTAGTCCCCGGGATCCCTTGCCGCCGTGGCTGGATCCGTGGTGGTAAAATGGCAGAGCTAATCATGGTTGCCGAGGATGTTCCAAGGGCTGAAGGCTCCACGTCGCTCCTCTTTTTCTTCGGTGGAGAAGGGCACCCCTACAGCCGTATCAAGAACGTGCCCGACGAATACAAAGAGCCTCTTGTTCAGGGAGCCATCTGCTTACTCCTCAATCATCTGCTGACACGTTACTCTTGGTCAGTGGAGCTGACAAACCATTACTGGTGGCTGGAGAGTTTCGGCGGTAAGCCGACGAACCTACCAGCGCATGATCTAATCGATGCGCGACTAGTAGAAGTCCCTTTCTGGAACGAAGTGATCGGCGGATCGGATGCCACGGTCCTCGCGGTGGTTCGTCGAAGTCCGGCCTTCCCTGGCTCGATGCTGCCCCCTTTCTACGACCCTGACGCAACATCCCGTCTGGCTCTCTCCGCTAATAGGCCCGACATTTCGTGGCTGTCTGAACGACTGACCCGAAGTGGCGGAACCGGGGACGTCTACGCGACGCTGTTGGAGAGAGGGGAGGTTGTCGTGGAAACCGTTGAACATCCTTGGCTGGGTGTACACATTCGGTCCGGGGTGCGGGTGGAAGACCTCGTTCCTGGATCTTTGAGGCCATCTCTGGGTCGATTGCCCCCGCTGCACCGCAAAGGAGGTTTGGAAACGCGTAGAAGTGGGGCCGGGCGGAACCGGTGAACCGGGAACGAGTAGACGAGGCGACGACCGACAACGACACGATGGACGTGTCCACATCGCGACCGGGAACACCGACGCGTACGCGCTTCAGGACCTCACGCAATCCGGCCAGAACCTGGTGTCATTTGCGGTGTTAGATGGCCTTCGGCAGCAGGTGTGTGCCGACGACGGCCTGGGCCGACCGGCGAAAAGGTAGAGGGGAGATCCTCGATGACGGCCTGGATCATCTCGATCGTCTCCGGTCAAGACGTCATCTTCGAGAAAGGCAACGCCGGCGCAATCACGAAGTACGTGCACGCGAACGGCATGCGGATCGCGAAGATCACGCCGACGGGCGGCGCACAGTAGTACCTCTCGGACCACCTCGCTTCGACGCGGAAGGTCCTCGACGCCTCGCGGAACACGGTCTTCTCGACGAACTACCAGCCCTTCGGCGCGCAGTACGCGACGAGCGGCACGGATCCGAACGTCAAGTACACGGGGCAGTGGTCCGAGGCCGCCGGGCTGTACTGGAACCACGCGCGGTACTATGATCCGACGCTGGGACGGTTCGTGTCCGCAGACCCGGCGCTCGGGCACCTGTCGGCGCCGCAGACCTTGGACCGGTATGCGTACGCGGTCAACAACCCGCAACGGTTCGGGGATCCGTCCGGTCGAGATCCGCCTGTCCTTTTCGGGGCGATCATCGGTGCCGTTGTGGGATACGCAGGCTGCGGTCTTGCCACCGGGAACTGGATTAGCTGGGAGTGCGGGGAGGCCGCCGTCGTCGGCGCGGTCGTCGGAGCCCTTGCGGGCCTGACTTTCGGGGCGAGCCTGGCCTTAGCTGGTAGCGCCGGACTCGGCACCGCGGCGGCTGGCGGCGGATTCACCTTCGTCGGGGTCTCGGGCTTGGCTGCCTTCACATTCGCGGGGGCAACATCTGGGGCAATTGCCGGGGCGGCTGGATACTTCGGATCTGGAGGAGTCGCTCTCGCAAACGGTCAACAGTGGTCCTTCAACTCGCGCGATTTCATTAATTCTGTGGGCACGGGTATCATTGTTGGCGCTGCAACGGGAGCGTTGGGCTATGGCGCTAGCAGGGGCTTGTCGCGTTTGTTGGCAGCCAATCGTCCCGGGCCTTCGCTTTACAACGGCGCTCGGATCGGTTCGGATGAACTCGAATCGGCTATGAATAGGTGGATGGGGCCGGGCGAACGGCAGCTTGACTGGTACAATGAGAACGGCTTTCAGTTCTCGAGGACCACTTCGGACGGATCGTTCCGGTTCCAGGCTCGCTACGAGGCGTGGGCCCGGGGAGGGCTGGACCCGCCACACATGAACCTTGAACTGTGGGAAATGAACCCCTTGACGGGCAGCGCGATTGACCGGCTCGCGAACCTCCATATCTATTTCTATGATATCGGTTAATGGAGACCATGACTCGGTATCAGATTGCCAGTCTCACTTGGAAAGACGTCTGGAGCAGCATGAACCGCATCCAGTACTATCCCTACATGCTGAGGAACCGGCAGACTGGAGAGGTTTTTACCATCGAAGGCGATTCTGCGGGTTTCGTCCAGCTCGCAATCTGCTTCCTGATGATTGCTGCGGAAGGCTTCTATGCCCACTTGGAATCTCGCGAACGGGTCCCCAGCAACTGGATGTTCGAATCGGGAGTGCCTGTGAAAATCGGAGATTCGACTGGCAAGGGTTGGGGAATGCGTATGCTGTCCGACTATGAGTACGAGTCGGAGCCTATCCGCGCATCGGCGCGGCGAGACCTCAGACCAGGCGGAGAATGCGACACAGGAAAGAACGAAGACTTCTACTTGTCCGGTAACTTTGATGCCCTCATTTCCCTGGCAAATCATTGTTTCGACTTGGCGGATCCTGGAACACCAGTTGGCACGGAAATCGCTTACATGCCCGGTGTACAATTATCCTCGGACTCGATCCCGATGACCTTGCAGAAGATCGCAGGAACTGCGCCGCGATGAACTTCCGGTCTGTAGATCGCGGGAAGTCGTTTGAGGGAGACGCAGCGGGCATCCGATTCGATGCTGGAAGCTGAGCTACGGTTCGTTGGGCTTGGTTTCGTTCGGGGGCATTTCTCAGAATTCAATGGATGCGGCTCCTCGCACTGTATCATGAATCCATCGGTGTTAGCTGATATCCTTTTCTGGACGAACGTCGAGTCCTTCGTGGGCTGGGGCATCGTCCTTGGCGCAGCAACCGGCGCCGCCGGATACGGAGCTGGAAAGGGGCTATTTGCAATCCAGGAATGGTGGGCTGGACCGTCTGATTTCGGTGGCCTCGAGGCCCCCGAGCAACCCCCTTGACTTGCTTCAGAATGGATACAGGCTGGCGGAGGGGCCCGGGGGACGACGCGGCGCGGAATCCAGGAGCCAATTCGGGCTCACGTTCGAAGACCCTGAAGGCAATCCGGTCCAATATCACGGCGGCGGAACGTTCAGCAACGGATACTGCGAGGCCCCGCACTATCACATCTACACGCCCCTTTCCGGAGGAGGCTACGCTGAAGTGCTATCTGTGCCAATCGGGGATCTGCTCATGTACTGGACGTGGTGACCATGGGGTTCGTGAGCGTAGTCAAGAAATGGCACAGGCTCCTCCCAACGGGGGTCATGGAAACGGCATTTACCATGAAAGCATATGCGGATGAACCGCGGGGGCTCCCCACACCGCCTGAGGAATTGGTGTACGATCCTGAGCAGCGCCTGTTTTTGGAGAACATCAGAATCCTGCGGTCGCGGTATTCTTTCGCGTACGTGCTCACCAACCGGCGCCTGGAGCCCGGGAAACCTGAGGAGCCTCCAGGGGCCTTGGACGCAGACGTCTTGACCAGTCGACCGCATGGCCGACTGCCATTCGACTACTTCTATTCGGGCCCCTTGGAGCTCCTGCATTCCGGTCAAGCCTCGCTCGTGATTTCATTCAGCCGTGAGGATATTGTCAAGATGATCGATGAGCTTCTCGGCCGTTCGCCGCCTCCGCTCTACGCCGCGTTGCTCCTTTCCACCGAGGACGGTCTGGAGGACTGGGTTGCCACCGCCACCTCCCGGGCCAGAACGAGGGACGAGTGGGAGTCCCTGGTTCTTGACCGTTTCCAAGTCCTCGTTTGGGTCCACGAGGGGAACCTTTTGGTCGTGAAAACGAAAGACGCGTCCCTCGCCGAGTCCTTGGGGCACGACCCCAAGCAGGTTTGACCTAACCGCGCACTCGTAGCTACGGTAGTCGGCACGGCCTGTCTTGGCTGAGGCGGGATCCTAGCGGGCGACGAAAAGGCGGTACTTTTGAGTCGGGTCCGAGATTTCCATCTCGATCCGCTTCGCGATGAGCTTCTCCGGGTGGTGGACGCTCGCGACGCGTTGCTCGAGGTCCTGGAACGACTGGAAGGGGCCTTTCTTCCGCTCCTCGAGGATCGCCCACATCGTCTTCTTGCCGAGGCCGGGCAGGAGCTCGAGCATGTGGAAGCGGGTCGTGATGGCCTGCGCGCGGTTGAAGAAGTCGACGAACTTCGCCTCCTTCTCCTTGACCGTCTCCTGGATCACGAACGGCAACTCCTTCTGCGCGGCCGTCGTCAGCTCCTCGTAGCCCACGCGCCTCTTGACGTGCAGGACCTCGGCCCTCTGGTCGATCTCCTTGCCGATGTACACCCGCTGTCCGATCGACAAGGCGACCCCTGCCTTCGGCACGAGCTCGAACAGCTTGAACTCGTCCACGCCGAGCGCGTAGGCGAGGGGCTCGCGGTGGAACTTCGACTGGTCCGGATGACCTTGCGGTA
>WNGG01010240.1_pt1 | contig 10180 bp, 10 predicted proteins | sample 5400661 | NCBI WGS metagenome assembly WNGG01 (sample SAMN13153372, study PRJNA577476) | soil metagenome | isolation source: 100 cm soil or saprolite under Garry oak tree replicate 1 | place: USA:California | collected 2016-06-15
CGGTCTCCGTCCAGGTGTCTCTTGAGCATGTCCCAATTCGACAGCCCGGAGGAGCGCGACACCCCCGTGTAGGCCAGGACCGTCCTCTCCCGGAGCGTCGCCATGTCCGCACGGAGCCGCTCGGCGCGCGTCCCCTCGACCGTGTAGTGCAGCGCCAGGACGCCCCCGTCCACGGCCGGGTAGTAATCCTGCTCGCCGGTCGGTATCCGGAGGACCTGGGTCTCGATCGAGCGCGTGAGCGACAGCAGGGCCGCGGCATCGAGGTGGCGCTCCGTGTAGCGATCGAGCGCCTTCGCCAGGGCGATGCCGAGCGCCGAGGAGCCGCCGAGCCCCGAGCCCGCGGGGGCCTGGCAGTCCGTCGTGACCCGGCAGGACGCCGGCCGTCCCCCGCGATCCGTCCCCAGGAAGTGGGCCGCGAGACGCATCGGGAGCTCGAGCTCGGGCGGGGCGATCGGGAGCGCCGCGCGCAGATCGGAGACGGAGGCGAACCGGGCCCGCCGGTCGCGGTCCTCCGACACCAGCTCGATGCCGGGGTGAGGAGTCGTCTCGATCCGGGCGCGTGCGTAGTGATCGATGGCGGCGTTGACGGTGACCGGCTCGTCGTGCAGGAGATAAAGGGGCCACAGGTCGATCGTGCCGCCCGCCAGGTCGATGCGCGTCGGAGCGCGGGTCTCGACCCGCTCAGGCATCGAGACGACCGGTCGAGGACTGGTGCCCGGCGATGATATCCTGCGCCTCGTCCTCGGCCTCCCGCGGCACGAGGATCCTCGTCTCGCCCAGCCCGTCGACCGTGAACGGGTAAAGGGTGTGGCTGATGTCGGTCGACAGGCTCACCGGGATGCCGTAGAGCTCGAGGATTCCCTTGATCAGCTGGGCCTCGAGGTCGCTCCAGGTGCGGTAGACGATGGTGGAGATCACGGCCGTCTCCTCGCGTGTGAAGGCATCATAGCCGCGCCGCGTGAAAGGGGTCAACCGCGCGGTTGATGAACCCTGCACGCTGTGCTAGGATGCCGCGTTTTTAGCGCGGCCGTCTCGGCTCATCCGCGCCCACAGCGGCTTTCGTCACGATCCCCGGCGGAACCTCCGCATGTCGCAGCCCGAACCATCCGACACGACCGACCGCCTCGCGGCGTGGACCCTCGCGGCGGCCTCGTTCGTGGTGCCGCTCGCCTACAGCTCCAGCCTGGCCGATCCATTCAGCTTCCCGAAGCGCACGGCGATCCTGGCCGCCGCGATCGTCCTGGGAGCCATCGCGACGCTGCGAAGGCCCGCGCGGGAGTCCGCGCGTGTGACGGCCCCCGTCATGCCGCCGGCGATCGTCTTCCTGGCTTGCGCGGCCTTCGCCTGCGTTCGCGCCGTGAACGTCGGTCTGGCCCTCTGGAGCCTGCTCGACCTGGCCGCCGGGATCCTGCTGCTCGCGGGCACGATCGGCTGCCTGCGTGATGCGGCCGCCGTGCGGCTCGTGTTCCGCTCCTTCCTGGCCGCGGCGTCTCTCGGCGCGCTGGGATCCCTGCTGCAGATCTTCTTGCCCGGCCAGCAGACCTCCTGGCTCGCGTATCTCCTGCCGCCGAACCGCGGCGGGTCCACGCTGGGTGATCCTGCCCTGACGGCCCAGTGCCTGATCCTCGCGCTGCCGATCGGTGTCGGTGCGGCGGCGCTGTCCTCCGGGACCTGGCGCCTGGTGTGTGGCGGGCTTCTGGGGATCGTCGCCGCCACCCTGGTGTTCATCGGCCGGCCCGAGGGGTGGATCGGCGGCGTCTCCGCGCTGGCCTTCATCCTTGTGGGCCGCGTCGCCCAGGCGGCGGGGCGCGGCGGGCGCTGGTCCGACCTCGCTCCCGATCTCGCCGGCGAAGGCCTGCGCGCCTTCCTGATTGGCGGCATCGTCTTTCTCGTCATCATCGCGCTGTCGCGCTTCGCGGTGCTCTACCCGGGAGGCAAGCCGGTGACGCCTCTGGCCGGCGTGTCACTCCTGTCGCCGACCACCGGCGACGCCTCCGCGGACCGCGCCGCGGCGATCCCGGGCACGTTCTCGCTGATCCGCCGGCACCCGCTCGGGGTCGGCCCGGGGTGCTGGCGGCACGCGTTCCTGGAGGTGGCCTGGCAGGGCCCGGGCGCGACCCCGTTCACCCTCAGCCACCAGGCGGTCCATCCGGGCAACGCCTTCCTCGAATTCGCCGCCGAGACCGGTGTCGCCGGAGGGGTCGCCTTCGCCCTCCTCGTCCTTCTCGTCCTGGCGCAGTCGCTCGCGGCCGCCCGGGGTGCCGGGCCGCCGTGGGACGGCACCGCGTGCGCGGCGTTCGGGGCGGTCGGCGCCCTGGTCGTCATGTCGTTCTTCGGTGCTCCGCTGCAGGAGCCGGCGCCGTCGTTCGTCTTCTGGATCGCAGCGGGCGCGGCGCACGCCGCCGCCGCGCGCGTGCGGGACGCCCCGCGCTACCTGCGCCCCTTCCTCCCCCGCGAGCGCCCGGGTGGGCCGCGTCTCGTGCTCGCAGGCCGCGCCACCGGCGCGGTCGGCGTGGCCTGGCTGGCCTGCGTCACCTGTCTCGGCTTCCTGGTGTGGGACCGGGCGCGGGCGTCGATGCTGTCCCTCGCCGGGCAGGGCGCCTTCTACTCCGGGCAGTATGAAGCCGCCCTTCTCGCCTTCGGACGGCCTCCCGCCCGCCGCTCTCCCGATCATCTGCCCCGCGTCCTGATGGCGAGCGCCTATCTGCGCCTGAAGTTCTACAAGCTGGCGGCCCAGGAGTTCGATGAGACCCTCAGGCGCTCGCCCCACTTCGTCGCGGCCTACCTGGGGCGCGCGACCGCCTGGGAGGCCCAGGGCCTGTGGGACCAGGCCGACGCCGACTACCAGGCGGCGCTCGGGATCTGGCCGCGCAACCCGGACATCCTCCTGGCGCTGGCCCGTCTCAACACCGAGCGCGGCCGGCTCGACGACGCACTCGACGACTACCGCCAGGTGATGAACATCAACCCGGACCTGGCGGACACCTACTTCCAGATGGGCGAGATCTTTCTGCGGCGCAACCAGCTGGACGAAGCGATCGAGGCGTACAGGGTCTGTGGCATGAAGAACCCGAAGTACCCGCGTATGCGCCTCAGGCTCGGGGACGTCTTTTTCCAGAAGGGCCTGCAGGAGATGGCGCTGCGCTACTACCAGGCGGCCGCGGGGGAGGACGACAAGGACGTCGACGCGCGGCTCCGTCTGGCCAACGTCTACCACGCCATGGGACAGCCCTGCGACGCCCGGGAGGCCCTCGAGGCGGCCCGCGATCTCGAGACCGACACCGTCCGCCGCCAGACCATCCTCGATCTGATCAAGAAGATCGAGACCGATTGCCACAAGCCGCCGGGCAAATCGTCAGCCAGGACGAAGTAGGCGACCGCCTCCCCGCCCTACTCGATCCAGATCTCGATGTGGCAGGTGTCGCGATCCAACGGCCGTCGGCCCCCCTGGGTTTACCGGATCCGGCGCGCGGCGATGAATTCCTCGATCGCCATGAGCGCCTCCGGCGGAATGTCCTGGAAGCGGACCCCGATCCCGGGAAGAAAGTGGCTGCCGGGCGCCGGCCGGACCAGGCGCCGGACCTCTCCCTGCAGCTCCAGCGGCCGTGTCCGGCGCCCCGCGGGGTCCTGGCGCACGGGCAGGTGCAGGACCAGGCGCAGACGCGTGCCGATGGCGAACGGCCTCACGCTCTTGAGGAAAAGACCGTGCGGGCTGATGTCCCGCGTGTAGGCCGCGTACGACCCGGTCCGGGCGGAGAACTCCACACGGCAGCTCACCGGGATCCGGTTCTCCAGCCGCTCCAGAAGCGGCGCGTACCGCCGGACCTTCTCCAGGAAGGCCGGGGCGTCGAACGGCTTGATCAGCACGTCGTCGCAGCCGGCCCGCAGGCAATCCTCCCGCCGCCCCTCCGTCGTCACGATGACGATCGGGACCGAGCCGACGACGGGATCCGCCTTCAGGTGACGGCACGCCTCGATGCCGTCCATCTCCGGCATCGCCTCGTCGAGGATGACCAGATCGGGCCGGTCCTGCCGGCAGATCTTCAGGGCCTGGACACCGGTCCGCGCCGTGACGACGCGGCAGCTGGTCCTTTTCAGGTAGGCCTTCTGCAGCTCGATGAACGGCAGGACATCGTCCACCAGCAGGATGCGGACAACCCGTTCCTCGCCCGCCACCGGTCCCGCACCCTGTGGCGCCCCGGGGCGCGGCACTCAGCGTCCTCTCTCGGAGCGGCGTTCGAGCGCGTATCCGAGGAGGAACACCAGACTGCCGGCGGCGAGCCATCCGAGCTCGGCGCTCATGTCGCCTTCGCCGAAGCCGTACACCACGAGAGCGACGCCGAGGGTCAGCATCGCGACGACCTCGAGGATCTTTCCGCCGACGTAGAGCACGGACGCCACTATAGCGGAAGCCCCGATCCCGCCACAACGCGTGCCGCGTCCCTATCTTCCGAGGGGCGCTTCCGCTACGATCGGCCCGGGCGCCGGAGCGGCGCCGGCTCACGGAGGGAACGGATGGGCGGGCCAGGCTGGCCGCGGGTCGCGGTCATCGGCGGCGGTCCCGGCGGGGCGCAGTGCGCCCGGCGTCTCGCCGACGCCGGTTGCCCGGTGACCGTGTTCGAGCCGCGCACGCGTTTCGAGAAGGCCTGCGGAGGCGGCGTGCCGGCGCGCGGCATCGAGCGCTTCCCGTTTCTGCGTGATGCGCGCCTGCCGGGCAAGGAGATCCGCCAGTGCCTGGTCATCTCGCCCTCCGGGCGCGAGGCCCGGTTCCCGTTGGACGATCCCCTGTTCGTCTTCGGCCGCGCCGACCTGCACGCCCTCATGCTGGAGCGGGCGACCGCCTCCGGGGCGCGCCTGGTGCGGGAGCGTGTCATCTCGTTCCGGCGCGCCACCGGCGGGCGCGATCCCGGCGCGGGTCGAGACCGGTGGATCCTGCGCTCCGCCGGGACGGAAACCGATCCGTTCGATTTCCTGGTGGCCGCCGATGGGGCCTCCGGAGGCACGCGGCGGCGCCTCGTCACGGGCGCGCGGCGCGAGGACGTCTCGCAGGGCCTCGGCTACTACATGCCCCGGGTCTCCGAGGACTTCATCACCCTGAAGTTCTACGACGGCCTGCACGGCTACCTGTGGGTGTTCCCGCGCCCCGACCATTCCTCGGCGGGCATCTGCTCCACACTCGGCGCGCTGCCGGCCGCGGACCTCAGGAAGCTGATGGACGATTTCCTGCGCGTCCGGTACCCGCGGAGGGCCCTCGATCATGCGGAGCGCTACGCCGCGCTGATCCCGGGCGCCCCCCGTGAGCCGCGCGCCGTGCCGGTGCAGGGAGAGGGCTGGGCGCTCCTGGGAGACGCGGCGCGCTTCGTCGATCCGCTCACCCGGGAGGGGATCTACTACGCCATGCTGTCGGGTGACCTGCTGGCCGACGCGCTCCTGCGCCGCCGGCCGGAGGATTACACCGAGGCGTGGTCGCGGGCCTGCGCCCCGGAGCTCTCCTGGGCGGCGGGGCATGGCGGCCGGTTCTTCGACACACGGTTCATCGAGCGGCTGGTAGCGCTCTGCGCCGGGAGCCCCGCGGTCGCACGCGTCCTGTCCGATCTGATCGCCGGGAAGCAGTCGTATCGCACGCTCAAGCGCCGGCTGCTGCTCTCGGCGCCCCGCGTCGGCCTGCAGCTCCTGTCACGGGCGCTCGCCCGCCGCCGAGGGAGGGCCATCCGGAAGGGCGCGCCGATCACACCCGCTCGTGGCAGCTCAAGCACTGATTGTTCTGCGGATGATTCCTGCCGCGCGGCCGCTTTCCAGAGGGGCCATGGCATTCGAGACAGCGATCGGGGGCGGACGCCGTGAGGTGATCGGCGTCCGCCGGGAACTTCGGCGGCTGGTGCAGGATCGTGTACGCGACCAGAACGACCGAGAGGCCGCCGGCGACCAGCAGGAAGACGATGAGCCGCGCGCTGCCGGCCGTCCCCCGGATCACGGCCTCTCGAGCCGCCGCTTGCGGCTGTTGGTGGAGATCTTTTCCGTGGCCAGCACCTTGCCCTGCAGGAACGCCTCCTCCGCAATCGCCACCACCGAGGCGCGGATGTCCCCGCGCATCCGACCCGTCGGCCTGAGCTCGAACTTGCGGGCCACGATCACCTTCCCTTCGATCGAGCCCTCGACGATCAGGTTCTCCGCGGTGATGTCGCCCCGCACGGAGCCCTGCGGCTCGATCACGACCGACCCCGACGTGAGGATGTTGCCCTCGATGCGGCCGCGCAGGCGGATGTTTTCCTCCGACACGATCTCGCCCACGAGCGTCACGTCGCGATCGATCAGGGTGAGGCCGTCGGCGGCGCCGCGACCTGCCTGCGATCGATCGTCCTTGAAGAGTGTCAACGAGGGCTCCCCCGCGGGCCGGCGATGATATCAGCCGGCCGCCGCCCGATCAATGATGCGGGCGGGTCTTTCGCCGGGGCGGCGGGTCGATCTCGTCCACCGCCGCGCCGCCGTGCGCCAGGACCTTGAGGTCATTTTCCACCCGCGCGCGGGCCGCGCGTGGCACGACCGCCTCGAGCACCGATCGGCGCGGGTCATCGTAGGCCGCCGACTCCACGCGTCCGCCATGCCGGGCCACGACGTGCCGCGCCTCGCCGTCCAGGGCGATCGGCAGGTCGAGCCGCAGCCGGGAGCGTTCGACCAGGGGCACCGTCGTCGCCGCGGCCAGCGCCGAGGCCGCCGCGGCGCGGTAGGCGCGCGCCAGCCCTCCCCGGCCCAGCTTGACGCCTCCGAAGTAGCGCGTGACGACGACCACCGCGTCGCTCAGACCCGCGCCGCGGATCGCCTGCAGGATGGGCGGTCCCGCGGTGCCGGCCGGCTCGCCCGCGTCGTGATGGCGCTCCCGGGGCTCCGGCCCCTGACCCGCAAGGACATAGGCCCAGCAGTGGTGCGTCGCGTCGGGGAACTCGGAGCGGACGGCCTCGATCGCGGCGCGCGCCTCCCCGGCGCTGCCCACCGGGAAGCCGGTCACGATGAACCGCGATCCCTTCTCCCGGGTCTCCGCGCGGACCGTTCCCGCCAGGGTGAGCATCGCCCCGAGGTTATGCGACCGCCGGACGCCGGGTCAACGTCACGCGCTAGGACTGGGTGCCCTCGGGCCACTGGAAGAAGCGTCCCTGCGAAAAGACGATGTCGCAGTTGAAGTCGGTCGTCGGCCCCCCGCCGCGCGCGCTCGGGGTCCCGTCCCGGCCGTAGCTGGCGACGGTGTAGTTGGTGCCGTTCGCGGTCGTCGCCGCGTCCCAGACGTTGCTCCAGCCGTCCGTATCCGGCGGCGATTTGATGAAATAGGGATCGATGATCGTCTTCAGACTCGGCCAGCCGGAGATTCCCATGGGGTAATTGGAGGCATCGGTCGCGTAGGCTTCCACCGCGACGCCGATCGTCCGGACGTCGGACATGGTCTTCTTTTGTTTGCTCTTGTCGAGGGCGTTGAGCAGGTTCGGCATGGCGATCGCCGCAATGATGCCGATGATGGCGACAACAATCAGGAGCTCGACGAGAGTGAACCCGGCCCGGCTGCCTGGGTGATTCGCATTCCGTGACATCGGCTCGTCCCCCGGCCTACACCAACCGCAAGGACAATGCCAGGCTACCGGCCCCCGCGGCTCCGGCACGATAACTCCCTGCATAACTTAACGATGGGACCCGGGATGGCAAGGTCGTGTGTTACATTCCTGGGTGACACTCATTGTCCGGACACCGGCGTCATCTGCCCTTGAGCGTCGCTGCCCCCGCCGATACGGACCCTTGCATCGCCCGGGTGTCCCGCATAAACTACCGGCTCTTCGCGCGTTCGGGCTGGAACGGAGGCCGACGCTGCTCTCGGGCGCCGACGTAGCTCAGTGGTAGAGCAACTGATTCGTAATCAGTAGGTCGCCGGTTCAACCCCGGCCGTCGGCTCCAACTCCCGCCGCGGGGGCCTGTGGCTCGGGCGCTCCGCGAAACACCGATGCCTCTCACCGACACGCCCTTCCTCGACGCCTTGAAGCGCGGCCCGCTGGCGTTCGACGGCGCCATGGGCACCCAGCTCTACGAGCGCGGCTATTTCATCAGCCGCTCGTTCGACGAGGCCAACCTGACCCGGCCCGACCTGGTGCTGGAGATCCATCGCCAATATGTCGCCGCCGGGGCCCAGATCGTCGAGTCGAACACCTTCGGCGCCAACCGGGAGCTCCTCGGGCGCTACGGGGCGCAGGACCGGCTCGCCGACATCAACCGCGCGGGCGTCCGTCTGGCGCGGCAGGCGGCCGGGAAAATGGCCTACGTCGCCGGCTCGGTCGGGCCCACCGGCCGGATGACCGGGACGCTCACCGGCGAGCGGCAGGCGGCCCTCGAGTCTGTCTTCCGCGAGCAGATCGAGGCCCTGCTCCTGGAGGGGGTCGATCTCCTGGTGCTGGAGACCTTCATCAGCGCCGGCGAGATGGAGTCCGCCCTGCGCGCGGCGCGCTCGCTCTACCCGGGCCCGATCGTGGCGCAGATGTCGTTCAGCGAGGACCGTCCGGCGATCGACGGACTGTCACCCGCCCTGATCGCCGATTTCCTGCGCGACCGCGGCGCCGACGTCGTGGGGGTCAACTGCGCCGAGGGGCCGGCGTTCGTGTTCGAGGTCGCCCGCGACATGCTCGGTCACGGCCGCCCGGTCAGCGCCCAGCCGAACGCCGGCCGCCCGCGGCGTCTGGACGAGCGCACCATCTACATGACGACCCCCGAGTACTTCGGCGTCTACGCCCGCCGCCTGTTCCAGAGCGGCGTGGCGCTGGTGGGCGGGTGCTGCGGCACGGGCCCGGAGCACATCCGCCGCGTGGTCGACGCCGCCGCCATGCTCTCGGGCGGCCGGGTGAAGGTGGAGGCGGCGGCCGGGGCGGCGCCGGCGGCGTCGATCGGACGGCGCCCCGGAACGCCGACCGAGAAGAAATCGCCGCTCGGAGAGAAGATCGCGCGCGTGTTCGGCGAGCGACTCGCCCGGGGCGCGGCGCGCTGCGCTCCCCGTGGCCCCGAGGACTTCGTGGTGAGCGTCGAGGTGAATCCCGAGCCGGGGCTCGACCTCGCGAAGCCGCTGCGCGCCGCCTCGATGCTGAAGCGGGCCGGCGTCGATGTCGTCAATATCGCGGACGGCCCGCGCGCGGCCGCGCGCATGAGCAACCTGGCGCTCGGCCTGCGCATGAAGTCGGAGGTGCCGATCGACGTCATCCTGCACGTTTGCTGCCGCGATCGGAATCTGCTGGGGCTGCACTCCGACCTGCTCGGTGCGTGGGTGCTCGGGATCCGGAACCTGGTGATCATCACGGGCGACCCGCCCAAGATGGGCGACTACCCCGCGGCGACCGCGGTGTTTGATCTCGACTCGATCGGCCTCTTGAGATTGGCCGACTCGTTGAATCACGGCATCGACCCGTCCGGCAAGCCGATGCCGGAGCCGACCGGATTCCTGATGGCGTGCGGCGCCGAGCCGGCGGCGCACGACTACGAGCGCGAGCTGCGCCGCCTCGAGGAGAAGAAGCGCGCCGGCGCCGAGCTCATCATGACCCAGCCGGTGTACGACCCCGAGGTGCTTCGGAGATTCCTTGACGACACCCGGTCTCTGGGGTTGCCGATCCTGGCCGGCCTCTGTCCGCTGGCGTCGTCGCGGAACGCCGAGTTCCTGCACAACGAGGTCCCCGGGATGCAGATCCCGCAGGCGATCCGCGATCGGATGGCCGCGGCCACCGACCCCGATGCGGGGCGCCGCGAGGGCGTCTTGATCGCCCGCGAGATGCTCGAGCAGGTGAAGGAGGACGTGGTCGGCGCGTATCTCATGCCGCAGTTCGGCCAGTACCGTTCCGCCGTAGACGTGCTGGAGACCGTCGGCTACCGGTTCGCCCCGGAAGACCGGCAGGACCCGCGTCGCTGATTCGATTTGGCGTTGACGGAAGGTCCGCTACTTCCCGTCCCGGGGGGCGCGGTTCTGCACGAACTGCCACCCGAACCGCCCCTTGATGCACAGGTGCCCGCTGGTGACGTCGTGGTCGAGCGGTGAAGTGACCTTGACGATCTTATTCTCCTGCACGCGGAGCTGAAGCGTGCACCCGACCCCGCAGTAGGGACAAATGGTGTCGGTCTGGGTCTGCTTCGACTCGTCCCAGGTGCCGGCGCGGCGCATGTCGTA
>WNGG01010243.1_pt1 | contig 10180 bp, 8 predicted proteins | sample 5400661 | NCBI WGS metagenome assembly WNGG01 (sample SAMN13153372, study PRJNA577476) | soil metagenome | isolation source: 100 cm soil or saprolite under Garry oak tree replicate 1 | place: USA:California | collected 2016-06-15
GCGTCGCCCCTGTCGAGCGCGAACAGAAGGGTGAGGAACCTCGCTGAGGCTAAGGGCCGCAAGCCAGACCAGACGAAGGGACCGCCGTGACCTGAAAAGTCTCTTGACACGGACCAGCCACTTCACAGAAGACCTCGCGTCCCGGGCCCCGCCGCGCGGTCTCTAGCGCGGTGGGCGGACGCGAGGCGAACCGAGGGGAGGCGTCGCGAGAGCGACGCCGGACCCGTGCCCGGCGGGCGCAGGGCGCGGCGCTTCGGACTGGGGAGACTTCCGCGCGGGCGATGGTAGAATCGTCGCCCATGACCACCCCGCGGAGCGACGAGGCGGAAGCGCGCGATACGGCCGCCGGACCGCTGCCGGCGCGCGCGCCCAGGCCGCGGCGCGAGCTCTCCGTCTTCGATCGGATCGTGCGCGTCCCGCCCGGCTTCGTCTGGCTCGTCGTGCTCACGCTCCTGACGGTGCCCGTGACGATCGGCATGACCCTCCTCTACTACGCCGTCCACGGCGCGCGCGCCCTCTCCGCCGGCCTCCGCGTTTCACGCCGCGGACCGGCAGGGGATCCCGGACGCTTTTCTGGTTGACAGCCGCACGCCTTCTGGTAGATTTGCCATCGCCATGAATAAATATGCATCGCGGACCGGGGACCCGCAGCCGGTCACGAAGGCGCACCGCCAGGGGATGATCCGATCCTTCCTGCGGGCCGCCCCGCCGCGCAGCCAGGCGGACATGCTGCGCCGCCTGCGCGGGGCCGGCGTCCGCGTGACGCAGTCGACGCTGTCGCGCGATCTGAGGGACCTCGGGCTGGTGAAGGGCCCCGCCGGCTATCGCGAGGCGGCGGAGGGGGAGGGCGGCGCCGCGCCGCAGGCGCGCCTTCAGGACATGGAACGGATGATGCGCAGCTACCTGACGAGCGTGGCGCAGGCGGGGACGATCGTGGTGCTCAGGACCTCGCCCGGACTGGCGCACGCCCTCGGCGTCGTCCTCGATCGGGCGGCTCTTCCCGAGGTCGTCGGCACGGTGGCCGGGGACGACACGCTGTTCGCCGCCACCCCGGACCCGTCGCATGCCCGGGCCGTGGAGCGGAGGCTCCGCGGGCTCGTCGGGCGCCGGTAGCGACGCGAGACAGGCGCAGCGGCCGGCCCCGGGACACGGGGCCGGCCGCTGATTTTTTATGCACGCTTTCGTTGCGGGGAGGAGCATGACGCGCGAGCGCACGGGGGTGGCGCTGTTCGGCGCAACCGGCTACACGGGCCGCGAGGCGGCCCGCCTGCTCGAGGGGCACCCCGCCTTCCGTCTCGCCGCCGCCTTCGGCGGCCGCGACCGGGACGGTGTCGCCCTCTCGACCCTGCACCCTTCGCTGCGCGGATCGGTCCATCTCGCCTGCGAGGGCCTCGACACGGAGCGCGGCCTCGACGCCGCCATCGGATCGCTGCGGGACCGCGGCGTGGCGCATGCCCTCCTGGCGACGCCGGAGGCGATCTCGATGGCGCTCGTCCCGCCGCTCCTCGAGGCAGGCTTCCGGGTGGTCGATCTGAGCGGCGCCTTCCGCATGCGCCACGCGGCCGCGTACACCGAATGGTACGGCGGCGCGCACCTTGCCCCCGATCTCCTCGGGCGCGCCGCCTACGGCCTGAGCGAGTTCGCCTTCGGCGCTCTCGGCGGCGCGGACCTCGTCGCCAATCCGGGCTGCTACCCGACGGCGGCCCTCCTGGCCCTGCTGCCGCTGCGGCGCGCCGATCTCATCGATCTCTCCGCGCCGGTGGTGATCTACGCCGCCTCCGGCGCCTCCGGAGCCGGCCGCCGCCTGCGCGAGGACCTGCTGTTCTGCGAGGTGGCGGGAGCGATCCGCCCCTACGGCCTGCCGCGCCACCGTCATCTCGGCGAGATCGCCGACCGCGGGTCGTTCTCCCCGGGGGAGGAGATCCTCTTCTTCCCGCACCTCGCTCCGATCGATCGCGGCCTGCTCTGCTCCATCTCGCTGCGCCTCCGGCCCGGCCTCGGCCCGTCCGCCGTCGCCGAGGCGTTCGCGCGGACCTACGCGTCGGCGCCGTTCGTCCGGCTGCTGGGCGAGGGCGCCTTGCCCTCGACCGCCGAGGTGCGGGGCACCAATGCCTGCGCGATCGGCTGGTGCTGCGTGCCGGGCTCGCGGCAGGCCGCGATCGTCTCGGCCATCGACAACCTCGTGAAGGGAGCCTCAGGGCAGGCGGTGCAGAACCTCAACTTGATGGCGGGACGGCCGGAGGACGAGGGGCTGCCGCGATGAGCGCCCGCAGAGGAGGGGGCGTGGCGCGTCGCCTGACCGTCCTCAAGATCGGCGGCAGCCTGATCGAGGACGGCTCGGCGGCCGGCGGGTCCGGCCCCGCGCTCCTCGACCGTGTCGCGGCGGCCTGGGAGGCGGGCGAGGAGATCCTGCTGGTCCACGGCGGCGGCGCGGAGCTGGGCCGCTGGCTGGAGCGGCTCGGGATCGGCAGCCGCTTCGTGGACGGACAGCGCGTCACGACGAAGGAGGCGCTGCCGGTCGCCCTGATGGTCCTCGGCGGCCTGATCAACCGGCGGCTCGTCGAGGCGCTGCTGGGGCGCGGCTGCCCGGCGGTCGGTCTCACGGGAGCCGACGGCTCGGGCACGCGGGCGGCGCCCGACCCGCGCCCCGGGCTCGGATCGGTCGGCAGGATCGTGTCGGTCAACGCGCCGTTCTACCGGAGCCTGATCGCCGCGCGCCGCCTGCCGGTGGTGGCGAGCCTGAGCCTCGGCCCCGAGGGCGGCTGGCTGAACGTCAACGCCGACCTCATGGCCGGGGCGCTCGCGGCCGGCCTCGGCGCGCGCCGGCTGCTGATGATGACCGACGTGAATGGCGTGCGCGGCGGGGACGGCGCGACCTTGCGGACCCTAACCCTCCCCGGTCTGCGCCGCCTGATCGACTCCGGCACGGCGCGCGAGGGGATGGTCCCGAAGCTCGAGGCCTGCGGCGTCGCCCTGGCGGCGCGCGTCCCCGAGGTGCGCATCCTGGGGCCCGACGCCGCCGTGCTGTCGCGCGCCCTGGGAAACGGCGCCGCGCTCGACGGCCCGCGCGGCTCCGGCACGCGGGTGCTGACGGAGGCGCGCCCGTGACGAGGCCGCCGGCCGTCACGCCGCGCGCCATGCAGGAGGCGCTGGCGCTCGAGGATCGCCACCTCTTCCCCACCTACGCGCGCGCCCCGCTGCGCGTCGTCGCCGGAGCCGGTTGCCGGCTGATCGATGACGCCGGCCGCGAGTACCTCGACATGCTCGGCGGGATCGCCGTCAACGCCCTCGGCCACGCCCACCCGAGGATCGTCGGGATCCTTCGGGACGCCGCGGCGGGCGAGGGGACGGTGCTGCACTGCTCGAACCTCTACCACCATCCGTATCAGGGGCCGCTGGCGGCCCGCCTCGCGGCGCTCTTCGGGCTGCCGCGCGTCTTCTTCTGCAACAGCGGCTCGGAGGCGGTGGAGGCGGCCCTCAAGCTGGCGCGCGCCCGGGCGCGCAGGCTCAAGGGCGAGACGGCGACCGGCGTGGTGGCCCTCGAGGGGTCGTTCCACGGCCGCACCGGATTCGCGCTGTCGGTGACCGGGCAGGCGAGGTATCGCGCGCCGTTCGGCCCCCTGGTCGGCGGAGTCACCTTCGTCCCGCCCGACGACCCCGAGGCGTTGCGATCGGCCGTCGCCGAGACGACCGCCGCCGTCATCCTCGAGCCGGTGCAAGGCGAGGGAGGGGTCCGGCCGATCGACGCCGCCGTCCTGCAGGCGGCCCGCATCGCCTGCGACGAGGCCGGATCCCTCCTGATCGCCGACGAAGTGCAGTGCGGCCTCGGGCGGACCGGCGCCTGGTCGGCCTGCCGGCAGGCCGGCGTCGATCCCGATCTGATCACGCTGGCCAAGCCTCTCGCCGCCGGCCTGCCGCTGGGGGCCCTCCTGGGGCGGGAGGATCTGACCGCCGATTTCGGGCCGGGGACGCACGGCTCGACCTTCGGCGGCGGGCCGCTCCCCTGCCGCCTCGCCCTGGCGTTCCTGGACGCCGTCGAGGAGGAGCGATTGATCGAGGCGGCGCGCGACCGCGGCGCGCAGCTCATGCAGGGGCTGCGGGCCATCGCGGGGCGCCGCGCCGACGCGATCGAGAAGGTGCGCGGGCGGGGGCTGATGATCGGCGTCGTCCTGCGCGCTCCCGCCGCCGGCCTCGTCGACGCGCTCCTCGAGGCGGGAGTCGTGACCTGCGCGGCGGGGGAGAGCGTGCTGCGGCTCCTCCCGCCTTTCGTCATCTCCGCTCCGGAGGTCGATCGCTTCCTCGAGGCGTTCGACGCGGTCCTCGGACGCGCGTGGCGTCCCGCCGCGGCCGGCCACCGCCCGGGCGCCGTCGGCTCCGCTCCGCGCGTCGGGCGGGACCGCGCGCCGGAGGTGCGCGCATGATCCGCCGCGCCGTCCTCGCCTACTCGGGCGGGCTCGACACCTCGATCATCATCCCGTGGCTGAAGGAGACCTACGCCTGCGAGGTGATCGCGATGGTGGCCGACGTCGGCCAGGCCGAGGAGCTGGACGGCCTCGAGGCCCGGGCACGGCGCGCCGGCGCCGACGACTTCGTGCGGTGCGACCTGCGCGCCGCCTTCGTCGGGGAGCAGATCTGGCCGGCGCTGCGCGCCGGGGCGGTGTACGAGAACGGCTACCTGCTCGGCACCGCCCTGGCGCGGCCGGTGATCGCGCGCGCGCAGGTGCGCCTGGCGCTGCGTCGCGGGGCCGACGCGCTGGTGCACGGCTGCACCGGCAAGGGGAACGACCAGGTGCGCTTCGAGCTGGTCTACCAGTCGATGGCACGGCACCTGCGCATCGTCGCCCCCTGGCGCGAGTGGACGATCCGCTCGCGCCAGGAGGCGATGGACTACGCGGCGGCGCGCGGCCTCCCGGTGCCGGCGACGCCCCGGGCCCCGTACAGCCGCGACCGCAACCTCTGGCACGTCAGCCACGAGGGAGGGCCGCTCGAGGATCCGGCGCGCGAGCCGCCCGAGGACCTCTTCCTCCTGACGCGCGACCCGCGCCAGGCGCCGGACGACGGCGTCGAGGTGACCGTCCGCTTCGAGCGCGGCACGCCGGCGGCCCTCGACGGCGAGCGGCTGGACGGCGTGCCGCTCGTCGAGAGGCTGAACCGGATCGCCGGCGCGCACGGGATCGGCCGCGCCGACCTGGTCGAGAACCGCCTGGTCGGGATCAAGTCGCGCGGCGTCTACGAGACCCCGGCCGGGACGGTGCTGATGCAGGCGCACCGCGAGCTGGAGTCGCTCTGCCTCGACCGCGCCACGGCGCACTACAAGCAGCTCGTCGCCGCGCGCTACGCCGAGCTGGCCTACGACGGTCTCTGGTACACGCCGCTGCGGCGGGCCCTCGATTCCTTCGTCGCCGCGACGCAGGAGCAGGTCACGGGCGAGGTGACGCTGCGGCTGCGCCGCGGCACGCTCACGGTCTGCGGCCGGCGCGCGGCGCGCTCGCTCTACGACACCGGCCTCGGCGGCTTCGCCATGGGCGACGGCTACGACCCGAAGCATGCCGAGGGGTTCATCCGCCTCTTCGGCCTGTCGACCCGCGGCGCCACCGTCCCCGAAGGCGAGGCGCCCGATCGACGGGATCGCGCGGCGCGCGCGGGAGCGGACGGTTCTCCCGCCTCCCTGCCGGCGCTGCGCCGCCGGACGGCCGGCGTCCGGGAGGTGGATGCATGAGCGCCCCGGAGAACCGTCCTCCCGGCCTCGTGACCCCCAGGCTGTGGGGCGGCGGCTTCGGCCAGCCGCTCGATCCGGCGCTCGAGCGCTTCTGCGAGTCGTTCTCGTTCGACGTCCGGCTGCTGCGGGCCGACGTCGCCGCCAACCGCGCCTGGGTCACCTCCCTGGCGGCGGCAGGCCTCCTCACGACCGAGCAGGCCGATCGCCTCGATGCCGCCCTGTGCGCCATCGGCGAGTCACCGGCGCCGTCCGCGATGCAGGCGCCGTCCCCGGGGCAGGCGTCGCCCACGGCGCCCGAGGACGTGCACAGCTACGTCGAGAGCGCGCTGGTGGCGAGCGTCGGCCCCGATCTGGCCGGCAGGCTGCGCACGGGGCGCTCGCGCAACGACCTGGTGGCGACCGATCTCCGCCTCTGGTGCCGCGACGAGGTCGCCGCGGCGCGCCGGGAGATCGCCGGCGCCGTCTCCGGCCTGGCCGATCTGGCGGAGCGCTCGGGCGGGCTCGCCGTCCCCGGCTACACGCACCTGCGGCGCGCCCAGCCGATCCTCCTGGCGCACCTGGCGCTGGCGCACGCCGCGAGGCTGCGGCGCGACGACGAGCGCTTCGAAGAGACGCTCGGGAGGATGGACGCCTGTCCGCTCGGCAGCGGCGCGCTCGCGGGGACCACGGCGCCGATCGACCGCCGGGCGCTGGCCCGGCGCCTCGGATTCGGCCGCCCCACGGAGAACAGCCTCGACGCCGTCTCGGACCGCGATTTCGTCGCCGACGCTCTCTACGCCTGCTCGCTGACGATGATCCACCTGTCGCAGATCGCCGAGGACCTGATCCTGGCGACCGCCGAGGAATTCGGCTGGCTGGTGCTCGTCGACGCCGCCGCGACCGGCTCGAGCCTGATGCCTCAGAAGAAGAACCCCGACGCGCTCGAGCTGATCCGCGGCAAGGCGGGGCGCGTCGTCGGGCGCCTGGCGGGGTTCCTGGCGACGCTGAAGGGGCTGCCGGCCGCCTACAACCGCGACCTGCAGGAGGACAAGGAGCCGCTCTTCGACGCCCTCGACACGACGCGTGCCGCCCTCCGCGCCCTGGCGGCGATCCTCCCGCACCTCACCCCCGTGCCGGCGCGCGGCCTCAAGGAGGGGGGCGATCTCCTGGCGACCGACCTGGCCGACTGTCTCGTCGCCCGTGGCCTGTCGTTCGCGCGGGCCCACCAACTCGCAGGCGAGGCGGCGGCTCGCGCCCGCGCCGCCGGCGTTCCGCTGACCCGGCTGCCCCTGTCCGAGCTGCGCTCGATCTCTCCGTTGTTCGAAAAGGACGTGGCGGAGTGGCGGAGCGTCGCCGCGTCGCTCGCCCGCCGCGATCGCGAGGGGGGCACCTCGCCCGTGCGCGTGGCGGAGGAGGTGCGCCGCGTCCGGGCCTGGGCGGCGGAGCACGGCGAGCCCGCGGACGGGCGGATCCGCCTGCGCGCCGCATGCGAGGAGGATCTGCCGTTCCTCGAGGCGAGGATCCGCTTCTGGTCTGACCGCGGCGTCCTGCTGCCGCTCGCCGGAGGGGCCCTGCGGTCGGCGCTCCCCGACTTCCGGGTCCTCGCCGCCGAGGACGGCGCGCCCGCCATCCTCGGGTTCGGGGCCCTGAGGCGCTACTCGCCCCGCCTGGCCGAGATCCGGTCGCTCGTCGTCGACGACGGCCGGCGGGGGCGCGGGCTGGGCCGCCGGCTGGTCGGCCACCTGCTCGACGAGGCGCGGCGCGAGGGACTGCGGCGCGTCTTCGTCCTGACGCGCGCTCCCGACTTCTTCGAGCGCCTCGGCTTCCTGCGCGTGCCGCGCGAGAGCCTGCCGGAGAAGGTCTTCGTCGATTGCAACCGCTGTCACCGCCGGGACGCCTGCGACGAGCAGGCCCTGGTCAGGGATCTCGCATGATCGACGAAGCGAACGGCCACGGGCGCGCGGGGACCGCTCTCCTTCGCCGGCCGCGCCTGCCGGGCGGCTTCCGGCTCGCCGGCGTCGCCTGCGGGATCAAGAGGGCGGACGGCCGATCGGGCGGGCGTCCCCCCGACCTCGCCCTGATCGTCTGCGACCGTCGCGCCGCGGCGGCCGGCGTCTTCACGGTCAACCGCTTCGCCGCCGCGCCGGTCGAGGTCTGCCGCGACCACCTGGGACGATCGCTCAGCCAGGCGCGGGCGGTCATCGTCAACTCCGGCTGCGCCAACGCCGCCACCGGACGCCAGGGACTGGCGCGCGCCCGCGCAGTCGCCGCCGCCGCCGCGCGCCTGATCGGCTGCCGCCCCGAGGAGGTGCTGGTCGCCTCGACCGGCGTCATCGGCCGGCCGCTGCCGCACGATCGGATCGTGCGGGCGCTGCCGGCCGCCGCGCGCGCACTGTCGCGCGACGGCCTCGAGGCGGCGGCTCGCGCCATCCTGACGACCGACACGCGCGTCAAGATCCGCTCGGCGCGGGCCCGGGTCGGCGGGCGCGACGTCACCGTCACCGGCATCGCCAAGGGGTCGGGCATGATCCACCCGAAGATGGCGACGATGCTGGCCTTCGTCCTGACCGACGCGGGCGTCCATCCGTTCCTGCTGCAGCGCCTCCTGCGCGACGCGGTCCGCGCGTCGTTCAACGCCATCTCGGTCGACGGCGACTGCTCGACCAACGACACCGTCCTGCTTCTGGCGAGCGGCGCGGCCGGCAACCGCGCCCTGTTGCAGGCCGGCCGCGGCGCCCGATCGTTCGTCGAGGCGCTGCGCGCCGTCTGCCGCGCCCTGGCGATCGACATCGTCACCGACGGCGAGGGGGCGCGGCGGATCCTCGAGATCGAGGTGGCCGGCGCCCGCTGCGATGGCGACGCCGACCGGATCGCGCGCTCGGTCGCGAACTCCCCGCTGGTGAAGACCGCCCTCGCCGGCGGCGATCCGAACTGGGGGCGGATCCTCTCCGCCGCCGGGGCCGCCGGGGTCGGATTCCTGCCGGCCGCGGTCTCGCTCAGCGTCGGAGACGTCCCGGTGGTCCGGCAGGGGTGCGGCACCGGCCGCGACGGCGCCGTCCTGCGCCGGCTCTTCCGGGCGCCCCGCGTCGCCGTGCGCCTCGCCGTCGGCGTCGGCCCCGGCCGGGCCACTCTCTGGACCTGCGACCTGACGCGCCGCTACGTCGACATCAACGCCCGCTACACCACCTGATCCCGGCACGGCACGGGCGGATCGGCGTGGACTCCCCCCCCCGCCGGTTTCGTGCTACGCTGCCGCCTTCCGGTCCGCAGCGAAAAACAGCGAGGAGAAGGGGAATGATCCGTCCGGGCAGGGTCGAAGCACGCGTGGGGGACCTCGAGCACGCGCCGGTCGCGTGGCCGGCATCGGGGAAGCGGCTGGTGCCGGTGGGCTCTCTGGCGCTCGCCGGTTTGCTGGCGCTCGCCGGATCGCTGGCGCTCGCGACGCCGGGGGCGACGGACGAGCCGGCGCGCGCGCAAGTGTCCGGCGAGCAGGGCGCCCGAGCCGGCGGGACCGGCGAGAAGGGGGCGATCGGAGTCCCTGGCGCGCCCGGAGGCCCGGGGGAGCCGCAGCCGCGGATCGGCTTCTTCGCCGCCTCGCGCGAGGCCGAGGCACGCGCCGAGACGGTCCTCCTGAAGACACCCACACCCGAGCGCGCGAGGGCCTGGCTGCGCGCGCTGACCGAGGAGCCGCACGTCGCCGGCACCCCCGAAGACAGGAAGACCGCCGAGTACGTCCGCGACCGGCTGGTGGAGTTCGGCCTCAAGGCAGAAATCATCACCTACGAGGTCCTCCTCAACTACCCGAAATCGGTCTCGCTCCGCATGCTCAAGCCGGAGCGGGCCGAGCTCGCGCTGCGCGAGGAAGGGTACCTGCGCGACAAGGACTCCTACAGCGAGGCGGCCTTCCCCGCCTTCCACGGCTACGGCGCGTCGGGCCGCGCGACCGGACAGGTGATCTACGCCAACTATGGCACGCGTGAGGACTTCGAGCGGCTCGAGGCGCTCGGTCTGTCGCTGGAAGGGCGGATCGTCCTCGTGCGCTACGGCAAGGTCTTCCGCGGCCTCAAGGTGAAGGAAGCCCAGGCGCGCGGCGCGCTCGGCGTCCTCATCTACTCCGACCCGATGGACGACGGCTACATGAAGGGAGACGTTTACCCCGACGGCCCGATGCGTCCCGCCTCGTCCCTGCAGAGGGGCTCGGTGCAGTTCCTCTCCTTGGGGCCGGGGGATCCGACGACCCCCGGCTACGCCTCCACGAAGGGGGCGAAGCGCGTCCCGCGCGAGGAGGCGGCCGGCACCCCCAAGATCCCGTCGCTCCCCGTGTCGTGGGGCGAGGCGTCCAAGATCCTGAGAGCGCTCGCGGGAGACCACCTGGCCGACGACTGGCAGGGAGGCCTGCCGTTCGCCTACCACCTCGGTCCCGGCCCGGCCGAAGTCGAGATGTCGGTCGAGATGGACTACGCCCTCCGGTCGATCTGGGAC
>WNGG01010244.1_pt1 | contig 10179 bp, 12 predicted proteins | sample 5400661 | NCBI WGS metagenome assembly WNGG01 (sample SAMN13153372, study PRJNA577476) | soil metagenome | isolation source: 100 cm soil or saprolite under Garry oak tree replicate 1 | place: USA:California | collected 2016-06-15
CGGGCCTCACGATGTGCCATGAGCGTGCACTACTTCTGCATGACTGGACTGCCAAGCTTGCTGTGACGGAACACCCTGATCTGCGCGGCCTAGTTGACAGTCGTGAAGCAGTCACAAGCCACCCGTAGCGGCGGGTATTCGCTCGTCACCGGGACGAACGGTGATCACTTAGGGTGACCGAGTGCGTGGGGCCGGCGGTTGGCGGGAGTTTCGCGCCGGTAGGCCCGTACCGTAGCAGGCTGTCGGAATGGGCTACTCGCCAAGCGCTCGGACGATGACATCAGCGGTTTCGGCGCCGCTGTAATTCTGCTGCCCGGTGATGAGGTTGCCGTCACGGATTGCGAAGCCCCTCCACAGACCAGCTTGGATGTAGTTGGCCCCGAGCTTTTTCATTTCGTCCTCGATGCGCCACGGCATGACATGGGTGCCCCTCGGCAGCTCGCCGGCCGACCAGATCGCCTCATCGACGAAGTCCTCCTCGATGTTGGTGAAGCCGGTGACGGTGCGACCCTTCACCAGCGGGTCGCCGTTGGACAAAGTGGCGTAGCGAAGTACGGCGACGCCGTGGCACAGCGCGGCGGCGATCTTGCCCGCCTCGAAGAACTCCGCGAACTTGGCGTGCAGATTCGTCGCCTTCTCCATCGTGAACATCGGGCCCTCCCCACCGGCAACCACGATGGCATCGAAAGCGTCCAGGCTGATCTCGTCCACGGTCTTGGTGTTCTGCACGAGATTCATGAAGTCCGGGTCGTGCTTGTAGCCACGGCTGATGACGTCCTCGGCCTGCCACTGTGAGGCGTCTTCCGGGTCGCTCCTTGCGTCGGCGGCGCACGCACCACCCTCGGGGCTGAAGATCTCGGCCTGGTAGCCGAGTTCGGTAAACCGGAAGTACGGGTGGCTGAGTTCGGACCACCAGAAGCCAACCGGCCAGCCGGTGGTCGTCGAGACGACCGGGTTCGAGATCACGATCGCGACCCGCTTCGGGCTCTTCCGGTTAACCGGGTTAAGGTCCTTGTGGCTCATTGTGGTGTCCTTTCCTCCTCGTGCCGGTTCATGGGTTCGTCAGGAGCCGGAAGGCGAGGCGCCGTCCCCGGTGCGGTCACCTCGTGGCCGTGCTCTTGCAGTTCGGTCAGTATGTGAGATCCCACGAAACCGGTGGAACCAGTGAGTGTCACCTTCATAATCCGACATCCTCCTGTCCTGATCGTCAGAGCAACGCGTCGGCCGCGGCAAGCTCGTCGAGCCAGGGTCGCAGCGACCCCCAGCGCTGCTGCGTCTTGAGTTGCTGTGCCTTCGGCCGGGCCGGGTCAGACCGGGAACGTGACCCCGGTCAGCTCTTCGGAGACTGTCCACAGGCGGCGCTGGATGGCCGTGTCGTGGGATTGCCCGCTGGAGTGGGCCAGTTCCGGGTAGCCCCTGGCCCCGAAGAATCCGCGCGGGCCGTAGTACTGGCCGCCGAGCACGCCGGGGTCGGTCGCGGCGCGCAGCGTGGGCAGCGCGCCCATCGCCGCGTTCTGGCTCACCAGCGCGTAGCTGAACGCGGCGATCGCGGGCGTGTAGCGCCCCAGCTCGGTGGCGGCGAGGCCCGGGTGGGCGGCGACCGCGATGGTGGTGCCCGCGCCGGAGAGCCGGCGTGCCAGCTCGTAGGTGAACATCAGATTGGCCAGCTTGGACTGGCCGTACGCGGCCACCCGGCGGTAGGACCGCTCGCCCTGCAGGTCGCCGAAGTTGATCCGGGCCCGGAGGCGGTGCGCGAGGCTGCTGACCGTCACCACGCGGGAGCCCGGCACCGGCAGCATCTGCTCGAGCAGCAGCCCGGTGAGGGCGAAGTGCCCCAGGTGGTTGGTGCCGAACTGCAGCTCGAACCCGTCACCGGTGGCCTGCCTGGGCGGGAACATCACCCCGGCGTTGTTGATCAGCAGGTCGATCCTGGGGTGCGTGGCCCGCAGTTCGCCGGCGGCGGCGCGGATGGAATCCAGCGAGGTCAGGTCGAGGGGCTGGACCATGACGGTCGCGCCGGGGGCGGTGCCGGCGATGCGGGCGGCGGCGCGCTTGCCCTTCTCGGTGTCCCGCACGGCCAGCACCACCGAGGCGCCGCGCGCGGCGAGGACCTGGGCGGTCTCGAACCCGAGGCCGGTGTTCCCGCCAGTGACCACGGCTAGCCGGCCGTGCTGGCCGGGCACGTCATCGCTCGTCCATTTCGCCTTCATGATCCCTCCAGATCCGTTGCTCCATGCCGGTTGGCTTGCCTTATACCTGGGCAGCCTCGCGCCCGGCTTGGTGAGCCGGCGTCACATGTTCGGGTGATTCACGCCCGCCCGGTCGGAGCGGCGTCAGCGAGGAGCCTTTCGACCGGGTCGTCGGCCCGCTCGCCATGACCCGCCGCGGCTCGGCCGATCTCCCGTCCGGCCCGGGAAAGCTCGCCGTGAAGCTTGCCGGACGACTGACGGGGGCGGCGGCTTGCCGGTCGGCCGGGCGGGCGGCCCCGATCGCCTCCGTGGCGGCGAGCGAGGTCCGGGCTGTGGCGTGCCTGTCTGCTGCCGTTGCGGATCCGCCCTGATGGCAGCACAACCAGCATCCCGCGAGATCGGTTGCACGTGCGGTCGGGCATGGACCGGCTGATCCATAGCGAGATCAGGCTTGTCCAGATACGGCCACCGTCATCGGCTCGGCCTGCTCACACGCCCGTGGACAGAAAGCTGGTCCAGCCCCCGGTCCGGGCTAGCCCAGACCCGTTGTCAGCACATCCGTTAGCAAGATCAGGTGTCGCGGGGGTGCCAGGCGAGATGACCTCTCCCCTGTGCTGCCCTCAGTGTCCCGGGATCACGCCCGCCGCAACCGGCCTGCCAGCTAGGGCCTTCGTGCGGAAGATGCGAGCAGGCCGAGCGCGCGGGCCTGCTCGACCGCCACGCTGCGGCGATGCGCGCCGAGCTTCTGGTACAGGTGACGCATGTGCGCCTGAATCACCAGAACATGTGATGCCGGCTCACCAAGCCGGGCGCGAGGCTGCCCAGGTATAAGGCAAGCCAACCGGCATGGAGAACGGAATGCAGACGGTGATACGGGGGGCCAGCCAGCTGAAGGTGACCCGATCGCGTATGGCACCTGGCAGTTCGGCGGGGACTGGGGGCCGGTGGACGAGCAGGCTGCCGGCGGAGGCCGTGCAGCCGCCCTATCACCTGTTCCGCCGCGGCATCGAGGCCGGCCTGCTGCCGTACGCCGCCGCGCACCACATTGGCGTGCTGGCCTGCGGGCCGCTGGCCCGCGGGCTGCTCGGCGGCACCATCACCGAAGCCACCACGTTCGGCCCCGGCGACTGGCGGTCGCACAGCCCGGCGTTCACCGGGCCCGGGTTCGGGCGCAATCTCGAAGTCGTCGCCGCGCTGAGCCGCTTCGCCGCGGACCGCGGCGCCACCATCGCCCAGCTCGCGGTGGCCTGGGTGCTGGCCCACCCGGCCGTCCAGGCCGCCATCGTCGGCGCGCACCCCACATCATCTGCAGGAAAGCGTCGGAGCCCTCGATCTGGCGCTGAGCCGGGACGACCTGGCCGAAATCGACAGCATCATGGCCGCCGCGGTGCCGCTCGGCGGCCCCTCTCCGGAAGGCATGACATGACAACCATCCAGCCCCTCAGGGCCGCCCGGCGGCCCGGGGAACAGCCGTGCCCGCATCGGCCCCGATGCCCCAGTGCCCTGGCGCATGACCGCAGCGGTGCCCGGACCATGGCCAGCCATCCGGAACAGGGATGGAGCCTGCTGTGCAATGGCGTGGTGATCTTCGACGACGGCGGGGCGCTGCTGCCCGGCGGCCGGGCCGTTCCTCCCCCGCCAGCCCGCGCCCGCACGGCCGCATCGGCCGCCTGAGCATCCGGACCACGATCAGGCAGGAGACGACGATGACCGCCAGCGCCACCACTCCGACGAGGGAAAAGGCCGAACGGGCGAGGGAAGACTGCGAATACGTACGCAGTCTGCTCAATGTGCGGCAGCCCCAGTTCGCCGCTGCACTCGAAGCGGTGATCAACGCCCCCCGGGCGTCGGATATGAACCGCGAGTGGCGCATCCTGGTCGCGCTGGGGGGCACATTCGTGCCGCATCCGGCCCCGCTGCTGCTCGGCGGCCCGGACGGCCCCCTGGGCACCCCGTTCCTGATCATGGCCCGGGTCGAGCTGGTGGTCGGCGGGCTGAGCGAGCGTGATGCCCGAGCGTTGCTGGGCTCGGTGCTGCTCGGACGGCTGGACCAGCGGGTGCGGGACCGCGTCGACTCCGAGTCACGTGGTAACCCGCTCAGTCTGCTCGCGTTGGCGCGTGGATTGGCGCCGGCGGAGCTGGCGGGCGGGTTTGCCCGTCCCGATGTCATGCCGTTGGTGAACCGCATCGAGCAGGGCTTCGTGCGAAGGCTCGGGTCGCACCCGGCCCCGGCCCCGGCCCGACGACTGTTGCTGATTGCGGCGGCGGAGCCGCAGCCGACACCTGGCCGAGGCAGATACGGATCGATGCGTGTCCCGAGCAGGGCGCTACGGGTGACCTGACATGCCAGGGCCGGCGAACTCGTCCGGATCCGGGAGGCTGCTGTCGTTGTACGGGAGGCGCCTCGAGTGCGCGGTGCTGGACGAGTTGCTGGAACAGGTGCGCAGGGGGCGTGGCACGGTGCTGGTGCTGCGCGGCGAGGCGGGGGTGGGCAAGACCGCGCTGCTGGAGTACGTGGCCGGAAGGGCGCGGGGATGTCGGCTCGCGCGGGTAACCGGGGTGCGGTCGGAGATGGAGCTGGCCTTCGCCGGGCTGCATCAGCTGTGCGCGCCGATGCTGAGCCGCGCGGAGTGCCTGCCGGTGCCGCAGCGGGAGGCGCTGCGGACCGCGTTCGGGCTGGCCGGGGGCCCGCCGCCGGACCGCTTCCTGGTCGGGCTGGCGGTGCTGAGCCTGGTGTCGGAGGTGGCCGCGGAGCGGCCGCTGGTGTGCGTGATCGATGACGAGCAGTGGCTGGACCACGCCTCCGCGCAGGCCCTGGGGATCGTGGCCCGGCGGCTGGCCGCCGATCCGGTCGGCCTGGTGTTCGCGGCCCGGGTTCCCGGTGAGGAACTGACCGGGCTGCGGGAGCTGACGGTGCCGGGGCTGCCCGATGCCGACGCGCGGGCTCTGCTGTCCTCGGCGCTGGCCGGGCCGCTGGCGGCGGCCCGGCACGCCAGCAAGGACACATTCACGCTCCATATCTCCATGTGGGCGCTGCCCGAACTGGTCGAGGCGGCCGCGCGCACCGGCAAGACTGAGGTGGCGGCCGGCGCGCTGGAGCAGCTGGCGGAGACGACCCAGGCCGGCGGGACCGACTTCGGGCTGGGCCTCGAGGCGCGCTGCCGGGCGCTGCTGAGCGGCGGGACGGCCGCCGACGAGCTGTACCGCGAGGCGATCGACCGGCTGGGCCGGACCCGGCTGCGGCCGGAGCTGGCCCGCGCGCACCTGCTGTACGGGGAGTGGCTGCGCCGCGAGGGCCGGCGCGTCGACGCGCGCGGGCAGCTGCGCACGGCCCACAACATGCTGGACGCGATCGGCATGAAGGCGTTCGCCGCGCGCGCGCGCCGGGAACTGATCGCCACCGGCGAGAAGGTGCCCAAGCGCAGCGTCGAGGCGCACGACCGGCTCACGCCGCAGGAGGAGCAGATCGCCCGGCTGGCCCGCGACGGCCGCACCAGCGCGGAGATCGGCGCCCAGCTGTTCCTGTCCGCCCGCACGGTCGAATGGCACCTGGGCAAGGTGTTCACCAAGCTGGGCATCCGCTCCCGCCGTGAGCTGCACGCCGCGCTGGCAGGCCCGGCACAGCAGGACCAGCCGGCTTAGCCAAGGGTCTCAGCGACCGGTGGCCTGCCGGCCAGTTCCTTCGTCCCCCCTTGCCCGGGAGCAGCAGCGGACGCCACGGCCGCAGGAGGTATTCCTGCGGGGCGGGTTCGCTCGCGCGGGCGGCCTCGCGGGCCCTGACGTCCTGGATTACTTGCTCCGGTGTTCCGGCCGGAACGCGGGTGGTCCTGGTGACCAGGTACTCCAGGGGCAACGTCTCTCGCGTCCTGGAAGGCGGCACCCAGGGCCGTTCGGTAAAAAAGAAATTCAATTGGCCCGGACGGGCACGGATGTTACGGCCCGCACCCGGTACGCCAAGTCCGTCGCACACGGCCTCTGCAACCGCGGCGAGTTCGACCTCACCCAGCGCGTGGCACGGTGCGTGCCAGGAAGTCCCGCATCAGCGCGGCGATCTCGGCTGCCTTGTCTTCCAGCGCGAAGTGGCCGGTCTGGAGCGCGTGGTATTCGGCGCCGGGGTGGTCGGTGAGGATCTGCCGGCCGACCTCTTCGGGGAAGATCTCGTCGTTGGCCCCGGTGGCCACCAGCGTCGGCGGCCGGCGATCACGCAGGAACTCCTGCATGGCCTTGAACATCGGCGCCTGGTTCGGGATGTCGTACAGCAGGTCGAGCATGATCTCGTCGACGCCGGGGCGGTCGATCAGCGCCTTGTCGATGACCCAGTTATCCGGGTCGATCAGCGAGGGGTCCTGGACGCCGGACAGGTACTGGCCGCGCAGCCCTTCCAGGTCCAGGTAGGAGCGCGCGGCCTGGCGGTGCGCGGCGGACCCGTCCGCCCAGTACTGGCCCAGGGTGGCCCACCAGCCCCGCGGCTGTTCGGGGTACAGCGGCGCGTTCTGCACGATGATCGCGGACAGCCGCTCGGGGTGCCGCAGCGCGAGCCGGAATCCGACCGGCGCGCCGAAGTCCATCACGTAGATCGCGAACGTGCCGATTCCCAGCTGGCCGAGCAGGCCGCCGACCACGTCGGCCAGGTGGTCGAAGGTATAGCCGAACGCGGACCGGTCCGGCACCGCGCTGTGGCCGAACGCGGGATAGTCCGGGGCGATGACGTGGTAGGCGTCCGAGAGCCGGGGGATCAGGTCGCCGAACATGCGCGAGGAGGAAGGGAAGCCATGCAGCAGCAGCACGACGGGCGCATCCTTGGGGCCGGCTTCGCGGTAGAAGATGCTTACTCCGTCGATCATGGCCGTCCGGTAGTGCGTGGCTGCTGAAACTCCGCGGCCGTATGCATCCGCGCGTGTTGTCATGGGTTCGCTCCGATCATCAGATGGGTTTTGTGCGGGTTCTCGCCGGTTGGAGGCCAGCTTGCCGTTCTTGCCGACGCGGATGTCGTCAGCCAGACGATCGCCTCGGTGGCGCGCCGGACCTGGCCGGCCGACGTCTTGTGCGCAGCAGGGCGCGGGCTGTGTACGGGCGCCTGCTGGGTGCATGCCACTGCCCACGACTCCGGGCATAGTCCGTTGCGGCTGCCGCGGTTCAGGACCAGCGCGACCGCAATCAGCGCGATGGTGACAGTGAGCCACAGCAGCAGCATGGTCTGCTGCACGCCCAGGCGCGGCAACAGTCCGCGCGCGGGCCGGCGCACGTTGCCGCGGCGCAAGGCTAGGTTGCGGATCTTCTCGCGCACCGGCATCTCCTCGCCCGATGCAAGCCGGGCGAACGTGGCCAGCAGCGAGGCCAGCTTGGGGTCAGAACCGGCCAGCTCATCCTCGATGCAGTCCAGGGCCTGCTGCTCCCATGCGCTGAGGCTCATGACGGTCCCTTCGAGTTAGCCTGGCTGCTCGTGGCTATGCGTCAGCGATTGCCCGGGTAAAGGAAGTAGTCCTGCCGCCGCTGCATGGTGGTGCCGCCCGTAGCCGGGAACGCTGTTATCAGGTACCGGTTGAGGCCGTCGGCCTCGGCGACGGCGGCGCGTGCGGCGGTGAGGTAGGCACGCGCGTCGCCGTACAAGTCGCGGCCGCTGTCACTGAGGCGGGATCGGTGATGTCCAGCTGGACGGGGATGACGCCGGTGCTGGTGTCAAGGGTTCCGGGCTTGCGGGCCCCGCCGTGGACGCCGGCACCCCGGCTGGTGAGCTGGTCGGCGAGGTGTTCTCCCAGTCCGCGGTTGGCTCCGGAGACGAACGCCGTGGTCTTCGGCAGGTCCATGCTCTTGCTCCCTGGTTTGCTGGTGAGGTGGCACGCTGATTTGTTGCGAGGGTCAGTTCCCAGGTCTCCTGCGCCATCGAACCTGCGGCCCCTGAGGACCCGGCGGATGATCCTTGCCGGTCCCGCCGCACGGTTGGCCGGCCGGGCGTTGCGGCGTCACGATGCGGCCTGCCGTCGGCCGGGGCCGGGTCAGACCGGGAAGGTGACCCCGGTCAGCTCTTCGGAGACTGTCCACAGGCGGCGCTGGATGGCCGTGTCGTGGGATCGCCCGCTGGAGCGGGCCAGTTCCGGGTAGCCCCTGGCCCCGAAGAATCCGCCCGGGCCGTAGTACTGGCCGCCGAGCACGCCGGGGCCGGTCGCGGCGCGCAGCACGGGCAGCGCGCCCATCTCCGCGTTCTGGCTCATCACCCGCGCGTAGAAGGACGCGGCGATCGCGGGCGTGTTGCGGGTCAGCTCGGTGGCGGCGAGGCCCGGGTGGGCGGCGACCGCGATGGCGGTGCCCGCGCCGGACAGCCGGCGTTGCAGCTCGTAGGTGAACATCAGGTTCGCCAGCTTGGACTGGCTGTACGCGGCCACCCGGCTGTAGGACCGTTCGGCCTGCAGGTCGCCGAAGTTGATCCGGGCCCGGATGCGGTGCGCGATGCTGCTGACCGTCACCACGCGGGAGCCCGGCACCGGCAGCATCTGCTCGAGCAGCAGCCCGGTGAGGGCGAAGTGCCCCAGGTGGTTGGTTCCGAGCTGCAGCTCGAACCCGTCACCGGTGGCCTGCCTGGGCGGGAACATCACCCCGGCGTTGTTGACCAGCAAGTCGATCCTGGGGTGCGTGGCCCGCAGCTCGCCCGCGGCGGCGCGGACGGAATCCAGGCAGGTCAGGTCGAGGGGCTGGACCATGACGGTCGCGCCGGGGGCGGTGTCGGCGATGCGGGCGGCGGCGCGCTTGCCCTTCTCGATGTCCCGCACTGCCAGCACCACCGACGCACCGCGCGCGCCGAGGACCCGGGCGGCCTCGAACCCCAGGCCGGTGTTCGCGCCGGTGACCACGGCTAGCCGTCCCTGCTGGCCGGGCACGTCATCGCTGGTCCATTTCGCGTTCATGATCCCTCCAGATCCGTTGCTAACTATGACGTGCGACTTATCTCGATAGTAGGTTGGACGTCATACATATGTCAAGGTAACATCGGGACCATGCCCCGACGCACCGACAGCCGCTCCCGGATGATCCACGCCGCCGCCGAGCTCTTCCGCCAGCGCGGCTACCACGCCACCACCTTCTCCGACGTGGTCCGCGAAAGCGGCGCGCCCCGCGGATCGACCTACTTCCACTTCCCCGGCGGCAAGCAGGAACTCGCCCGCGAGGCCATCGCCAGGGCGGGCGACGAGATCGAGGAGATGGTCGACGAGGCCGCCCGCCACGCCGGTGACCCCGGATCGCTCGTCCGCGCGCTGGCCCAGATCCTCGCCAGCCGCCTCGAACGCTCGGGCTACCAGAACGGCTGCGCGATCGCCACCATGGTCCTCGAGCTGGCCCCCCGCGACGAGGAATTCAGCGCCTGCCTCGACAGCGTGTTCGCCCGGTGGCGGGCGGCACTGGTCACCCGCCTCGAACCGCTGGGCATCGCCCCCGGCCGCGCCGCGGCCCTCGCCGGCCTGACCATCTCGGCGATCGAGGGCGCGCTGATCCTCAGCCGCGCCGCCCGCAGCACCAAGCCGTTCAACACCACAACCGAGGCGCTCATCAGCGCCATCGACCACGACGCCGCCTCCCACCCTGCCGCTCCCTGAAGCCGGGCCGCCGGGTAACTACGGGCAGAGCCAGCCGGGCCCGAGGGTGAGGGGTGCCGGCGGCTCGGTTGTTACCGGCGCCCGGCTCGACGTCCGCGATCTCGCGCGGATCCCCGGCGGCCACCTCGGCGCCGGGCTGCCGGAGCTGCTCCGCGCGGTGGTCTTGCGCCCCTACGAAGGCACGCACCGGGACGCCCCGGTCAAGCAGCAGCCCGGCCACCCAGCGGCCCGTCGAACCCGGCCCGCCGCCCGCGGCGCCGGTCACCAGCACAAAGCCCCCGCTCACAAGAGCGCTCCTCAGCGTCCCCGGCGCCTAGCCCTGTAATTCGCACATGGACGTAGATCACGTCCGCTGGGCTGGGCGTTATGGCGGGCGGGTCGGGTCGGCGGCGAGCAGCTCC
>WNGG01010245.1_pt1 | contig 10179 bp, 10 predicted proteins | sample 5400661 | NCBI WGS metagenome assembly WNGG01 (sample SAMN13153372, study PRJNA577476) | soil metagenome | isolation source: 100 cm soil or saprolite under Garry oak tree replicate 1 | place: USA:California | collected 2016-06-15
TTCGACCCGGAGCCCGGCAAGCCGAACTCGATCGCATCCGGGAAGCGCGCGCTGGTGAACATGGTGCCGGCGCTCGGTTTCCGGCGCGGCGCGCCGTACTTCACGACGGGGGCGCCGGGCGGTCGGGCGATCATCTCGGCGATACCACAAGTCATCGTCAACCTGGTTGACGGCGGCGCGTCGCCGCAGGCGGCGATCGAGGCGCCCCGACTGCACGCGGAGGGCGCGGAAGTGGTGGTCGGCGATCGCTTCGATCCGAAAGCCATCGCGGCGCTCGAGCGTCGGGGCCACCGCGTCGTCTTCAAGCCGGAGTCGTACTCCACGCTCAACTTCGCGCGGCCCGTGATGATCCGGGTGACGGGGAAGGGCCTCGAGACGGGCGTCGAGCAGTTCGCCGCCGCGTGGGCGGCGGGTCACTGATGGCGACGACCTACGTCCTCGTCCACGGCGCCTGGCACGGTGGCTGGTGCTGGACGCGGGTCGGGCGCCTGCTCCTCGACGCCGGGCACACGGTCCTCGCACCGACCCTCACCGGCCTCGGCGAGCGCGCCCATTTGGCGCGGCCCGAGGTGGATCTGGCGCTGCACGTCGAGGACGTCGTCGCGACGCTCGAGGCCGAGGAAGTCCGCCAGGCCGTCCTCGTCGGCCACTCGTACGGCGGCATGGTGATCAGCGGCGCCGCCGCGAAGGCCGCGACGCGGCTCACGCACCTCGTGTACCTCGACGCCTTCGTGCCCGAGGTGGGCAAGGCGCTGTTCGATTACCTGGGCGCCGAGCGCGCCCAAGCCATGCGCGATTCGGCGCGGACGCAGGGCGACGGCTGGCGGCTCCCACCGTTTCCGCCCGAGCGCTTCGGCGTGACGAGCCAGCGCGACACCGAGTGGCTCAAGCGACGGCTCGTGTCCCAGCCGCTCCGGACCTTCGAGCAGCCTCTCCCCGCGGTCGGCGGCGAGAAACTGAAGCGGACGTACGTCTACTGCGGGAGCCCGGCGACGGGCACCTTCGATCAGTTCGCCGAGCGACTGCGCAACGACCGGAAGTGGACGTTCCACGAGCTGAAGACGGGCCACGACGCGATGGTCACGGCGGCCGGCGAGGTCGCAAAGATCCTGCTCGCCCTGGCCCGCTGAAGGAGGGACGCATGGCGGCGCTCGAGGAAAAGGTGATCGCGAGCTGGAAGTACGCGAAGGGCTCGCTCGACCCCAAGACCGCGTACCTCTGCTACCTGGCGGCGAACCTCGCCGTCGGCAACACCCACTGAGCGAAGCGCGACCTGGCAGGTGCCAGGGCATCGGGGGCCACGGAGGACGAGGTGCGCGAAGCGATCAGCTTCGCCATTCGCGCGAACGCGGCGAAGGCCCACGCCGACATCCTGAAGGTCTACGATGGCTGAGATCACGCTCACCGCGGCATTCTCCACCGTACCCGCCGCCGAGGCCGAGGCGATCAAGCGCACGCTGATCGAGACGGTCGAGCTGATCGCGAAGGACGACGGTACGTTCGCGCGCGCCAAGCTGGTCTTCACCGAGTCCGACGAGCGCTGCGGCCTCACCGCCGAGCTCGACGGCGTCAAGAAGGAAGGCGTCCCGCTGCAGCTGGAGCTCGATACGCTCGAGGACGCGAAGACCTCGGCGGGCGCGCGGGCCCAGCTGAAAGAGGCGCTGCGCCTCTACTTCCGGCGGGTCCAGGGCCGGTAAGATCCCCGGCGATGCTCCGCCGGCTCATCGTCAACGCCGACGACTTCGGCCTCACGCGCGGCGTGAGCGCGGGGATCCTGGCGGCGCATCGTCACGGCATCGTCAGCTCCACGACCCTGCTCGTCACCGCCGTCATGGGCCGCGGGGACCGCGAGCAGCTGGCGCGCGCGCGCGACTCGGGGCTCGGCGTCGGCCTGCACGTCAACCTCACGCTCGGCCGCCCGCTGACCCGGGCGCGCTCGCTGGTGGACGGCACCGGACGCTTCGTGCGCGACGCGCGGCGCGCCGCCGCGCGCGCGGACGCGCGGGAGGCGCAGGCTGAGATCGAGGCGCAGATCGAGCGCTTCGAGTCGCTCCTGCGCCGCCGCCCGACCCACCTCGATACCCACCACCACGTCGGTCTCCATCCGCCGGTCCGCGAGATCGTGCTGGGAATCGCGCGCCGGCTGGGCGTACCGGTCCGCAGTCAGGACGCCGCGGCCCGGGCGCGCGCGCGCGCGGCCGGGCTTCCGACGCCTGACCACTTCTTCGGGGAGTCGGGACCCGACGCGTACTGGTCGCTCGGCCGTACGCTCGCGTGCCTGCGCGCGCTGCCGCCGGGCGTCTCGGAGTTCATGACCCACCCGGGGCGCTTCGACGACGACCTCGGATTCAGCCGCTACGGGCGGCAGCGCGAGACCGAGCTGGTCGGCGTCGGCGGCCCGGCGGCGCGCGGCGCCGTGGCGGCGCTGGGCATCTCGCTCTGCCACTTCGGCGAGCTAGTAAGGTGGGGGGGCCCCGAGATGGCCCCCCACACTGTTCAAGCGAGGGGAGCTACGCCCCCCTCGGACTCCCCCGGCCAGCGCTCGGCGCGCCCCGGGAAACCCGGGCGCTCCTCGATAATCCCGAAAGCTTCCTAGAGTTTTCGGGAAGGCTTCTCGCGCGCGAGGATGTCGTCGAGGACGCGCGGCAGGCGTGCGGGCGCCGACTCGCCGGAGAGGCGCCACGCGATTTCGCCCTTCCGGTCCACCACGACCGTGTACGGCGCGCCCTTGAATCCGTAGCGGTTGCCGATCGTCAGCTTCGGATCGAGCGCGACGGGGTAGGGCGGCTTCCGCGCCTCGACCCACGCGCGCGCGTCGGCCGCCGTGTCCTGGACGTGGATCGCCCAGACCTCGACCCGGCCGGCGTAGCGCGCGGCGAGCTGCGCCAGCGCTGTCGCCTCCCGCGCGCAGGGCTTGCAGTACGAGGCCTGGAAGCGGAGCACGAGCACCTTCTTGCCGATCAGTGTCCGCGAGTCGAGCGTGGCGTGGCCGTCGAGCGTCTTCACCTTGAAGCCCGGCGCGGCGGGGGCCGCGTAGGCGGCGCCGGCCGCGGCGAGGAGCAGCACGGCCGGGACGACCGGGCGGAGGCGCATGGGGATATAGTACGACCGTCGCCGCCCCGAGGACCGTATCCGCATCACTCACCGTATAATGACCGCGTGACAGACCTGGAGCGCGAGCTGCGACGCGTCGTCCGCGGCGACGTGCGATTCGATCCCGCCTCGCGACTCCTCTACTCCACCGACGCGTCGATGTACCAGGTCGAGCCGATCGGCGTCGTCGTCCCGCGTCACGTCGAGGACGTCCACGCCACGGTCGAGACGGCGGCGCGCCTCGGCACGGCACTCCTGTCGCGCGGCGGCGGCACGTCGCTGACGGGCCAGACCGTCAATGACGCGCTCGTGCTGGATTTCTCCCAGCACCTCAACCGGGTTCTCGAGGTGAACCGCGAGGAGCTGTGGTGTCGCGTCGAGCCCGGCGTCGTGCAGGACGAGCTGAACCACGACGTGCGCCCGCTGGGGCTCCTCTTCGGCCCGGACACCTCGACGTCGAACCGCGCCACGCTCGGCGGCATGCTCGGAAACAACTCGGGCGGCTCGCACTCGATCGCGTACGGGCTGACCGTGAGCCACGTGATCGAGCTGACGGCGCTCCTCGCGGACGGCACGAAGGTCGTCTTCGGCGAGGTCACGCCCGACGCCTTCGCCGCCAAGTGCCGCGCGCCCGGGCTCGAAGGACAGATCTACCGCGAGGTCGCGGCGATCCGTGACGCGTACGCGGAGGAGATCCGCGCGCGCTACCCCAAGCACTGGCGGCGCGTCGCCGGCTACAACCTGGACGAGCTGGTGGCGGACCACGCGCTCAGCTTGGCGCGGCTCGTCGTCGGCTCCGAGGGCACGCTCCTGACGATCCTCGAGGCGAAGCTGCGCCTCGTCCGGCGGCCGAAGGCGACGGCGCTCGAGATCATCCACTACCGGGACGTCCAGGAGGCGCTCGAGTCGTCGCAGGCGATCCTCGAGACGGGCCCGTACGCGGTCGAGCTGACCGACAAGATGATTCTCGACCTCGCGCGGGACAACATCGAGCAGTCGCAGCGGATGGGCTGGGTGCAGGGCGATCCGGGCGCGATCCTCATGGTCGAGTACGCGGGCGAGAGCGAGGCGGAGGCCCGGGCGAAGGTCGAGGCGCTCGCGGCGCTGCGCCAGCGCGAGCGGTTCGGCTACGCGAGCCACCTCGCGCTCGAGCCCGCCGCGCAGCAGTCGATCTGGAAGCTCCGGAAGGCCGGGCTCGGTCTCCTCCTCGGGCTCAAGGGGGACAAGAAGCCGATCGCGTTCGTCGAGGACACGTGCGTCCAGCCGCGCGACCTGGCGAAGTTCGTCCCGCGCTTCCGCGAGATCCTCGCGCGCCACGACGTCGCCGGCGCGTACTACGGCCACTGCTCGGTCGGGTGTCTGCACATCCGCCCGGTCATCGACCTCAAGACGGCGCGCGGGCTCGCCCAGGTGACGGCGATCGCCGACGAGGTCACAGATCTGGTCCTCGAGTACGGCGGCACCATCTCGAGCGAGCACGGGGACGGCCGGGCCCGGAGCCCGTACCTCGAGCGGATGTACGGCGCGCGGCTCATGGAGGCCTTCCGGCGGCTCAAGCGCGCCTTCGACCCGGACAACCGGCTCAACCCCGGCAACATCGTGGACTCGCCCGGCGTCACGCGTCATCTGCGCTACGGCGCCGAGTACACCACGTGGGAGCCCGAGACGCTGCTCGACTTCGGAGCCGCGGGCGGCTTCGCGGCGACCGTCGAGCTGTGCAACGGCGTCGGCGCGTGCCGCAAGAGCCTGGAGGGCACGATGTGCCCGTCCTACATGGCGACGCGCGACGAGGAGCACTCGACGCGCGGACGCGCGAACGCGCTGCGCGCGGTACTCTCCGGGCGGCTGCCGGCCGACGAGTTCACGGGCCGCCGGCTCTACGAGGTCATGGATCTGTGCCTCGAGTGCAAGGGGTGCAAGGCCGAGTGCCCGGCGAACGTGGACATGGCGAAGCTCAAGTACGAGTTCCTCCATCACTATCACCGCGCTCACGGCCTGCCGCTCCGGAACCGGCTCTTCGGCGGGATCGCGCGGTGGAGCCGCCTCGGCGCGCGCGTGCCGTCCCTCGCCAACGCCTTCGCGCGCCTGCCGCTGAGCCGGTGGCTGCTCGAGCGCTGGCTCGGCATCGACCGGCGTCGGCCGCTGCCCGCGCTCGCGTCCGAGCCGTTCACGACGTGGTTCGCCCGGCGGACCCCGGCGCCCGCCGGCGCGCGCGGCGAGGTCGTCCTCTTCCACGACACCTTCACGACCTACAACCAGCCCGAGATCGCCCGGGCCGCCGTCGAAGTCCTCGAGGCCGCCGGCTATCGCGTCGCGCTCGTCGACCGGAAGTGCTGCGGACGGCCGATGATCTCCAAGGGGATGCTCGACGCGGCGCGCGCGCACGCCGAGTGGAACGTCGCGCTCCTCGCCCCGTACGCCCGGCGCGGCGTGGCCATCGTCGGGCTCGAGCCCTCGTGCCTGCTCACGCTGCGCGACGAGTACGTCGACCTCCTGCGAACCGACGACGCGCGGGCCGTGGCCGCGCAGAGCGCGCTGCTCGAGCAGTTCCTCGTGCGCGAGCGCGAGCGTGGCCTCGACCTCCGCTTCGCGCCTGCCGGGCGCAAGGCGCTGCTCCACGGCCACTGCCACCAGAAGGCCATCGTCGGCACGGCGCCGACCATCGCGGCGCTCGCGTGGGCCGGCTACGACGTCACGGAGGTGGACTCCGGCTGCTGCGGCATGGCCGGCTCCTTCGGCTTCGAGAAGGAGCACTACGATGTCTCCGTCTGGCTCGGCAACCGCCGGCTGGCGCCGGCGGTGAAGGCGGCGTCCGCCGACACGGAGGTCGTCGCGCCCGGCATCTCCTGCCGCCAGCAGATCGAGCACCTCGCCGGGCGCCGCGCGAAGCACCCGGCCCAGCTGATCAGGGAGGCGCTCGCCCGATAACGACCCTCCTCGTCGTCGGCGCCATCGCCCTCGCCTCGTTCGTCAAGGGTTCGATCGCGTTCGGCTTCCCGCTCGTCGCGACGCCGTTGCTGGCGCTCGCCGTGGACGTGAAGACGGCCTTCGCGCTCGCGATCGTGCCGAACATCGTGATGGACGCTCTCCAGATCGCCCGCCGCCCCGGCGCGCTCGCGGCCATCCGTCGGCTCGCCGTCGTCGTCGGCTTCAGCGCTGTCGGGACCGTGCTCGGCACGCGCCTGCTCGCCGCGCTGTCGGAGGGGATCGCCTCGGCCGTGCTCGGCGCGTTCATCCTCGTCTTCATCGCGCTGGCCGGCACGGGCGCGGTGCCCCGGATGCCGGCGCGGTGGGAAAAGCCCCTCGCGCCCGTGGTCGGGCTCGCCGCCGGCGTTCTCACCGGCATCACGAACGCCGCCAGCACGCCGCTCGTGATCTACTTCACCGCTCTCGGCATGGACAAGCAGGAGTTCGTCCGGTCCATCTCGCTCGTCTTCATCACCGTCAAGGTCGCGCAGCTCGGCGCGACCGGATGGTACGGCCTCCTGACATGGCGGCTGCTGCTGGCGTCGATCGGACTCACGGCGGTCGCCCTCGTGGCGTTTGCCGCGGGGCTGCGCTTTCAGGACAGGCTGCCGGAGAGGACGTTCCGGCGCGTCGTGCTCGGCTTCCTCGCGCTCATCGGCGCGTGGCTCGTCGTGCGCGGGTTCTCGCCGTGGTAGGATCCACCGTCGTACCACATCAGGAGGAGAGCCACGATGGGCAACGCAGTGACGAGCGGCGTGAGCCGCCGCGGGTTTCTGGTGACGGGAGGAACGTTCGCCGGCTATGCGCTGGGTGTGGAAAAGGTGCTGGCGCAGGCGATCACGACCGACACCAACGGCCTGGTGGCGGGCGACCAGGAAGTAGCGATCGGCGACTACAAGATGCCGGTGTACGAGGCGCGGCCGGCGACCGGGACCGGGCATCCGGTCGTCATCGTGATCTCCGAGATCTGGGGCGTGCACGAATACATCCGTGACTGTACGCGTCGCTTCGCGAAGGCGGGCTACTGCGCGGTCGCGCCGGAGCTCTTCAAGCGTGAGGGCGGCGTCGGCCACATGACCGACATCCAGGCGATCCTCAAGATCGTCCTCGCCCAGAAGCGCGAGCAGACGCTCGGCGACATCAAGGCGGCGGCGGACTGGGCGAAGAAGCGCCCCGGCGTGCGCGCCGACCGCATCGGCGTCACCGGCTGGTGCTGGGGCGGCTCGACGACGATCCAGGTCGCGGCGACGAACCCCGACATGAAGGCGGCGGTCGCGTGGTACGGGCCGCCGGCGCGTCCCTATCCGGGGGCCTCGGGTCCGGTCACGGGCTTCGACCTCGTCAAGGACATCAAGATCCCGTTCATGGGCCTCTTCGGCGAGCTCGACCAGAACCCGAAGCCCGAAGACGTCAAGAAGTTCGAGGAGATGCTCAAGCAGACCGACAAGAACGTCGAGATCGTCATCTATCCCGGCGCGAACCACGGCTTCTACGCCGACTACCGGCCGTCCTACAACAAGACCGCGGCGGACGACGCGTGGGCGAAGTGCACCGGGTGGTTCGGGAAGTATCTGAAGGCCTGACCGCCTATCCGCCGAGGCGCTCGACGAGCGCGCGCGCCCACGCCATCCGCTCGGCCGGCATCACGAGCTTTTCGGCGAAGGGCTCGCCGAAGGGGCGCGTGGCGTCGATCCCGAGCTTCGCCGTGACGCCGCGCTCGTCGGCGCTCGGGTCGAGCAGCGCGCCGAGGCTGCCCCCGATCGTGACGAGGTCCCGGTCCGCCTGCATCCGCGTGGCGACGGCCCAGAGGACGTCTGACTCGTCGAAGACGTCGATGTCGTCGTCGACCACGACGACGAGCTTCAGATAGTGATCGACGCCGAGAACGATCGGGATGACGTGCTTCGCCTCGCCCGGCCGCGACTGCTTGATCGCGACGTACGCGGTGAACGACGACGTGCCGGAGAGGGGCACGTGCACGCCGGCGACGCCCGGGATCGAACGCGCGAGCGCGTTCCAGATCTCCGCCTCGCGCACGAGGCCGAGCGTCGTGATGTGGTCCCCCGCGCGTCCCGAGCCGATGGACTGGAACCACGGCCGCTCGCGCAGGCAGAGCGCCCTGGCCACGAAGACGTGCTCCGTGGAGCGGCGCGAGAAGTACCCCGTGAACTCGCCGAACGGACCCTCCGGCTCGCGTACGCCCGGCGGAATCTCTCCCTCGATGACGATCTCCGCGTGCGCCGGCACGTGGAGGTCGAGCGTGGCGCAGGGCGCGATCTCGAGCGCCTCGCCGAAGAGGCCGCCGACGACCTCGAACTTGCCGACGTCGGCAGGCGGGTAGGCGAGAGAGCCCATGGAGACGAGCGGGTGAAGGCCGAGCACGATCGCGCACGCGAGCGCCTGCCCCTTCGCCTCGGCCCGGCGCTGGTAGTCGAACATCCGCCGGCGTGAGTGGAGGCTCACGCCGAACCGGTTCGGCCCCTTGAGCTGAAAGCGGTGGTAGCCCTCGGTCTCGACCCCCGTATCCGGGTCACGCGCGACGAGGAGCCCCGCCGTGAGGTAGCGCCCGGCGTCGCCGGGGAAGTAGGTCGGGATCGGCAGCCGCGCCAGGTCCACCTCGGCGCCGCGCGTGATTCGGTGGCGGAAGGGCGGCTCGGCGACCACGACCGGCTTGACGCCCTCCTTGAGTCGCCGGGCGTACTCGCGCGCGAGATCTTTCTCGGGGACGCCCAGCGCGAAGGCCAGGGCGCGGCGGCTGGCGACCACGTTCATGACGATCGGCATGTCGTGGCCGCGGATTTTCTCGAGGAGGATCACGGGGAACCGCCGGCGCCGCTCGTACTCCAGGACGAGCGCCATCGGATCGTGCTCGAGCGCGACCTCCTCGCTCACGCGGACGACCTCGCCCGGGTGGGCGGCCGCGTAGGCGGCGACGAACGAGCGGAGGTCCTGGGCCATCAGCGGACGATCGCGAAGAAGCGCGCGGGCGCTCCCTCCGTGCCCGCGATCTTGTAGAACGGCGCGGCAAAGTCCACGCGCGGCGCCGGAAGCGCGCCGAGGTTCGTGAGCCCCTCCATGATGACGAGGCCCGCGCCCAGGATGACCCTGTGCATCGGGAAGTCCTCGGACGAGAAGTTGGCGAGCCGCGCGCAGTACTCCTCGAAGAAGTCGAAGCCGATGTTCTTCGGTCCCTTGGCGACGAGCCACTCGGCCGACCCCGGCGGGAACCACGGCGACTGGGTGAAATAGTCGGGCCACTTGCCGTACATCTTGTCCGTCCAGTCGGTACGCAGGAGCACGATGTCGCCCGGCTTCACCCGGTCGGCACCGCCCCGACGAAGGTCGTCGATCGTGACCTCGTGGTTCGCGCCGACGAAGGAGAGGTCCACGACGATCGCCTCGCCCATCACCTGGTCGAGCGCGATCTCGGCGGTCGTGATCCCGTCCTTGAACACGTGGAGCGGTGAGTCGATATGGGCACCCGTGTGCAGGCTCTGATGCACGCTCGACACCTGCCAGAAGCCGGGGCCGCGGCGGTGTGGCGTGACCTCGAGGCGCATATTGGTCGAGGGCGGGCTCATGGTCGTGTCGTTCACGGTGACGGAGAGGTCGATGTAGCGCGGCATGGGCCCTCCTGGGCGACGCCGTCGAGGCTAGCCGGGCAACCGCGCACCGTCAAGGTGTGCGATCACTCACAACGAGGTGGCGAGTGGCGGTGGCCCTCTCTTCCTTTGACGCGCTTCCTGCCGTATGCTTTGCGTCCGCCGCCTTGAGGAACGAGACCGCCGCGGCGGCTTTGAGGGAGACGCATGCGGGCTGCCGTTCTCGCCCTGAAGCGGAAGCAGTGGGAGCCGATCGCCTTCGCCTCGCCCTCGCTTGTGTTGATCGGGTTCGTGATCCTGTTCCCGCTCGCCTACTCGTTCTACCTCTCGTTTCAGGATTTCGACCTGTCGGTCGGACCCGACTCGCAGTTCGTCGGCGTGCGCAACTACAGCGAGAGCCTGCTGCGCGACGGCCGCTTCATCGGCTCGATCTGGAACACGGCGATCATCATCGGGCCGGCGCTCGTCGTCGAGCTCGTGCTCGGTCTCGGGCTCGCGCTCCTCCTGAGCCGCGTCG
>WNGG01010246.1_pt1 | contig 10179 bp, 10 predicted proteins | sample 5400661 | NCBI WGS metagenome assembly WNGG01 (sample SAMN13153372, study PRJNA577476) | soil metagenome | isolation source: 100 cm soil or saprolite under Garry oak tree replicate 1 | place: USA:California | collected 2016-06-15
GCGGCAACGCTGCAACGCGATATTCGCACCTTCGCACGCGAGCAAGACATTACCATCTTGCAGGAAGGTATCTGTCATCAGGTGATGCCCGAACGGGGCTTTGTTGTTCCCGGTGACATTATTGTGGGTGCCGATAGCCATACCTGTACCTATGGGGCATTGGGAGCGTTCGCAACAGGCATGGGTTCAACCGATATTGGCGTCGCGTATGCTACCGGACGTACATGGTTCCGGGTCCCTGAAACGATCAATGTACGCATCACGGGAACGCTGCCGCACGGCGTCTATGCAAAAGATGTTACCTTTGAGATGGTACGCCGCATCGGCGTTGATGGTGCCAACTACTGCGCCCTTGAGTATAGCGGAGAGCTGGTTGAACAGTTTTCGGTGAGCCAACGCTTCACCTTCTGTAATATGGCCATTGAAATGGGCGGCAAGGCAGGTCTGGTTACTCCTGATGCGACCACCCAGGAATGGCTGCGAGGACGTACCGATCGCACCTATCCCATGCTTGCGCCTCGCAATCCGCAATACAAGCAAGTGGTCACTATTGATGCATCAAGGCTAGAACCAATGATCGCCTGCCCACCGGATGTTAATAACGTTGTACCGGTGGCAGACGTTGAAGATATCCAGATCGATCAGGTATTTCTCGGAACCTGCACTAATGGACGTCTGGATGATCTGGCCATTGCTGCCGGAATTATGCAAGGAAAGACGCTGCATCCCCAAACGCGCATGGTGGTGGTACCGGCTTCGCGTGAAGTCTATCTTGAAGCCATGAGGCGTGGCTACCTGGAAACCTTTGTCCAGGCTGGTGCCTCAGTCGAAAATCCTGGCTGCGGGCCCTGTATTGGACGGCATCAGGGCGTGCTGGCCCCAGGCGAACGGGCGCTCACGACCATGAACCGCAACTTCACCGGACGCATGGGTGACCCCACTGCCGAAATTTACCTCGGTAGTCCCGCAACCGTTGCCGCTACGGCCTTGACCGGACATATCACCGATCCACGCAATTTCTTGCCGCCCCTCCATTCTTACGAGTAAAAAGGCAATTGGGAACAAGAATACTAGCACAGAGAAGGGAACCAACTATCATGGGCCGTATTTGGAAGCTTGGCGACAACGTTAATACCGATGTAATTATTCCTGGGCGTTACAATGTGACGACCGATCCGGCGCAACTGGCACGTTACTGTTTGTGTGAAGTGTTGCCTGAATTTGCGCAAAATGTGCAGGTAGGCGATGTAGTGATGGCAGGTCATAATTTCGGTTGTGGCTCTTCACGCGAACATGCGCCTGCCGCCATCCTAGCCTGTGGGGTACATGCGGTGGTGGCACGCAGCTTTGCCCGCATCTTTTATCGCAACGCCGTCAATATTGGTCTGCCGGTGCTGGTTTGTGAAGAGGCGGCACTTGCCAGTGAGGATGGACAGCAAATCACAGTAGACCTGACAACCGGCGTGATCACCAACCGCACACTTGAGCGTACCTTTCAGGCCGAACCACTGAACCCGTTCGTGGCCCGTATCGTGGCGGCAGGAGGCATTATAAACTATATTCGCCAGGAAGGGACCTTGCGTTGATAGCTCGCACTTTTCACTCTCCACCAACTGTTTGTGTCGTGGCCGGAGATGATGCTGCTCCCGAAGTGATGCTCCCCACGGTAGAGCTACTACGCTTACTAGCTCCGGATATTCACTTTGTAGAGGCCCCAAGCGGACGCGAGGCCGTAGCACACTATGGTGAAGCTTTTCCTGCTGAGACTCGCGCAGCTATTGATGCCGCAGATTGCACGCTCTTCGGAGCCAGTGGTGGACCGAGCCGACCAGTACTATGGTATCTACGTTGGGGCAAAGACACCTTTGTCAATATTCGCCCGGTCCGCTGGTATCCTGGCTACCGCAGTCCCATGCAGCATCCCGAACGGATCGACTACGTGATTGTGCGAGATAACCTGGAAGGCATGTACCCGCCACGTGAAGGCGATATTAGCGAGCTAACAGCCTTGGCAAGCAGTCGCACATGGTGGCAAGCGGCCCCGGTGGAAAAGCAGGGAGCCTATGCCTTGCGCGTCTGCACCGATGAGCAGATGCGCAGGGTAGCGATTGCCGCCTGCGAACTGGCTGTGAACCGACAAGCCAGCGGGTATCCTGGGCGTGTAACCCTGGGTGCAAAGTACTCGATCCAGCCGCGCACCGACGGTCGTTTCCGGGCGATAGTCCAGGAGACTGTGCGTACATACAAGAGCCTGAGTTATCAGGAATTTCTCGTCGATGATCTGGCGAGACGGCTAGTAGCCGCACCAGAGACCCTGGACGTCGTCGTGCTTTCTAACGAGCACGGCGATATCCTTGCCGATGTCGCCAGTGGTACTATTGGCGGCCTGGGATTGTCGCCCAGTGCCTGTTACGGCGAACACTATGCCTACTTCGAGCCCGTCCATGGCTCTGCCCCCGATCTAGCCGGTCAAGATAAGATCAATCCTACCGCTATGCTTTTGTCAGGAGCAATGATGCTCAGGTATCTTGGCTATGGAGAGCAGGCGCGGCGATTGGAGGAGGCGATAGGGCAGGTTTATCATGATGGGAAGGTTTTGACGGTGGATCAGGACGGGAATGCGAGTACGGGTGAGTTTGTGGAGGTGGTCAGACGTAGATTGCTGGATGCAGGGTGATGGCGTTTCCCATCTGGCGCTTGATATCCGTGATCCACTGGATCATGTGGGGAAGGGGAATGGCCTGAGACCCTACAAAGAGCGTCTGCCTTGCCCAGGTGGTCCTGCGGCAACAGAACTCCTGCCGGGGAAAGCCGTTGCTTCTCATGCTTGTTGCCCTTCGACCTGCATCTGGAAGGCGCGCATGTACAGGCGATGATAGGCGCCTTCTCGTGCCAGGAGTTCCTCATGCTTGCCCTCTTCAATGATGCGACCCTTCTCAATGACCACGATCTTGTCCGCATTCTGGATTGTACTCAGGCGATGGGCGATCACAATCGTGGTGCGATCTTTCATCAATCGTTCGAGCGCTTGCTGCACCAGGTGCTCGCTTTCATTGTCGAGCGAACTGGTCGCTTCGTCGAGGATCAGCAGGCGTGGATTGCGCAGGAGTGCTCGTGCGATGGCAATGCGTTGACGCTGCCCACCCGAAAGCTTCACTCCGCACTCTCCGACCAACGTGTCGTAACCCTGGGGCAAGTGCTCGATAAATTCGCTCGCATTTGCTGCCCGTGCGACTGCTTCTATCTCTTCCTGCGTCGCAGTCAGTCGCCCGTAGGCAATATTTTCGCGAATAGTAGTGCTGAAGAGGATCGGCTCCTGGAGCACGATGCCGATCTGTTCGCGCCAGCTTTTCAGTTGGACATGCCGGATATCCCAGCCGTCAATAGTGATACGCCCGCCCTGCACATCGAAGAAGCGAGGAATCACGTTCGCGATGGTGGTTTTCCCAGCCCCGCTCGGTCCCACGAGCGCAACGACCTTGCCGCGCTCAGCCTCGAAGGTGACTCCATGAAGCACCTGCGTCTTGCCATCGTAGCTGAAGTCCACCTGCTCGAAGCGCACATGGCCCTGCACAGGTGGCAGGGGAAGCGCCCCTGGCTCATCACTGATGGTGTTGGGCTGGTCAAGCAGCTCGAAGAGACGCTCGGCGGCTCCCAGCGCGATCTGAAGCTGGGTATAGAGCCCTGCCAGGGAGATAAAGGGCTGAGAGAGTATGCTAAAGTAGATGAATGATCTTAGTACTTACCAGAGAGGATGAACAGCATGGCAGACTCGTATATCGCTCTTAATCAGAGTAGCCCAGTTCCGTTCTACCACCAACTACGCCTGCAGCCGGAGGCGCAGACACCACGAATCCGCTTATTGGTCTTAGACGTTGACGGAACACTGCTCACCACTGACTACCACATCACGGCTGCCACTCGTGCAGCCGTGCAAGAGGTAACCGCTCGGGGAGTGCAGGTAGTGCTGGCTTCGGCTCGTAGCCCCAGCGGCCTGCGCCCCATTCTGGCGGAACTGGGGATCAGTGGTCTGGCCATCGCCTATACGGGGGCACTCACCTGTCGGCTGAGTCCCGACTCTCATCTTTCAATTGAGGTGGTGACCGAACGGCGCATGCACCTTTCCTCGGCACATGCCATCCTGAGGCGTATGCTCGATCTGGGAATCAGCGTGAGTTGGTTCACTGGAGACCACTGGTACATTCCTGCTTGGGATGCAGCTATACGTCGCGAAAGTGCGATCACCGGTGTTGTTCCCATAGTGGCTCCCGATCTCGCTCATTTCACCGAAGCTCCCCATAAGGTGCTCTGTATCGCTGGTACAGCAGAACAGTTGACTTCCTTGCAGCAGGAGGCGAGGACACTTCCTTCGGACTGTCTAGGTGAGTTCTCGCATCCAACCTACCTGGAGATTACGCATCAGGGGGTGGATAAAGCGACAGCACTCCTGGCCCTGGGGCAGCAGCTTGGCATCCCCCCAACAGCAATGGTGGCGATTGGTGATGGGGCCAATGACATCACGATGCTGAAGGTAGTCGCCGTCGGCATTGCCATGGGGCATGCCCCTCCTGCTGTCCAGGCAGCAGCCGATTGGGTGACGAACACCAATGATCAGGACGGAGTAGCTCTCGCGCTCAAGAGGCTTCGGGCCACCGGATGGTTGTAGGAAACACGCTTTTCCTGGTACTGCTCAGAAACAATCAGATCCCCTATCTTCACATTGAGGGTAGGGTGTGTTTCATTTTTTTGCACAGATGAGTCTGGAAAGATATGGTAGGGGCGGTATTCATGACGCCAGTCCATCTCTGGGAAGCTTGCCTGCTCGTCTGCGCAACTGGCATCAAGAAGCGACTGCCATGTAGGGGATGCACTATTTTGGATAGCTGCGTATAAGGTAGATAAATATAACTCGCCTTGCCTCCTTTATAAAAGTTATCAATGGATTTCCATTTGTTAAATGTACAGACAAAATGTGGGGAATATGGTATTATTTATTGGAGAGATTGAACTGAATTTTAATCTCTTGCTCCCCTTCTTTGATCCTTTTGATGTGGTTGGAGATGTTTCATCAGGGAGTCGCACCACTTCTTTGGTTGCGCCTCTCAAATGCGACTCCCTCACAGATGAATTGACAGGTACTGCTGTTGTGACTTTTATTATGAACGAGAGGTATACGTCTTCTTCTCCTCGTCGTCCAGTTCTTCTACCACGACGTTGAATAGCGCCAGAGCTTCTTTGAAGAGGAGGAGCTAGCATGAGTACTCATCCGCAACAACTGGGTAAATACGAATTGCATGAACGTCTGGGAAGTGGGGGTATGGCCGAGGTGTGGAAGGCCTTTGACCGCCAATTGTACCGCTATGTCGCTCTCAAGCTCCTTCACACGAACCTGCTGCAAGATCCCACCTTCATAACTCGCTTCGTTCGTGAAGCACGGGTGATTGCTTCCCTGCACCACCCCAACATTGTCCACATCTATGACTTCCAGACTTCCGATCCTTCTGAGTCAAGCAACCCTTTCGCCTACATGGTGATGGAGTATATCGAGGGACAGACCCTCGCCCAGTACTTGCGAAACACTTCTCATCCCGGAAAAATGCTCCCAGCGACCGAACTCATCAATCTCTTTGCTTCCATCAGCAGCGCTATTGACTATGCCCATCAACACGCCATGATCCATCGCGACATCAAACCGGCCAATATCCTGCTTGACCAACGCCACACGACCAAGAATTCAATAGGCGAACCCATCCTCGCCGACTTCGGCATTGCCAAATTGATGGGGATCACCAGCGGCACCGTGACCGGCTCATGGCTGGGCACGCCGCGGTATACTTCGCCTGAGCAGGCTGAGGGTAAACCGGGCAACAAGCGCAGTGACCTGTACTCCCTTGGCGTCATCCTCTACGAAATGTGTACTGGCGTCCCACCATTCCACGCGGAGGCCCTTACTGGCATTTTGATGCAACACATTACCGCTACTCCCCCTGCTCCCGTCCAGATGAACCCGAACATGCCGCCCGCTCTGTCGGAGGTGATCTTGCGTAGCCTGGCCAAAGACCCGGCGGCCCGTTTCAGCAGCGCATCCGAGTTGACCGCGGCTATGGCTGAAGCACTCGATATGCCCCTTCCCGCGCATATGAGCCTGATTTCGTCCCAACTCGCTTCGATGGATGTACCATCCATGCCTGCACAACCATCAGGCATATCACCGAGTGAAGTGCTGCCTACATCAGCGGACGAAACATTCAGTACGCTTGTGGCAAATGCCACCTCTCTCCGGGCCAGGAGGCCAGCAGAGGAGCAACCCTCCGTGGAACCCCCTGTGCTTAGCACCCCAGTCCTCTCTTCCCTGGCAGACAAAGATACAAAGTTGTCCCCTGCAACGCCCATTCCGCCTGCCATGAGCCATCTCTCTCAACCCAGGTCTGCACCTCCACCTGCACCTCTCTCTCTGCCTGTACCAGGAAGGAAACGGAGAGGTTGGCTCATCGCCGTGCTTGCCCTCGTGATTGTTGTCGTGACAGGCTCAGGCCTGGGCACTTTGTATTGGCTCGCTCATCCGGCACATCCTACCCCTGCCCTTACTGCTAACCAGAGCGTAGGACACGTTTTCCTGCTCAGTAGTGGACAAGTGAATGAGCAGAGCAGCCAGGGGATCAACGATGCATTGCAGATCGATTTGGGCCATCTCTCTCTCCCTGCTTCTGGCAAAGCCTTGTATGCCTGGCTGCTCAGCGATAAGAAAGTGACTGAGCCGACATCCATCTTGCTGACCACCCTAGCTGTCACCCATGGTGAGGTGCATTTGCACTATGTTGGCGATGCGACGCATACGAACCTGCTCGAATACTATAGCCGCTTTCTCATCACGGAAGAGAATGCTAATCCAACGCCGATCGCTCCCTCTATTGATCAACAAACTTGGCGCTACTTCGCTGAGCTGCCGCAAACCGTCAACCCTGCTGATAACTTCAGTTTGCTCGATCACTTGCGTCATCTGCTGGCCAAAGATCCCACGCTCGAGCTATTGGGCTTACCCGGTGGCCTGGATATCTGGCTTTTCAGAAATACGCAAAAGGTTATGGAATGGGCGGGAAGTGCCAGAGACTGCTGGCAAGGACATGACACAAGGTGCATCCATAACAATCTCATCCGTATCCTGGACTACCTGGATGGCAAGGTCTACGTGCAGGAGGATGTGCCAGCTGGTACACCTAACCTGGTCAATCCGCGCATTGCTCCCGTCGCTCTGCTCGAGTTTGATCCACAAGAACAAAAGCCGCCCGGCTACCTGTATCATATCAATAAGCATCTGCACGGCATCCTCCAAGCTCCTGGGGCGACATCGGAGCAGCGCCAGCTTGCTACTCAGATTAGTACAGCACTTAATCAGGTGACGAGCTGGTTAGAGCAGCTACGCCAGGATGCAAAGCAGCTTATGAATACGCCTAGCCCCCAGTTGCTTTCCCAGGGTTCTCTTTCTATCCTGAATGATATGGAAACTCAAGCATCCAATGCTTACACTGGTCAATTCGATCTCAATACGAATCAGAACCAGGGAGGTGTTTTACAGATCCATCACACTATCGAGCGCCTGGCTACTTTTGACGTCACAGCGTACACACCGCACTAACAGGTCAGCACGAGAATGGACTCCCTGAGCGTAGATAGGCGCATGCCTCTAGAAGGGGCTTGAGGCCAAAAATACTCTTTACAAACCTCTTGCGACTCAAACAGTGAAGGAGATATAACCCTTTTACCTCTATAGAGTAAACACTTCCATTGAGCGAACCACCAGCCTCAGCTACGTATAATGAAGACAGCCTGTTGAAAAACTCCTTCAAGGGATGAGCAGAGCCCACACTCAAGCAAGAAATGGGGCAAATGACCCTTCACCTGACTGCGCCTATACTCGGTTGAGAGGGCTGCAAGCGAAAAGAGGCTTGCGTCTCCGTCTAGAGATGTGTAGAACCAGCAGCACAACAAGCGAAGGGAAAAGAGGATGTCAAGCAATCAGAAGGTCCTGCGATCTCAGACGTGTTGGCAAGTATGCTGTTCATCGTGGTCATGATGGGAATGTTGTCCGCCTGTGGATCTCATGCAACATCGTCCCCACGAGGTTCAAGTGGAACCTGGAAGGTTGTCCCCAGCCCGAATGCTGGGTTGGCTCTCTCCCTCACAGGGGTGACGGCTCTCTCGGCGAGCGATATCTGGGCTGTGGGGTACTCACACTCCAGCAGCGGTGTAGAGCAGACGCTCACTGAGCACTGGAACGGGACCACGTGGAGTCTCGTTCCCAGCCCGACCAACCCTGGGGCAGTTTCCAGCGATGTCTGGGCGGTCGGATTCTCTAGCAGTGACCCTTACAGTAACACTTATAAGAGGCAGGCGCTCATTGAGCACTCTTCCTCCAAGAAGTGAGATCCCTTGACTTTGGGTGGGATGATACCGCATGAGTCATTCCACTCAAGAGAGTGCTGACGAACGAGACAAACAATGCAACTTCATCAGAGCACCGACATAGCTCGGCCAGAATCTCAACACCTAACGTTATCTCGACCAGACACTGAACCTCTCCTTTGTGCGTGAGTTGGTTCAGGAGACCTATGCCGGCGGCGGGCGCCCCTCCATTGATCCGGTGGTCTTCTTCAAGCTGCAATTGGGGATGTTTTTTGAGAGCATCCGCTCGGAACGCCTGCTCATGCGTCATGCGGCCGATCGACTCAGCGTCCACTGGTACCTGGGCTACGACTTAGGCGAGCCACTGCGCAGCGTCTGGGTGGAATCCTTATTTGCTGAGGGCAAAGAGTGGCATGGCATGAGGCGCTTTCGCCTCCGTCGACACTGGCGGGTGAACTGTGAGGCATTGATGAGAGCAGCTGGGCAAAATCTCAAACGCCTGCTCAAGAAACGGGGATGGGGACGTCGTTCGTGGCCGCAGGAAGCAGTCTGTGCCGTACCTGCTCTCGACCGAGAGGATGAGGAACTACAAATGGATCATGCTTCTCGGAGGAAAAGAACTGCGATCACCATTGCATCAATGGTCTCAACAGGCTTGACAAGGAACCGGCTCGGGGCGAGAGCTCTCCTGTTTTCTCACACGGTCGTCGCCCAGAGAGGTGCCCCATTTTCTGCCCAAGTCCAGCCTCTCTCGTTCCTTTTGGTTTCCTCTGCGCTTTTGTGGGTCTCTCGAGGCAGTTGTGTAGATAGTATTGAGCCAAGAGGATCCAGACAAGTGAGGCTTCTCTTCTCAGCAGAAGAAGCTCGACAAAAGAGTTTTTCAACAGGCTGCATTGATTATACATACCACCCCCTTACTGCACACGCCCAATTTCTGCTATGAATGGTTCAAGAGAACGGGGTTTTCCGGTGATTATACGAACCACATTTCGCAAAATTGCGGGCTTGACACATTACCCAAAAGCAGAGGCGGAGCATACTCCCTATTTCGTATGCCCCGACTCTACTCTTGCACTCTAGTGAAGGAATGAGTGCGTTATTAGCGGGTAGCCGCATCACGCTGGCGACGAAGCTGGTCAAAGACCGGTTTGTTTTTGCGGAAGGAGTACATGCTCCAATGGGCGAAGGGCATGATCACCCCGAAGTTCAGGATAGGACTAAGTACCAGCATGAGCGAGATGGGCAGGGTGAAGACCAGGACAGCGAGCAGCAGCAGCTGGGCCACCGTCACACAACCCCAGACGGCGGTCAAGACCCGGTAGAATGAGCGGAACTGGGGGAAGGCCCAGTCGGCGTTAAAGCTGGTAATGCGTTGGGGGTCGTTTTGGGTCAGGATAGAACGGATAATATAGAATAAGACAGGCCGGGGGAAGAGCAGCGAGATCAGCATCACGATGCCGAACAGGCCACTGACCGCAGAGCCTTGAAGCAGCAAGAGTTGGGGGCTTTGGAACAGCAGAGCAAAGACGGCGGTCAACAGCAGACTCGCCACGACCATCATGCCTATCATATCAAGACGTTTCTTCCAGATCACGCCACCCAGCGTCCACAGAGCCGGAACAGAACTCGCCAGCAACAGGGCATCGATGGTGGACATGTAGGGACGCGCCAGCATATTGATGGCAAAAGGTGCAGCGGCATTGATCACGAGGTTGGGGAGCATTTGGCGCAGCATCATGCCCCGACTTTTGTGGTTTTCACTCGCAGACGAGGACT
>WNGG01021688.1_pt1 | contig 10179 bp, 9 predicted proteins | sample 5400661 | NCBI WGS metagenome assembly WNGG01 (sample SAMN13153372, study PRJNA577476) | soil metagenome | isolation source: 100 cm soil or saprolite under Garry oak tree replicate 1 | place: USA:California | collected 2016-06-15
CCCGGATCGGCCGCAGCCTCGAGGAAGTCGCACGGCTCACGCGCCCAGGCCTCAGCGCGGCGCTGGCCAAGCACATCGCCACCGCCCGCGCGGAGCACAACGCGCTTGTCAGACAGCTCATGCGAAGCGGCGGACAGAGCACGCGTCGGTCGCCCCAGTGATTGCCACGACCTCCTCCGGCCGGCGCTTCGCAGCGCTCGCGCGCTACCTGGTGTACGGTCGCTCCGGGGAGGAGACGGAGCGCGTCGCCTGGACCGCCGGGCGGAACCTCGGCACCGATGACCCCGAAGTGGCCGCCGCAATGATGCAAGCCACGGCCAATGCCAACGAGCAGATCGAGGCTCCCGTGTACCACCTGACGATCAACTTTGACCCGGCCGATCCCGTCACCCCGGAACGGATGCAGGCCGTCGCGGACCGGGTCCTCGCTGACCTCGGGCTGGCCGAGCATCAGGCGCTCATGGTCGCACACCGCGACCGCACGCACCCCCACGTGCACATCATGGTCAACCGCGTGCACCCCGAGACCGGCTTGGCGTGGGACCGCTGGCAAGACCAGCCGAAGATCCAGCGCACGCTGCGGCTGCTGGAGCGTGAGCTCGGGCTGCGCGAGGTCGCGGGCCGGTTGTATCAACTCGATGGCCAGGTGCCGCCCGAGCGCGCGCCGTTGACGAGCGGGGAGCGCCGCCAGGCCGAGCGCAGCGGGGATCCGGCGTTCCCCGACCGCGTGCGCGCGCACCTGCCCGAGCTCCGCGCGGCGCGCTCCTGGGAGGAGCTCGAGGCGACGCTCGCGCGCCATGGGCTCCGGCTCGAGCGCAAGGGCCAGGGGCTCGTGATCACGGACGGGAAGCAGCAGGTCAAGGCCTCGCGCGTGGCGCGCGATCTCTCGCTGCGGCGCCTGGAGCAGCGGTTCGGGGTTCCGTACCCGGAGCGTGAGCCGTCCGCGCGCGCCCGCGAGGCTCTGAGTCCCGGAGTGGAGCAGGTGACGAAGGCCCTCGACGAGCATGAGCGCCTCGCGGCCCTCAAAGGCGATCGCGCCCGCGCCGACCAGGAACTCGCCGCCGCCCGCGAGCGCCTGCAGCGACTGAACGGAGCGATGGAGCGCGTCCGACAGGCCTCCGGGCGATTCGACGCGGCGCTCGCCCGCGTCTATCGAGACCCGGCCGCGGCTCGCACACGGTTCACCCGCACCGCCGTGGAGATCGGCACGGAGCGCGCCCTCGCGGTGCTCGAGGCCGAGCCCGAGCAGTTCGGGGCGCTCAAGACCGTCGAGCGGCGTCGCGCGTTGGGGCTCGGGGTCGCCCACGACGACCGGCCGGCCCGCCTCGCCGCGCCGAGTGCGGCCGCGCGCGCCCGCGAGTTGGCCGAGGCGCAGCACGCCCTCGGCGCGCGCGCGCGCGGCCAGGTCGACGGCACCGGCACCGAGCGGGAAGGGACGGGGAAGGCGGCGGAACGGTCGGCCGAGGCGGCGCGCCGTGAGGCCGAGAGCCTCGTGAGTCGAGCGGCGGAGCGGCTGCGTCGGCTCCAGCAGCAGCTCAGGCACGCGCCGAGCCTGGGCCTCCTAGAGCGGAGCATCGGCCGCGCCGTGGATCGATTGCTGCCGCGCGAGCTCGCACAGCTGCGGCGCGTAGTCACCACCCCGCAGGCCGTCATCGCGTTCAAGGCGCGTGAGGCCGTGAAGGATATTCTGCTCGGCCGCGACGAGGGCGAGGAGTAGCCCGTGAATGGGAGTAAGGCGTGGCGCTGATCAAGTGCCCAGAGTGCGAGCGGGACGTATCGAGCAAGGCGACGGCGTGTCCGCATTGCGGATACCCGATTGAACGGACTGCGCAGGGGCCGCGACCAGTTCAAATCATTGAGCAGACGGGAAGAAGATGGAAGGCAACCCGAGCGCTGGGGTGGCTGCTGATCTTTGTAGGCGCCGTCGTCCTCCTGGCGGAGTTGGCGGCAGATGATTCCAGGGGTGTAGCACTTGGGTGGTGGATTGGGGTAGCGGGCGTCGCATGCCTTTGGGTCGGCAGAGGTGGTGCGTGGTGGTACCATGGATGATACGCTGCTTGGCGGGGGGATGGGCGTTGACAGGTGTTGCATAACGTGGTAGTGTTGCGCACTATGCGCAACGCTACCGATTTAGACAACGCCGTCATCACCAGAGGCATCAACGCTCTCCGTGATCGCCTACCAGCGAGCTGGAGGCTCTCGCCGAAGCGCCCTAGACGTCCCAAGCCGCTGGTGCCCTGGTGATCGCCCCGTTTCTGAGCGCAATGGCTCGCGACCGTCTCCGCCGAGCCGGCGTCTCGTACCTCGACTTGGAAGGAAACGTCCGGATCATCCTCGACCGCCCGGCACTGCTGATCGAGACCGAGGGCGCCGACCAGGATCCGGCGCCTCCGCGCCGCGGAATCAGGTCGCTGAAAGGGCCTAAGGCAGGGCGCATCGTCCGCGCTCTTTGTGACTGGCGCCCGCCTGTTGGCGTCCGCGAATTGGCGCGCCGAACGGGAACTGATCCCGGATACACCACCCGCGTTCTCAGCCTCCTTCAGGACGAGGACGTCGTCCGGCGGGGCTCAGGCGGCGAGGTCACGGACGTGAGATGGCAGGACCTCCTACGGCGGTGGGCTCGGGACTACCAGGTGTCGAAGAGCAGCCGGACCTTAGCCTGCCTGGCTGCCCGCGGCCTGGACGGCTTCACTTCCAGACTACGGAGCTACAAGGACCGCTGGGCTGTCACTGGCTCGCGCGCGGTCCCGCGGGCCGCGTCTATCGCCCCGGGCCGGGTCGCTTCCTGCTACGTGGAGAACCCGGAGCGCGCCGTCAGCGCGCTGGACCTGCGCCCGGCGGAGACGGGCGCGAATGTCCTGCTCCTCGAGCCGTTCAACCAAGTCGTCTGGGAGCGCACCCGCGAGGAGTCGGGGTTGACCTGCGTGGCCGTCAGCCAGTGTTGCGTGGATCTCCTGACCGGGACCGGGCGCGAGCCGTCAGAGGCGGAGTCCTTACTTTCGTGGATGGCCGAGAACGAGGATGCCTGGCGCGCCTGACCCGCTTTACGTCGCGGCCCGCGGCGTCCTCCTAGACGCGCTTGAGGCAATGCGCGCGCACCTCGATGCCCTCGTCCTAGTCGGTGCACAGGCCGTCTACATACACACGGGCGACGCCGACCTCGCCGTTGCGCCCTACACGACGGATGGCGACCTGGCAATTGACCCCGCACGCCTCGGCCCGGAGCCACTCCTTGAGAACGCGCTGACGGGAGCTGGCTTCGTCCGAGAGTCGAACGCAGTCGGCATCTGGCAACGCTCTCTCCGTGTAGCCGGAATGCCTCAGACCGTCGCGGTCGATCTGCTCGTGCCGGACTCTCTGGGTGGTGGCGGTCGCCGGGGAGCGCGGATTCCGCCGCACGGGAAGCAGGTCGCGCGGAAGGTGGCGGCCCTCGAGGCGACTCTGGTGGACAACGATCCAACGGAAATCACTGCCCTCGACCCGGCCGACAGGCGTCGGTTCCAGTTCTGGCCTTCTGGTCGCGAAGGTCCACAAGATTGGCGAGCGGGTGGAGGAACCAGACCGGCTTAGCGACAAGGACGCTCTCGACGTGTACCGGTTGCTCCGGATTGTGCCAACGGAAGAGCTGGTGCGGCGCTTTCGCACCCTGCAGGGCTCCCACCTCTCACGTGATGCTACCGGTTCCGCGATCGCGCGTCTGCCTCAGCTCTTCGGTTCGCCGCGTACGCCCGGATGTCTCATGGCCGTGCGCGCCGCGGGAGCCCTGCTCTCCAGCGAGACGCTTGCAGCTTCGCTAGTGGCTCTAACCGACGATCTGCTTCGCGCGCTCTGACTTCGCATTGCGGGACTACAAAACAAGGGGCCCGCACGGGGCCCCTTGAATTAAGAGTTCAGGACAGGACGGGCACCACCAGCCGCGAGGGGCGCATACAGCCACCGACACAGGCACTTCGCGCGGGATGACTACCAGCTCGGGTCCCTCGGTTCCCGCACGATTGACACAGTTTTGACACAGACTGGCGGGAGGGTTCTCAGACTACCGCCTCGTCGGGCTTTACCGGAACGGCGTAGCTTGGCGCTTGAGCAACTTCCCGAGCCGCTCCCCCACAAGCCTGAATAGCTTCTCAAACCTCTCGCGCGCTGACTGCGGTAACACCTGCTCCGGTGTCTCCGCAATCCGCCGGAGAAAGAGGCGGGCCGGGCGCGTCTTGTTAAACGCGAGACCGAGCTGCTGAAAAGCGTCTTCGTACCGCCGGCCAAGGCGCGGGATGCTGGCGTTCAGCGTGAGCTGCTTACCTGCTAGCTCCGTCTTATAGGATTCCTGAACGAGCTGTGCGTAAACGGTAGGGTCGAGAAGATCCTCGATGTCCGCCTCCCCGGTGGCCGCACCGGGCCCGAGCGCCGCGCTCACGAAAATGACGTCCTCTTCGCGAATGAGCTTGTTCTTGATCAGGTCCTCCCGCGCGGCCCGCCGAGCCTGGCTATCGCTGTCCAGCAACACGAGTACCTTGAGCTTATGCGAGGTTAGCAGCGAGACCATGTAGGACACCTTCTGCGCCCCACCTGCGGGCGTCGTCACCAAGCCCTGCGGCAGCGCGGTCCCACCCCGCTCCCTGACGTACTCGGAGACCGGGCTCAGGTACCAGTAGTCGGAGACGCCCTCGACCACCAGGTTCTTGTCACCGATGAACAGCGTCTGCGATAGGTCATAACCCAAAGCCGTCTGGAGTGGAAAGAGCGTCCCTGCGTCTCCAGTCGGGCTATTGGCCACCGTGGTGCCCGTCTCAGCGGAGATACTGACCGTCCTAACGGAGGTGAGGTCATCTACCGGAATCATCCATGGCGAATGGGTCGTATAGATGATCGTGTTCTTAAAATCCCTCTTGAAGTGATCCAGCAGGTCTTGCTGAGCCACAGCGTGCAGGTAAAGGGCCGGTTCATCGAACAGGAGAACCGCATCCTCGGCGGGGCCTCCGGTTGTATCAGCCGCGAAAGTGACGTAGAAGGAGAAGAACCACTTCAACCCGCGGCTACGTTCATTGAGGTTAATCTCAACGTCATAGACTGCTTCAGGGTCCGAGACAAGCGTGTCAAAGTGCCCAGCGTCAAGGTTGAACCGCACCTTGAGCTGGCGATCCTTCCATAGCTCTCGCAGTTTCCTCGTTACCACCGCGCCGGCCCGGTTCGCGAGCTGCTGCCGCTGCTCGTGATCGGCGGCCAGCAGGCTATTAAGCTCCTCCGCGTCGAGCCCCGCCACCTTCAGGAGTTTGCCGAAGTTCTCGTCGGCCTCGGAAAGCCGCTGACCACTCTTGAGCCGTTGCACGTACTCGGGGATGTTCTGATGGCCCTGGAGTTCCGGGTACTCGGCCAGGTAGATGAAGACTGGCATTTGCTGTACGACCCACTCGCGCGCCTTGGCGTGCGCGTCGCTGTCGCCAGCGACCCCCCGTGCCCATGTCTCAACGCGGCCGAGCTGTTCATCAGCATCTTTGGGGAGTGCATGGTTCGCCGCTCCCACGGCTTGCCGAAAGGCAGCGATAGACTCGAGTGACTTCGCAGCCCACTCTGTTGGTTTCTCTGTCGCCTTGTAGAGCTGCTCGGAGAGCTTGCCGAGAGCGGCCTGCACCGGCTCGGTCACGCCCGGCTCCCTGCCTTGGAGGCTGACAGTGACCGAACTCTGGATCGTGCCAAAGGTGGCCTGGAGATCCTTGGGATCGACCGTAAGGGCTGAGAGGTTGGTGAACCCCACTTGCCGCATGGCTTTGTAGGAGCGCGAGACCGTTACGTGGGTGACGTTCTTAGCGCGCGGAAAAATCTTCGCGAGCTCGTCTCGTGCATCGTTGGATAGCTCCCACCGCGTGTTGACGGCTTCGAGGTCCTCGGAGAATACACTGCGCGGCCGGTCGCGCGGGAAGTCCTTGACGTAAGAAAGGGGGGTGAGCTTCCTACCCGACGGGTTGAGACTCTGGAGGGCAAGTAGCAAACTGGTCTTCCCACTCTCATTGCGACCCACTAGGGCCGTGCGCTGGCGGACCTCGATCCACCCGCTGTCGTTGACCGATCGGTAGTTCTGTATACGGAACGCTGTTAACCGCATTGCGTCCAACCAGCCTTTCATTGACTCACCCTACCGTCGCTCGCAAATCTAGCTGGTCACAGCAGCATGAGCAGCCCATCCCAAGCGCGGCACGAACGTGCGATCCCAGCGACCGAACTAGGCGCGGTTGTAGCCTCCGCACGAGTTAGGCACATTCAAGGTCCAGGCCCCACGCAAGGCAGCCAATGGCCAAGTACGTCGCGGAGTTGGTGTTCACACCATCGTCTTATCCCGAGTACACATACGTCCAGCGGTCTGACCAGCGTCTGGAGGCAACTCTTGGCGAGGCCCTGGCTACACGCGGCCTGATCTGGTCTATCATCGGTCCCTCCAAGTCCGGCAAGACCGTCCTAGTCGAGAAGGTTGTAGGACGCAGGTCTCTCATTCCCGTGTCAGGAGCCGGGTTGAGAGATTCGGACGACGTTTGGTCACGCGTGCTCGACTGGATGGGTCGCCCATCGCAGGTCGTCACGGCCGCCGAGCGGAGCCAGACGATGTCAGCCGAGTTGAAGGTGAGCGGCGAAACGGGGATTCCCCTTGTCGCCAAGGGCAAAGCCGAGACATCTGGGGGGTTGGGGTCCGGGCGAAAGAAGGCAACTGAGGAGACTCAATCACGGCATGGCCTACAGCAGGTTGTGCGCGAGATAGCAAATAGCGGTTTTGTCGTGCTCATCGACGATTTTCACTATGTCGATCGTGCCGTGCAACAGAAAATTGCTCAAGAGTGCAAGGAGGCTGCGCGGCAGGGAGTGCACATCTGCATCGCTTCCGTCCCTCATCGGGCCGACGATGTCATTAGAGCAAACCCTGATCTTAGGGGCCGGGTTCTAAGCATCGATACCTCGTATTGGCGGACAGAGGATCTCATTTTGATCGCCGATGGCTTCGGCCTCCTCAATATGCGAATGGCGGCCGGACCCGTGCAGCGCTTTGCGACTGAGTCGGCCGGGTCTCCGCAGTTGATGCAGGCGATTTGTCTCAATGCTTGCTTCGTTCTCGACATCCGCGAGACGTTAGATGACCCAACGGAGGTCAACATCAGTGGCGCAACTGTCGAGGAGATTCTCCGGCGAACGTGCGCCTTAACGAACTACTCGTCTTTGACCGATATCATTCGGCGCGGTCCCAAGGAGCGCGGCGTTGAACGGCTAACGTACAAGTTTCGGACAGGAGACGAGGGCGACATCTACGCCTGCATCCTAAAAGCCCTTAAGCAAGATCCTCCTCGGCTGAGTTTCCCGTACGAAGAGCTTAAGAAACGAGTCGAAGCTCTCTGCACTGGTCAGTCGCCACGCGGCGTCGGCATAACGAATAGTGTCGTAAGCATGCACGACCTCGCCCTAGATCGGATGCCTCGCGAGCGCGCAATTGAATGGGATCGAGAGAGACAAGTCCTAGACATCGTGGACCCTTACTTCTTGTTTTACATTCGGTGGTGCTCGTAAGTGTAGGCTAAGGCCGCAAGTCGTTAGACGTCCACGACGCTGCCGCCGATGGTCGCGGCCTCGGCGCTGGCAGCCAGGGCTGTCGCCACGGTGCCGGCGTGGCCGGTCGAGCGGGTGATGAAGGTGCGCCTGTTGGCATTTTTGCTGGCAGTCACGGGCGGTCTCCGCTGGACAGTCATGACTGATAGGGAAACGCTCGCGACGGTAAGTCGGTCTCACGACGACTACTTGGGACATCGAGGGACAGAAAAGGAGAAAGGCAGAGGGACTTTGCAGACCTCTGCCTTACCACTTGGCTAACGGCGCCGAACTCATTATGCGACAACGAATTTCAATGCCTTTCCGGGCCTCAGCTGCCGACCTCTCCAAACCTCTGCCTAGGCGCTTGGCTACCTCGCCCGAGGCTAAGAAAATGTCCAGAACTCGGAAGTTTCTCAACCCACCGCCGAGCGGATCGCCCTGCCCGACGGCGACTGCTGGCAATTTTGTTGGCACTGGCAGGTCATTCACACGTGATCGCCATCGCGGTGTGAAGGGGTCGCTAAACGGGACAGCTGTCAACGGCGGTTTGGAATGGCACAAAAACGGCGGGGAAAATGGCACACTCGCCGGGGGGGGACGAGCCTAGGTCGTCCGGGCCTCCTGGCGGCGGGTCCGCCGCTGGGGAGTGGGGGTGAGTGGGGGTGAGGGTCGGAGGAGCGGCTGCAGCTCGCTGTGGGCCCGCATGCGGTAGCTATTGCCCCGAATGTTGACGATGTGACAGTGATGCACGAGCCGGTCGATCAGCGCGCCGGCCATGACGTCGTCCCCGAAGACCTCGCCCCACTCCTCGAACCCCTTGTTGCTCGTGAGCACAGTGGCTGCCCGCTCGTAGCGCCGGCTCATCAGGTGAAAGAAGAGCATCGCCCCCGTCCGGCTGATCGGGAGGTAGCCGATCTCATCCACCACGAGGAGCGCGGGGAAGACGAGCGTCTTCAGCCGCTGACTGAGCCGGCCGGCGGCCTGGGCTTCTTCGAGCGAGGTGATGAGGTCGGCGAGGGTGCCGTAGTAGACCCGGCGCCCGCTCTGGGCACACGCGATCGCGAGCCCGATTGCCAGGTGCGTCTTGCCGACGCCCGGCGGCCCGAGGAAGATCACGTTTTCCTTGCGCTCGACGAAGCCGAGCGTGTAGAGGCTGTCGATCTGCTCGCGCTTGAGCGAGGGCTGAAAGGTGAAGTCGAAATCGATGAGGGTCTTCACGGCGGGGAGGCGCGAGGAGCGCATCGCGGCCATGAGGCGCCGCTGATTGCGGAGACTGATCTGCGCCCCGAGCACCGCGGCGATGGCGTCGGCCGCCCCGAGCCGGCCGCCATCGACGTCGGCGAGGATCGGGTCCAAGGCTTCGAGCGCCCCGGGCATCTTCAAGTCCGCGAGCTGGGCGCGGAGGCGCTCACGCACGGACGGCGTCGCCGCGGCGCTCATGGACTCACCGCCGCGAGGGCGGCGTAGGCCGCGAGCGGCCGCTGCTCGACCACGACGTGCGGGACGGGCGGCGGGACCGTCACCGGGACGGGCCGCTCGGGCGGCAGCACAAGCGGCTGATAGGGCCGCGCCGCCAGCGGCCGGAGCGCCGCGCGCTCGTCGCGTGCGAAGCGATCCACCGGGCGCTCCCCCGTGGTGCGGTGGAGCCGGACATTGGCCGTGTGGGCGAGCCAAGCGAGTGCCTGGGCATTGAGGTCGGCGTCGCCGGCGAAGGCGCGCCCGTAGACGAAGCTCTGGCGCACGTAGCGCACTGGGCGCTCGACCTTCCCCTTGGTCTGGGCCCGATACGGCCGGCAGGGCTGGATCCGGAAACCCCAGTGCGCGGCAAAGCGCAGGAACTCGGGATTCTCCAGCACCCGGCCGCCCGCCGGACGCTGGTCCTCGAGGATCACCGCCTTGAGCTGATCGAAGAGCAGCTCGCGCGGCACGCCGCCGAAGGCGTGAAAGGCCTGCTCGAGCCCCTGCATCAAGACGCGCATCGTCTGGCGGGCCACGAACTGGAGCCACAAGAGCCGCGAGTAGCCGAGCACGACGAAGAGTCCGTAGCGCACGCCCCAGGGGAAGGCGAACCGCGCGAAGTCGACTTGGGCCTGGTGGCCCGGCGCAGTCTCGAAGCGCACCACCGGGTCCGGCTCGGGCCGGGGCCGGATCTGACGGACGAACACCTTCAGCTGCGTGAGGCTCCCCGCGTAGCCCGCCGCCCGCACTTCGTCGAACAGCCGGACGGCGGTGAGCTCCGGATAGGTGTCCAGGCGCTCGCGGATCAGCGCGTGATAGGGATCGAGCTTCGTCGGGCGGGGCGGATAGCGCACGCTCTCCGCGTCCCCCACGAGCGCACCGCGGGCAAGCCAGTAGTACAGCGTGCGGCGGCTGACGCCCACGCGCTGAGCGATCGCCGCTTTCGAAAGGCCTTGCTCCAGATAGTGTCGAACGAGCACACGCGGCTCCCATCCGTGCATCGCGCCTCGGCCCAGGATCGGGGAGACGCCAATTTGAACGGTGGCCGCCCGGCTGCCGCCCTCTCACGGGACGCGCCGCCGACGGCCGGGATCGGGGCCGAGTGTGCAATTTTGGCCGCCGAAAGTGTGCAATTTTCACCCGCCGCTTACACTGCAG
>WNGG01011155.1_pt1 | contig 10178 bp, 7 predicted proteins | sample 5400661 | NCBI WGS metagenome assembly WNGG01 (sample SAMN13153372, study PRJNA577476) | soil metagenome | isolation source: 100 cm soil or saprolite under Garry oak tree replicate 1 | place: USA:California | collected 2016-06-15
AACGAAGGCGGTTCGCCGCATCGTTGCTGCATGTCCGTTTCGGGTCAAAATCGGTAACGCTCAGAACGAGCATATCTCGTCCGGTCTACCCCCTATCGCGACCGATGCGCGGACATCCTCGATCGGCAGCTTCGTGCCATAAGCCGACATCACAGAGGCCTGCGACGATAGCAATGTACTCGGAGACCACGTCGCAGATGGCGCGTGTCCGCGTGAGGGACTCTGGTTACGGGATCGAACATCGTCAGGCGCTGAGCAGCAATATCAAAGCGTGTTGAGGAAGTTGACCAGGTCTTTCTTCTGCTGGTCCGTGAAGCCGATGCCGAAGCGCTGATCATAGAAGTTGACGACGTCCAGCAGCGTGGCCGCCGAGCCGTTGTGGAAGTAGGGCGCCCGCGCGGCCAACCCCCGCAGGATGGGCCCTTTGACCTTGCCGATGTCGGCGCACTTTCCGCTAATCAACGCGCGGCCTGGATCGGTGACCACAAAGGGGGGCTGTCCCGCGAGCGGACCTTGATTGCATTGCAGGGTAAAGACCGGCAGTCCGGAAATGTCGAGCGCCGGAGGGCTATTGGCTCCGGCGTTGGCGACGCCGATGTTCAACGGTGCCTTGACCGAATGATTGCCCACGTTGGGTGTGTCGTGGCAGGTGCCGCAGAAGCCGGGAATGCTCGGCATCTTGAGCACGTCATTGAGGCCCGTGACCCCGGTAATGTTGATCTTGGTGGTGTTGAACACCTCCTCGCCGCGCGCGACCGACCTGCGATAACTGGCTTCATCGCCCTCGCCACGGATGCCTTCCCAGGGCTTGTACAGATCGAAGATGTTGGGGTTGAAGGGCAGGCCCGTGGGATTTAGCCCGACCGGGTCGTTCACACCGACGAAGAACTTGCCGAGCTGCAGGGAGAGCGCGACCGGGCCGCCCGTCGCGCCATCGGCATAGAGAATGTGCGCCTTGTTGTCGAAAATCTGAGCGGTGAAAATGCCCGTCTCGAAAGCGACGATCTCGGCCTGCTGAGCAGCGGAAGGGGCGGCGTTGGCCTGCGCGTGCCCGAGCGTCGCATCGACCGATTGGCTTGCGAGACTGGGCTCGCGTCCATCCCACATGATCGCGGTCAGGAAGCCGAGATTGGTCGAGGGCAGCGGGCGCCGATACATGGATACGATGCCCGTTGTCGGGCTCGTAAGGCCGGTCTCCGGATTCGTCGTGCAGCCGTAGGGATCATCCACTTTGGTTACCGAGAACTCCGAACCTGCCGGCACGGGTATGCCAATTCTGATCAGGCCTTTGTCGATCAGCAGCTTATAGGCCTGCTGCTTGGCTTGAAGTGTCGAGACGTTGTCGGTCGGACAAGTGGCGCCGTCGACCAGGCGAAAGAGGGGATCCTTCCCCGCGCTGGCTTCGAACCGGGCGCGCGCGTTTGCTGCACTGATGGTCCAGCCGTTCTGCGGCTGATGACAGGTGAAACAAGTGCGTCCATTGGTGCCTAAGTTCTGGAAGAACGCATTATTTGCCGTGAATGTGGCAAGGCGCTGAAAGGTTGCAGTGCGCCCGCTGGGATCATCGTCGACTTCGAGCTGCGGAATGACCTGTGGCGTCGGCTGGGAGCCCTGGTCGGCATCTTTGTGACTGCGCATCTGTTGCGCATGTCCGATCGCGGCTGGCGCCCAGTCTCGCGTCTGGGAAGGGTCAATGTTGCCAGCATTCTGTGCCGACGCGACCTGTAATGGGCCGCCCACAAGACAGATGGCAAGACCCGAGAGCAGAAATCGTCGTAGCGGCGGCCGATGATGGACGGAGTGCGATCCCCGTTTCATTTGATCCTCCTGACCAGGTTCCGCGGTTGACGTTTTCGAAAGCCTCCACCAATTTTGCGCGTGCGCATCATCGCGCCGGGCGCGGTTCGGATCGGGCCTGATGTGCGGCCTCGACGACCACGGGCGGGCTCGCCTGCCGACCCAGCGCCTGCGCCAGAAGCGCGGCCATGTCGTCGTCCGGGCGCATGGGGCCGAAGCCTGGCACCCCGGCCGGGGCGGTGAAATCCCAGCCGTTCTCTACAAGTCCGGCGGCGCCCGAGGTCGGCGCGATCGCGTTGGTGACCGCCGCCTTGACGGGCGCGCCTGTGCCGGCGATCGCGTCGGTCTCGCCGGGCTGCGCCTGCGCGAATGCCAACGTGGTCGACATGAGCGACGCACTGGCGGCCAGGGTGATCTTCGATCTCATCGATGACATGGCGATGTGCTCCGTTGCTGCATGCGTTGCAAAACCGCGGCGCGCGGGAGGTGTGAGCGCAGAGACGGCATTGCGCGTTCACATCAGCGGGTTACCCGGCCATGGCCAGGATCTCTCCAATGTCGGCCCCGAAACCCAGCGCGAAGAGGAGTGCCGTCACGGCCGTGCCGAACGCTGCCCATAGGCAGACGATGGCGAGATCGGCCGGGATGCGCGTGCCCTGCGGGCTGGAATTTCGCAATGTGCTTGGAAAGTCGGGCGGACATTCCGCGATGGCTTTCATCGGAGCCTCCTCGATGTCGCGAGGTTGAGGCCGCCATTTGGCGCCAAGGACAGTGAACTGTCGTCATTCAAATGAATGAGGCAGCGACGATTTTAGAATGTGGCGCGCTAATGGCCGTGGAGGCGGGAAAATGCCTCAATTCCGGCATCTGATCGCCCTGCAGGCTCCTGAGTGGAGGACTCATGCCCCCGCCCGCCCCCGCCCGCATTTCCGATCTCATCGGCCTCATCTATGACTGCGCCGTCGAGCCGGACCAATGGCCCGGCGCCATCGCCGAAATCTGCGGAGCCATCGGCTGCATGAGCGGCATCATCCTGCTGATGGACCTTCAGACCTCGAGACATCGGTTTGCCCACACGTGGGGAACGAGCCCAGATTGGGCCCGGCGTTATCTCGAATATTCCGACGAGTTGACGCCGTTCTACCGGCACGTTTTCAGTCGGCACATCTGCCCCGACGGCGAACCGCTGGTGCTGACCCCCTTTATCGACGCGGTTGGCCCGCGCGCGCAGCGTATTTATGCCGAGTTGACGCAATCGCAGGGCGTGTCGGACATGATACAGACGGTTGTCCTGCGCGAGGCACGACGTCTCGCCGTGTTCGGCGCCAATCGCCATGAAAGCGTCGGGCCGCCGGCCGACGATGAGCTCGCCCTCATACGCCTGCTGGTGCCGCACATTCGGCGGGCAGTCGCGATCAGCGACATCCTCGACATGAAGAAGCTCGAGGCGCATGCACTCGCGGCCACGCTCGATACTTATGCCGCCGGCGTCATCGTGGTTGCCGACCGCGGCCGCATCTTGCATGCGAACGATGCGGCGCGACGCATGTTTTCAGCGGCCACGGCGGTCTCGGCGTCGAGCGGATTCCTGAAGGCGCACGACGCCGAAGCTAACGGCAAGCTCACGAACGCGATTGCGCTTGCGCAACGTAACGAGATAACGATCGGGGCGGCCGGCATCGGCGTCGCCCTCAAAAGCTCGACGGGCGAACCGTCGATCGCCCACGTGCTGCCGCTTGCGCACGGCAATCTGCGCACCCGGCTGATGCCGACGGCCACCGCCGCTGTCTTTATCACGCAGGCAGCGGGTCCGCCTCCGGCAGATATCGAGGCGGTTGCCGGCACATTCGGCCTCACGCCGGCGGAAGCCCGCATGCTCGAGCACCTTGCGCACAGTGCGACCACCGCGGAATCGGCCGAGGCGCTGGGCATTTCCATAACGACGGCGCGGAGTCACTTGGCCCACATCTTTTCCAAGACCGGCGTCTCCCGCCAGGCCGACCTGGTCGCACTGGTCAATCGCCTCGTACCGCCAGTTCGGCGGCCAACACACGGCTGATCGCCGATCCAAAGAGATGAGGTAAGTGACTTATGGTTGCGGTACGGACGAATCTTTTTCGAAGATTACGGCTCTCATGGTGCAAATCACCACATTGATCGTCTGTCTGGCGGCTCTTTACGCCGCGGCCATGCGCCGGGCGCCGCTGTGGATGTGGGCGCTCGGCCTCGGGACGCTCACAGCAGCATCGCAACTCGAGTTCTTCCAGGGAAGCATCCGAGCGCCTCCATTCGGATTACTCAGCATCGTTTGCTGGCTGCCAGCGTTGATATTCGCGGGACTTTCAATGCCGCCGGTGCGCCGGAGAATCCTTGTCGCTCCGGCATTTCATATGCTGCGAGGGGCTCTGCCTCGGCTCAACGACAATGCCCGGCAGATGCTGAGCGGCGGAACCGTCGGATACGAGGCGGAGTTTTTCGGCGGCCGGCCAAGCTGGCAGAAGCTGCGCGCCATTCCTCCCATCACGCTGACTGATGAGGAAAGGGCCTTTCTCGATGGCGCAACCGAGGAGCTTTGCGTGCTGGTTGACGATTGGCAGATTCGACACGATCGAGAGATTCCAAGAAAGATTTGGGATTTCCTGAAAAAGCACGGATTTTTCGGCTTGCGGATTTCCAAGGCGCACGGCGGGCTGGGTTTTTCCGCGCAGGCGCTGTCGCTAATCCTCGGCAAGATCGCTTCGCGCTCTCCCGATATTTTCACCATCGTCATGATACCGAACTCACTCGGCCTCGGAGAGCTGATTGAGGCATACGGAAGCGACGAGCAGAAATGCCGTCTTCTGCCGCGGCTCGCGAGTGGCGACGACATCCCGTGCCTGGCGGTGACCGGTCCCATGTCCGGCTCGGATGCGGCTGCTATGCGCGACATTGGAACCGTAGTGCACGGCAAGTATCAGGGTGCGGATGTGCTCTATATCCGAATATCCTGGGACAAGAGGTTTATTACGCTTGCACCTGACGCGACATTGATCGGGGTCGCTTTCCACTTATTCGATCCCGAGAACCTGCTCGGCCGAGGCGAGAACATCGGCATTACCGTGGCGGTGGTACCGGCCGACCATCCCGGTGTGATCATCGGCCGACGCCATCTCCCTGCCGGTACAGCCTTTCCGATTGGGCCGACCTCGGGCAAAGATGTCGTTATTCCAATCGCCTGGGTGATTGGAGGCGAGCACATGGCCGGGCAGGGCTGGCGCATGCTGATGGAATGCATTTCCGCCAGCAGGGCCATATCGCTGCCCGCCTGCGGCGTCGCCGGCATCAAATCGATGCTGCGGCGCTCGACCGCGTATGGCCGCATCCGCAAGCAATTTGGAGCGCCGATCGCCAGGATGGAAGGACTCGAGGAGCCGATAGCGCGCATGGTCGAGGCGGCCTATGTCGCCGAGGCAGGTCGGGCAGTTACGGCCGAAATGGTGAGCCGGGGGGAAAAGCCGTCAATCATCTCCGCGCTGATGAAATACCAGATGGTCGAGCGTCTTCGCCGTTGCGTCAACGATGCGATGGATCTGCACGGGGGTCGCGCGGTTTGCGACGGCCCCACCAACTACTTGCAAGCCGCCTATCAGATGGTGCCGGCCGCCATCACGGCCGAAGGCGCTAACATCATGACGCGCGCGCTGATCGGGTTCACGCAAGGGGCGCTCCGCTCCCACCCCTATCTCCAGGCGGAGTTTGACGCTTGTCAAGAGACAGAGGCGCGGCGCGGCATTGCTGCCTTCGAACACGCGTTTCTCAGCCACATCTCGTTCACCCTGTCAAATGTGGCCGGCGCCTTGTTCCATAACATGACCGGCGGCTTATTCTGTAAGGCCCCTGACCGAAACTTCGGCATGGGCCAATGGCACCGTCAGCTGCAGCGTGCCAGTCGTAATTTTGCACTCGTCGCAGATCTTACACTACTGCTGATGGGTACTGCGCTCAGAACACGGCAGAAGCTTACCGGCCGGCTCGCTGACGCACTTTCCGAACTCTATCTGCTCGCCTGCACTCTTAAACGTTATGAAGACGATGCCGCGTTCCGCGACGATCGCTACATTGTAGCGCTTGCGGCGGTCAATGGGCTGCATAGATTTCAGGAGGCCATGCATGGCGTGATTGACAACTTTCCAGTCGCGTGGGCGCGTCTTCTGATGAAAGTCGTCGTCTTTCCGTTCGGCCTACCCTATCGCGCGGCGTCTGATCGACTCGGCCATAGGGTCGTTAGGCTCGTGATCGAGCCAGGTGAGACGCGGGACCGATTGACCCGATACATTTATGTCTCGAAAGATCCGACAGACTCGACGGGCCTGCTGGAGGCGACGTTCGAGAAGCTGATCGCCGCTGAGGATGCCGATAAGCGGCTTGATCGCGCGGCCCGCCGCGGTTGGGTGCGTCGCTTTCACGGCGTCGACTGGCTCGCCGATGCCGCGAAGCAGAACGTGATCTCTGAAAGCGAGGTCGCTCTCTTGCGCGAAATTGAAACGCTGACGGCGCGCGTCATCGCTGTGGATGACTTCGATGTCGATGAGATCAAGCCGAACTACATGACGCCAGGCCACAACGTCAGGGCCGTCCAGGGCGCTTTCAATATACTCGCAAAGCCGCTAAATGAGGTTGGCAGGTATCAATAAATCGATCGAAACTTGCTCCGACCCAGTGCAGTGTCGGCCGGATGGTGAGGCCGAGGGCGCGGGCGGTCTTGAGGTTGATTATGAGTTCGTGCTTGGTTGGCGCCTCAACTGGTAGATCGGCCCGGTTTAGTCCAACGGGTTGTTAGAACACAACTGGCGCTCTGCAGTACAGCAAAACTGGGTGCCGATGTCGCATTTGGGTCATTCTAAGACCTTCTGACCCATGTCGGCTCATGGCCGCTTTGCCCCCGATTGCGGACGCACGCGATTCTGCCGGCGGGGAAGGCGCGACCTGTTCGCCGCAGTTGGGGCAAACGATGGGCGTGTCACGACGCAAGCGTGCGGCGGTGCGCCTGAGATGATAGCCGCGGCGCGGACAGATCACCTCGACCTCGGCCTCGTCCTTCAGTGGCTCCTTCGCCATTCGCTTTTGCGGAATATCGGGGCCCGAATGTGAGACCCATGCGACGTAGCGCCCGGGCTTGCCCATGTCGAAGACTAAGCAGAGGATGGCCGGTGTGGTAATGATGATTTGAGTCAAGGCTCCATTGAGCCAATTCGCGTGCCCATCGTGTGGAATAATGCGGCGTCGCTTGTCGCCGTCGCTTGGGAAGCTGATTCGAGATGGCTACAATGGGGGGTGGAAGTCATGGCTCGCTATTACTTCAACTTAGTTCATGGAAAGAACACTTACGAGAACGAAAACGGCAAAGAGTGTTCCGACATCAGATCAGTACGCACAGAGGCCGGCGCCGCAGCCCGCAGATTGATGAAGCGTTCGTCGCCGCGTTTCAAACTGGTCAAAATGGGTCGTGCTCGTCGTAGATGCCGAGGGTGACGAAGTGATGAGGATGCCTTTCCCGAACTCAAGAATTGACGCAGACGATACGACGGTCGTACCGGCGGACATGCGTTAATGTCTCTTCTGACACCGCGAGGTGCTGAGCCATATTCCGCTCACCGACGTAGTGGGTCTCTTAGGAAGGAGCGTCCTTGATCAAAGGAAGCAGCTATGGGCGGCTCCGATTTACAGATTCCGAGGTGTCCCGACCAGGTCCGCTTCGCCTCCAACTGCGGTCAAAATCATACACCGCAGTGAACCGATGCAGGAGTGACGCCTATTCGCGTGCTAAACGCGATGCCGTCATTTCGCAGCTCTCGGCCGGCGAATTTGCCATAGCCGCAACACCTTTTGCGCAGTCGTATTCGATAGCCTCGCAAAATCGTCGCACACCTCGACCAGCCGTTCAGATGACAGCCGTGCGCCTGGTCGAATGTGAATGATGGCGCGAACCGTCGCCCATTCGAAACCAATCGCCTTGCAGAGAATCAATAAGCTTTCGATGCGATCTCCACACAACACTTGATCGGTCACCTCGAGCGGAATCGAACAGAGCACCGACAGTGCAGCAACTGTCTTCTCGAATTGCCGTGCCCGGGCGAAATCAAGAACATCCCGCTCGCGAAGATTGCCAGTACCGTGCGTCAACAGAACGTTGCGAAGTGCTGCGGAGTAATTGCGCGAGACGGACGCCTCGGCCGCCAGCTCGCCGGATGTCTTGGTGACGATACGCCGTATCTCAGAATGCACTTCAGGTTCCGCTGCGGAAAGCAGCCTCTCCTTGACGACATCGGTGGCGCGCAACAGCAAGGCGCCGAAAACGTGAAGCGGGACATCGGGTCGCAGCAGAACGCGTTCGGCAAGCTCTGCGTCCGTCTCGGCCCGCCTCGCCAGTCTATCGAGTCCCGGCTCGGAAAAGCGAGCGCCTGGATTGGCCGCCACGCTACGCGTCACCTCTGCGTTGCCGCGGTCGACCAACACGTCCGTGACAGGTTCGTCAAGCCGCTTGCGGCCTGATATCGCCAGGAGGTGAGCTTGGCTCTTGGTCTTGGCGATTGTGACCAGGACCGTCTCGTCAACTCTGGTTGATTGGGCGAGAATCGGGCCAGCAACCGTGATTTCATCATCCATCGCCAATCGGTGGATCGCCTTCGGCGGGGCATGGTCGATTGGCGCGAGCCGTTCACTCAATTCCGCCAGGGTTCGCGTTTCCACGTGGGCGATCAAACGCTCGATCACGTCGTCGTACAACTCGATTTGCTTCTTATTGTACTCGTCGACGCTGAGAAAGAGATCGGTAATGCGTCGAAGGACATCGGCGCACGTGCTATTTGAGGCGCGCGCAATTGCGTCTTCGAGCTCACAAATCAGCGATTGATGCGCCATGGCCGTGTACGCCTGCGACTGTCGCCGTGGTGACGTGTAATAGCTCAGGCGGCCACTCTTTGAGCATACACTTTAAGAAAATATTAACTGGCGGTGATGTTGGGGCTAACGGCAACGGCCCCTCCTACTATTTCGCCCATCATCTGATCGCGATGGAGCTCGTAAGGCGCAGATCGAGCAAATGTTTTTCAATTTACCCCGATGGCGACCGACGCGCGAACATCCTCGATCGGCAGCTTCGTGCCAAGTTCCGACATTATGCGTCAGGACTCCGGCCAGTGCGTTCTGAGTTCGCCGTGATGGCCGGTCGGAATGGCGATGCCGAGTCGGCGGGTGCCATAATATTCCTATGCCAGTCGCAGAATCGTCAGCCGAATTGATCCGATGGGCGCCGCCGCGACGAAGGGCAGCCGGCGTATAGCCTCAGGTCAAGCGGTTTCCGGGATATCCGTCAGGACGCGGCCATGGTCTGGCGATCCCGCCAAAACTGCACGACCTTCTCCGCAGTTGCGTTCGACAACCTCGCGAAGTCATTGCAGGCGTCGACTAGCTGCTCGGGCGACAGGCGAACTCTGCCCAAACGGGTCTGAATGATCTCGCGCACCGTCGGCCATTTGAACCCGGCAACCTTGCAGAGGATCAACAATGTTTCGACAGAATCTCCACACATTGCCTGATCGACGACTTTCACCGGCACCGATGACAATACGGATATGGCGGCAACCGTATCCTCGAATCGCCTTGCCTGAACGAGGCCGAGAACGTCGCACTCGTGGAGGTTGCCGGATGAATGCGCCAATACGGCGTTGCGAAGCGCCGTGGCGTAGTCGCGGGAGGGCGGCGTCCTATCCGCCACGTCAACCGAAGCCTTGTGAACCGCCAGACGGATCTCTGGATGCGACTCCGATCGTGCCGTGGCGAGCAGTCTTTCCCTCACGACATCGGTGGCGCGTGCCAGCAGCGCACAGTAGACGGGCAAGGGAACGTCGGGCCGACGGACGATAGTCTCGGCAAGCCCGTCATCGCCGCGTTGCAGCAAGACATCGGTGACCGGTTCGTTCAACCGCTTGCGCGCAGATATGGCCAGCAGATGCGCCTGGCTCTTTGTTTTGGCGATTACGACGAGAGTGGCTTCATCGAGCCGGTTCGACTGTGCGAGAACGGGGCCTGCCACGATGATCTCATCGTTGACGGCGAGCTGGCGGACCGTGCCCGGCGGCGCGTGATCGACCGGTGCGAGCCGCTCGCTCAACTCGGCGAGCGCTCTCGTCTCAATGTTGACGATTAGGCGAGAGAATACGTCATCATACAGTGCGATCTGCTCCTCGTGGTATTCGTCGAACTCGAAAAACAAGTCGGTAGATGCGCCGAAGCAGGTCCGAGCACTGGTCGCTCCAGCCGTGCTCGACCGCCTCCTCGAGTTCGCTGATCAACGACTCGCGTGTCCTCATGGCAGGCGCACTTTCAAGCCCGCCGGACCA
>WNGG01010251.1_pt1 | contig 10177 bp, 8 predicted proteins | sample 5400661 | NCBI WGS metagenome assembly WNGG01 (sample SAMN13153372, study PRJNA577476) | soil metagenome | isolation source: 100 cm soil or saprolite under Garry oak tree replicate 1 | place: USA:California | collected 2016-06-15
GAGATCGCGGAGGCGATGGACCGGCTGTCGCGCGCCGGCACCGGCGCCATCATCTGCGTCGAAGGCGACATCGGCCTCGAGGAGTTCATCACCACCGGGGTGCCGATGGAGGCGAAGGTGTCGGCCGACTTGCTGACGACGATCTTCACGCCGTATTCGCCGCTGCACGACGGCGCGATCCTGATCCGGGGCGATCAGATCATCGGGGCAGGGTGCGTGCTGCCGCTCACGCAGTTCAAGGTCGCGGACAAGTCCCTCGGCACGCGCCACCGTGCCGCGCTGGGCCTGTCCGAAGAAACCGACGCGACGGTGCTCGTGGTCTCGGAAGAGACGTCGACGATTTCCGTCGCGAGTCACGGGCTGCTGTACCGCCACCTCACGCCGCAGCAGGTGCGCGATCTCCTCTCCGGCGCCGTCTCGCATCTCGAAGGCGGCGAGCGCGTGACTCAGCCTGTCACTTAAACCACCGTACCGGGCGGCGGCGGTCGTCGCGCTCCTGGTCCTCATCGGTTATGTGATCACCCTCGCGCCCACCGTCACGCTGTGGGATGCAGGGGAATTCATCACGGCGTCGAAGGTCCTCGGCGTTCCGCATCCGCCCGGCACGCCACTCTTCGTGCTGGTCGGCCACGTCTGGGCAGACATCGTTCGCATCGGCCAGTACGCGTGGCGGCTGAATCTCATGAGCGCCTGTTTTTCGGCGGCGGGCGCGGGATGCCTCTTTCTGGTGGCGCACCGCCTGCTCGACGGTGAGGACCGGATCCTGCGCGTGGGCGGAGCGGCCGCCGCCGCGATTCTCTCCGCATTCGCCTTCACGGAGTGGCAGAACAGCAACGAGACCGAGGTCTACACGTTCGCCACGTTCAGCATCGCGGCGATCTGCTGGTTGTGTTTGCGGTGGCGCGATGTACGGGGAACGGCTCGCGCACCGCACATCCTGCTGCTGATTGTCTACATCGCCGCGCTGTCGATCGGTAATCACTTGCTGGCGCTGCTCGTCGGGCCGGCGGTGTCGCTGTTCATTGCGCACACGCTGCGAACCAATCCCGCGGCTGATCCCGACGAGCGGAAAGTCGAATGGGCTGAGTGGGGCACGCTCACGGCGCTGTGGTTCGTCCTCGTGGCCGTCGGCCTCGGCAGTACGCCGCTGCTCATCGTGGGCGGTGTGCTCGTCGCGGGAGGCGTCGTGGCGTGCGTGACCGCCGACTCGCCCACGTTCCCGATCGTGGCGATCGGCGTCGCGGCCGCCGGGATCTCGATCTACGCGTTCCTCTATATCCGCGCCGGTTTGCATCCGGTCCTCAACGAGGCCGCCCCGGAAAACTGGCACAACCTGCTCGCGGTTATCCGGCGAGAGCAATTCGGCAGCCGCGGTCTGCTCGACAATCCGATGTTTTTCCCCGGTCCGGACAATCCCGGCCGGACGCTGAAGATGTTCGGGCAACAGCTCCTCAACTTCTTCCAGTACTGTTCTTGGCAATGGGGCCGCGCGCTGCCGAACATCCCCATGGTGTTTGTCTCGCTCGTCTTCGTTTCGTTGGGCATGCTGGGGTTCGAGTTCGCCCGCCGCCGCGACCGGGGGATCGCGTACCTCCTCGGCGCGCTGTGGCTCGTGACGGGTATCGGCCTCGTCATCTACATGAACTTCAAGGCGGGGTTCTCATTGTTCTGGGATCAGTACCCCTCGATCGAACAGCATGAGGTGCGCGAGCGCGACTACTTCTTCGTCGTCAGCTTCCAGATCTGGGGCGTGTTCGCCGCGTTCGGGCTCGTGCGGCTGGTGCGCTGGGTCTCGCAGGTCGCTCCGGCGCGCCTCGGAATCGCCCTCGCCTCACTGATCACGATCGTGCCGTTCGCCGCCAATTTCACAGCGGCCTCGCGCCGCCACGGTCCGGATGCGACGGTCGCGCGCGACTTCGCGTACAACCTGGTGCAGTCGGTGGAGCCGTACGGCGTCCTGTTCGCCTACGGCGACAACGACACGTTCCCGGTGTGGTATCTGCAGGAAGTGGAAGGCATCCGGCAGGATGTCACGCTCGTCAACCTCTCGCTCGCCAATCTCGACTGGTATCTGAGCCAGCTCGCGTCGCGATCCGCGAGGCCGTTCGATGCCGCGCGCGCGCCCGCGTTCTACCGGACGCTCGCGCCCCCGCAGCCGCCGGCGGGTCCGGTCTTGCAGCTGACGGCACAAGACATCCAGAGGATGCAGCCGCTGCGGGTGAGTGACGATGGCGTCTTTCGCGCGGGGAACTTCGAGCTCCCAGTCCGCAAGGGGGAGGTTCTGCGCACGTCCGATCAGGTGATCTTCTATACGATCGCGCAATATCTGCCGGCCGGGCGTCCGGTCACCTTCGGCGTGTCGTCGGGCCGGGGATCATGGCTCGGTCTCGATCCCCATCTCGTGTTCCAGGGGCTCGTGTTCAAGATCGTCCCGCGCGCCGATACGACGCGACGGTTTCTGCGCGGCGTCCAAGGGACGATGGTGGATTCCACACGGACCCACGTGCTCGTGGATTCCGTGTTCAGGTGGGGCAAGTTGTTTCACGCGGACTCGCTCGAGCTCGAGCCTGCCGCCCAGCAGGTCGCCACCTCGTTTTCAGTGCCTTTCCTGGAGCTGGGGAACGCCGCCGTGCTCCACGGCGATCAGCGCCAGGCGCTGGATTATCTGCGCCGCAGCTACCACCTGAATCCCAGCCAAGCGCTCGCCGGCGTCATTCGCCGCATCGAAACCGAGGGCGTGCAGAGCCTCTTTAGGCGTTAAATTGATCGGCTATGGGTTTCGAGGCCCTCCCGGAGCGTTTGGCGCAGGTGAGGGCCGAGCTTGCGCGACTGGCCCCGCAGCTGGTGACGATCGTCGCCGTGACGAAGGGGTTCGGACCGGACGCGATTCGCGCAGCGATGGACGCCGGCCTCGCCGACATCGGTGAGAACCGCGTCCAGGAAGCGGTGCAGAAACAGGACGCGCTGAAGGAGCTGCCCGGCGTCCGCTGGCACCTGATCGGGCACCTGCAGCGCAACAAGGCGCGTGTCGTCGCGGGACGGTTCGACCTGGTACATTCGCTCCATTCCCTCGAGCTGGCGCGCGAGCTCGATCGCAGATCGACGACACCACAGCGCGTGTTGTTGCAGGTGAACGTGGCGGGCGAGGCACAGAAGAGCGGTTGCGTGCCGGAGCAGACACCCATGCTGGCGCGACAGGTCGCCGAGCTCGAGCATCTGCGGTTGGAAGGGTTGATGACGCTCGCACCACTGACCGACGACGAAGACGTGCAGCGCCGGACGTTCCGGGACCTGCGCGTTCTGCGCGATAGGATCAAGGAGGAGGAAGGAGTATGGCTGCCGACCCTCTCGATGGGGATGTCAGGCGACTTCGCTCCAGCGGTTCTCGAGGGAGCAACGGTGATCCGATTGGGTACCGCCCTCTTCGGACCGAGGGGGGGGGAGACGCCGTGAACGACGAAGCCTTCAACCTGACACCGCTCGACATCCGCAAGCAGGAGTTTCGGAAGACCCTGCGCGGCTACGACACGTTGAGTGTCGAAGACTTTCGCATGCGCGTCGCCGACGCGCTGGAGCGCGCGATTCGCGAGCGCCAGGTCCTCGAGGAGCGCCTCTCCGCACTGACCGAACAGCTGCGGGTATTTCGCGAACGCGAGAAAGCGATGAACGAAGCGCTCGTCGCGGCGCAGCAGCTGCGTCAGGACACGCGCGCCGCTGCCGAGCGCGAGGGACAGGTGATCGTGCGTGAGGCCGAAACGAAAGCGAAACGGCTGCTCGACGAAGCGCGCACCGCCGAGGGCGCGGTGCAGGCGAAGATGGCGGAGACGGAGCGCCACTTTCAGCAGTACATGGGCGGCTTCCGCGCGCTGCTCGAGCGCCAGCTCGCCGAGCTGCGCGCGCTGGATGGAGGGGGGGGGAGCCAGAAAGCTTGAACGCAGTTTCCGTCACAGACGCGGTCCGCGCCGTGAAGACGCGGACCGCAATCGTTCCGGAAGTCGCGGTCATTCTCGGCACGGGACTCGGGGCATTGGCCGACGAGCTGAAGGCCGACGTCACGATTCCGTACGTCGATATTCCCGGCTTTCCCCGCCCGACGGTCGAGACCCATGCCGGCCGCCTGTTGTTCGGCACGCTGGGCAAGACGCGCGTGGCGATGATGCAGGGCCGCTTTCATCGCTACGAAGGCTACACGCTGCAGCAGGTCGCGTTTCCGGTGCGGGTGCTGCGCGCCCTGGGCGCGAAGACGCTCATCGTCTCCAACGTGTCGGGCGGGATGCATCCGCTCTGGTCTACGGGCGACCTCGTCCTCATCTCCGACCACATCAATCTCCTCGGAGACAATCCGCTGGCGGGCCCGAACAACGATGCCGAGGGCCCGCGCTTTCCCGACATGTCGGCCGCGTACGATCCCGAGCTGCGCAAGCTGGCGCGCCACGTCGCGCGCGAGCACAAGATCGTGTTGCGTGAGGGCGTGTACGTTGCGGTGCCGGGGCCCAACCTCGAGACGCGCGCCGAGTATCGCATGCTGCGCGCGTTGGGCGCCGACGTCGTGGGCATGAGCACCGTGCCCGAAGTGATCACCGCGATCCACCAAGGCATGCGCGTGCTCGGGCTCTCGATCATCACGGACACCTGTCTCCCCGACGCACTCGAGCCGACGTCGGTGGAACAGATCATTGCCGTCGCGCGCGGCGCCGAGCCCAAGCTCGCGGCCGTGGTGCGCGGCGTACTGGAGCAGCTCTAGCAGATGCCGTATCCGCCTTCGGACCTGACGCAATCGATCGACGAGCTGGAGAAGCACCTGCTCGCGACGTGGAAGCACGAGCGCCTGTTCACACGCGTGAGCGAGGCGACGCGCTACGGTCCGCCTTTCATCTTTTACGAGGGACCGCCGACCGCCAACGGCCGCCCCGGCATCCACCACGTCTTCTCGCGGACGCTCAAGGACCTGATCTGCCGCTTTCACGCGATGCTGGGGCAGGGGGTGACGCGGATCGCCGGGTGGGACACGCATGGCCTGCCCGTCGAGATCGAAGTCGAAAAGGCGCTCAACATCAACGGTAAACGCGAGATCGAGGCATACGGCATCGAGCGTTTCAACAAGCTGTGTCGCGAGAGCGTGTTCAAGTACAAGGCCGATTGGGAATCGCTGTCCGACCGGATCGGCTACTGGCTCGATTACGAGCATCCCTACGTCACCTACACCAACAACTACATCGAGACGGTGTGGTGGCTGCTCAAGCGGTTGTACGAAAAGGCGCTACTCTACCGCGGCCACAAAGTGCTGCCGTACTGCCCGCGCTGCGGCACGGCATTGTCGTCCCATGAAGTCGCGCAGGGCTACGAGACCGTGCAGACCAATTCGGTGTACGTCACGTTCCCGCTGCTGAGCCGGAAGGGTGACGACCCTCGCGTGCTCGTGATTTGGACCACGACACCGTGGACGCTGCTGGCCAATGTGGCGGTTGCCGTCCATCCCGATCTCGAATATGGGGAGTACGCGCTTGCCGATCCCACGACCGGCAAGATCACCACCTACATCGCGGCGGTGGCTCGCGCCGGCGACGTCCACGTCCACGGCCGGCCGCTGATTCAGGGAGACCGGATCAAGCGGTATACCGGTCGTGAATTGGTGGGCAAGAAGTACACACGGCCCCTCGAGGTCGTGCCGCTGCCACCGGAGGGCCAACGGGCGGTTGTCGTCGCCGGTGCGTTTGTGAGCGCCGATGAGGGCACCGGCCTGGTGCACATGGCCCCGGCGTTTGGGGCAGACGACTATGCCGCCGGTCAACAAAACGGTCTGGCATTCGTGAATCCGGTCGCCCCGGACGGGACGTTCCGAGGTACGAATTGGCCGGAGCTCGAGGGCAAGCTCGTCACCGACAAGGAAACGAACCGCCTCATCATCGAGCGGCTGAAGCACGACGGCCGCTGGCTCGAGACCCGCCCCTACTCGCACAGCTATCCGCACTGCTGGCGCTGCGATTCGCTGCTCATCTACTACGCCCGCAGCTCCTGGTTCGTCCGCACCACGGCGGTGAAAAAGCGGATGCTCGAGATCAATGCGGAAGTCGACTGGCATCCGCCCGAGGTGGGCAGCGGCCGCTTTGGCGAATGGCTCGAGAACAACGTCGACTGGGCGCTGTCGCGCGACCGGTACTGGGGCACGCCGCTGAACGTGTGGGAATGCGACGCCGACCACGAGCATCGCGAGGTGATCGGTGCCTACGAGGAGCTGGCGCAGCGCTGGGGGAAATCCCTGCCGGCCGATTTCGACCCGCACAAGCCGTACATCGACACGTACACGTGGCCGTGCACCGAGTGCGGCGGCACGATGCGGCGCGTGAACGAGGTCATCGATGCCTGGTTCGATTCGGGCTCGATGCCGTATGCGCAGTGGCACTATCCGTTCGAGCATCAGGCCGATTTCAAGGCGCACTTTCCGGCCGACTACATCTGCGAAGGCGTGGATCAGACCCGGGGCTGGTTCTATTCACTGCTCGCGATCGGCGTGACGGCGTTCGACTCGCTGGTATACAAGCACGTGATCGTGAACGAGCACGTGCTGGACGTGCACGGGCAGAAGATGTCGAAGAGTCGCGGCAACGTGGTCGATCCGTGGAAGGTGATCGGCGAACACGGCGCCGATGCGGTGCGGCTCTACCTCCTTGGTCAGAGTCAGGTCTGGCTGCCGAAGCGGTTCGATGAGAAACAGATCCCGGAGGTGTCGGGCGGGTTTCTGAACACGCTGCGCTCCACGTACGACTTCTTCCGCCGCTACGCCCAGGATTGGAATCCGCCCGCCGAGGAGGACGCGACGCCACCGAGCGAGCGGCCGGCCGCGGATCGCTGGCTCCTGGCCAGGCTCGATGAGGTGGTCGCGAGCGTACGGCAATCGTGGTCCGGGTACGACGTCACGGCCGGCGTTCGCGCCATCATGGATTTCGTCGGGGAGGATCTGTCGCGTTGGTATATCCGCCGCAACCGGCCGCGCTTCTGGGCGCCGGACCGGGCGACCGATCCCATTGCGCTCGAAACGTTGCACGAGGCGCTGGTCGCTGCGGTCCGGCTGCTCGCCCCCGCGGCCCCCTTCATCGCCGACTGGGTGCACCGGGCCCTGACGGGCACCTCCGTCCACCTCGCCCCGTTCCCGGCGGACCGGGGTCACCGGGAGCCGGAGCTGCTGGCCGCCATGAGCACCGTCCGGCGCCTCGCCTCGCTGGCTCGGGCGGCACGGGAATCGCGTAACCTGCGGGTCCGGCAGCCCCTGGCCCGCATGCAGCTGGCCGTTCCGGCGGCAGCCCAGGGCCCGGCCTTGTCAGACCTATTAGATATTCTGGCTGCCGAAGTCAACGTAAAGTCCGTCCATGTGGTCGCATCCGATCACGATCTGGTGCGGTTGCGCGGCAAAGCGAATTTTCGGACCCTCGGGCGTCGGTACGGGAAGGACACGCCGCGCGCGGCGGTCGCGATAACGGAGTTGACCGCGGAGGAATTGCAGACGCTGGAGCAGGGCGGGACGGTGCGGCACGGCGAGTGGGAGTTCCGGCCCGAAGACGTGACCGTCACGCGCGAAGTCGCCAGCGAGTGGCTGGTGCAGGCGGACGGGCCGTACGTCGTGGCGCTGGATCCCGCGTTGAGCGACGATCTGGTGCAGGAAGGATTGGCGCGCGAGGTGGTGAATCGCGTGCAGCGCCTCCGCAAAGAGGCGGGATACGAATACACGACGCGCATCGAGTTGAGCGTCGCTGGCGCCGAGGACGTGGTGGCCGCGACGCGCGCGTTTCAGGGGTTCGTGGAAGGCGAAACGCTCGCGCGCCGCATGGTGCTGGGAGCCGACGCCGCGCTCGACGAACCCGACTTGCAGCGGGAAGTGGACATCGAGGGGCGCCGGGTCACGATTGCGCTCCGGCGTCACGACGGAAGAAAGGGCGGAACCCGATAATGCCGACTAAGTCGACGAAGATGAAGGCCAAGAGTAGTGGCCTCAATAAAAAGCAGCTGACCCATCTCGAGAAGCGACTGCTCGAAGAGCGCGCCCGCGTCATCAAGGAGCTGGGCCACTACGGTGAGTCGTTCAATTCGAGCCTCCAGGCGTCCGATGGCGATCTCTCGAGCTACTCCTTCCACATGGCCGATCAAGGCACCGACGCGATGGAGCGCGAGAAAGCGTTTCTGTTCGCGTCGCAGGAGGGACGGTACCTCTGGCACGTGAACGAGGCGCTGCGCCGGCTCTACAGCGCCCCGGAGCGCTTCGGCCGCTGCGAGCAATGCGGCGATCCCATCGGGTTCGATCGTCTCGATGCTCTCCCGCACGCCCGCCTCTGCATCAAGTGCAAGGCCAAAGAGGAAGATGGTAAACGCCGCTGAGCGCCGGCTGTTCTGGGGAACGGCGACCGCGGTCGTCGTGTCCGACTTCGTCACCAAACTGATCGCGGAGTCGTTTCTGGCGCGGCGGTTGCCGCTCCGGGTGATCGGCGACGTCGTGCAGTTCCGTCTCGTCTACAACGAAGGCGCGGCGTTCGGCCTGCACGTCGGCGAGAACTCCCGCTGGATCTTCCTCGGTCTCGCCGTCGTCGCGCTGTTCGTGCTCGCGTCGCTGGTGCGCGGCACGCGCCCCGGCGACCGCTTCCGTCTCATCGCGCTGGCGCTCGTCTGCGGCGGCGCGGTCGGCAACTTGGTCGACCGGATTCGCAGCGCGCAGGGCGTCGTCGATTTCGTGGACGTCGGCATCGGCGCCTGGCGCTGGCCGACATTCAACGTCGCCGATTCCGCCATTACGATCGGCGCAATCGCACTCGGACTCTCGCTGTGGCAGGAAGGGCGCGCGCAGCAACGGGCGAAGGAGGCGCGGGCGGCCGAGCCTTGAACATCGTTTTCTGCGTCACCGCTGCACGTACTGAACGCCTCGACAAATTCCTCGCCGACCAGCTCGCCATGTCCCGTACTCAAACCGGACGCCTCATCGCCGACAAGCGCGTGAGCGCGCGTGGTAAACCTCTGCGGGCATCTGCGGTTCTTGCGCGCGGGGACGAAATCACGGTCGAGATGCCTGCTGCGGGATCTGCGGCCCGCACCTACGCCCCCGCCCACGCGGAGCTCCGGTTCGTGTACGAAGACGAGCATGTCGCGGTGCTCGACAAGCCGGCTGGACTCGTCGTGCATCCCGGTCCCGGCCACTGGAACGACACCCTGGTGAATGTGCTCGTCGGGCGGGGCACCGAGCTGTCGAGCGGATCGACTGAAGGCCGACCCGGCATCGTCCATCGCCTCGACCGGGACACGTCCGGGCTGCTCGTCGTCGCCAAGAGCGACCTGGCGCACCGACGGCTGGCCGGCGCCATCGAGCGCCGCGCCGTCAGGCGGGTGTACGCCGCGGTGGTGTGGGGCCATCTGCGCAAGCATGCGGTGGACATCGAAGCGCCGATCGCGCGCAATCCCAAAGACCGCAAACGCATGACCGTTGCCGAAGGCGGCCGGCATGCCACGACACACGCCGCCGTCGTTGCGCGCTTCGACCACGCCGACCTGCTGCGCGTGCGACTCGGCACCGGACGCACCCATCAGATCCGGGTGCACCTCGCGCACGTCGGCTGCCCGATCGTCGGCGACCGCGAGTACACGTTCGGCGGGAGCCGTCGCGTGACTCCGTCGGCGCGCAACGAAGCGGAACGGCTGGAAACGCTCGCGCCGCGCCAGCTGCTGCACGCGGCCGCGCTGTCGTTCACACATCCCGTGACCGGTGTCACGCTTTCGCTGACGTCGGAATGGCCGGACGACTTGCGTCCGGCGCTCGCTGCAGCGGCAGGCGACGCAAATTTGCTTGCCCAGCGCAACCCCTTGCAGTATCTTGGCTTCTTCGCATCCGATGACTGAAGGAAGCCTCGCCTCCGCCCGACTCCTGGTGTTCCGCGTGGGCACACTGGCGTGCGCGGCTGACGTGGACCAAGTGCGGGAGATTCTCCCGCGCCTCCCAACGACGCGTATCCCGGGCGCGCCCCCGGTCGTGGCGGGGCTCGTGAATGTCCGCGGCACACTGGTGACGGTCGTGGAAGGGTGGCGTGCGCTGGGCCTCCCGCCCCCCTCTCCAACCCCATCTCCAGAAGCAGGCACCACAGGCTCGACGATTATTCTCGAGCTGGGCAAGGCCGAGAATGTGGCGAACGGAGGTCAGCAG
>WNGG01021286.1_pt1 | contig 10176 bp, 9 predicted proteins | sample 5400661 | NCBI WGS metagenome assembly WNGG01 (sample SAMN13153372, study PRJNA577476) | soil metagenome | isolation source: 100 cm soil or saprolite under Garry oak tree replicate 1 | place: USA:California | collected 2016-06-15
GAAGCCCGGCTCCATGGGCCCTGCCTCCCCCGGCCACGAGATCGCCGCCGTCGTCGACGATGGCGATCTCGTGGCCGGGGGAGGCAGGGCCCATGGAGCCGGGCTTCCACGGCGTGGCCGGGAACGTCGCGGCGAGGAGCACGGTCTCGGTCTGGCCGTAGCCCTCGTAGATGTGATGCCCGGTACCCTCACGCCACGCCTCGATGACCTCCGGGTTCACGGCCTCGCCGGCCCCGAGGCAATGGCGCAGGGTGGGGAAGCGATACTTCGCGAGCGACTCCTGCACGAACATGCGGTACGCGGTGGGTGGCGCAAAGAACGTGGTGATCGGGTAGCGCGCGAACATCTCGAGCGCCGCGGCGGCCTCGAAGCGCTTGCCGCGCGCGTCCCACACGAAGAGCGCTGCTCCCATGTTCCACGGCCCGAAGAGGCACGTCCACGCCGCCTGGGCCCAGCCAGTGTCGGAGATCGTCCAGTGCAGATCTTCCGGAGTGTTGTCGAGCCAGAATTTGCCGGTGATCACGTGGCCGATCGGGTACGAGGCGTGGCTGTGGAGCACCATCTTGGGGAACCCGGTCGTGCCCGAGGTGAAGTAGATCATCATCGGATCGTCGCTGGCGTTGCCCGGATGCCACAGCGTCGCCGACGCGCGCGCCATGAGACGCTCGTACTCGTCCCAGCCGGCCGTCGCGCGGCCCAGCACGATCCGCCGCTTGACGGCCGGGCACTCGCCGAGGACCTGATCGACCTTCGACGCGTTCTCCTCGTCGGTGATCACGACCGACGCGTCGCTGATGGCGAGCCGGTACTGGATGTCCTTGGGCGTCATTAACGTCGTGCCCGGCATCGACACCACGCGGGCCCGGATGCAGCCGAGGACGATCTCCCACCATTGCCACACGCGCGGCAGCATGATGAAGATGCGCTCGCCGGGCGCGACGCCGATCCCGGCGAGGACGTTGGCGAAGCGCCGCGAGCGCTCGCTGAGCTCGGCGATGGTGAAGCGCCGCGGCTGGCCGTCGCTAGACACCCACAGGAGCGCGAGCTTGGCGGGATCGCGCGCCCAGGTGTCGAAGGTGTCGAACGCCCAGTTGTAACGGGCGGGCACGTCGAGGCGGAACTCCCGCATCGTGCGGGCGTAATCAACCATGTTGGGCGACACGATCGGCCCCCTGTCTGGCAGCTCGCGATGTAGCATAAGCGATCCGTGCGGGAGGTCGCACCCGAGGAGACGAGACGATGATCAAGGCCATCTCGCTGCTGGTCCGCAAGCCCGGAATGACCCACGAGCAGTTCGTGAAGCACTGGCTCGAGATCCACGGACCACTGGCGCTGAAGGTGTCGGGGATCCGGCGCTACGTGCAGTCGCACATCGTCGACGAGCGCCGGCGCCCGGACATTCCGCCGATCGGTGTCGAGATCGACGGCATCGCCGAGCTCTGGTACGACGACCGCGACACGATGACGCGCGCGCTCGCCTCACCCGAGATGAAAGCGCTGCACGCCGACGGGGCGCTGTTCATCGGAAAGATCCAGAGCTACCTGGTGGAGGAGAAGACGATCATCTGATGCCCGGGCTCGGCAGCCGTGGTGGCGGCGGTCGTACGCTGTTGACACGCCTCACCGCGCGGTGTACCCCGTAGGGCGAATTCGTTCCTCGACGCGATGGAGGTTCGGCATGACGAAATACCTGATCCTGATCATCGGGGCCGTTCTTGTCGCGGCAAGTGGAAGCAACGCGCAGATGGGGAGTCCACTGAACAACCCGGACATGGCCTGTACCATAGAAGGCCGCTGCGTGAATGCGACGAGCAAGTGCGCCATCAATGGCGTCAACAAGACCGGTCGCGATTGTCTGCGGTGTCTTTCCGGCGACCGCGTGGTGGAAACCTTGCCACCGGCTGGGATGGGAGGCACTGCCGGGGCGGTGCTTCACAAGTGGGAATGCGTTACGCCCACAGCTGCAGGCTCACGACCGCCTGCCACGGCGCCGAAGAGACAGAACTAGGACTCGTAAACCTCGCGCTTGCGGATGTCGCGCTGGAACTTCACGTAGGCGTCGCGAGTGAGCGCTGGCTTCGCCGTCGCCACGACCTCTCGCGCCCGGCCGGCGCCGTCCCACAAGAGATCGACCACCATCGCGGCCAGCGCGCGCGCCGGCATGACGTAGGCCATGTGGGGATCGGCGATCGCGTAGTCGGCGGCGTGACCGGTGCCGCGGGCGCCGCCCATGTAGGGGTGGAGCACCGGCATCACCTGGCTCACGTCGCCCATGTCGGTCGAGCCGGCGCGGTGCCCGGCGTCGCGGCAGGCGCCGGCGCCGAACATCGTCTCGGCGTTCACCTTGAACACCGAGGCCATCGTCGGATCGCACGTCAACGGGAGATAACCGGGCAGCGTCTCGATCTCGACAGTGGCGCCCAGCGCGAGCGCGCCGGCGCGCAGCGCACGGTCCACCCGGGCGTTGGCGTCGCGGATGGCTTCGAGCGTGCGCCCGCGTACGTAGGTCTCGAGACGCGCCTCGCCCGGGATGACGTTCACCTGGCTGCCGCCGTGGGTGAGGATCGGATGCACGCGCACCGTGTCCTCGTCGCGAAACGTCTCGCGGACGGCATTGATGCCCATCAGCGCGATGTGCGCGGCGTAGAGCGCGTTGACGCCCGTGTGCGGCGCGGCGCCGGCGTGCGCCGCCTTGCCGACGAAGCGCACCGTCTTGCCGAACCGGCCGTTGTTGGAGCGAGGGATTGCGACCGCACCGTCTTCGGCACGCGGCGTCGTGTGAATCATCATTGCGAGATCGACGTCGTCGAGGTGGCCCAGGCGCAGCAGCTCGCACTTGCCGCCGAGGAGCTCGAGGCGTCCGGCTCGCACCTGCTCGAGCCGCCACTCGAGGTCGCCGCCTTCCTCGGCGGGGACGGCGAAGAAGGCCACGCGTCCCGCCAGGTGCTCCATCGCCTTCGTCGCCGTGAGGCCGATGGCGGCGCCGAGCATCCCCGCCACCTGCGCGTTGTGACCGCAGGCGTGCGCCGCGCCGGTGGCCGTGTCGGCTTCCGGGTGGCCCTGAACGACGAGGCCATCGAGCTCGCCCATCACCGCGAACGTCGGGCCGGGGCCGGCGCCGCCGGCGACGTCGGCGCGCACGCCGGTGAGAGCGAGGCCGGTCTTCGGCGCCAGCCCGATTTCGCGAAACACGTCGGCGACCAGCGCCGCGGTCTTGACTTCCTTGAAGCCGAGCTCGGGCTGGCGGCGGATGCGCTCGCCGAGCGCGACGATGCGCTCGGCGTTCGCCTCGATGGCCGCGTTCACCCGCTGCTTGAGCTCGTCCCGCGTCATGCGGGCGCGATCAGCGCTTCGTGTTCTGGCTCACGAAGGACTGCACGCGCTTCCAGGCGTCGGCCGACGCGTCCTTGAACTCGGCGTACTTCCGGTCGAAGAAGCTGTGCGGCGCGCCGGGGTACACGGTCGAGTCGTGCTTGACGTTGGCCTTCTTGCACGCGGCGTCGAACTCGTCGACGTCCTTCTGAGGAATGCCGTCGTCGGCGCCGCCGAAGAGCGAGAGCACCGGCGACTTGTAGCGCGAGACCGCGTCGATCGGCCTCGGGCGATCGCCGCTCGCCGCCTGCAGATACGACAAGGCACCGCCGAAGCAGAAGCCGACGCAGAAAACCGAGCGGACCTGACCACCGTCAGCGCCGCGCAGGTGCGCGACCGCTGCGGCGATGTCGGCCTGGAGCTGGTCGGGCTTCGTCTGCGGCACCTGGGCCATGAAGTCGAACTTGTCGCCGCGGTCGTCGGAAGGCGCGGTGCGCGCGAAGAAGTCGATGGCGACCGAGTCCACGCCGACCTCCGAGAAGCGATCGGCCAAATCTTTGTAGTACTGATGAAGACCGCGCACGTCGGGGATGACGACCATCCCGGCGCCTGACGGCTTGGCGGCCCGCGCGGAGTACGCCATGGAGCGCGTGCCGTCCGCGGACGTCAGGCGCAGGTCACGGCCGCCGGCCGAGCCGCCGGCGATGGGGGTGATCGGCGGACGAGAGTCGTTGTCAACGCACATGGCTGTGGCCCTCCCAGAACTCTAAGGTGAGCGACACTCTAATCTCGCCGCGGCCCGGCGGCAACTCGCCGGAACGCGCCCGCGCCGGGCGGTGGTCAGACGTGGTGGTGGCGGTGGCCGTGCTCGTAGTGCGCGCCGAGGAGGTCGGCGCCGAAGTCGCGGGCCGGATCGTGCCACACGGAGTGGATGTGGTTGGCGTCGTTCTGCGTGTTGTCGAGCTCGATCAGCACGGTCGGCCCGTGGATCCGATAGTAGTGGCCGTGGCCCGGCTCGATCGGCCCCGCCCAGGCGAAGTGCAGGCGCTCGACGCCGGCTTCGGTGATCCGCCGCAGCTCGGCGTCGGCCAGATCGGCGCGCATGTTCCGCGCGTACTCCTCGACCAGGCGCACGAGTTGCTCTCGTTGTGCCGGCGCGAGGTCGGCGGCGGGTATCCCGGCAGGTGAGGTGAGGCCCTCGCGGCGCCCCGGCCCGGAGACGATGTCGCCGAACGACTGCGCGGCGATGACCATCCGCTTGCGCTGAGCGGCGTCCATCCCCTGAGCGATCGCACGACCTAGATCCTCCTCGCGCGCGAGAGTACGCAGCCCGGCCAGTGGACCCGAGCGCACCTCGGCCGGGTTGGCGCCGAAGAACGCCGGAGTCACGGCGAGCGGCTTGCCCGGCACCAGCGTGAAGTTGAGCGACAGGTGATGGCCCTCGAGCCGCCAGCCCCAGCGCGCATCCGGCCCCGGCGTCCCGAACACGCTGACCGCGTAGTTGTCGGGATCGCGCATCAAGCCACCGAACGTCTCCATCTGGCGCAGCACGCTTTCCAGGCTGATCACGTTCGTCGCCTTGGCGTAGCCCGCGGCGCTCAGGCTCGCCTTCATCAGCTCGTGCGCCGCGGCGCGCGGGGCCGCCGGCATGTCCTTGAACGGAAGCCCCTCGCGCCGGCGCGGGATGTAGTGCCAGTTCGATCGCTCCTTGTCGTCGAACGCGAACACCGCGCGCCGTCGGCCGTCGGCCGGGAGCACAGCCAGCAGGGCCGTCGCCGCGCCTGCCATCGCAATGCGCGCAGTGTCGGGCGCTTGCGCGAAGGCGGGAACACCGATCGCCCAGGCCGCGGTCGTCGCGGCCGTCCCGTGCAGGAGTTGACGGCGGCTGATCTTCACGGCGTCTCCTTCCGTTGCGGCGCTACTCCCAGCCCGAGCGCGGTCTCCCACGCCTGCTGCGTGGCGATCTCCTGAGTCCACGGGCGCATGAGCGCGCCCGCCCGGGCATCGCGAGCGTAGCGCTCGAGCGGATAGCGCTTGAGCAGGCCCCGCCCGCCGCAGAGTCGGATCGCCTCCTGGGTCACCACGACCGCGGAGCGATGCACGGTGACGACGGCGGCGCGAGCGCGCTGGACGGCGGCGGCCGGCGCGTCGACGCGCGCCTCCGAGACCGCGCGATAGTACAGCGCGCGGGTGCCTTCGAGCGTGAAGAGCATCTCGGCCAGCGCGGGGCCCTTGGCCGCCGCCTCGGTGTGAAGCCCGGGCGAGCCGGGCATCGCACCGGTCAGGTAGGCGAGCGCGCCGTCGTAGGCCGCCTGCATCAGGCCGAGGAAGGTCGCGCAGAACGTCAGCGGCGAGAGCTGCGGAAACGCGTTGTACATCGCGCCGAACAGTCCCGGCGGCAGCACCTCGGCGTCGTCCGGAACGAAGACGTCCTGCAGCACCATGTCGCGGCTCACGGTGGCGCGCATGCCCATCGGATCCCAGTCACCCGGGAACGTGACGCCGCGCGCGTCCTTCGGCACTTGAAGATAGAGCGTGCGCTCGATCCACGGCTCGTCGCCGGCCCGGAGGGCGGGCGTGGCGAAGTACGGAGCGGCGCCCGCGAGCGAGACGAAGAACTTCCGGCCGTTGACGACGTAGCCGCCCGCGACCTTCCGTGCGACGGTGCCGAAGCGCCGGCCGCCCATCGAGAGCTTCGTGTCGGTCTCGCCCTGCTCCACCGGCTCGCTGTGGGGCTGCCCGTAGAAGACGCCCTGCTCGACGACCTCGCGGAACCTGGGGGCGCGAAGCTTCTCGTGACGCTCGCGGGCCGGCGCGGGCATGGGCATGGCGTCGGCGATCTCGCCCATCATCAGCATGGTGAGACAGTGCATGTTGAACGTCAGCGACGTGGACGCGTTGCCCTGCGCGAGCTGCTCGGCGACGAGACAGTAGGTCTCGTAATCGGCGCCGAGCCCGCCGTACCGCTCGGGGACACAGAGGCCGAGTAGCCCGTCCGCGCGCAGATCCGCGTAGTCGTCGAAGGGAAACGAGGCGTCCCGGTCGTGCGTGTCGGCGCGCGGCGCAAAGCGCTCGAGCGCCAACCGGCGAGCGCGAGCGATCAGTGCCTGCTGGCGGGCCGAGGGCCGGAGATCCATGGCCGACGCATGATACCTGTCTCCTGATGCGTCAGCGGGATGCTCGCGACCTGAGCACCCCAGTCCGAAGGCTCGACGTCTACTTCAACTTGATCTCGACCCCTTTGGGAGCCAGCGTGAACTGGATGCCTGTTGCGGTGCTGGTCAGCTCCATGACCACGCCGTTCTGGTTCCTCATCGCCACGGCGCTCTTGCCCGCGCCTAAGGCCGCCCCCGCCTCGGCCGCGGCATAGTTGCCCGCGAAGTCCGACAGCTTCTTGAGGTGGTACACATTGCCGGTCGTCGACATCTTCGAGACGCCGACGTCCACGACGCTGAGCCCGTTGACGGTGAACGAATGGTCCTTGCCCTGGTATGTGAGCTTTCCGTCCCCCCAGGTCACGCCGATGCCGACCGCGATCGACATGGTCTCGATGGCGACCTTTCCCGAGGGCGTCTCCTGCGCTCCCGCGGTCACCGCCGCCAGCATCACACCCAGCATGAGCACGCGCACAGCCCAGATCTTCATGGCGTCTCCTTTCAACGCACGGTAGGGCGTCCGGGCTGAGGAAAGCCATGGGACGTTGGTCCTATTCGCAGGGGCGATGGCGGACCCCAGGGGGGCACGTTACACTCCGGCCGGTCGATGAGAGACGAGCTGCTGCGCCGAGCGTCTGGGATGGTGCCCGTGCTCAAGGAACGCGCGGCGCGGACCGAGCAGCTCCGGCAGATTCCGCCCGAGACCGTGAAGGACCTGATCGGCTCCGGCCTCATCCGGATCGGCAACCCGTCGCGCTACGGCGGCCTGGGCGTCGATCTGGACATGGCCCACGCCGTGGCCTGGGAGCTCAGCCGTGGGTGCGGGTCGACCGGCTGGTGCTATTCGCTCTGGACCGTGCACAACTGGTGGCTCGGCCATTTCCCCGAGCGAGCTCAGGAGGAATTCTTCGCGACCGGACCGGACACGCTCTTCTCCTCGGGCCTCAACCCGGCGCGTGGGAAGGGCGAGCCGGTGGACGGAGGCTTTCGAGTGTCAGGTCGGTGGAGTTTCTCGAGCGGCTGCGACGCCGCGAGCTGGGTGATGGTCGCCATTCCCGGCGCCGGGCCCGACGGACTGATCTGGCTGCTGCTCCCGCGTTCTGATTACGAGATCGTCGATACGTGGTTCGCCGCCGGCATGCGGGGGACGGGCAGCAAGGACATCGTGATCACGGACGTCTTCGTCCCCGCGCATCGCGCCCTCGATCCGAACCGCGCCGGCGATGGCGACTGGACGGGCTGGGAGCTTCACCGGCGCCCGAGCTATCGCGCGCCGCTCCGGTGCCTCACGGGCTGGGACCTGGCGGCGCCGCTCATCGGCATCGCCCAGGGCGCGGTGGACGAGCTCACGTCTCGTCTCCGAGGCACGACAGGAGCGGGACGATCCGCCGAGTCTGTTCCGCTGCAGATGCGGCTGGCCGAAGCCTCGGCCGAGGTGGACGCCGCGCGCACGATCCACCAGCAGGACATCCGCGAGATCATCGACAAGGCCGCGCGCGGCGAGGCGTTCACCGAGCTCGATCGGGCTCGCTATCGCCGGGACAAGGCCTTCCTCAGCAGACTCTGCGTCCAGGCGGTGAACCGGCTGTTCGAGGCGAGCGGCGCCGGCGCCGTGCTCGAGTCCGACGCGATCCAGCGCTTCCATCGCGACGCCCACGGCGCGGCACATCACGTCGCGCTCGTCTGGGATGCTGCCGCCGAGAACTTTGGCCGTGTGGCCCTGGGGCTCGTGCCCTTACCAGTTACTCCACGGAGGTGACACGATCATGAAGCGTAGCAGCGAGCGCATTCTCACCACGCACACGGGGAGCTTGCCCCGTCCGGCGGATCTGGCGGTGATGCTCGAGGCGCTGGACTCCGGCACGCCTCCGGAAGCCCTGGCGTTCGAGCCGCGCGTGCGCCGGGCCGTCGCCGAGATCGTGCGGAGGCAGGTCGACGCCGGCATCGACGTCGTCAGCGACGGCGAGCAAGGCAAGGTCGGCTACTCCACCTACGTGAGGCACCGCCTCACCGGGTTCGGCGGACAGAGCGGAGTGGCGAAGCGAGCGGACTGGGCGGACTTTCCCGAGGCCGCGGCGCGGGCCGAGCGGCGCTCTCTGGTGTCACGCCCGGCGTGCAACGGCCCCATCGACTGGAAGGACCGGACGGCGGTGCAGAAGGACGTCGAGAACCTCAAGCTCGCGTTGAAAGAAGCGCAGCCGACCGAGGCCTTCATGACCGCCGCCTCGCCCGGCGTCATCGCCCACTTCCTGAAGAACGAGCACTATCCAGGTCGCGAGGCCTACCTGGCGCGGCTGGCCGACGTGATGAAGGAGGAGTACGACGCAATTCATCGCGCGGGCTTCGTGCTCCAGATCGATTGTCCCGACCTGGCCATGGGCCGCCACCTCGCGTTTCCCGACCTGAGCAACGCGGAGTTCGTGAAAATCGCCGCGGCCAACGTGGAGGCGCTCAATCACGCGCTCCGCGACATCCCGCCCGATCGCCTCCGCCTGCACCTGTGCTGGGGCAACTACGAGGGCCCGCATCACCGCGACATCCCGCTCCGCGAGATCTTGCCCGTCGCGCTCAGGGCCCGTCCGCAAGCGCTCTCCTTCGAGGGCGCCAATCCGCGTCACGAGCACGAGTGGATCGTGTTCCGCGAGGTGAAGTTGCCCGACGACAAGCTCATCATCCCCGGCGTGCTCGACTCGACGACCAACTTCATCGAGCATCCGGAGCTGGTCGCCCAGCGCCTGGTGCGCTACGCCGAGGTGGTGGGGCGTGAGCGTGTGCTGGCCGGCTCCGATTGCGGCTTCGCGACCTTCGCGCGATCGCAGAGCCTGGTCGAGCCCGACATTACGTGGGCGAAGCTCGAGGCGATGGCGGAGGGGGCCAGGCTCGCGTCGAAGCAGCTCTGGCGGTGAGGCTCGTCACGCCTCGCCGACGCCGGTGAGTCCCTGGACGAACCGGTCGAGCACCACGTTGAAGGCGATGGCCGTCGGCACGCCGACCAGCAGCGCCCCCGCCATCAGCGATCCCCAGAAATAGATGTCGCCCCGGATCAGCATGGTCGGCAGGCCGACGGTGACGACCTTCTGGTCCACGGGCGCGGCGAAGACCACCGCGTAGAGATACTCCTGCATCGAGAGCGTGAACGCGAAGATCGCGATCGTGGCGATGCCGGGCACGCTCAAGGGCAGCACGACGCGCACGATCCCGCCGAGCACACTGCAGCCGTCGATCCAGGCGGCCTCCTCGACCTCGCGGGGCACCGTACGGAGGAAGCCCTGCATCAGCCACGTGCAGAACGGGATCGTGAAAGTCGGGTAGAGGAGCACGAGGGCCCACCACGAGTCGAAGAGCCCGAGCCTCCCCACGACGGGCGCCAGCGGGATGAACACGATGATCGGCGGCACCAGGTAGGTCATGAACAGCGCGGTGCCGGTGGCGTTCGCGCCCGGAAGACGCAGGCGGGCCAGCGCGTACGCCGCCGGCAGCGCGGCGAGCAGCGTGATCGCGACCACGGCCACCGACACGAGCGCGGTGTTGACGACCCAGGCGCCGAACCACGTCTGGGTGAACAGCAGATCGAAGTGCTTCAAGGTCGGCGGCAGGTGGAACCACAGCGGGAACTTCATGAGGTAGAGGTCCTGCTCCTGCTTGAACGCGGTGATCACCATCCACACGACCGGAAACAGCGCGATCACCAGAAATGGCGCGAGCCCGG
>WNGG01020695.1_pt1 | contig 10175 bp, 12 predicted proteins | sample 5400661 | NCBI WGS metagenome assembly WNGG01 (sample SAMN13153372, study PRJNA577476) | soil metagenome | isolation source: 100 cm soil or saprolite under Garry oak tree replicate 1 | place: USA:California | collected 2016-06-15
GTCGTGCATCAGCGCGGTCTTGCCGGTGAGCCGATGGACCGCCTCTTCCAGAGACATCACCTGCTCTTCGCGCACCCAGTGACCCAGCAAAGTGGTGCTGTAGTCATCGCGGTCATGCGCATGCGGACGCGCGCCGCCATCGCTGGTCCCGATCACGGTATAGTTCGAGCCGAGGATCTCCTGCTGCGCCTTCGGATCGGTGCCGCGCTCGACGATCTGGAACAGGGTGTGCAATTCCTCGTCGACGGACAGGTCGAGGAAGGCATCGATCGTGCTCTTGCCCTGCTCCTTGGCGATGTGCTCGACGCTCTTGCCCTGGAGCGCCTGGTGCTGCTTCTTGGTGGCCAAATAGACCTGCACGAGGTCCCAGCGCCGGTTGAAATAGCCGCGCGCCTGCCCCCGCCGGTCGGTCATCGGAGCGGCTTGGGCGACGGTGCCCTCCACCGCCTCGGCGCTCAGCGCCTTGCGCGTTTCCGGGTCGCGGAAGGCGGCCATCCGCTCCCGATACGGCCGGGACATGACATCGTCCCACGTCGGCATCCCGTGGAAGATGCCATTCGGGTTCGTCAAATCCTCGTCCTGTGGGACATCGAGCCCGAGCCGGAGGTCGAAGATCGGCCCCTGAACGCAGGAGGTGCAGGAGCCATACGCCCGAGCGCCCGACTTGAAGGAATCAGCCAGCCACTGCAGGTGTTCCTTATGCTCCTCGGGTTTTTCGATCGACTGCGAGAGCAGGTTGTAGATGGCGGGGCGGCCCGTCCCGGCCGAGAGCAAGCGGGCGAGCATGTGCGACGCTTTGGTCCCACCGAGCCCACCGCCGCTGACCTGGATGAGGCCCGTACCCAGTTCCGCCAGCACACCGGCGAGCGCCGAGCGCTCCGCGTCGGTGGCGCACCCGGCCGGGTCGCGCCGACGCGCCGGGGCGGTGCTGAACCCGAGCGCCCCCGCCTGCATCGCCTCGCGGACCAGCCGTTGCATGGTCGCGAGCTCCTCCGGCGTCGCCTCGGCTCGCTCCGATGACGCCTCGCCCATCACATAGCGGCGAATTCCGGAATGGCCGACCAGGGTCCCGACATTGATGCCGCGCTTCTTTCCCAGCGCGTCTAAGTAATCGCCGACCGATTCCCACGTGACGTCAACGCCCGCCTTGATCGTGCTGAGCGGGATCGCCTCGGCGTCCGCGAAAAACTCCAGGTACCACGCGCCGTCGCCCGGTCGCGTCGGCGCGATCACCTGGCCGCATTGGCCGACAATGACCATGGTGTGGCCGTTCTGCACGCTGGAACTGCACAGGGGATCCCACACCGCCTGGGGGTCGTAATGGGTGTGATGATCGATGAACCCGGGGGCGACGACGCGCCCCGCGGCGTCGATGGTGCGCTTGGCGGCGGCACCGGCATATTTGCCGACCCCGACGATCTTGCCGTCCTGCACCGCGACATCCGCGATAAATCCTAGCTCGCCCGTGCCGTCTACGACGCGCCCGTTTTTGATCAAGAGATCATACGCCATGCTTCTTTCTCCTCATTGCCCCGCTCCGTACGAGCCCGGGGCCCTCGCCGCGGGCCCTCTCCCAACCGGGGCCTTGTGATCCGCCTTTTCAGCCTTCGTGAGCTGCGAGACAGATGCTACGCCTGACTTTCCAGTCCAGCAACATTTTCTCATAAAAAACCGATGGGAGCATTAGGTGATTCTTACGAATCTGGCCCTCCAGCCGCAATGGACGCTAAATTTACGGTAAGCTCTATATGATTATTTATCAATGAGTTGTCAAGTGAATAAAACATGTCTCACGTCTTGTGTGTTGACGGTATGCACCGCTGTGCCATCATACACGCAGGTGGTAGAAATCTCATAACTAATTGTTTTTGCTGAAAAATATGGCTGGAGGGCCGAGCTCAGGATGGGCGGAAAGAACCCGATCTACCGAGCCCCATGCTGCCAATTTTTTCAGCACTTCCTTTACTGTCACCTGCGTCCCGGCAATTATGGGCCGTCCGTCCGGATCGAAGGCAATAAGAGGATTGGCCATACGTGCGTCTTCTTTAGGGTTTGTGGCGAGTATACGGTTTCCCTGCCGCTCTGTATAGGCTTTGCGTGTAGGCCTGACACATTGCAAGCCCGCCTTCAGCACCGCGGTCTTTTTCGTGGCACAGCCGGTTTCTCTCGTGTATGGTGACCGTTCGACGGGATGGCAGCCCTTGACGCAGCGCAGGCCGGCTCGCTGGGCACACTGGAGGTGTCATGCCCTTCTTCCGAGGCCGGGGACACCGCACGTCGGCCACTCGACCAGGAGGGGCAGAGGGCGCGCGCGCGGTGAGCGCCCTGGCGCGGGCGTGCCTGTTGCACGCCCCCGGTGCTCCGTCGCATGCAACGCTTCACCCCCGTCGCATCAGGGATGCCATGGCCCGCCCTCCCGCCCGGATTGCTGTCTAACGCACGCCATATCAACAGTTTGTCTCTCTGGCACGGCCCTTGCTTTCTTTCCTAGGCAACACACAAAACAATGCGCGCACCACGTGCGCGCTGCCTTGAGAAGGAGGTATCCCATGGCAGAGTGGAATCCTTGGCAGGAGATGCAGAGGTTGCGCCACGACATCGACCGCGCGTTTGAGCAGGTGGGATGGCGCAATGGCGGGCGCAATGGGCGCACCTTTCCAACAGCCTTTTTACCGGGGCGTGCCGCCCGGGCCTATCCGCTGGTTAACGTGAGCGAGGATGCGCATGCGCTGTATGTCACGGCCCTGGCCCCTGGCCTTGAGCCGACGGCCATCCAGCTGACCGTACAGGACAACCGTCTGACCATTGCGGGCGAGAAGCAGCGGGTCGCCGCCGAGATGCACCCCGACGCCTTTCACCGCAGTGAACGGGCGGCGGGCACATTTGTGCGCACCGTGACGCTCCCGATCGACGTGGAGCCCGAGCAGGTGCAGGCCGAGTACAAAAACGGCCTGTTGGTCGTCACCTTGCCGAAGGCTGAGCAAGTGAAACCGAAACAGATTGCCGTCAGCGTCGAAGGGTAAAACCCCCGCAGCGTGGACAAGATGCGCGAAAGAAGACACGATTTTCTCACAAGGAGCCGTATCATGGCGGAATCCACTGTGGCTATGCCAGAGATCGAACAGACCCAGGCCATCACGCAGCCGGAGACTCAGGCCGTGGAAGCGACCCGTCCGCGGGAGCACTATGTGACCCCGCCGGTCGATATTTACGAAACGCCCGAGAGCCTCGTGGTCATCGCAGACTTGCCTGGTATCGACCCCGCCCACCTGGAGGTGCGGGTGGACAAGAACATCCTCACCCTGCGTGGCCAGACCCAGGATCAGATGCCGGGTGACCTGCGCTACCGCGAATACACGCTGGTCAGCTTCTTCCGGCAGTTCGAACTGGGGGAACAGATTGACCAGGACGGCATTCGCGCCGAACTGAAGCAGGGCGTCCTGACGCTGACGTTGGCCAAGGCGGCCAAGGCCCAGCCCCGGGCCATTACCGTCAACGCCGCTTAAGCCCCCGGCTGGGGCGGAGCACCGTCCTGGAGATGGTGGAGGTCCTCACACAGAGGGCCACAAGGAAGGAGAGAACCATGGTGACAGACCAGGAAGCACAGGGATATGCTGGCACATCGTTGCCGGCAGGCGAACCCGTCACGCTCGTCATCGACGAGGAACGCTTCTTTGGGTGGGTCGCGGCGGCGCCAGCCCACAGTCTCGCGTGCGTGGCGATCGAATTTAAACGAGGGTCCCACAGGGTCCAGGAACTTATTCCGGTGGAAAATATCCAGCGGCTCAGAGATTATTTGCAAGCGCATCCGGAGTTACGTCAGGCGCAGGCGCACGGAGCGCCGTTGCGGCACCAGTGACAGGGGTAGTTGGGGACACCTTCGGTATGACGCTCTGCTGACAATGGCACATTCCACTGCATGATGGGATGGAGTGTGTCATTGCTGATCGCACACCTCCTGAGCTGGGCGGTAGTGATGTCCATGGAATGCTCACCACGCGATTTCTGTGTGACTGTTGACCAAAAACGCGTCGCTCAATTTATCGCAGTTTGTAGAAGGTCGAAGGTGGTGGACATGAGCACGAGAGGGCCGCGAGGAGGCGCACGTCTTTGCAGGCGATAAGCCCTGCCACGGAGAGGGGATACACCGCGCCTCCGCCAGATTTGACGCGCTACAAAGTGTGAGAAATGGAGCGAGCTTGTTATGGGACGCACCAGCAACGCGAAATCTCGCCTCATCGCCACGGCGATGGCACTCATGTACGTCCGTGGCTATACGGCGGTCGGTGTGCACGAGATTTGCACGCAGGCCGGGGTCTACAAGGGCAGCTTCTATCATTTCTTCCCCTCGAAGCAGGCGCTCGTCTTGGCCGTGATCGACACGTACGGGGCACACATCCGGGGCCTTTGGGAAGACGTGATGACGACGGACGGCTCCCTGCGTGAGCGCCTGCAGCGCGTGTTTGCGCACACCTATAGTGTGCACGACCAGCTCCTCACGGGCAGCGGCCAGCTGTATGGGTGTCCGCTTGGGAACCTGGCGCTTGAGCTCGGGGGGCAGGATCCCGTCGTACGGCAGAAGCTGCACGCCATGTTTAGCGCGTGGGCGCGGGTGATCGAGCGCAGCTTGCGGGAGGCGATGGCCAGCGGCGCGCTGCCAGCCCTCGATCCCGTCACCACGGCGCAGACCGTGGTCGCCTATTTCGAAGGGGTGATGATGTTAGCCAAAACACAGCAGACCCCCGAGGTGCTCACGCAGCTCGCCCACGGCGCTGTAGCCCTCGTCGAGGCCGCGGCGGGTGCTTCACTGTCTGCCGAACATGGCTAGCCGTCGCGGCGGATCGGTGCTTCATCGATCACGCGCGGTGTCCCACGTTCCGTTGCTTCAGCAATCAGGGCAACCATCGACCAGCGTCGGCGGGACACCTGTCACGCTGGTATGATATGGCGCGAGGTGCCGTGTCGCCACACCGGGACAGGCAAGCCGAGCGTGAGGAGCATACACCTATGCTAGCTGTTCACGAACACGAAGCGCGCCCATTCCTGAGCGCGCTCGATGACCACGACACCCAGGGTCCCACGTTGGCGCACGATGATGACGTCCTCAGGGTCTTGACGCTCGACGAGCGCTCCTGGGAGGAGCCCGACACCGCAGGCGCTCCCTTGGAGGAAGCCCCTACGTCGGAGCGGGGCCTCAACGCGGCAGACCCTGAGACGGATCAGGTGCTCGCGCGGTATTTTGGCGAGGTCCGTCAGTTTGCCCTGCTCAGCTTTGCCGAGGAACAAGCGCTGGGGCGGCGGATCACCCGCTGGCAGCGGCGCGTCCGCTGGGCCCTGTACGCGGCGCCGACGGCTCTGCCGACGCTGCGCCGGCTCTGGCATCACGTGGAGCATCAGGACATCCCCGTGCACGAGGTCGTGCACCCGTCGGGGACGCCGCCGGACCCGACGGCACAACGGGCGCAATTCCAGCAAGGGATTGTGCATCTGCAGGAGCTCACCGCCCATCTGCGTCGTCTGGAGAGACATGACGGGAGCCCCCGCTGGGCTACGCCGGAACGGCAGGGGCTCCGCCACACGCGTTTCCGCCTGTGGCGTGCCTGGCTAGCAGCGTGCGAAACCCTGCAGTTGCAGCCGCATGGACATGCGGCCCTGGGTGAGGCGCTAGAGGTCGCCTGGCAGGCGCAGCCGGAGGACCCCCTCTTGCACGCGGCCTCACGGGCCTGGACGCGGGCGCAAGGGGAGCTGGCCCGGGCGAAAGCCCAGATGATGCAAGCCAATCTCCGGCTGGTCATCCATATAGCGCTGCGCTATCGCCACCGCGGCTTGCCGTTGCTCGACCTGATTCAGGAAGGGAATCTGGGGCTAATGCGGGCGGTGGACAAGTTTGAGCCACGTCGCGGGCTGAAATTTGTCACGTATGCCCACTGGTGGATTCGTCAGGCCATCAGCCGGGCCCTGAACGAGCAGCACCGCACGATCCGGCTCCCGAGTCATGTCATCGAGCGCCAGAGTAAGCTGCGCGCTGCAGTCGCCAGATTGTGGAAGAGCCACGGCCACGCGCCGAGTCCCCAGGCACTCAGTGCGGCCACGGGCTGGACGCCTCAGGTCGTCGAAGAGCTCCTGAGCGCGGCCCAGCCCATGGTCCAGTTGCAGCAGCCGATCACGGACGATGGCACAGTGCTCCAGGATATCTTGGAGGATACTCAGACACCACAGCCCGAGGCGCTCGTGGCGGCAGCGCAAGTCCGCCGTGGCGTGGACGCATGCCTCAGCTCTCTCACGCCACGCGAGGCCTCGATTGTGCGATGGCGCTATGGGCTGGACGCGTACGAGCCACAGACGCTCCAAGAAATTGGGGATGTCCTCGGTATCAGTCGTGAGCGGGTGCGGCAGCTGGAAAAGCAGGCCTTTGCCAAGCTCCGGCAGTTACCGCAGCGTGCGGGGCTCGCGGAGCTGGCCCTCTAGCACTGCAGCGGGCGTGAAAGCGTAATAAAAAGGAAGCGTAATAAAAATAGTGAATTTATGCTTTTACGCAGGAGCTCCTCGAGCTGACAGCACGGTACTTTGCCATGGGTGATGTCGCTATATCGTTGATAAACAGTATGTATCTGCTGAATTCACTCAGCAAAGCGAAGGTGATCAACGAAGCTAAAACCTCACCACAGTGACTAGATCACTATTTTTATTACGCTCCCCTTGATGTTCCGGCATGGTTTGCGCGTGTCGGAAGCCTGCGGGCTGCGGGTGTCCCAGGTGGACATCGAAAGCCGCGTGCTGCATGTCGCGCGGCTCAAACAGGGCTTGTCCACGACGCACCCGCTCCGGGGTGACGAGATACGGGCGATCAAGGCTTGGCTGACGGAACGGGCGAGAATGAAACCGGAGACCGAGGCGTTCTTTCTCAGTGAACGACGCGGCCCGCTCAGTCGGAAAACCGTATGGTTCATGATCGGCCGCTATGGGAAACGCGCAGGCCTGTCCGTGGACGCGCACCCCCACATGCTCCACCATGCGTGCGGTTTTGCTCTCGCTGACCAGGGCGCGGACACGCGGCTGCTTCAGGACTATCTCGGCCATCGGAATATTCAGCATACCGTCAAATACACCGCCACCAATCCCGCACGGTTTGAACGGCTGTGGCGATGAGGTGCAAGAGAAAGCATGGACGATGGAGCAGACACGACCATGGGCGAGTATTACGCCGTGTATCAATCGGGTGCCGAGTTGCTGGGGGTGGGCCTGACGGTCACCGACGCCCTGCAGGATGCCGAACGCTGGAGTGACCGGGTGCTGCCCTCGCTCACGTCCTACGGGCTGGACGGGCCGCGCGGGGAAACGCGCGGGGCCTATTACCTCCGTCCGTGTACGCCGGAACTCTATGCTGCCGTGCAGGCTGGGGACAGGAGTATCCCGTATGCGGTGGATGAGGCGGGCTATCTGGCGGTGCTCGACCCGCACGAGGCCTAACCCTTACTCCGATTGTTGCAGAAGAGAGCGAGGAAGAGGGATAGCCTTACCGAATGCCACCAACAAGATTGCCAGAAGAACAAATTCGCCACATAGAACAAACCGTAATGGCCTATATTGATAATAACCTATCGATAAGTAATACAGCACTCAGAGCGCTCACTGGTATTAAATATGATCAAGCCACGTATTTTTTTAATCGAATGCTTCACGAAGGCAAGCTCCTAAGAACTGGTAGGACATCAGGTATAAGATATATCCGGCCGGAGAACGCTACCCGTTAGCCAAGAAATACCTTTCTTGCTTTTACACCGAATGGCTCATTTTGGGTTGAGAGGTATCTGTGAAGCTGACCGAGCCGCGATACGGGCTCTGCTGCGCGGGCAGCCGCCACCAGGCATCATCTTCTCCCCAGGGCGAAGGCCTCCCGTGCTGATGCGGCTGCAGACTGCAGACCACAGACGACGGGCCTCACCGGTGCAGGAAGAGCAGGGTGCCGCGGCACCCTGCGACTGGGCACGGATCATGCGGTTCCCCGTGTGCGAGCAGGTAGATACCGTTGCCCTGAGCTTCGCGCACCATAGGCGGGGGATTTTTTCTGCGCCGCTGTGCCATCAAGGTCTCCTCCCTGTGCTCTCCCGTCTTCGCCAGACGGACAAGGGTGCCCGCCGCGCGGCGGGCATCCGCATCTCACAAGGCCAAACCGGGTATGACTAGCCTCTTACGGTCGTGCAGGGCTATTGCTCTTCATGTTCCTCCGCCTCTTGCTCTGCTTTTGTTGCGGCCCAGGCTTCGGCCTCGGCACGGGTGACAAACGGGTCACTATAGAGCACGTCGCCATCATAATCGTCAGGCGCCGCATACCAGGCGTCCGCCTGGGCCGGTTTGCGGGTATGTGCGTCCACTTGCTGGGTATCATGTCCTTGAAAGAATCGCCAAGCCATGCATTTCCTCCTCTGGTGGGGTAGGTATCCTTTTCCCTGCGCTACCCTCAGCGTGGGAACCATGCTTACCAGGCAAAGCAGCAATTCTTATGCCATGGGCACTGGCAGGACAACGCGTGCCTCCAGCGGTGCCATCGTATGCCTTCCAATCGACCCACCAATTTCCGATAAGCGGGGGTTCTCGCCACTCCCACCTTTCAGATGCAACTGAGAGACAAAGTGATATTACAGAGCCTGCCGCGTTTAATGAGCGCATTTAGCTCCTTCACGTCACCTATTATCGACATAGCCTTCGGCGTTTCCTGCCTGTTTTCGTGGGCGTGCCTCTGTCATATAATGGGAATACTGCTGGTTATCGACATATTTTGTTTTGAGCGTTTCGTTTTGATACCCCCGTCGAAGAGGTGAGAGACGTGAGAGCAATCCCCTGAACGTGATGGCGCGCTCAGGGGAGACGACCTCTCAGGGGGATCACTGCTGAGGGGAGATCGTCAGCTGTTGCTTCAATTCCACCATGTGATCCATCAGGTCTTCCAGTTGGTCTGCCAGCATCTGCTCAGCCTCGGGAAACATCGCGTTTTCTTCTTCTGCCACATGCTCCCGGACAATGCCCATGAGTTCGTGAAATTTCACCTCAAACGCTGCTTCGTCAAGATCAATGCCCTGCAGCTCGCTCATGAGTTCTCTGACGTGCTCATGGGCGAGGCGGCTGTCAGCCACGAGCTGCGTCCCATGCTTGCCGGTCATGGCTTCATACGCCGGATAGAAGACGCTCTCTTCCAATTGCGCGTGCAGATCAAGCTCGGGAAAGACCTGCTCAGCAATCAGATACTTGGTACTAAAATCCCCGGCGCTCTCATATCTGGCGAACAGATTTTTGACCTTCCGATGATCGGTTTTGAGCAAAGAAATGGCATCAATCGGGTATGGCGGCTCATCGTTCCGGTCTATCATGGCATGCTCTCCTTGGACTTCCAGTAGTAAATGGACGAATATGGCACATGTGCGATAACTGTTCGTCTGCTACTGGAGGTCCTCCTTGTAACCAGCTCTGTGAAGCGGCGCGTGCCGCGTTGGTGTCAACCTCTTTTGTTTCCCTGCCCTGATGGCTCGTCGCCCCCTGTGGGGTGTGGACATCGAGCTTTTCCTGGCGTCCTTCTTGCCATCAATCAGAGGCGGTCACCCTGTTAAGTCATATTCGTGTTGCGTGATGACCTCCCAATACCGTGCATCAACAATATAGCCGACACAATTTTTGGCTCCGCAGAAACAGGGGAATTCCGTATACCTGTCAGGATCATACTCATAATTGTACTGATGCGTCAGTTCTTCCCCTGCCTGAATATCGCGTAAAGCGACGACCCAAATAGCCCGGGACGTGGTCTGCAAGGCACAGTTGGGCTCGCAGGAATGATTGATATAGCGGGCGGTATTTTTTAACGTATTGCCATCAATGTCATAGCGGTCGTTGAGAGCGCAAATATAGGCATTCCCTTGCGCCAAGGCTTGGGCGCTTTGGGCTTTGGAAATCTTGGTGCCAAGATAGCGGGTAATGATCGTCTCTTTGTTGATGTCCTGCCCGGCAAAGAGGCCTTTGCCGGCAATACGGGATTTGCCGATCCAGACGTGCACCTTCATGCCACGCTCCTTTGCTGGGTCATTGCCCAAGGTACACCCTCTAGTATTCTGACAAGCATAAAACGTGCCACTATTTGCCATACACCCCTTCACATCCGACGACCCCAATAACCCTCCCAGGGG
>WNGG01010256.1_pt1 | contig 10174 bp, 7 predicted proteins | sample 5400661 | NCBI WGS metagenome assembly WNGG01 (sample SAMN13153372, study PRJNA577476) | soil metagenome | isolation source: 100 cm soil or saprolite under Garry oak tree replicate 1 | place: USA:California | collected 2016-06-15
TGTCCTTCGGCCGATCCACGTTCACGGTTGCGAAGCTCACGGATCTCGAGACGGACCAGCCGTACTACGTCGTGGGAGAGACCGCCGTGGAGACGGTGAAACTGCGTGTGTCGCATCCCGAGATACCGGGCGTAGCGCTTACCGAAGTCCGCGTCGTCGAGCGAGAGATTCGTGGCGAAATCGTCGACAATATCGAAGATTCGCGGTTGCTAACCGGCGTCAAGTACGCACAGCTCAGATCCGGCTTGCGAGGTGCAGCAGTAGGGGCAACCCTAGTGATATTCGGGAGCCAAGCGGTCTTGGCGTTCCGGGACGGGGACATCGTCAAGGGGACGGTTTACGTCCTCGCTGGTGCAACGGCTGTGTTCGGGGTTGTCCGGTCGGACGCCGTCCTTGTAAGAGGACTTTTCAAGGGTCGAATCTTGGGGGCCGGAATCAAGATTAGGTTGGGCGTTGCTGCAGCGATCGCTGTCGGGGGGATCTTGGCGTCCTATGAAGTTTTCCAAGCCAGTCAGACCGACAATCCAATCAAAAGACTCTCACATTACGAAAGCGCGGGGACCATCGTCGTCGATACGATCATCGCGGTCGTCCCCCTGTATGGAGCCGCTGCGATGCTTGGTTGGCAGCTCGGACTGACGATAACTGTTGGTGCCAAAGCTCTCCTCGGTATTCTGCCTGACCCCCTCGCTCTGAAGATAGTCAGTACGCCTGGCAGTACGATTACGTTCCTCTTCGAATATGTGTTCGGCAGCGAAATACCGTCGGACGTTGCGGAGGACGCGTTGATTCAACTCCTGAACTTTCTGGCTGACACAGCAAGGTTTGATAACTCGCTTGATCCTCCGGAACCAACAATACTCTTGGTGCCTTGAAATGGGATCGGCCGACCGGGCGGATCCACTTGTCCGCGCAGGCGACTTAGACGGTCTGAAGAGGGTTTATTCTGATGCGGGCGGGCTCATCACAGAATCTGACGAGGAGGTGCTCGCAGTAGCGTCTGGGTGGGATGCGGAGGTTTGCTCTCCCTGGCGCCGGTTTCTCCCAAAAATAATCTTTGCGGGGTTCGGGGGGCTAGCATCGAGCAGGTTGTTCGTGACCACAAAGCGACTCGTCTTGGTACGCGATATCGATACCTGGAGGGAACTCAAAGGAGAACTCACACCGTTGGGTCTTCCAACCGCAGCCGCAAAGGAGGCCCGGCTTAAGCATCTCAAGTCTCTTGGAGTGCGTCAGTACTGTGAGTTTCGACCTCAAGATTTCCGGGTCGTAAAAAAGAGGAGTTTCGATCGACGGCGGTCTTGGATAGACCTGCGTCTTGTCGGGAATGACGGTAAGCAGTACGCGGTCACAATCTGGAAAACAGACGGGCCAGATCAGAAGACACGCACTCTCATCGAGTCGCAATTCAGCCAGTAGTCTCAGCTCCGCACGTGAGTCCACTATCATCCGTACAAGGTTCGCATGCGTCGTCTCGAACTTTGCCCGGGAGCGCGACAGAGCGGACCGATAGGTTCGCCTAGCCTTCCGAACGGTTTTTATCACTCGAGTTCGGTCCCTGGCGTTATTGGAGACGAAGAATCGAAGCAGGTCAGATGGCACAGGGCTTACGCAATTGCTCCATCGCGCCGAGATCTCGAAATTGAACGAGATGCAGGCACGAGCGCTATCGGAGATTCGGGCGGGTTCGCACGTCCTCATCGTCGCTCCGACGGGATCAGGTAAGACCGAGGCCGCACTTTTCCCCATCCTCGAGTCGATGGGGTCCAGCGAGAAGAGTGGGATCCGAGCCCTCTACATCACGCCCTTGCGAGCCCTCAACCGGAATTTGATCGACCGCATTCAACGGCTCGTCGCCTTCACGAACCTCACCGCCTCAGTGCGGCATGGGGACACGCCCACCTCCGAGCGCCGGAAGCAAGCCGCCAATCCACCTGACATCCTCATCACCACCCCCGAGACCCTGCAGGCGATCCTCTCCGGGAAACTGATGCAACGTCACCTGAAGGCGGTGCGGTACGTCGTCGTAGATGAGGTCCATCAATTCGCGGAGGACCGACGGGGTATCCAGCTTACGGTCGGACTCCAACGGCTCCGCCGAATCGTCGAACGCGATTTCCAGCGAATCGGCCTCTCCGCCACCGTAGGTCACCCAGATGCGATCGCCTCGCTCTTCGGCGGTGAGAAGCCCCTCGAAATCCTCCTCGCGCCTCTCAAAAAGCGATACGAGTATCGAGTCGAGTGGCCGCGTCCGATCGACAAGGACTTCGAGACCGCTCGCGACTTCTACATCACCCCAGAGGCCGCAGCCGGCCTCTCCGCGATTGACGACTCCCTCGACGAGAGCCGTTCGACACTCGTCTTCGTGAACGCCCGTCCCCTCGCCGAGCTGCTCGGATCGCGCCTCGCGATGGTCCGCCAGGACGTGGCCGTCCACCATGGCTCCCTGCCGAGAGAGGAGCGGGAGCGGGTCGAGGCGGGCTTCAAAGGCGGCGACATCAAGGGGCTGGTGTCCACGTCGACGCTCGAGCTCGGCATCGACATCGGGACCGTCGACCGGGTCGTCCAGTACAACTCGCCCCGTCAGGTCACGTCTCTCATCCAGCGGGTCGGCCGCTCGGGCCACACCCTCGACCGCACGTCCAAGGGACTCGTCCTCGCGGTCTCCTCGGATGACGCGATCGAGTCTCTCGCCGCGGTCCAGGCCGCGCAAGAGCAGGACCTCGAGCCGCTGCACGTCCATCGGCTGGCCCTCGACGTCCTCGCCCACCAGATCGTGGGCTGCGCCCTCGACCAGGGCGGCACCGCCCCGTGGTCGGAGATCCTCTCGACGATTCGAACGGCGGAGCCGTACCGGGAGCTCGAGGACGTCCAGGCGGAGCGGGTCGCCGAGTTCCTCGCCCATCTCGGCGTCATCCGCCAGGAAGGTGAGAAGATCCGCGTGACCCCGAAAGGCCGTCGCTACTACTTCGAGAACCTCTCGACGATCCGCGACGAGCGCCGCTACCCGGTCCTGGACCTGACGTCGCAGCGGCAGGTCGGCATCCTCGGCGAGGAGTTCATGATGATCAAAGCCCGCGAAGGCCTGCATTTCATCGTCCGCGGGCGGCCGTGGAAGATCGAGAAGATCGGGAAGGACGGCATGGTCTACGTGACCCCGGTCTCGGATCCGAACGCGATGATCCCCGGATGGGACGGCGAGATGCTGCCGGTGCCGTTCGGCCTCGCGCAGCGCGTCGGCCGCATCCGGAAGGAGATCGACCAACGCCTGGAGCGGGACGGCGTCCCAAAAACGGTCGAGCACTTCGAGAAGGCGTGGCCGATCAACAAGACCGGCGCGAGGCGGCTTGTCGAGGAGCACGCGAACCACCGCAAGACCGGAGCGCCCGTGCCGACGGACGACCGCATCGTGGTCGAGGCGTTCGACCGCTTCCTGATCGTCCATGCGTCGTTCGGCGAGGTCGTGAACGTCACCTTGGGCGACCTGATCGAGGAGCTCCTCGCCCGCAAGCACCTCGTGCGGTTCTGGTGGACGGACCCGTACCGGATCCTGTACGAGCTCGTGGCGGACACCCGCGAACTCGACGTCGACGGCCTCGTGGACAATCTTTTGCGGATCGACGACGAGACCCTGGAGGGTGGCCTGAACGCCCTCCTCGAGGACCACCTGCCGCTCGGCTACTACATGAAGGCGATCGCCGAGCGGTTCGGCGCGATCCGCCGCGGGCTCACGGTCGGCGAGGGCGACCTACGGTCGTTCGAGATCCGCTTCGCGAACACGCCGATCTACGACGAGGCGGTGCGGGAGGCGCTCCTCCTCCACGCCGACTTCGCGCGCGTGCGGGAGATTGTGCAGAAGATTCGTACGGGTCAAATCGAGCTGGTCGTCCATCGCTCCGAGGAGACCCCGACGACCCTTGCGTATCCGATCTTGCGGCGGTACGTTGAGGCGCCGGAGCTCTTCTCTCCGGAAGCGGAGCGGGAGGAGATCCTGGACCGCATGAGACTGCACCTGTCGTCTGAGCCGGTTCACCTCCTCTGTTTCGAGTGCGGGAATTTCCACGAGGAGGTCCGAATCGGCCAGATGCCCGACCATCCGGAATGTGCGAAGTGCAAGTCCCGCCTCCTGACGGTCCTCGGGTGGGCCGCGTGGACGGTGCGAGACGCCTATGCGAAGCGGACGAGAAAGCTCGACCTCACGGACGAGGAACGGAAGCTCCTCACCCGCTCCAAGCAGGTCGCGGACCTCGTAGCCGTTTACGGGAAGCGCGCCGTGTACGCGAACTCTGTCTATGGCGTCGGCCCGACGACCGCGAGCAAGATCCTCGCGAAGATGCAGGACACGGAGAAGGAGTTCCTGAACGACCTCTTCGAGGCAAAGCTGAAGTACGTCACGACGCGGCCGTACTGGAACGAGCCACAGGCGAAGCCGAAGCTGTACTAGTCGATGAGTTTTTATACGCACCGGATTCTCGGGAACTGCAAGGCAGCCGGGGGCCAAGAAAGGTTTTGGCGAACCGGAGGGATGCCATGTCGGTCTATGCGATAGAGAAGGCAACCGGTTCATTGGAAGTCCTTATTCGACTGTACTTTCGAGGACCGACGCAAAAGTCAGATCTCTTCGATGACCTGAAACCGAACCACCAAACGATTTCTAAGACGCTGCAAACCCTTCGCGTGCTAGGATTGGTGCAATGTCAGGAAGGACAGTCCTTTCCTTACAGACACCTTTGCGCGCTCACGAACGCTGGAAGGAGACTCGTAGAGTCTCCATTGCATCGGTGGCCTACTCTCCTGTGGGACGGGAGGGTCGCTACTACGGGGGACAATCAGATCCGAAATGACAAGCGCGCGTCAACGGTTCTGGCCCGACTGCAGGTCTCGTGATACTGTACGTCCGCGAGTTGAGCTGAACTCTTCGGGTGGAGGAACTAGTGAAGAAGTATTTCATGCCAGTGGCTATGTACGCGAATGTTTCGCAAGCGAGTTTCTCGAATTCGAAAGACCAGGGGGATGATTCTTACCACAAGACCGCCTTCGACATTGTATGGTTGAGAGAAAGGTCCCGCACCATCTGAGTTCGCTTTGCGCAGCGTTCGTTGTGGCATCGATGGTCGCGACAATCCTCGTTGTTCCGACCGCCAAGGCCACCCCGACACCTGACTGCTACAATTTGACTCTGACGTTCCGCATCTACAATAGCAAGGGCCAAATTCAGTTTGCCGGCACGACGTATAGCGACGGGGGGTCGGTGACTGTGTGCGCGTCTTCGGGTACTAGCTACGCGATCTCAGCTGTCAACATTGCAACCGGATACGGCTTCCATGAGTGGTTCACAAACACGAACGGGCAGTTCGGCAATCCTCGAGGGTCCCCAACGGTTTTTGTTGCACCGGCATCCCCGGGCGCCTTGAGCGGGATCGTCATGCTGATTTTGGAGGGCGGGGTAGGTTTCACCGTGCCAAATCTGTTCGGAGGCTACCTACTCTACTCTCCTGGAAAAAGCGCGGTGCAGGGCACTTTCCGCGTCCCTGCGTTCACCTACGTTACCCCACGACCGGGATTGGACCCGAACAACGAGATCGCCATTGGGGTGGGACTGGGCGGCGTCCAGGGTGTCGGATGGTGGACCGTCCTAGTGTCAAATCTGCCTTCATCAGGCGCCGCCAGCATGTCGGTCCAAGACTGGGTCACTAACGGGCAGAATGGGAATTCCATGATTTCGTCCCAGTCGGTTCCCACCGCCAGCCCCGGCACACAGATTACGGCGACCATTTCTTACTCCGGAGGGGCCGTCTACAGCAGCATGTGCGGGTTCTCCAACGGATGCAGAAGCTACTCTATAAATGTGGGCTTGGATTTGTCCACCGCCCAATGGTTTGCAGCCGATCTCAAGGACTGCTCGAACGGCAATGCATACTACGCGTGCCACGAAGTCCCCAAGTTCTCACCCTTTACATTCAAGACCCCGGATCCGGGGAGTCAGACATACCCGACTTTGGTCGGAGCCTTGCTTTACCTGAGAGGTCCTGGAGCGAGTCCTCCAGGCGGCGACACGCCGATTGATATCGTCCCCGGAAGTATTCTCAGCAGCACAACTTTCCCCCTATGTCACGCATCATCCGATTGTACTCTGCGCGTGACGAACAACGCAGCGTCGTCCACGGTCCCGGCGGTGGCCGTTGACTCTGTCGGTAACTACCATCTCGTTTGGGTCGACTCCCGGGATGGCAACAACGAGATCTACTATAGGAAACTGGACCCCAACTGGAACGTCTTGGTAGGCGACACAAGGCTAACTTCGAATGCGTACGATTCCATTTCGCCTGCGATTGCGGTGTCTTCGTCCGGCACGATTACGGTAGTCTGGGCCGACAATCGTGGGGGAACGTATGATTTGTGGAGGAAGCAGTACACCTCGAGTTGGGGCGCTGACACGCTCGTATTCGATCCGCTCTATGCCGACATCAAGCAACCGGATGTCTCTGTGGATCCAGGAGGTAACGTCTACATCATCGCTCGAATGGCGTGGCGGGGCGGCACCGAGTCGGAAGACGTGGACTTGTTCGTCAACTTTGGGAACCCAATATGGGTCGATAGTCTTACCGCCAACGGAATTCCGCAACCTCACAGCGACCGATTCCTGAATCCGAGGGTCGTCGCGGGGCCAACCGGAACTGCCCATATTGCTTACAGCCGCGGCCCAGCCTATCCCGTGGAAACAGGAACGTCCTACATGAACTACAGCAAGTATAGTGGCGGTGCTGTAGGAGGCCGGACGGTGATCGGAACGAACTTCGACGTCGCGCGTTACGTTTACATCGACGCGGACACCATCGGCCATGTCTATTACGTGTGGTCCTACTATGGCAACGGGTTCGATGTAGCCTTCCGAAAAAGCGACGATGGCGGATCAACATGGGCAGCCGAAATCGATTTTGGTACGGGTTCGTCCTACTACCAGGTCTACCCGGACGTCTCGGCGGGTGCGCTGGGCAAAGTGAGCATCGTCTGGCAAGACAACAGCGCTGGCCAGTACGAAATCAACTACGTCGGGAGCGGCGCGTATGGGAATTCAGGATCTTGGTCAGGCGCCGTGGCGCTGACACAGGCAACCGGAGATTCTTCTTACGCAAGAATCGCAACCGACTCAGTCCTCGGCAAACCTGGAGTGGTGTGGCAAGACTACAGGGACGGTAACTGGGAGATATACTTCGTCGCGAAGTTTCTGTAGAAATGGACGCTCCGAGGAACCAGTCGCGTCGTCGATAAACCAGGTGTCGGGTCCTCCCTATGACCGACCGGGTGTCTTGTAACGAGCAGCGGACAGGCTCCACCTGCCGACTTTCCTCGGATGAGCCGCCATGCACCGTGCAAGCCATCTGTGCGAACCCCGTCCGTGGCGTGGGCACGATCCCTGCGGGCAAGATCCTCGCGAAGATGCCGGACACAGAGAAGGAATTCCTGAACGATCTCTTCGAGGCGAAGCTCAAGTACGTCACGACGCGACTGTACTGGAACGAGCCGCAGGCGAACCGAAATTGCACTCGTGATGTGCAACGGCTGTCGAGGATGGATCACGAGGGCAATCATGATTCGGCCGAGCTCGGTTCATCGCGCTCGGTCACGTAGGCTTCCTCGCCGAACTCGGAGGTGTCGAGGCCCGCGTGTTCCTCGGCCGGGCTGACTCTCACCGGCGTGAAGATGTTGATGATGCGCAAGAGGACGTACGACCCGGCGAACGCGAAGCCCGCCACGATGACGCACGCCAGGGCCTGGATGCCGACTTGGCCGGGGTTCCCGAAGAACAGGCCGTTAGGCCCGCCCGGATTGATCAGAGTCGACGCAAAGAGACCGGTGGCCATCGTCCCCCAGATCCCCCCGGCCCCATGGCACGCGAAGACGTCCAGGGAATCGTCCAGCGTCGTCCGCGCCCTCCAGCTGCCGACGTAGTTGCACAGGACCCCCGCCACCAGCCCGATGATGATCGACGGCATGGGACCGACGTATCCCGAGGCTGGCGTGATCGCAACGAGGCCGCACACGGCGCCCACGGCCATCCCGACGGCGGACGGCTTCCCTTTCCGCACCCAGTCCGTGAGCATCCAGCTGACCGCGGCGCCCGCAGCCGCCAGGTTCGTCACAACGAGTGCGTTGACGGCCAGCGCATTCGCCGCGAGCGCGCTCCCGGCGTTGAAGCCGAACCATCCGAACCACAACACGGAGGCGCCGAGGATCACGTATGGGATGTTGTTCGGTCGGCTGTCGAGCCGCTCCACCCCTTCGCGCCGCCCGATGACGAGGGCGGCCGCGACCGCCGACACGCCGGCGGCCGTGTGGACGACCAAGCCGCCCGCGAAGTCGATGACGCCGAGGGACTTCAGGAATCCCCCGATGCCCCAGTTCCAGTGCGCGATGGGCACGTAGATGAACGTCGTCCAGAGGACGATGTAGATGAGGAGCGCCTTGAACCGGATCCGCTCCGCGAACGCGCCGATGATGAGGGCGGGCGTGATCGCGGCGAACTTCAGCTGGAAGGCGAAGTACAGTAGCTCCGGAATTGTCGAGGAGTATCCCGGGTTCGGAGCCTCACCTACATTGTTCAGCCCGAAATTGGCCAGGCTGCCGATGAAGCCGTTGTAGGACGGCCCCAGGGCGAGCGTGTAGCCCCACAGCGCCCACACGAGGCTCACGAGGGCGAAGATCGCGAAGCATTGGGCGATCGTCGAGACGAGGTTCTTCCGCCGGACGAGTCCGCCGTAGAAGAAGCCCAGCGCGGGCGTCATGATCATGACGAGTGCCGTGGCCGCGATGACCCATGCGATGTCTCCGGAGTCCAGCGCCACGTCCCGCGCTCCACCGAAACGGAATTGGGAGGGAAACCGGCACCGAGTATAACGCTTCTCCTGTGGCCCGAAGGAGGCCGCGCCGGGACGCGGAGAGGGAGAACGCTGGCACGGTTTCGACGAATCCTCTTATAACGATGAGCGCCATCCAATCGGGCTATGGCGTGGCGGGGCGTCCCACGGATCCATGAGGCGCGGCTGTTCCGGAAGCGCAACGTGGTCGGCGTGGGGATCGCGAAGAAAGTCGCCGGCGGCCGTCAGACCGACGAGCCTTGCGTCGTCGTCTTCGTCGAGCGGAAGGTCCCGAGGGCTCAGCTCCGGCCGAGGGATCTGATTCCGGAGACGATCGAAGCGATGAAGACCGACGTCGTCGAGACGGGACGGATCCAGGCGCTCAAGGCGCGGACCGACCGGTGGCGGCCCGCCCCCGGCGGCGTCAGCATCGGCCACTATCGGATCACGGCGGGGACCCTCGCCGCCGTGGTGCGGCGCGCAGGAGTCCGGATGATCCTCAGCAACAACCACGTCCTCGCCAACGCGAACGCGGCGGCGATCGGGGACCCGATCCTGCAGCCCGGAGCGTACGATGGCGGGACGGACCGGGATCGGATCGCGACACTGGAGGCGTTCGTCCCCATTGTCTTCGACGGCTTCTTGGACTGGCTCTTGAGTCTCTTCGGGATCGCGCGGCCCGTGCGGAACGTGGTGGACGCCGCCCTGGGGAAACCGCTGAACGATGCGGACGTCTCCGACGAAGTCTTGGAGATCGGGACCCCCTCCGGGACGGCATCCGGCACGATCGGGATGTCGGTCAGGAAAAGCGGCCGGACCACCGGCCTCACGGAGGGCAAGATCACCGCGGTCGCCGCGACCGTCCGCGTGTTCTACGGCTTGACCCGCACGGCCCGATTCCGCGATCAACTCGTGGCGTCGGCCCTCTCCCAGGGAGGCGACAGCGGCTCCCTGATCGTCGACGCCGACGACCGCGCGGTCGGCCTCCTGTTCGCGGGCAGCTCGAACACGACGATCCTCAATCCGATCGGCGAGGTCGAGCGTCTCCTCGGGATCGGATTCTGAGCGGAGTTGAAGCCGGGCTACCGTCGCCTGCCAGAAGTGACGAGATCGGGCGTCCAGCGTCCACGAGTCCCGCTAGGAGCCGGCGAATTCCTTCGGAAGGCCGCGGGCCGTCGGGGTCCCCTGCAATCAGCCTCGATAACGGCGGCATCCGGTTTATGTTGCCGTCCGAGAACCCCCGCGGCACGGGACCAGCCGTGGCCATCTCGCCCAATCGGATCGTCGTCGTCCTCCTCCTCGCGGTGGTCACCGCT
>WNGG01010258.1_pt1 | contig 10173 bp, 6 predicted proteins | sample 5400661 | NCBI WGS metagenome assembly WNGG01 (sample SAMN13153372, study PRJNA577476) | soil metagenome | isolation source: 100 cm soil or saprolite under Garry oak tree replicate 1 | place: USA:California | collected 2016-06-15
GTGCGGTGGATGAGGCGATTAGATTACAAGAGGAAGCGGGGCTGGAGGTGGTCACGGACGGAGAGATGCGTCGCCTGTCCTTCCAAAGCCAGTTTACCGAGGCCGTTGATGGACTGGGCAATTACAACATTGAAGCCTTCCTTTGGGGCAACTGGCGTGGTGATGAGAGGGTGGGGGACCTGCGGGTGGAACGACCGCCCTCTCTGGGAGTGATCGGTAAGCTAACGCGCAAGCGCCATCTTTCATCCGAGGAGTTTACCTACCTGCGTGGTCACACTACTCGTACGCCGAAGATTGCCCTGCCGAGTCCAAGCTTGTGGGCGAACTTTTGGTCAGCAGAGCGCTCGATCACCGCCTATCCGACGCTTGATAGCTTTCTCGCTGATGTCGTGGCCATCCTGCGAGAGGAGGTCGCCGAATTAGTACGACTTGGGGCCACCTACATCCAGATCGATGCGCCGCATTACACCTCGTTGCTTGACCCTATTACAAGGGCTTTTTACGAGAAGCAAGGTTGGACTCTCGACGAGTGGCTCGGTCGGGGAATTGAAATGGATAACGCGCTAATGCGGGGGTTTTCGGAGGTTACGTTCGGCTTTCACCTCTGCCGCGGCAATCAGGGCAGCCGCTGGCTGGTAGAGGGTGGTTACGACCCGATTGCCAAGCAAATCTTCCCAAGGATTCACGCCCAACGTTTGCTCCTTGAGTACGATGACCAGCGGTCCGGCTCGTTTGTTCCTTTGAAGGATGTTCCTGACGACAAGATGGTCGTACTTGGCTTAGTCACAACAAAGTCTCCCCGCCATGAAACGCCCCAAGAGCTGACGGCCCGCCTCAGGGAAGCCAGCCGGTTCGTACAGCTCGATCGGTTGGCGCTGAGTCCTCAGTGCGGCTTTTCCACTTCAGTTCTTGGTAACCGAATCTCCGTAGAGGATGAGAGCCGCAAGCTCCGGTTGGTCGTGGAGACGGCTAGGTCGGTTTGGCATTAGTGAGATCAATCACGCTAGACCGTGGTAATTCTGACTACCGGGCATTCGAGAAGTGGATTCGGAGGAGTGGGACTACATGAACAGAAAGATCCATGCTGTGCTAGTCGGCGAGTAATGCAGCGACGGTTGGAGAGCGATACAATACCTGAGGGCGCGAATTCCAACCAAAACGGGCTTACTGAAGCGAGCACTTAAGAAGGAGCTCACAATGCATAAACTAATTCACCTTTTTCTAGTCGTCCTGTTTTGCTTCATGACTTCAGGGATTAGCCTAGCCCAGGCAGTCCCCTCTACTGAGCGAGAGAAGGCTCGACAGATTCTCGATAAAGGACTGGCAGAAGGGAATCCAGATAAGCGGAAAGAGGCAGTCGTTGCTCTGAGTCTTGAGGGCGCCAACCCGGATGTGTTTTCCCGGCTCGAAGCGGCTCTGGATGATAAGGATGTCAATGTACGACTGGCAGCCTGCGCCAGCTTGGCGGCGCTCGAAGATAAACAATCGATCGCACCGTTGGAGAAAGCACTAAAGGACAAAGTGCCGGAAGTCAGCTTCGCGGCCGCAAAGGCTCTATACGAGCTGGATCAACCGATCGGTAAGGACGTGCTGCTCGAGATATTGGTGCGGGAGAAGAAAACAAAGTCAAGTTATCTCGCCAGTGAAAAGCGAGATGCCATGCGGATGATGAAAAACCCAAGCGGGCTTTTCAGGTTTATGCTAAAGGAAGGAATCGGCATGGCTCCGGTGCCGGGGCTTGGAATTGGAATGTCCTCAATGGAGGCGCTGCTGAGTAACTCAGGTATATCGGGCCGCGCGCTGGCGGCGACGCTTCTGGCAAGGGAGAAAGACGAAGCCACGACGGCGGCATTGCGTGAAGCACTTTCTGACAGAGACTGGTCGGTGCGGGCGGCGGCAGTACATTCGTTGTCACTGCGCGATCAACCCGAGTTACGTGGCGATTTCGTCCCGCTGCTGGATGACAAGAACGAAGCCGTTAGGTATCGAGCGGCGGCGGCTTACTTGCGCTTAGACATGTTGGCCGGCAGCTCCAAGAGTGGAAGCTGAAACACGCTGCCACGATACATTGAAAAGACTCGCGATTACGACAGAACTCTAAATTTTCTTGTTTCCATTTCCCACGAATTCAGATAGAATGCGCCTGGTCAGTCCATTGTACCTTTCGAAAAAGAAGGGTAGCGTCAAATGTTTGAGTCGATAAAGGCACAACGAGTCTCTGACGAGATCGTGCGTCAAATCAGAGACGCCCTCATCGTGGGCAAGCTGCGTACGGGTGACAAGCTTCCGACCGAGCGAGAGCTGTCGGCGCAGTTTGACAGCAGTCGAACGTCGGTCCGCGAAGCGTTGCGCAGCCTTGAACAGCAAGGCGTGGTTCAGATCAGGAAGGGGGCAAGCGGCGGCATTTTTATCAGCGATGTTGATCATCGGCCAGTAACCAAGTCGTTTCAGACTCTGCTCCAGCTTCAAAAAATATCGATACACGATATCGCCGAAGTCCGTTTGATCTTCGAGCCCCAAGCCGCACGTCTCGCTGCCGAGAGAGCCAGCCGCGGCGATATCCGGCAACTGGAGGAAGTAATTGAGTTAATGGGCGTAGCGATTCGAACAAAGGAATTGCCTCGCATGTACGATTTGAAATTCCATAAGCTCATTGCGCGCGCGACCGGCAACCCCGTAATCGAAATGCTTGCCGAGTCCATGCTTGAAGTCGCTTCCAAAGCGATCACCGAGCTTAATCCGTCGATTGATACGCTGACTCACGTGCTCAGCTGCCATCGAAATGTGGTTGAAGCAATCCGCAAAGGCGACGGGACACTGGCTTTCAGCGTGATGCGCGATCACATAGTAGACGTCCAGGGCCGTCTCGCTAAGCAGGCGAGCAACGGCCGTCGCAATCCGAGAAGACGGTCAGCCAGGCTGCGCGTATGAGTATTTCTTTGCGCCGCCATCAATCGTTATCGCGTTAACCGTAACTTGACAACTCGCGCGGATGAAATAAAATAGCTGGCACGTTAGGTCAGACCTTTGAAACGATAGACCTTTTGAGGCTAATGGAAGATCAGAGCTCAGGACTTTGTTCGCCGCTGCGAGAATGGTTTGCTGTGCACGTCTGCTCGCGCCGTGAAAAAGTCGTGGAAAAACTGCTGTCGGAGAAAGGCTTTGAAACATTCTTGCCGCTAACGGTGAAACGCTCGCGAGTCTCGGCCCGCCGATTCCGGGAAGCTCAACTGCCGCTGTTTCCGGGTTATTTATTTTCTCGCTTTCATCCTTCCGTCGAAGATTTGTACCGGATTGGCGCAACGAAGGGGGTGGTAGGTGTCGTTCGCGCTCGCAGCACACCCGTGCCCGTTCCCGAGGCTGAGATAGAAGCGATCAAGATGGTGCTCGCGAGCAAGATCGAATGCAGCGCGAGCCCGACTTTCTCTTCGGGACAAAGAGTCATAATCAAGGAGGGACCCTTGAGAGGACTCGAGGGAGAAATCCTTCACCGAAAGAACCGGCATCTGTTCGTGATCAAGATCGCCTTGATCAGGCGCATGCTTGAGTTGGATATCAATCTGCTCGATCTAGAGATCGCCTGCTAGGATAGAGCGGCAGCTTTGCCGCGGCGAAATTCTCTAAGCGGCGTTCTTCCCGCATTTACAAGGAAACGAAGGGGATTTAGTGTGTCAAAATCTTGGGATTAAGGAGGCACGTATGTTGAATCGGTTGAAGAAGGCAGTGCGTAGCATTCCTGTAACCGGGAGCACTTTTGGACGAGGCTTACTGTTTGCCAACATCGTTCTCTTGCTCGGCGCCGCTGTCGTTTCCGCTCAGACGACCGCGACCATCTCCGGGACCGTGTCAGACCAGAAAGGAGGACTGATAGCTAACGCACAGGTGACCATAACCAATATGGGCACCGGTCAAACCAGGACCGTACAAGCTGATGATGCCGGCCGCTACTACGCAGCCGCGCTCCCGCCCGGCGAGTATCAACTGTCCGCTACCGCGCCGGGATTTGAAAAGCTGGTTCGCTCCGGGGTTACCCTCACAGTCGGCCGCGAGGTCGTCATTGACCTGACTCTGAGTCCCGGACAGGTGACAGAACAGATCCAGGTGAAAGCCGAAGCGCCATTAGTGCAGACGACAAACGCGACGCTTGCCGAATTGGTGGGCAGCGAGAAAATCCGGGCGCTGCCGCTCAACGGCCGGAGCTTCGATCAGTTGATCTACTTGCAGCCGGGAGTCAACGTCGCGACTGCGGCCGGTAGCAGTCCTAACCAGGGACGCGGGACCAAGTTCTCGGTCGGAGGCGCCCGGCTGACCTCAAACGTCTTCATGCTGGACGGCACCGACATGAATGATTCCCAAAACTTCACGCCGGGCGGGGCCGGGGGACAACTGTTCGGCATAGAGTCCATCCGAGAGTTCCAGGTGATTACCCATAACGCAACGGCCCAGTACGGTCGCTCGATGGGGGGAATTATCAACGCCGTCAGTCAGTCTGGGACCAACAATTTTCATGGCGACGCGTTTGAGTTTCTGCGCAACTCGGCGCTCGACGCCAAGAACTTTTTCGACGACCCGAACGCGCCGATTCCTCCATTCAGCCGCAACCAATTCGGAGGGTCCATAGGCGGACCGATTCGGCGTGATCGGCTCTTCTTTTTCGCGAACTATGAAGGATTGCGGGAAGACCTGGGCGTAACCAAGTTCGCCTTCGTTCCCGATGCGGATGCGCGAAATGGAAAGATCATCAATCGAGCCACGGGCGCGGTTACGAACGTTACAGTCAACGATGCCGTCAAGCCTTACTTGAACCTGATTCCCGCAGCAAACGGCGCTAATGTTTTGGCTAGCCCGGGAGTCGCGAACCTCCAGTTCAGCCAGCAGCAGCCAACGCGTGTGGATTATGTAACAGGCCGTGCCGACTGGAATCCCAATCAGAAGGATTCTTTCTTTGCCCGGTACACGATCGACAATAGCAGCAAGTTGCGACAGGACGCGGCGGACCATATTCTGGGGTTGTTCGCTGAAGACGAAACACACCGCAATCAGTATGTTACATTACAGGCAATGCGGATAATCTCGCCGACCGTTTTGAATCAACTGCGGTTTGGGTTCAACCGCTCGGTAACGCTGGTGAACCTGCTTAATCAGGCGAACGTGCCGGACTCGCTGGCGTTCATTCCAGGGCAGCCGTTCGGCAGAATCACTGTGAAGGGCGGGCTTTCTCCGATAGGGGCGACAATCAATGATCCCCGTTTCTTTCGCATGAATTCGTTTCAGCCTTCGGACGATCTCAGCATAACGCGCGGCCCACATGCGTTGAAGACAGGCGTGTTCATCGAACGATTTCAGTGGAACACCGCTAACTTCAACCGGATCGGCGGCGACTATCAATTCAGCTCGCTCGCAAACTTCTTGCAAGCCAAGGCTGATTCGGTGCAAGTGCCTTTTCCTGGAAGCGAACCCAATCGAGGCATCCGGGCGACATTGTTTGCCGGATACGTCCAAGACGACTGGCGGGTGTCGCGTCGGCTGACGCTGAACTTAGGATTGCGTTACGAGCTGACAACCGTGCCGACCGAAGTGAACGGTAGAATGTCGTTTCTGACTGATCCGTCGCAGAAGGCGTTACAGATCACGCAACCGTTTGCGGGAAACCACAAGAACTTTGCGCCGCGATTAGGATTCGCTTGGGACCCGCAGGGTAACGGGAAGACAAGCATCCGTGGTGGAGTGGGCATCTACTACGATCAAATCCTGCTGAACCAGTTCCTCAACCTGTTCGATCGCAATCCCAATCCCGACCTGAAGACCGGATGGTTGACCGTGACCCTGAGCTCGCCCAATGCGCCGTTCCCGCATCCTCTGCAGGCCGCGCAGCTTTCGCCGCAGTTCACGCTTCAAAACGTCGTGTTCAACGACTATCAAACCCCGTACACCTATCAGTACAGCCTGACTGTGCAGCGACAGATCGCTAACAATCTGGTCGCCTCCGTCGCCTATGTTGGATCGCGGGGAAGACACATCATCGAGAGGTTCGACGGCAACACTCCAATTCCGAAGGTGTTGGCCGGAGGCGTGCCTTGTAACTCTGGCGCCGTCAGCGCTACGAACCCGATTCTTCCGGCTGGAACGCTGTGCCTTCCGAAGGGCGCTCCGAAGAGAAATCCTACGTGGGGAGAATTACAGACGCGGCGGCTGGCTGGACTTTCCTGGTACGACTCGCTGCAGGTATCGGTCGTCCGCCGCTTCTCGGCAGGACTCCAAATTCAGGGAGCTTATACCTGGAGCAAGTCGCTGGACATGAGCGGTGGCTTGTTCAGTGAAGAGGCCGACAACGCAGCCGTCGGGATCCAGAATCCGGATAACATTTTCGCGGAGAAGGGTCTCTCGAACTTTGATATTCGCCACAACGGGGTCATCAACGTGCTTTATGAGTTCCCGTTCGGCAAGGAGCTTCGCGGAGCGCCGCGACAGTTCTTCCACGGCTGGGAGATCGGGGGCATAGGCACCTTCTCGACTGGCGTGCCGTTCACGGTGGAGAACTCCTCGAATCGTTCCCAGAGCCAGCTCTCGGGTGCGAACTTCGCCGACCGACCTAACGTGGCCACTGGCGCAAGCACGAATCCAACGCACGGTGTTTCGATCGGTTGCACGTTCGGGACGGGCACTTCTGCAGTAACTATTCCTGCCGGCACGCCGGTGGGAACAGTCACTCATTGGTTTGACCCGTGTGCGTTCGCTCCGCAGCCGCTCGGGACGTTCGGCAATTTGGGAAGAAACACGCTGATCGGGCCAGGGCTTTCAACGGTCGATTTCCTGGTCAACAAGCATTTTCGGATCACGGAGCAGAAGGAGTTTCAGTTCCGAGCTGAGTTCTTCAATCTGCTCAACCATCCAAACTTCGCTACACCGAACGTGAACAACCGGCGGATCTTCGACGCGAACGGAAACCTTGTGGCCCCGGGCGCAATTTCCAGGACCACAACAACGTCTCGGCAGATCCAGTTTGGATTTAAGTTTATCTTCTAATTGACCTGTACGGGCGGCCCTCCGTGGCCGCCCCTCTTTGACCGCGAGCCCTTTTGGAGGAAGGGGCGGCCACGGAGGGCCGCCCGTACAGGGTAACAATTCAATGGCTAGACCGAAAAAAGTTTCAGCCGGACGTCGTGACTTCCTGAAAGGCGCCGCTGTAGCAGGCGCTGCAACGCTGTCCGCGCGGGTGGGCGCGGCCAGCGGTCAGGCGACTGCTCCTCAACAGCCCATCACCGCGCCCGTGTTGTCATCGCTTTCCGAAACGGGGACGCCGCAGGAACTCCCGGCGTTGACCACCGAGCACAGCGGCTCGGATTTCATGGTCGACGTCATCAAGTCGCTCGGCTTTGAATTCATCTGCGCAAATCCGGGGTCGAGCTTCCGCGGGTTGCACGAGTCAGTGGTCAATTATGGAAGTAACAAGAATCCCGAGTTGATCACTTGCTGCCACGAGGAATCGGCGGTGGCGATAGCGCACGGCTACGCCAAGATTGAAGGCAGACCGCTCGGCGTGTTTGTTCATAGCATGGTCGGGCTGCAGCACGCTTCGATGGCGATCTACAACGCGTATTGCGATCGTGCGCCGGTGTTCGTCATCGTTGGCAACACACTCGACGCGACGCAGCGGCGACCGGGCGCCGAGTGGTCTCACTCGGTCCAGGATGCTGCTGCGATGGTCCGCGACTGCGTGAAGTGGGACGATATGCCGGTCTCGCTAGGGCACTTTGCCGAGTCGGCGGTGCGCGCGTACAAGATTGCGATGACGCCCCCGCTGTCGCCCGTGCTGCTGGTTGCCGACAGCGAGCTTCAAGAGAGGCCGATTACAGAACGCGATAAGCCACACATCCCGAAGCTGACGTTGGCGACGCCGCCGCAGGGTGACTCGGACGCGATCGCCGAAGTAGCGAGGTCGTTGGTGGCGGCTGAGAATCCGGTGCTGATTGCTGACCGCTTAGCGCGCACACCGGCCGGGATGAAACATCTCGTCGAGCTGGCCGAGACGCTTCAGGCAGCGGTGATCGATCAAGCCGGTCGGATGAATTTTCCTTCGCGGCATTTTCTGAACCAGTCGTCTCGCAGTCGCGCGACGATCGCGAGCGCAGATTTGATCGTGGGATTCGAGCTAATAGATTTTTGGGGTACGGTCAACACGCTTCGCGACCAGTTGTATAAGTCCTCGCGGGCGATAACCAACGCTGGCGTTAAGACGATCAGCATCGGCGCAGGTGATCTCTTCATCAAGAGCAACTTCCAAAATTTTCAACGCTTTCTCGAAGTCGACATTGCAATAGCCGCTGATGCCGAAGCTACGCTGCCGTCGTTGATCGAGGCGGTGAAACGTTTGATCACCCCTGCTCGCAAGCGCGCGTTCGAAGCTCGCGGCGCGAAGCTGACAGCCGCAAGCCGAGCATCGCTGGACAAGGTGCGTAGTGATGCAGCTTACGCGTGGGATGCCAGCCCGATCAGCACCGCTCGACTGAGCGCCGAGTTGTGGGCGCAGATCAAGGGCGATGATTGGTCGCTGGTCTCAAACGCATCGACAGTGAGCCAATGGCCCCTTCGTCTGTGGAGCTTTGATAAGCATTACCAGTTTATCGGCGGCTCAGGCGGCGCGGGGGTTGGTTACGGCGCGCCGGCTGCGATAGGCGCGGCGCTGGCAAACCGCAAACACGGTCGGCTTTCAATCAACATTCAAAACGACGGTGACCTGATGTATGCGCCGGGGGTGTTGTGGACTGCGGCGCATCACCGCATTCCGCTCTTGAACGTAATGCACAATAACCGTGCGTATCATCAGGAGCTGATGCACTTGCAACGCATGGCGAACCGTCACAATCGCGGCATCGATCGAGCGAAGATCGGAGCTGCGATTGAAAAGCCGAACATCGACTACGCGAAGCTTGCGCAAAGCATGGGTCTGTATGCTCAGGGACCGATCAGCGACCCGAAAGAGCTTGGCCCGGCCATCAAGACAGCAATCGCCGCGGTCAAGCGCGGCGAACCGGCCCTGATCGATGTTGTCACTCAACCGCGTTGAGGAATTTGATGTGAAGATTATTAATGTATGCTGTTGTTTGATAGTGGCAGCGATTATCGGTGCCGCACAAACTGCACCGCTGACTAGCGCTGGAGGCGCGAAGGACGGCAAGCGACTGTACACAAACTACGGTTGCTATCAATGCCACGGTTACGAAGGCCAAGGCGCGCAGAGCACTGGACCTCGACTCGGACCTGACCCGCTTCCGTTCTCGGAATTCGCCGCGTATCTGCGTGAGCCCAGGGGCGAAATGCCGCCCTACACCGCCAAAGTTGTTTCGGATCAGGATATGGCCGACATATACGCGTTTCTCAAATCGCTTCCGCATCCGCCTGACGCGCGGAGCATTTCACTGCTTCACTAGCGCGATCACAGTCTATGATGAAACGAACGAGGATCCTGATTTTGCTTGGAACAGTAGCCGCCATTCTCCTCTTCGGCGGTCAATGGGTGCCCTTCTCACAGGCGCTCTCAGACGCACCGGATTCTCCTGCGGGTAGCAACGATCACCAGCAACTCGGAGGCGACATCGCCGCAGCGCGATGCGTCGCAGATCCCTATCCAGCGTTCAATGGAATCGCGTTAGACACCGAACACAACACGGTGGTGATGACCGATACGAATCGCAAGAGCCTGTTAATGTATGACCGCTCCGCTGGAACCCGATCCGCCGAAGAAACCGAACCGCTGCGCCAGATCATTGGGCCGGAAACAAACATTGGATTCATCGCCGGAGTAATGGTCGATCCGCGTAGACGAGAGGTCTTCGCGGTTAACAACGACATCGAAGACACGATGATTGTGATGTCCTGTGACCAAGAAGGAAACGCAAAGCCCTTGCGGATCTTGTCGGTCCCACATCAGGCGTGGGGACTCGCGCTCAGTCAATCGCGGAATGAAATCGCAGTGTCGGTCGAGATGCACAACGCAGTTGTGTTCTACCGCCGCGAGGCCAGCGGACTGGAAGCACCCTTACGAAGCATTCGTGGCGCGAATACGGGTCTGGCTGATCCACACGGAGTCTATTGGGATGAGAACAACAACGAGATCGGCGTCGCCAATCACGGTAACTTCAGAGGGCTCGTCAAGAACGTCGGTCTCGGTTG
>WNGG01021368.1_pt1 | contig 10173 bp, 9 predicted proteins | sample 5400661 | NCBI WGS metagenome assembly WNGG01 (sample SAMN13153372, study PRJNA577476) | soil metagenome | isolation source: 100 cm soil or saprolite under Garry oak tree replicate 1 | place: USA:California | collected 2016-06-15
CGATCGGCGCGCCCAGCACGACGACGGTCGACGGGGTCCTCGTGTCCACGCGCTCGCACCTCGGCGTGTTCACCCAGCCGCTGTCGTTCATCGGCCTGCCGGTGATCTCGGTCCCGATCGTCACGCCGGGCGCGTTGCCGCTCGGCGTTCAGCTCGTCGCCGCGCCCTTCCGCGAGTCGGCGTTGTTCCGCGTCGCCGCGAAGCTCGAGGCGGACGGCGTGGCCGCGGCGCCCGTCGTGAGCCGGCCGCCCGACTGAACCGTTCTCTTCTTTACCGGACCCGCTTCAGATCGAGCTGGACGTCGAGGTCTTGCACCGCGCTGTCGAGCATGCCGTAGAGATCGTTCCCCCGGTGGACGAGCGAGGTACTGCCACCCGACGAGCTCTTGAGAAAGACGCGATTGCCCGACGTCGTGTACGTTCCCGACGCCGTCTGCTCCTTGCCTTGATTCGTCTTCCACCGTGCCGACCACGTCTGGTCGGGATTGAGCTGCAGGGTGGCGTCGGTCCGCGCCGCGGCGATCCCGCCAGCGAGCTCCCAGGCCGATCCACGCCACGTCCCGGCCACATCGGTCGACGCGCTGGACGGCGAGGCCGCCGGGGTCGAGTCCGCCGGGGTCGAGCTCGTCCGAGCGCTGGTGCGGGCGCACCCGATGGCGACTGTGAAGACCGTTGCAACGATGACCAGGGTCGTGAACATCCGCTGTGCCATGGCCAGTGTCCTCCAAACGAGCTACCGAGCAATCGGCGTGCCCGCTGTCGAGTTTCTTTACGACCTGGCGGCGGGACGTTCGGGCCCTCGCGAATTTCGCGGGTCGACGGGTCGGGCTCGACTTTTGCTATTCACCGCGGCATGGCTCGATACCTCTTCATCATGTCCTGGCAGAACGCCGCGCGCTTCGAGATGGTCCAGGAGCGGGTGGCTTCGATGGATGGCGTCACGGTCATCCTCGATCGTCGGTTCCGAGAGCGCCGCCGTCGCGACGAGCCGGCGGGCACCGAGCGCCGCCGGACCGATCGGCGCGAGCAGGACGTCGACGTCACCCTCGAACAGCTCGGCTGGGCGCTGGTGGTGCGCCCGTCCGTGACGCTAGGACTTGGGTAGCGTCAGGGTCACGTTCGCCGGGCGGACCTTCCGGAGCAGATCGGGATAGACGTACTCGCGCAGATCGACGGGCTGCTTCAGCTTGCCCATCTTGATGAGCTGGTCCATCGCGATGTTCACGTTGGCCACCGAGTCGTTGGTGAGCGCGAGCGGGAACGCGAGCTTCGGCATCAGCTCGCGGGTGATCTCGGGCGGCAGCTTGAGGAACTTCGACACCATCTGCGTGGCGTCTTCCCGGTGGTTGTTGATGACGTCGTTGGCCTCGGCGATGGACGTCATGAACCGCTCGGCGGCGTCGCGGTTCTTCTCGATCCAGCCCCGGTTCATGTAGATGAAGTTGCGGCCGGTGAAGATGCCCTGCGAGTCGCGCACGATCTTGGCGCCCTTGACGCTCATGATCGCTCGGGTCGGCCACGGCTCCCACACCGCGAAGCCGTCCAGGTTGCCGCGCTCGAGCGCGGCCACCATCTCAGGCGCCTCGACGTTGACGATCGTGTAGTCGGCCCGGTTGAGCTTGAGGTGCTTGACCACCTCCAGCCAGAACACCTCGCTGCCCGTCCCCGGCGCGATGCCCACCCGCTTGCCCTTGAGGTCGTCGAGCGAGTTGACGTTCTTGCCGCCCACGATGCTGAACCAGCGCAGCAGCGTCGTGCCCTCGGCGACGATCACGACGTTCTTGTCGATGGTGTGGGCCGTGATCCCGGCCTGCTCCGCGCCGTAGCCGGCGTTGATCTGGTTGCCGACGAGGAAGGCCACCATCCCCGAGCCCGACGGCCCCGTGTTGATCTGGACGTCGAGGCCGTTCTTCTTGAAGAGGCCGGCTTCCTGGGCGACGTAGAACTGCGAGAAGGCCGGATCGACGCCGGTGGCGATCACCATCCGGGCCGGGCTCTGGGCGGTCGCCGCACCGGCGGCCATGGCCACGACGAGGGCGAGGACGAGCACGAAGCGAGCGACGATCATGGCGGAGCCTTTCTCGGGCCCGGCCCCTCGACCGTCAGACGACCGGCGAGTACCGCCCCGCAAACAGGAAGATGCACCAGCGGAAGATACGATCGATGACGAAGCCGAGCAAGCCCAGCACCAGCAGCGCCACGAAGATGTCGTCCACCAGCATGTAGAGGCGCGCGTCCCAGAGCATCTTGCCGAGGCCGTTGTTGGCGGCGACCAGCTCGGCGGCCACGATCGTGACGAAGGAGTTGGTCATCGCCAGGCGCATCCCGGTCAGGATGTAGGGCACCGTCGCGGGGAGCGCGACGTGACAAAAGATCTGAAGGCGCGTGGCGCCGAGCGCCTGGGCGGCCCGAATCTTGTTGCGCGCGATGCTGGCCACGCCGGCCGCGGTGTTGAGGACGACGACGAAGACCGTCGCATAGATGATGAGGAAGAGCTTGGAGGTCTCGCCGATCCCGAACCAGATCACCGCCACGGTGATCATGGCCACGGCCGGGATGAATCTGAGGAATTCCGTGTAGGGATCGAGGATCCGCCGGATCGGGGCGAAGCTGCCCATGGCAAGGCCGATCGGGATGCCGAGCAGCGAGCCGCACACGAACCCGGTGAGGATGCGCTGGAGGCTGATGGCGACGTTGGCGACGAGCGTACCGTCCCGGAACAGCGCGACGGCGCGCGCGATCACCGAGCCGGGCGGTGGGAACAGCGCCGACTGCACGAGGTACACCGCCGCCACGTGCCAGAGGAGGAACAGGCTGGCGAAACCGATCGCGTAGCTGCCGTACTCGCGCAGCCGCCTCATCGCGGCCCGTCCGGGCGCTCCCGGCGCCGCGCCACTTCCACTTCTTCACGGATCATCCCGTACACGCGCCGGTAGTAGCCGAGGAAGCGGTCGTCGGTCCGGTTGCGCGCGCCTTCGAGCTCCACGTCCACCACCTCCTTGAGCCGTGAGGCCGGCCCCGCGTACATCACGCCGAGACGCGTGGCCAGGCTGATCGCCTCGTCGATGTCGTGCGTGATGAAGAGCACCGACGTCCCCGTCGCCTGCCAGATCTTGCGCAGCTCCTCCTGCATCACGGCGCGGGTCTGGGCGTCGAGGGCGGCGAACGGCTCGTCCATGAGCAGCATCTTCGGCTCGTTGGCGAGCACGCGCGCGATCTGGATGCGCTGCTTCATGCCGCCCGACAGCTCGGACGGGTGCTTGGCCTCCTGACCGGTGAGGCCGACCAGATCGAGGTAGTGATGGGCCTGCTCGCGGCGCGTCGTCTTCGGGACGCCCCGCATGCGCAGGCCGAACTCGACGTTCTCGAGCGCGGTGAGCCAGTCGTAGAGCGAGTCGTCGCCCTGGAAGACCACGCTGCGGTCGCGGCCGGGCCCGGCGATCGGCTTCCCCTCCAGCTCCATGACGCCGGCCGTCGGCTTCTCAAACCCGGCGATCATGTTGAGGATCGTGGTCTTGCCGCAGCCGCTGGTGCCGAGCAGGCAGAAGAACTCTCCGCGCGCCAGCTCGAGATAGAAACCCCGGACGGCGACGTAGTCGGCGCCCTGGCGCGAGCTGAACGTCTTCTCCACGCCACGCAGCACGACGAGCGGCGGTGTCCCGTGGCTGGACGGTCGAGAGCTCACGAGGCGTCGCGTCTCCGGTAGACGGCCAGCCAGAGGTTCGATCGCGGCGTCTTTCCGTGGGCGTCCCCGTCCCAGTAGACCAGCGTGAGCTGAGGCGTCAGCATGTCCACGAGTCCCACCTGTTCGAGGTGAGCCTGCCGATAGCCCTCGAACCACTCGAGCATGCGCCGGGGTGCGGCCGGCGAGACCAGCCAGGACGTGGGGACGTTGACGTAGACGACGAACCGGGGCGCCGCTGTCTCCACGTCGCGGATCAGCTCGTCCTGCATGGAGGCGGCGTAGGGCTGGTTCTCGAAGAGCGGGTACATATAGATGTAGCGGGTGCCGGCGCGCCGCCGCGCATAGAAGTAGACCTCGGGCTCGGATCCGATGACGACGATGCGGTCGTCGGCTCCGGTGCGCGCCTTCAGGTAGCGCCCGACGGCCACCGACTCCGGGAATGGATTGCCGCCGTAGATCGCGCGGGCCACTGCGTCGGGCCCGAGCTCGAAGAAGACCGCGCGGTGAGCCCACAGGATATGGGAGACCGCCACGAGCAGGACGGCCGCCGCGATGGCTGCACCGGCGACGCCCAGCCGTGGCCTCAATCGTTCGGAGAGCGCGCGGACGGCAACGGCCGCGAGCAGCGCAAGCGCCGGCGTCAGCAAGAGGAAGTACTGCGGGCGGAAATAGAAGCCGATCACGGTCGAGAGCAACGACGTGAGCGTGAAGGGGACGAGAAAACGGGCGACCGGGCGCAGGTCACGATCCCCGACGGTCAGCACGGCGCCCACGCCGGCCAGGATGAGCGCGACGAAGCAGAACGGAACGATCATCCCGAGGATCTCGGGAAGGACGTTGAGGCCGTCGGCCGGCGAGCGTATCGATGCGTACGCCGAGGCGTAGGTCACGGTCCAGAACCAGAGCTCGCGGAACGCTCCAGCGGCGGCGAACCACAGCGACACTGCGGCGACGGGAACGAGCGCTCCGGCGAGCACCCAGACCAGCGCGCGCCGGGCGTGCGCCAGCACGAGATAGATCGCGGCGCACAGCACGAACGACACCGCGTGCTGCTTGATGACGAGCGCGACGCCGAACAGGATGCCCGCCGCCAGCCAGACTCCGCGCGAGCCGGACGGTGCGGCGCGCAGGAGCAGCAGGAGACCGATCAAGCCGGGAAGCACCGCGAAGTGCTCGGCGTTGGCCGCGGTGCCGAGGAGCGCCGGGCTGAGCGTGAGGGCGGCGAACGTCGCCGCCGCCGCGACACCGGGCCAGGGGCCGAGGAGTCGCCGTCCCAGCAGGAAGACGCACACCGTCGATGCGCTGGTCACCAGCGTCAGGCCGAGGCGGATGCCGGCCGGAGTTTCCCCGAAGGTCTTCAACACTCCCGCGTACACGGCGTAGATGCCGGGCAGCTTCATGCTGCAGGCGCTCGCGTACGGCAGCGCGCCCGCGAGGAGGAGGCGAGCGATGTACGCGTACTCGCCCTCGTCGCGATCGAGCGGCACGTCGAGGAGGCGCAACCGGATCAGGCCGGCGGCGATGATCACCAGGGTGACGCCGCCCCAGGCTTTCACGGCGTCCAGAGTGGACCGCGACCCGTCGCCTCGCCAACTTCTTTGTGCGCGGTCCCGTTGGTGCGCGGTCGCGTTGCTGCGCGGTCGCGCTTCGTCTCGGCGCGTCGTCGGCGCGTTTCTGCGGCGCTCGCCTACTCCCCGCTCTGCTGCAGCAACTTTGCGACGAGCCCCGTCCAGCCGGTCTGGTGGCTGGCCCCGATGCCCGCGCCGTTGTCGCCGTGGAAGTATTCGTAGAAGAGGATCAGGTCGCGCCAGTGCGGGTCACGCTGAAACTTCTCGGTCCCGCCGTAGACGGGACGGCGCCCGTCCTCGTCGCGGAGGAAGATTCGCGTGAGGCGCCGCGAGATCTCGCCGGCGACCGACCACAGGTTGAGCATGGGCCCGGCGCCGGCCGGGCACGCCACCTTGAGCGCATCGCCGTAGAAGTGGTGGAACTTCTGGAGCGCCTCGATCAGGAGATAGTTTACCGGGAACCAGATCGGGCCCCGCCAGTTCGAGTTGCCCCCGAAGAGGTCGCTCGACGACTCGGCTGGCTCGTAGTCGATCCGGTGCTCCATCCCGTCGATCCTCAGCACGTACGGGTGGTCGCGGTGGCATCGTGACACGGCGCGGATGCCGTGCGGGCCCAGGAACTCCGCCTCGTCGAGCATGATCCGGAGGACCCGCGGGAGCTGCTCGCGCGACACGATCGAGAGGAGCCGGCGCACGCACCCGTTCGGTTGCGTCATCTCCTCCACGTGCTCGCTCAGCTCGGGATGGTTGTCGATGAACCACTGCATCCGGCGCTTGAAGCCGGGCAGCTTGTCGACGATCTCGGGTTCGATCGCCTGAACGGCGAGCAGCGGGATCAGCCCCACCAGCGAGCGCACCTTGATCCGGGCGTGCTGGCCGTCGGTGTGGAGCACGTCGTAAAAGAATCCGTCCTGCTCGTCCCACAGGCTCAAACCCTCGCCGCCGAGATCGTGCATAGCGTGGGCGATGTAGACGAAGTGCTCGAAGAACTTCGACGCGACGTCCTCGTAGGCGGGGTCGTCCCGCGCCAGTTCGAGCGCGATCGCCAGCATGTTGAGGCAGTACATCCCCATCCACGACGTGCCGTCGGACTGCTCGAGGTGGCCGCCCGTCGGGAGCGCCGCCGAACGATCGAAGACACCGATGTTGTCGAGGCCGAGGAAGCCGCCCTGGAAGACGTTCTTGCCCTCGGCGTCCTTGCGATTGACCCACCACGTGAAGTTGAGGAGCAGCTTGTGGAACACCTTCTCGAGGAACTCGCGATCGCCCTTTCCACACCGCCGGCGCTCGATCCGGTACACGCGGAGCGCCGCCCACGCGTGCACCGGTGGGTTGACGTCGCCGAACGCCCACTCGTAGGCGGGGATCTGGCCGTTCGGATGCATGTACCACTCACGGAGGAAGAGGATCAGCTGCGCCTTCGCGAATTCGGGATCGATGAGCGCGAACGGAATCATGTGAAACGCCAGGTCCCACGCGGCGTACCACGGGTACTCCCACGGTTGCGGCCGGCACGGCGCACGGCAGGCGGAGGACCCCCCGGATCACCATCCAGCCAGCGTCCGATGTCGTAGTGGTAGAACTGCTTGCTCCAGAGGAGCCCGGCCAATGCCTGGCGCATGACGTTGCGGGCGTCCGCGGAGAGATGCGCCGGAATGATCGTCGCGTAGAACTCGTCCGCCTCCTCGCGGCGCCGGGCGGCATCGCGCTCGAAGTCGGTGAATGCGTCGCCGGTCGGCGACACATCGGTCAGGCGCAGGCGCACGGTCGTCGTCGCCCCCGGCGCGATCACCATTCGGTAACGGGCAGCCGCCTTCGTTCCCTCGAGCTTCGGGTTCACGGCGTCGGCCCGTCCGCTGACCACGTAATCGTTGATGCCGTCCTTCACGTACGGGCCGGCGTTCGCCACACCCCACAGGCGCTCGCAGTTCGTCTCGTTCTCCGTGAACAAGAGATCGGGGCCGCCGTCGCAATGGAGCCAGCGCGTGCCAAGGCTGCCGTGATGGGCTTCGATCGTGGTGGAGCGGCCGTGCACGGCGCGGAGCGCCGGGCGCTCGCCGCCGCTCGTCCCCCACGACCACGTGTTGCGAAACCAGAGCGTCGGCAGCAGGTAGAGCTCGGCGGGCTCCGGGCCCTGATTGGTCGCGCTGATGCGGATCAGGAGGTCGTCGGGGCTCGCCTTGGCGTACTCCACCATCACGTCGAAGTAGCGGTCGTCGTCGAAGACCCCGGTGTCGTTCAGCTCGTATTCGGGCGCGTGGCGGTCGCGCTGCCGGTTCGTGTCCACCAGATCGCCGTACGGGAACGCGGCCTGCGGGTACTTGTAGAGGTACTTCATGTACGAGTGCGTCGGCGTCGAGTCGAGGTAGAAGTAGTACTCCTTGACGTCCTCGCCGTGGTTGCCCTCGCTGCCGGTCAGGCCGAACAGGCGCTCCTTGAGGATCGGGTCGCGCCCGTTCCACAGCGCCAGCGCGAAGCACAGCCGGCCGTGATTGTCGGAGATTCCGGCGATGCCGTCCTCGCCCCAGCGGTACGCGCGCGAGCGCGCGTGATCGTGAGGAAAAGAGTCCCAGGCCGTGCCGCCGGCGCTGTAGTCCTCCCGGACGGTGCCCCACTGCCGCTCGGCGAGATACGGGCCCCACCGCCGCCAGTGAGCCCTCCGTTGCTGAGCTTCCTGGAGTCGCAGCTCTTCGCGTGTCATCGCACCCTCCACGCTCACCTGTTCCGCATGTCGATCAACTGCTCGAAGAAGCCGCGCAGCGGAGGCAGATTCGAGAACAGCGCCTGGAACGCCTCTCGGTCGACGGCCAGCAAGTTGACGTTGCCGAGGCTGCGCACCGTCGCCGATCGCGGGCGATCGCTCACCAGCGCGATCTCGCCGAAGCACTCGCCGGGCCCGAGCGTGCGCAGAGACGTCTCGCCGCGGTCAGGAATCGTCTTCAGCACCTCGACCTCGCCGTCGACGACCACGTAGAGCCAGTCCCCACGGTCGCCCTCGCGGAAGACCACCTGCCCCGGCTCGAAGTGCTCGCGGCGGATGCCGACCGGCTTGTCGGTCTTGAGCTGCACGATGTCGGGGCGCAGGATCAGATCGAGCGTCCAGTCCGTGGCCACGCGAATCTTCCTGTCGAGCCCGGGGAGCTTCATCAGATATACGGTCCGCCACAGCCACCAGGCGAGGAAGCCCGAGATCTTCAGGCCGAAGACCTCGGCCACCGCCGAGTGGTGCCCGAGCGACCCCATCTTGCCGAGCGCGTTGAACGAGAACGCGCGCCTGGGCCGGCCACGCAGGCTCGCCACGATGTTCTCGGCGACGCAGCGGGCCTCGCGCGTCGCGTGCTGGGCCGTGGGCGGCGCCGGCTCCTTGCTCTTCGCGTCGGTGATGAAGGCGCAGTCGCCCGCGGCCCACACGCCCGGATGATCGGGAAGCTCCAGGGACTCGTCGACGACGATCCGCCCGCGGTCCTTCTTGCAGTCGAGCATGGCGACCAGCGGGTTCGGCATGGAGGGCACCGTGCTGACCAGCGTGCGCGTCGCGATGCGGTCGCCGCCGGCCAGCAGGGCCGCCTCCGCGGTCGCCCCGGCCAGCCTCGTGTTGAGACGGATCTCCACGCCGCGCTTCATCAGGAGCCGCTGAGCGAACTCGGCCAGCGAGGGAGGCAGCTCGGGAAGGATCAGCGGCCCGGCGTGCAGCAGGATCACGCGGATCTCGGCCTTGGGCAGGTTCCGGTAGCTGCCGGCCGCGGCGCGCACGAAGTCGTTGATCTCGGCCACCGCCTCGACGCCCGAGAAGCCACCGCCGGCCACGACGAACGTCAGCAGGGTGCGGCGCATCTCCGCATCGCGCTCGATGTCGGCCTCCTCGAGCGTGTGGATGAGCCGGTTTCGTACGGCGAGCGCGTCGCCGAGGTACTTGAACGGGAGCGCGTGCTCGGCGAGGCCGTGCTGGCCGGCGAAGCTGGTCACGTTGCCCAGCGCGATGACGAGGTGGTCGAAGGGCAGATTCCGGTGCTGCGAGCCGAACCCGGCGGCCACCGAGACGCAGCGACGCTCGAGGTCGATCTTCTCGATCGTGCGCGTGTAGAGGTTCGTGGCCGGGCAGAGCCGGCGGATCGGGGTGATCGTGTCGAGGAGGCCGATGCTCCCCGAGATCACTTCCGGCAGCATGGGCTGGAAGACCATGTAGTTCTCGCGGCTGACCAGCCCCAGCTCCACCGTCCCCTCGCGCAGCTCGCGCGCGAGGCGCTTCTCGAGGGCGAGCGCGGTGTGCACGCCGCCGAAGCCGCCCCCCAGGATCAGGATGCGTGTCGGTTGCGCCGTCTTCATGCGTCTCGTCCTCCCAGCTCGTGCCAGGCCCGCAGCGTCTCGGCGACGCTCCACGCCTGGGCAATGCAGCCACGCGGCTCGAACGGTGCGTCGCCCTCGCAGATCTCGGCGATCGAGCCCAGGCCGTCGTCGGCGACGTGATGAGCGAGCGGTGCGAGAAGGCTCCGCGCGGCGTCGGCATCACCGTAGACCTTGTGATGAGCGAGCGCGAACGGCCCGAGGAGCCAGGGCCAGACCGTCCCCTGATGATAGGCGCCGTCGCGGCTCCGCTGATCGCCAGCGTAGCGGCCCTGGTACTGGGGATGGCTCGGTGCGAGCGTGCGCAGCCCGCGCGACGTCAGCAGATGCCGTGCGCAGGCCTCGACGACGCGCCGTTGACGACTCGCCGAGAGCGGGCTCTCGGCGAGCGACACGGCGAAGATCTGGTTCGGGCGAAGCGTGGAGTCGTCGCCGGTGGGCGTGTCGATCACGTCGTGGCAGTAGCCGCCGGCGTCGTACCAGAACCGCTCGAACCCGGACTGCGCCCGACCCGCCAGCGTCTGCCACGCTCCCGCCGGCCGGCCGATCCGGAGCGCGAAGCCGGCCATCGCGCGCA
>WNGG01023213.1_pt1 | contig 10171 bp, 12 predicted proteins | sample 5400661 | NCBI WGS metagenome assembly WNGG01 (sample SAMN13153372, study PRJNA577476) | soil metagenome | isolation source: 100 cm soil or saprolite under Garry oak tree replicate 1 | place: USA:California | collected 2016-06-15
AGTTGCCGCAGGAGGCGCCGCAGAGCACCTCGAACGTGAAGACAGAAAACGTGCAATCACACGCCGAGGCGCGGCACACCCGAGTGACCCCTCTACTCGGGCCTACCGCGTCCCAGCCGGAGGTCTCGGACCAGACTGGCGTACACAACTTCCCCCTGTACGCCAGTGTCATGTCCCGTCGCCCTCCCCAGAGCCGCAAAACTTCCGCAATTCCGCAAATCAATCGTGCTCCGACAGGCAAGGTGATTGACTAGACGCCTGTCGGGTTTAGACCCCTCGGAAAGTTCGGTTGTTCCCTCTCCCTCGTTTGCCGCAAGAACCGGGTGCCGCAGTACCCGGACACTCAGTCTTGTTCCGTTGAACCCCACTAACAAGGGCCATAAGACCTATCTTCCGTTCATACGAATGAACGCCAAAAGCGGCTTTTGGCCGTCCGCCACCGGGGGCCCGAAAGGGCTTTAGAGGGTGCGAGGAGGTTTATGAGGCACTGAACCTCCTCAACGCTCGAGCAGCTCGATCGCCGCTTCTCGCGTCGGCACTTGCAGCTTGCGCAGGATCGCCGAAACGTGTGTCCTCACCGTCACCGGGGAGATGAACAATCGCGCCGCGATTTCCTCGGTCGAGGCGCCGTGGCGCATCAGTTCGAGCACCTCCCACTCCCGGTCGGTGAGCTCCGCGCTGCGCCGGCCGCGCAGTGGAATCCGACGCCGGCGCTTCCGCTCGCGAAACTCTTCGATCAGAAGTGCCACGAGGTGCCGAGGCAGCGCGGCCTCACCCTCGAGCACCCCGTGCAAGGCAAGCGGAAGCCTTGCCGGATCGATGTCTTTGAGTAGGTAGCCGGAGGCGCCTGCGCGCAGGGCGTCGAAGAGGTCCGAGTCCGTACGCGAGACCGTGAGCATCACCACCGCCGTCTCCGGCAGTTCCCTGGAGATCGCCTCGGCCGCGTGGATGCCGTTGCCGGGCATGCTGATGTCGAGTAGGCAGACATCCGGACGATCGTGTCTCGCTGCCGCAATCGCGGTAGCCGCATCGGCTGCCTCACTGCAGACCTCGAAGCCGCCGCGCTCGAGGGCGAGGCGAACGCCGGCCCGCGTCGGCGGATGGTCGTCGGCCACGAGAACCCGGATCGCGGTCATGGCACGACAACCTCGATCTGCGTTCCCTCCGATGTCGATGCGATGAACAACTGGCCACCGAGCGCGGCTGCTCGTTCGCGCATCCCGATGAGGCCGAAGCCGTTCGGGTGGACCTCTGCCGGATCGAACCCGACGCCGTCGTCCTCGACCCGCAGGTGCAGGCCTTGCCCGTTCGAGAACTCGACCCGCACGACATTCGCAGACCCGTGCCGGACCGCGTTCGTGACCGCCTCCCGCACGATTCGCAACAGTTGTTCTTGACGTTCCTGCGTGAGCCGCGGTGCTTCGTCCGCCGTGACGAGGACTTGAGCGCCCAGCCGGTGCGCAACTTCTTCGACCGTTTGAACAAGAGCCACGTCGAACGGCTGATGGTTTCGCTGGGTCAGCGAGGCAATCGCACGACGAGATTCATCGAGACCTCGTTCGGCCGCCGAGGCGAGCTTGGTGAGCTCCTGGTCTCCGTAGCGCGCATCGACCAACTTGCGGGTCGTCGTGACCATGTAGGCCAACTCCTGAGCGAGTCCATCGTGAAGATCGCGTGCGATGCGGCGCCGCTCTTCCAGCACGCGTGCCTCGGCGTGCGCGCGCTGGTAGATGCCGATTTCTCGAGCCGCCCCTACGAAGAGGAGCGCGTAAAAGGAGAGTCGCAGCGCGTCGCCCGTGTACACCCACTCGGAGTAGAGCGAAGGGAAGATGAAATAGTTCACGCGCGCGAAAGCAGAGAAGGCACAGCCCGCTCCGAGCCAGAGCAGGAGCTCGTCGCGTGAACGCTCTGCGATCTGAGTAAATCCCAACGAGGCTACGACGAAGAGCGCTGCGATCAGGAGCTGTGACACCGCAACTACGGCATTGCCCGCAATCGGGCCGGGAATGCCGACCGGCGACTGTGACGGATCGATGCCGAGCGGCAGCTTGGAGACGAACGCCCCGATGACGACGGCGATCAGGATCAGGCTGAGCGCGATGCCGATCACTGCCAGTCGTCCGGCGCGCTCGTAATCGCGTAGCCGCCGGTCGCGCACGAACGCGGCGACCGCCAGCAGCCCCGCCGAGAGTCCGGCGGAGGCGAGCGTTGTCCAGGTCGAGAAGGGATGGGGCTCCCGCCAGATCGCTGCCGGGATCGCGGCGAAGAGGAAGTTGGTCAGGGCAAGCTCGCCGACGGCGATGAAGAGAAGCAGGTCGACGAGCATCTGCCGCTGGCGCAGCCTTCCCCACAGGAGCACCGTGGTGAGGAACCCGATCAACGATGCCGTCGCCTCCAGCATTGCGTGGAGGGGCACGCTCCGATAGGCGAAGTGGAGCGAAGGCGTCATGACGACGAGATCGGTCAGAACGCCCGCCACCAAGGCTGCAAGCAGGGTCACGGAACGGGGCCGAAGCCTCACCGGCGAATCGTCCCTCTCCCGGCACCTGTTTGACCTAGAGGATCGGCTAGTCGTGCCGCCCGCGCGGTCAGGCGCTGCGCAGGAGCTCGAGTGCCTCGCGGCGGCTCTGTACGTGCAGCTTCTTCAGCACGGCCCCGATGTGGCGTCGAACGGTGACATCCGCGATCAGGAGCTTCGCCGCGATCTCACGGGTCGAAAGCCCAGCGCGCATGCAATCGAGCACCTCCCATTCCCGGCTCGTCAGATCGACATTGCGCCCATCTGGAACAGCCAGATGCCGTTTCGCGCTGCCTGCACGCAGTCGATTCATCAGCACGGCCACTAACGGCCGGGGGATCGCGGGCTCGCCGAGAAGCACGGCGCGTACGACCGCCGGGAGCCGCTTGGCCGAGATGCTCTTGGGCAGGTACCCGACCGCCCCCACCGCCATCGCCTTGAGAAAGTCCTCCTCATCGAGAGTGGAGGCGAGCATGATGACCGCCACGCTCGACCTCCAAGCACGCATCTGGGCAGCCGCTACGAGCCCACCGCCCGGAATGTCAACGTCGACGAGGCACACGTCCGGCTCGAGGCGGCTGACCGCGTCGACGAGCTCTGCAGCGCTGGCGACTCGACCACAGACGACGATGCCTTCCTCCTCGAGGGCCATCCTGATTCCGTTGAACGTCGCCGAATCGTGACCCGCCACGAGAACGCGCGGAGCCGGGCGCGAGTCGACGGTCTCTTCTTCACCCGCAGGACTCTTGCCGACGAGATCGGAACCCGGCGCAGTCATGCAGCCGCCCGCCTGGGGAACAGCCGCAGGCTGGAGACCCTCGGTGAGCGCAGATGCCGCAACATTAAGTAGACGCCCAGGAGATGAAATTCTTGCGGTTGATCGCTGTTCCTGCAATCCCCCGGCAGAGTGAGCGATCTGGCTCGGCTGCTATACCGTTTGGTGAGGAAGCGGTAATCGGCCGCGGCCGAGCTGAGAGGAGCGACAGATCGTGCGGGTCTTGATCGCAGACGATCACAGGTTGATGGTCGAGGGAACGAAGCAGGCCCTGGCGAAGGCGGGCGGATTCGAGGTCGTCGGCGAGGCTTCGAATGGTGCCCAGGTGCTGCCGCTCGTCAGGCGGCTCAAACCTGATCTCGTCCTCCTCGACCTGCGCATGCCACAGATGGACGGCCTGACCTGCCTCTCGAAGATCCGCAAAGAGTTTCCGGACATGAAAGTCGCGATCCTCTCGGTCTCCCAGGAGCCGGATCTGATCCAGACCGCTCTCAAACGCGGCGCGAACGCCTACATCGTCAAGACCGTGGATCCCGACGATCTCGCCGCCGCACTCCGCCAGACGGTCGAGGGGACGGTCTTCACCACGGCGGGCGTCTCGGACGAGCCCGGAGAGCGGGCGGCGAAGGAGGCGGGCCTGACCGAGCGCGAGCTCGTGATCGTGCGGGCCGTGGCGCGAGGTCTCTCGAACGAGGCGATTGCCAAGGAGCTCTGGGTCGCCGAGCAGACGGTCAAGTTCCATCTCACGAACATCTATCGCAAGCTCGAGGTCTCGAATCGCACCGAGGCGGCCCGCTACGCGTTCGAGCAGGGCCTCGTCGAGCACGGCCCCTCGGGTTAGGCAAAGACAGGCTCCTCCTCGACTGCAATCGGTTCCGGCCCGCGTGTCAGCAGGTACGCGCCGCAGGCGGAAATGGCAACGAACATCACCGCGACGAGCACGCGATAGTCGAGAACGGTCACGAGGAGGGCGCCGAGCGCGATCCCGATCGTCTGCGGCGTGCCCACCATCGTGCTGGCCGCCGAGGCGACCCGACCCTGCAGCCGCTGCGGCGTCCGTAGCTGGATCGACGTCGAGAAGCCGACGATGAACCACGAGCCCGCGAAGCCGGCGACGATGATCCCTGCGCACACGACCGGGAGACTCGAGGACGCGAAGCTCGCATCTCCGACCGCAAAGAGCGCCATGCCCAAACCGACCAGGCGCACGTCGCCGAAGCGACGGAGGGCACGTCCGGCTGTCACGCCGCCGATGATCGCTCCCAATCCTTGTAGCGACTCCAGTACTCCGAGGAACGAGGGCGGCCGGTGCAGCCCGAACTCCACGACGGCGAAAAAGAGCGTCTCGGAAAAACCGACGACCAGCAGGCACGCTGCGGTCGCGAGGATGATCTGCCTCAAAGGCAGCGTGGCGAAGACATGCCTCACTCCCGCCGACAACTCGGTGAGGAAGTGCTGCTCCTCGCGCTCGAGTCGCGTCTCGGGCGTGCGCACGAAGAGGAGGGCCACCGCAAGGCCGACGAACGTGAGACCGTCTGCGATCGCAACGATCCGGCCGCTGAACGCGGCATAGAGACCCGCGCCTAGGAGCGGAGCGAGCAATCGGAGCCCTTCGCGCGTGGTGGAGAAGACGGCGTTCGCATCGCCGAGTAGTTCGCGCGGCAGCATCACGGTGAGAAACGCCGACCGCGCCGAGCCGAGGATCGCTCCCGCCGCGCCGTAGAGAGCCGCGACGGCGTAGATCAACCACAGGTCTCCACGGTCGTGCACGAAGAGCAGCAGGAGCACGGCAGCGGCCATGACGCAGTTGACGCCAATGAGCAGAGGCCTCTTGCGCACGCGATCGACGACGAGGCCCGCGAACGGGGCGAAGAGCGACGGCAGCACGAGAACGAAGAACACGAGCCCGGCAGCCGCGTTGCTGTGCGTGAGATCCTTGGCCCAGATACCGAGGACCAGGAACATCGCGGAGTCCCCGAGCATCGACAGACCCGAGCCGATGAGGAAGACGCGCGCGTCCCGGATGCGGAAGAGCGCCCGCATCAGACGTGCGGGGGCACGGCGACCGCTTCCGCGTCGGCGAGGATCACGTCGAGTGGCTCGTCTTCGAGCGGCTCCGGCATCTCACGCACGGAGCGCACCGGCGAGAACAACACCGGCAAGAAGGCGAGGCAGCAGCCGGCACCGCCGAGGATCAGCGTCTCCTTCAAGCCGATCCAGGAAGCCAGTCCCCCGCCCGTGATCGCTCCGAGCGGGATCGTCCCCCAGACGATGAAGCGCATCACGGAGTTCATCCGGCCCTGGATGCGCTCCGGCGTAATCGCCTGACGCAGGCTGACCTGCGCGATGTTGTAGACGACGTTCGTGAAGCCCCCCACCAGGGTGGCGGGAACGAGGACGGCCAGAGCGGCGTCTCCATGCGGAGCGAACGGGAGGAGAAGGAACATCGGTCCGCCGAGAATCGAGCTGACGATGATCGTCCTGCCGACACCGAGGCGGGCAGAGATCTTGTTTGCCGAGAAAGCCGCGAGCAACGGACCGACGTTCCCGAGCGTGAAGGCGAGACCGATCGCTTGTGGGCTCAGATGCAACTCGCGGCGCGCGAAGACGAGCAACACGGCGAATCCCAGCGACCCGAAGAAGTTGAAGAGCGCGGTGCAGGCCGCGATGTTCTTCAGGTACGGATGCCCCAGTACATAGCTGAGCCCCTCGCGCAGCTCGGTGCGCATCTTTCGACGGGGCGCTCGGCCCGCCAGCGAGGCCTCGGTCTTGCGGATCGCGAAGATGAACAGCGCCGAGCCGAGGAAACTGAGCGCGTCGAGGAGGATGGCCGCGGGCGCTTTGAGCCAGCCGATCAGCAGGCCGGCGACGCCAGGCCCTCCCAGCTGCGCTCCGGATCGGCTGATCTCGAGCTTGGCGTTGCCGTCGGTGATCTGTCGGCGCTCCACGAGCGAGGGCAGGTACGACTGGTACGCGACATCGAAGAACACCGTCGCGATCCCGACGAGAAAGCCGACGCCGTAGAGCTGCCAGATCGTCAGCGCGTCGAAGAAGTAGGCGATCGGAATCGATGCGAGCAGCCCGGCACGCGCCAGATCGCCGGCGATCAGGATCGGTCGCCGTGGCAGGCGGTCGACCCAGACCCCCGCCAGCACGTCGATCGCAGCGAGCGGCAGCGCCAGCTGGCTGATCTGCGTCCCGAACTGGCTGACGGTCTCCGCAGACCAGAGCTTCAGAAAATCGGACTGCCGCCAGAGACCCCCTTCTGGCCAGAGCTTCACGACTGCTCGGTCAACTCCGCTGCCGCGAGGGCTCGCTCGATGCGCACGTCGCCGCTGACCGTCTTCACGAACAACTCCACGAGCGGCGCATCCTCGGCCAGAGGTGCCGCCGGGGCATCCGACAGCTCGAACTCGGAGCTCGTCGAGCCACTCACGGTGTTTGCGTCGACGTACACGCGAGCGCCGGTGCGAACGCCGACTGTGACGTCGCCGGAGATCGCCTTCAGCTCCATGCGTCCGCGCTGCACCGCCTCGAAGCGCTGGTCGCCGGAGACCGTGTTCGTGCTGATCGACCCACCCGCGTCGCGCACGTGGACGTCGCCGGAGACGAGCTGCGCGCGAATGTCGCCGTGGACCGCGCCGGCGTGCAGATCGCCGGAAACCGACTGGACCTCGAGGGAGGAAGCAACGTCGTCGACGTGCACGTCGCCGCTCGCCGTCTTGATCCGCGTGGTGCCCTTCACCTTCTCCACCTGAACGTCGCCGGACGCGGTCTTGAGATCGACGACGCCGTACTCGCCGCGGGCGCGGAGGTCGGCAGACTTCGTCCGGACGTCGAGGTTCGGGCCGTGTGGACACGTGATCCGCAGGCGCACGTCGGGGCCGCCGAAGCGAATGTCGGGCCCGCGGCTGATCGAGAGGAAGATGCCGTGGCGCGCCTTCGCCTCCACGATGACTTCGTGCCCGTCGCCACGCCGCACCAGCTCGATGCGCGAGTTCTCGACGAGGTCGCGGATCGCGTCGTTGTTCGCGACGGCCTCGAGCTCCACGTGCGTCTCGTCCGTGTTCCCGGTCTCGATCTCGATCTCCCCGGCGGGGATCTCGAGGTTCAGGCGCAGGGGCCCCGGAGTGGAGTAGGTCTCGCTGCGCATCAGATGATGAAGCGGCCCGCGTCGAGGTTCTTGAAGTCGCCGAGGATCTGCTCTCGGGCGTGCGTCGTCTTTTCGAAGCGGACACGAACCGGTGGTTCGTCGTCGCGAAGCCTGTCGGCCTCGCGGCGCGGAATGAGTGCCAGCGCGAGTCCGAATGGGAGAGGAAGGACGTGCATGGTCGCTCCTTTCAGCTTTGGCCGTAGCCGGTCATGCGGCGGCCGCCAGGTTGGTTGCGCCGCTTGGGGTCCGCACTGCGCGTGATCTGCTGCAGCAGCCACGTGTTCGCCGACACGCCTGCTTCTTGAGCGGCCGCGTCGACGATCGTCTTGAGCGTCTCGGGCAGCCGCAGCGTGATCCGCGCGGTGAGGTCTTCCAGCCCCGACGGCGGAGGCGCGCCGGGATCGGGGACATAGACGAGCTCCGGCTCGCCGGCGGAGACGCGCACTTCCACGTGTCCATCAGGGAGCTGATTGGTGAGCTCCGCGGCGGCCTCGCCGAGGGCATCCGTCAACCGGAGTCGGAGGGATGACTCCAAGGCTGCGGCAATCCGGCGGGCGGCTTCAGCCACCGCCTCGTCGCCGATCCCGGCGACGTTCGCCAGATCCTGCTGGAGTGCCTCGACATAGGCCGCCACGTTCATGGACGGCACCATGACATCAACGCGATGTCATGTCAAGTCATATGTGGTGTCACCAGGCAGTCACTGGCTGAAACAAGGCGGAAATTACGGGTCTTTTTTGCGGCGCCACAGCCCTCGGTGTTCTTACGTATGTATACAATCCCTGCTAAAGTATGCTCATCGACACGCCGACTATACGCATGCATCCAAATCGGAAGGGCATACACATGACAAAGCGCACTTCCCTCAATCTTGACTTCGCGCTGGTCGATGAGGCTAAAGAGGTCCTAGAGACGAAGGAGACGACGGAGACAATCCACAAGGCTCTCAAAGAGGTTGTCCGCAACGAGCGCCTACGGCGTCTCTCTCGCCGCCGCTTCGATTTCTCTAACGAGGACCTGGACGCTCTACGAACATCTCGCTCAGAGAATGCGGCAGGAGTCTCGGTCCACCCCAGGACTACCGCGTAACGGTTGGAACTCGCGGACACTAGCGCCTGGACGAACAGGCACAAACACCCGGCTGTTGACCGGGACTTTGAAGAGCGGATCCTCGCCGATGAAGTCGCGACGTGTCCGATGGTCGTCATGGAACTTCTGTGGACGACCCAGTCCCAGCAGGAGTTTGAAGACCTTCGCCGGGACCTTGATGCATTAGCGAAGGTCCCCAACGACCAAGACAGTTGGGATCGCGCGATGGACGTATGGCGTGAACTGGTTGTCCAAGGGCGCCACCGCCAAGTCAAAATCCCGGACCTTCTGGTCGCGGCCAGCGCTGATATCGCCGGTCTTCCGGTCTGCCACTACGACGGCGACTTTGACTTGATCGCCACGATCACAGGCCAGCCCGTTCGGGCGATAGCCCCTATCGGCAGCCTCTAGAGGGGCGCGTCGAAGACGCCGAACCAGCGCGTCAGGTCCTGCTCCACCGGCAGCTCCTTCTCCAGCTTGGCTTTGAGCTCCAACTCCTCGGCGTTGTCCCGCTTCTGGTCCTCACCCGTCGGGACGAAGGGCCAGAACGCGCCCCGCTTATAGCCGTAGACCCAGTACACCGGGTAGACCGGATGCTTGCCGCCGTCGAACTTGAAGACCGCGGCCAGGAGCTGTGATCCGAACCCCTGCTCCTCGAGACCCTGGGCCACCGCATGGATCGTCGTCACCTGGTCCTCGAGGTCGGGGTCGCGGACGATGATCCACGTGTAGCCGAACGAGTCCTCGCGCCGCTCGAGCTTCGACCCCGACCCGGTCGCGACGCTGTCGAGCAGCTGCTGCAGATCGTTCTCCGCGCGCACGAACTCCCCGGCGGAGAGCGGCTTGAAGACGATCCCTCCCGCACCGGCGCTGCGCAGCCCGAGCTCGGTGTCGAGTGTCACCGCCGCTGTCGTCAGCGCGAAGAGCCGCTCGCGCGCGGGCCCTGCGAGCTTTTTCTTGCCAAGGAGAACGTCGCGAAGACCCACGCCGGGGGCTAGGCGACCGGTCGACCCATTTCTCGGGCGATCTCCGACAGTGCCTCGAGGCGCTTCTCGAGCGGCGGGTGCGTCATGAAGAGGGTTCGGGCTCCCTTCTTCACCGACGTCGGGATGATGAAGAACGCGTTCATGGTCTCGACCTGGCGCAGGTCGCGCTCGGGGATCCTGAACATGTCGCTCGCGATCTTCTGGAGCGCGCTCATCAGGTGCTCGGGTGCGCCGGTGATCAGCGCCGAGCCGCGATCGGCCGCGAACTCGCGGTAGCGCGAGATCGCGAGGATGAGGATCTGGCTGAGGAAGTACGTCACCACGGACACGAGCAGGACGATCAGCCAGACCGGAACGCCGTTGTTGTCGCGGTTCCGGCCGCCGAACATCCCGCCGTAGAGCCCGAAGCGGGTGAGCAGGCCGGCGAGCATTGCGAAGAAGCTCGCGACGGTCATGATCAGCACGTCGCGGTTCGCCACGTGCGAGAGCTCGTGTGCCAGCACGCCCTCGATCTCCTGCGGCTCCAGGCGCTGCCAAAGACCGCGCGTGACCGCAACGGCCGCGTGCTTGGGGCTTCGCCCCGTCGCGAACGCATTGGGCACGTCCGTGTCGATGATCGCGACCCGCGGCTTCGGCAGGTCGGCCATCGC
>WNGG01010265.1_pt1 | contig 10170 bp, 9 predicted proteins | sample 5400661 | NCBI WGS metagenome assembly WNGG01 (sample SAMN13153372, study PRJNA577476) | soil metagenome | isolation source: 100 cm soil or saprolite under Garry oak tree replicate 1 | place: USA:California | collected 2016-06-15
CCGGGCCGGAAACGACTGCGTGACCGGCTCCGGCCCCGAGGCGAGCGTGGCGCGCAGGATCTTCTCGGCGCCGCCGAGCGCCGGCACGATCCGGTTCGCGAGGGCGAGCACCTCGGGCGACGAGCGATAGTTGTCCTCGAGCCGGATCACGGTCGTGTGCGGGAAACGCGCCGGCAGCCCGAGCAGGTAAGCGGGGGTTGCTCCGGTGAACGCGTAGATGGACTGGTAGTCGTCGCCGACGGCGCAGAGCTCGTCACGATCGCCGAGCCAGCGCTCGAGGAGCGTCTGCTGCAGGAGGTTGACGTCCTGGTATTCGTCCACCGTGAACGCGCTGAAGTGCTCGCGCACTTCGGCCAGCGCCTCGGGACGCTCGTCGAAGAGGCGGATCGTGAGCTCGAGCACGTCCTCGAAGTCGACGTAGCCGCGGTCGGTCTTCTCGGCCTCGTAGCCACGGAAGATGCGGAACATCAGATCGGGCGGGATCGGCGGCTCGTGGTCGCCGAGCTCGGCGAGATAGGTGGCTGGAGTCAGCCTGCGGTTCTTCGCCCATTCCACTTCGGTCGCGAGATCCCCCGCGGGACGGAACTTGTACGGCGGCGGCAGTGTGTTCCCGAGTTGACGGAGCAACAGCGCCTTCGAGGCCATGATCCGGTCGGGCGGATCGCCGAGCCGGTGTAGTTGACGGAGGGCCGCCGAGTGAAACGTCCGCGCCGTCACGCCGCCGACGCCAAGCCGCTCCAGCCGTTCGCGCATCTCGGTCGCCGCCTTGTCCGTGAACGTGACGCCAAGGATCTCGTGCGGCTCGAACTCGCCGATCGCAACCTGGTTGGCGATCCGGCGCGTGATTGTCGTCGTCTTTCCCGACCCAGCGCCGGCGAGTATGCAAACCGGGCCGCGCACCGTCTCGACGGCGCGACGCTGTTCAGGGTTGAGTCCGGCGAAGATGGGGTCGCGGTCCACCCGTGCACCGTAAAGACCGCGGGGGACGGCGACTGTGCCGAGTTAGTGCAGAGTGTCTTCCAGAACCGCGGCGCCGGCCCGCTTCGGCTCCCGCAACATCGCGGTCAGCCGGGAGACGACATCCAACGTCTCTCCCCGCTCGACCATCCGTTCGAGCTCGTCCAGTCCGTCCTGGAGCCATTCGACGTCGATGGGCGGTCGTGCGGCGCGGAGGATCTTCGGGTGCGCGGTCGGCCCGACCGTCTCGCCGTCGGTCCAGAGCTCCTCGTGCAGCTTCTCGCCCGGGCGGACGCCGACGAAGGTGATCGAGATGTCGGTCTTGGGATCCCTGCCTGAAAGGCGGATCATGTTGACCGCCAGATCGAGGATCTTGACGGGCTCGCCCATGTCGAGGACGTAGACCTGGCCGCGGCCGCCGATCGCGCCGGCCTGCACGACGAGCGACACCGCCTCCGGAATGGTCATGAAGTAGCGCGTCATCTCCGGATGGGTCACCGTGACGGGGCCGCCTTTCTCGATCTGGCGCCGGAAGATCGGGATCACGCTGCCCGAGGAGTTGAGGACGTTGCCGAAGCGAACGGCGACGAAGCGCGTGTTGATGTCCTTGCGGTGGCCGTAGGCCTCGACGATCCACTCGCACAGCGCCTTCGACTGACCGAGGAGGTTCTTCGGATTCGCGGCCTTGTCTGTCGAGACGAGCAGGAACCGTTGTGTCCCGTATTCGACCGCGACGTCCGCCATCACCCGCGTGGCCAGCGTGTTGTTGCGGACTGCCTCGAGCGGGTTGGCCTCCAGGAGCGCAACGTGCTTGTAGGCCGCGGCGTGGAAGACAACGCCCGGCCTGTAGCGCTCGAAGACCTGGCTCATCTTGGCGCGGTCGCCGCAGTCGCCGAGCACCGTCGCGACTGCCGAGAAGTCGCGTTCGCCGACGAGCTCACGCTCGATGTCGAACAGGGCCGCCTCCGAGTGCTCGACCAGCACGAGCCGCGCCGGCCCGACGCGCGCGATCTGGCGGCAGAGCTCGGCGCCGATCGAACCGCCCGCACCCGTGACGAGCACGGTCTCGCTGGAGAGGTACTTCGCGATCGAGCCCATGTCGACCTCGACCGGCTCGCGGCCGAGCACGTCCTCCACCTGGACGGGGCGGATCTGCCCGGCGAGGTTGAGGTCGCCGGAGATCAGTTCGTACAGACCAGGCAGTGTCTTGACGGCGACGTTCGCGGCCTGCGCGATCTCGACCACCTGCTGGCGTGTCTCGCCCGACGCGGACGGGATCGCGATCAGCACCTCGTCCGGTGGGTTGTCGCGCAGGATGTGCGGGAGATCGTCGGTCGTGCCGAGCACGCGGATGCCGTGCAGACGGATGTTCTTCTTGCGCGGGTCGTCGTCGATGAGGCCGATCGGCGTGTAGCCGAGCGCAGGAGCCTTGAGCATCTCGCGGACCACGAGCTGTGCCGCGTCACCCGCCCCGACGATGATCACTTCCTTGCCACGGGCTACGAGCGACGCTGCGCCGGGCCGCTCGATGAGACTGCGCGCGATCAGACGGCTGCCGGCGACGAACGCAAGCAGGATCAGCCAGTCGAGGACCGCGATCGACCGCGGCAGAGGGAACCCGTGGATTGGATGAGCGAAGTAGACGGTGAGGTCGGCGACGATGCACGCTGCCGTGACGCCGCGCGCCGCGCCCCACATGTCGCGTGTAGAGACGTAACGCCACCAGCGGTTGTAGAAGCCGAACGCAATGAAAATCGCGAGCTTGATCGCGATGACGACGAGGATCGTGTCGATCATCAGACGGTGGTACGGATTCGGCACGCCCTGGTCGAAGCGCAGCCAGAACGCAAGCCACCAGGCAACTGCGATCAGCGCGGCGTCCGCGAGCAGCTGCCAGAGTCGGTGTCTGTTGACGGGAATCACGAGGCCACCGGCGCCGACGCCTGAACGACGGAGACGACCCGCTCTTGCGTTGTGGCTTCGATACCCGCCCAGATCGGGACGGAGAAGTTCTCCTGCGCGAGCTGCTCGGTGACAGGCAGCGCGCCGCGGCTGTGGCCAAGATACGCGAGCGCGGGCTGGAGGTGCAGCGGGGTCGTGTAGTACACCGCACTGCCGATTCCCGCCTCTTGCAGCGCCGCGCGGATGCGGTCGCGCTCGATCGAGCGACAGACGAACAGGTGGTAGACGTGGCCGGGCTCGTCCTCCGGAAGCTCGCAGACGGTGCCGAGACCGAGCTCGGCATAACGAGTGGCTGCCTCGCGGCGCAGTGCAACCCAGCCGTCGAGCTCCGCGAGGAAGATGCGCAACACCGCCGCCTGGATCTCGTCCAGGCGCGAGTTGTAGCCGATCAACTCGAAGTCGACCTTGTCGCGCGAGCCGTGGAAGCGGAGCATGCGAATGCGTTCCGCAAGCTCGGGATCGTCAGTGGAGACGAGCCCGCCGTCCCCGATGCAGAAGAGATTCTTCGTCGGATAGAAGCTGAACGTGGAGGCGATGCCGCCGCGCGCGATGTCGGGGGAACCAAACGCCTGTGCTGCGTCCTCGATCACTGGGACGCCGAGCTGCAGGAGCTCGGCCAGCGGTGCGGGACGCCCGAAGAGATGAACCGCGAGGATCGCCTTGGTGCGCGGACTGATCCGGGCGGCGACGTCCTCGGGGTCGAGATTCATCGTTGCCACATCGACATCCGCGAAGACGGGCGTCGCTCCTCGGCGCGCGATCGCCTCCGCAGTGGCATAGAACGTGAACGCCGGACAGATCACCTCGTCGCCCGCGCCGATTCCGAGCGCGTCCATGACGAGCACGAGCGCGTCCGTGCCGTTGGCGACGCCGACTGACTCCTTTACGCCGAGGTAGTCCGCAGCCTCGCGCTCGAACGCGGCCACGTTCGGCCCGAGAATGAACGCACCGCTCGCGAGCACGCCGTCGATCGCCTCGCGGATACGGGGCAGAAACGGCTCGTACTGTGCCTTGACGTCAACCAGAGGAATCGGGCGCACCGCTGGAAAGTCTAGAAGACCGTCTTCGGCGAACAATCAAATACACCGCCAGCGCGATGATTCCCGCCGCCACCGCGTAGTCGGCGAAGCGGAAATCACGGTGAAAGCGCTCGTAGCTGTTGCCCAGTCCATAGCCGGCTCCGGCGAGCGCAAAGGCCCAGACCGCGGACCCGATCAACGTCAACACGCTGTAGCGCAACAACGGCATCCGGAAGATTCCGGCCGGAATCGAGATGAACGACCGGACGACGGGCGTGAGCCGGCCGATCAGGACCGCGAGATCGTCCCAGCGGTCGAACCAGCGTTCAGCCCGCTGCAGCTTGTCCTCACCGAGATGGAGCCAGCGCCCGCGGCGCTCCAGCAACGGCCGCCCTCCGTACAGGCCGATCGCCCAGCCGACGACCGAGCCCACGAGGTAGCCGAGTGTGCCGGCAAGCGCAATGGCCACGTACGCCCAGGCGTGCGAGGAGATGCGCGATCCAAAGAGGTCGACGTGCTGGTCTGCGAAAGCTCCGACTGCCAATGCACCCGCATAGAGCATCACCAGCTCGCTCGCCGCGGGCAGCACGGCGTCGATCGCCATCAGGAGAAACACGGCGTAGATGCCGTGGTTTCCGATCAGCGAGGTAAGAGAGCTGGTGACGCCGGCTACCGGCACCCGGCGGAGGCTACCGGCGGAGCCGGAACGGGGCGGTTAGCTCCACCGCTCCGACCTCGTTCGTGGCCGTGGCGCTGAAGACGTAGCTGCCGGGCCGACCACGCCACGAGATCGTCCCGTCGCCTGCGGGAAAGCTCCGAGTGGCAAGTGTCCTCACGATGCCCCCGCCGGGTGTCTCGACACGCAGCGCGACGCGCGCAGGCCGTGCGAGCTTGAATGTTGCCGTGACGCGTCGGTGGCTTGCGCTCGCGGTCACGAAGCCGAGCGTGTTGTTGAGCCCGAACTGGCGGTCGGCGGTCGAGTGCCGCCCGAGATCGTCGTCCGCGACCGTCCTGAACGTCCAGGCGCCCTCGGGTTGCCCCTCCCCCGTCCAGTTGAACGTGTAGGTGCCGGCGGCGCGCGCGCCCGAATCCAGCGGGACGACAATTCCCCCCGGGCCCGTGAGCGTCGCGGACACAGTCGCAGGGCGCACGAGCTTGTAGGCAAAGATCTGCGTGTCGTCCACGCCGTCTGCGTTCGGCGACAGGACACGAGCCGGTAGAGCCGGCGCGTAGACGCCGTAGTAGAAGACCGTGAGCGCCTCCGCGACGGCGCGCTCGCCGCCGGGATCGGACGGCCTGTTCAGCAACTTGCCGTCGAAGGCCATCGTTGTCGAACCACCGGCGTCGAGCGCGGATGCCGTGACGCAACCGAGGCGCATCATGGTCAGTGCCAGCTCGAAGTTGGTCAGGCCGGTGCTATATCCGGGCTGCCGGCCGTCGACCGCAACGAGCAGGATCCGGCCGTCGGCCGTCTGGCCGACCCCCGTGCGCGGATGGCGGTACGCGAGCTGATCCGTCGTGAAGCCTTCGAGCGAGCGATACACCGGCTTCCCGTCACGGACGATGACCGGACCGCCCCCGACCGCCTGGGTGACGTTCGCCCAGGGTGGTGTGAGCGTGAGCAGGACAGTGACGTTCGCGCCGATCGGCGCTTCTGCGGAGAGAAAGCCTGCCTGCGCGCCACGTGCGACGAGCACCGCTCCGTCAGGTGGGATCGGCTGGTTGCCGCCGCTGACGTACTGCGTGACGACTCCCGTCAGAGGCGTGTTCGGCGTGGTCGCGGGGAAGGGCTGGATGATCGCCTGCGCACCGCCGTTCTCGGCCGGCGTGCGCGCTCCCCACGCATGTGTGTACAGCGTCGTCCGATTCGGCCGCGGGATCTCGTTGATCCCGAGGATCCGCCGCTGGCCCGATCCCTGCCACGTACCGGCAAGGCGCACGCGCTCGACGTGAAGGACACCGTCCGTGTCGACCCCGACCGTCGAACGGAAATCGACAGGACTGCTGTCGAGGATCCCGTCGCGGATGAGACCGCCCGTCGGGTGTCCGTCGGCCCAACTGAAGAGGTCCCCGTTGACGCTTGCGACGGTCGCCTCTGCGGACACACCCTTCTGCATCGAAGTCACGCGCTCGCGACCGAGAATCGCGTTGTTCGACAGCACCGGCTTCAGCGCGTACAGCCCGGTCGGCTTCGGCGCGGAGATCACGTGGATCACGACGGGCCCATGTCCGGTGAACTCGACCTGCCGCGAATAGACCACTCCGGGAACGAGCGTCTGGCCGCGAATCGGCACCGCCGCGAAGGCTTCCGATGCGACAAAAAGCCCTGCCAAGAGGGCATAGATGGCGGCTCTGCGGACCACGACCCCGCCCGAGGTTAGCTGAACGGGACGTCGGCTAATGAAAGGAGGCTGTGAGCGCGGGCGGTCCGGCGTGACGTCTTTCGCCACGCCGGACGAACCTCCAAACGGATTAGCGTTGCGTCGTAGCCGGCCTGACCACCTTGAAGCCGTGGATCTTCAGCTTCGCAGCGTTGATCACGGTTGCACACGCCTGACCGACGTCGAGCAGATACGTCGTCGGCGTGTCTCCCACCTCGGCGACGTCGAGTGCCGTGGTGATGAACGTGGTCCCGTCAGTCGCCCGCGACTCGTAGCCGTCGTATTGGATGACCGGGATGGCGGTGGTGAAGCAGTTGTTCAGCACTGTCTGGGTGGCCACGTCGTCCTTCTTGAGCGTCGCCACCTGCTTCTTGAGCGCGTTGAACTCAGCGCGTGACGGCCCAGCCTGCGGGCCGCCGACTGCGGTCGTGACGTACAAAAGCGCGGCGCCCGCCAGGGCGGCGACGAGAAGCGCAAACCCCTTCATTCGTTCCTCCGTTCAAAAGACGATGACCCAACCCGGCAACACTCGCAGTCCGGTCGGCTTACGGCAACTGGCCGCTAAGGGGTCGAGTGCTCCGCGTGCTCGCGCGCCTCGCCGTCTCGAAAGCGTCCTGCGGCCGCCCGGCAGTGCTGCGCAGCGAGGTCGAGCTCGGCGGCCGCCTCTTCGCACAGCCGGGCCGTGAACTCGAGGGCCTCGCTCAATTCCAGACCCTGACGTCGCGGTAGAGCGTGTCGCGTTGGACCGGTGTCTTGCCGAGGGCCTTGATCAGGTGGACGAGCTCCTCTGTCGACGTGCGATGAGTCGTCCCTGCAGCCGAGACGACGTTCTCCTCGATCATCACCGAGCCCATATCGTCGGCCCCGAACCCGAGCGCGACCTGGCCGATCTTCATCCCTTGCGTAACCCAAGACGACTGGATGTGCGGGACGTTGTCGAGATAGAGGCGGGAGACCGCCTGCGTGAGCAGGTAGTCGAACGATGTCGGCATGTCCTCACGCGCGACCTTGCCGGCCAGCCGGTTGCCGTCGTTCTGGAACGTCCACGAGATGAAGGCGCGGAAACCGCCGGTCTCGTCCTGCAGCTCGCGGATGCGTCGCATGTGCTCAACGCGGTCGGCGACCGTCTCCACGTGGCCGTACATCATCGTCGCAGTCGTCGACATGCCGAGGCGATGCGCATGGCGCATGACGGCGAGCCATTCGTTCGTCTTCGTCTTCTTCGGCGCAATCTCGTGGCGGACGCGGTCGACGAGGATCTCGCCGCCGCCGCCCGGGATCGAGTCGAGGCCGGCGTCGCGCAGCCGCGAGATCGTCTGCCACAGCGTCAGCTTGCTGCGTCGCGAGATGTGCTGGATCTCGGGCGGCGAGAGGGCGTGCAGGTGGATCTTGTAGCGCGCCTTGATCGAACGGAAGAGATCCTCGTAGTAGTCGATGCCAAGATCCGGGTGGTGGCCGCCCTGCATCAAGAGCCCGGTGCCGCCGAGCGCGAGTGTCTCTTCGATCTTCTTGAAGATGACCGGCTTCGGCAGCAGGTAGCCCTCGCGTGTGTCGCCGGGGCTGCGGTAGAAGGCGCAGAAGTCGCAGTCCGTGTGACAGATGTTCGTGTAGTTGAGGTTGCGGTCGACGATGAATGTGATGCGGTCGGGATCCGCCTTGCGGTTCCGGATCTCATTAGCAGCGCGCCCAACGGCGACGAGGTCGCGTGACTCGAGCAACTCGAGCGCCTCGTCGTCGGAGATGCGCTCCCCGTCGAGCGCCTTGCCGAGGATTTCAGTGACGCTCACGTCACACCTGCGTACCCGTGCCTGGCACCGGTACGCCCTTGGGGTTGCGGCACCGCATGCGGGCTCGCTGAATTGCGTGACGCTTCGTCATGCGGATCGTACCCGTGCCTGGCACCGGTACGTTCATGCGACGACAGCCTCGCGGACGAAGCGAAGCTCCGGAATCTCGTCGAGCTCGCCGGCTTCGTGCGCGAGCTCCAGGAAGGTCATCAGGCCGGCGCGCTCCCGCGGGCCGAAGCGATAGCGCAGCTTCTCGAAGTAGCGGGCGAGGAAGCCGGCCGGATACCCGTAGCGATCGCTCGCCTCGTAGGCCAGGCGCTCCGGCTCCGCCCGCGCCAGCCGCACCGAGGCGACGAGAGCGTCCTCCAGCTCCGCCAGCCCGGCCTGCAGCGGCTCCGGGCAGGCCCAGACGGCGAAGACCATCGGCAGCCCCGTGCGCTCCTGCCAGAGGCGCCCGAGGTCGTAGTGCGGGGTCGGATCCTCGAACGCGGACTTGAGGGCCGCGTCGCCGATCAGGAGCTTCGCGTCGGCCTCCTCGCCGAGCGGCACGTGCTCCGCCTCCGGCAGGAGCACCTTCGTCAGCACGACCGAGGTCGCTGACTCCGGGGTGACCGCGACCGTGCGCACCTGCTCGAGCGGCCTGCGCGAGACGAGCTGGATCGAATCCACCGCCCCTTCCGAGCTCACGCACAACCTCGGCAGCAGCCGCAAACCATCCGCGTTCCGCGCGTACTCGATGGACGAGATCGGCGCGATGTCGAGCTCACCGGCGAGCACGCGGCGGTTGAGCTCGGTCGGCACGCCCTGAATCTCCTCGACCTCAGCATCGAGCCGGTAGAAGACCGGCGCCATGTTCACGTACGAGATGCGGCCGAGTCGGATCACGCGTCCTCCCTCTTGGCAGCGAGGATCATGAGCAGGAGGCAGGGAACGAAGAACAAGCCGATCGAGAAGCCGCAGAGCCAGCACCAGCCGGCCATGACGACTGCGGCGCCCACTCGAACGGTGCGAACCGGCACGAGCAGCGGCAGGGGGACGACAACCGCCGGAACGAGGATCAGCGGCCAGTTCAAGGACGACGGATCGGACTGCGCGGCGATCACCACACCGGCGCACGCCGCGCCGAAGGCTCCCGCAACGAGCGCGGCCAGGCTCCAGGACAGCCGCGCATCGCCGCTCCAGGTGCGTACTCGTGCGCACGCGACGGTCAGTCGTCCCACCTCCGCACCTCGTTGTACAGCGTGTCTCGTTGTACTGGGATCCGGCCCGCGTCGCGGACGAAGCGCACGAGCTCCGGGACCTTCTGCTCCGTCTCGGTGCGCGCACCTGCGGCATGGAAGATCTGCTCGCGCACGACCGTCCCCTGCACGTCGTTCGCGCCGAAGTGCAGGGCGACCTGCGCGAGCGGCAGGCCCATCATGATCCAGTAGGCCTTGATGTTCGCGATGTTGTCGAGCAGGAGCCGCGACACCGCGATCATCTTCAAGTCGTCCGAGCCGGTCGTGTGCTTCCAACCACGCCGCTCGAAGACCGTGTTCTCCGGATGAAACGCGAGTGGGATGAAAGCGAGAAAGCCGGCGCTCTTGTCCTGTTGCTCGCGGAGACGCAGTAGATGGTCGACCCGCTCCTCGTATGTCTCGACGTGCCCGTAGAGCATCGTGCAATGCGTCGGGATTCCGAGCCGGTGCGCAGTGTCGTGCGTGTGGAACCAGAAGTCAGGATGCTCTTTCCCCGGCGCTACCAGACGTCGCACGCGGTCGGCGAACACCTCCGCGCCGCCGCCCGGGAGCGAGCCGAGCCCGGCGGCCTGCAAGCGGCGCAGCACTTCCTCGTGGGTCAAGCCGGAGAGCTTCGTCATGTGATGGATCTCGCTCGCCGTAAAGAGCTTCAGGTGCACGTCGGGCAGCGCCTTGTGCAGCGAGCTGACGATCCCGACGTAGTAGTCGAAGTCGACATGCGGGCTCTCGCCGCCCACCATGTGGATCTCGGTGAACCCGGTGAGCTCGTGCTGGCGAACCGCGTCCTCGACCATCTCCTCCGGCGTGTACGTATAGGCGTCGGACT
>WNGG01027009.1_pt1 | contig 10170 bp, 8 predicted proteins | sample 5400661 | NCBI WGS metagenome assembly WNGG01 (sample SAMN13153372, study PRJNA577476) | soil metagenome | isolation source: 100 cm soil or saprolite under Garry oak tree replicate 1 | place: USA:California | collected 2016-06-15
TGCTGACCTGCGCGCTGCTGCGCGCCCACGGCGCGGCGGTACGCGCCCGGGCCGGGTTCGCCCCCTACCTGACTCACGGTGAGTACACCGACCACTGGATCTGCGAGCTGCTTACTCCCGGCGGATGGCGGCGGTTCGACCCCGATACCGGCCTGCCGCCGGGCGACGCCACGGCTGCGACCTTCCTCACCGGCGGGGAAGCGTGGCTGCGCTGCCGGGCCGGCGGAGCCGACCCCGAACTGTTCGGGATCGAGCGATGGCGCGGCTGGTGGTTCATCCGTAACAACGTGATCCGGGACTTTGCCGCCTTGTGCAAGCTCGAACTGCTGCCCTGGGACAGGTGGGGTGCCATGGCAGGCAGTGAAGAAGACTCCTTCATCGACGAGATCGCCCGGCTTAGCGGTGACGACTCAGCGGGTAACGAACGGCTCCGGCGTTTCCGGCACGACGCCCGCCTGAACCCGCGCGGCACCCTGCTCAGCATGGACGACGACGGGCGCATCACTGGCAAGTACCCCCTCCCGGCGCGCTGGTGACCACACGGCCCAGGCGGGCGACGGCGGTGCCGGGCATGCCAGGCTTGCAGCGTCGGGGGGGCGAACAGCGGGATCGTTCGGTGCCGGTCTATGCCGCCTGCCGTGGCGAGCACGTCGCGCCGGACCGGTGCCTGGGTGAGCGCGTTGACCAGCCGCGAGGCCCGGGAGGCGAGCATGGTGCGCGTACCATTTGCACCATCCTTCCCTCAAAACCCCCTCGCACCAGTCCCGCAGGAGTCGGTGTGCCATTGGCAGACTCGTGACCGTGGCGGTCACGGATCCGGGACGGGAGGCCTTGCTGCGGCGGGGGTTCGCGCTGGAGTACGCGACGCTGGCCTGGAACGTGGCCGGGATCGTGGTGCTGGCCATCGCCGCGGTCACGGCGCGGTCGGTGGCGCTCGCCGGGTTCGGCCTCGACTCCCTGATCGAGATCGGCGCGTCCGTGGTGGTGATCTGGGAGTTGTCAGGAACGGGCGCGGACCGCCAGCGCCGGGGCCTGCGGCTGATCGGGTTCGCCTTCGGCTTGCTGGCGGCCTACCTGCTGGTCCAGTCGACCCTGGTGCTGGCCGGCGGTTACCGGTCGCGGCACTCGGCGCTCGGGATCTTGTGGACCGCGGTCACCGCGGCGGCGATGTTCGCACTGGCCTTCGGCAAGGCGCGGACCGGCCGGGCGCTGGGCAGCCCCGTGCTCTCGGCTGAGGGCCGGGTCACCGCGGTGGACGGGATCCTGGCCTCGGCGGTGCTGCTCGGCCTCACGCTGAACGCCGCGGCCGGCTGGTGGTGGGCCGATCCGGCCGCCGGGTACGTGCTGGTCGGCTACGCGGTGCGCGAGGTGCGGGAGATCTTCTCCGCCGGGCACTGAGCCCGTCAGTGCGTGCTCGTCTCATGCCCGGCGTGCGCCGCGGCCTCGAGCTGGAAGGTGGAGTGCTCGACGTCGAAGTGCCCGGCCAGGCAGGTCTGCAGCTGGTCGAGCAGCTGGGGAGCGTGCCCGTCGGTGAAGCACGAGTCGTCGACAACGACGTGCGCCGAGAGCGCGGGCAGGCTGGACGTGACGGTCCAGACGTGCAGGTCATGCACGTCATGGACGTGCCCGGTAGCCAGCAGGTGCGCGCGCACCTCATCGAGGTCCATGCCCTCCGGGGCGGCCTCGAGCAGCACCCGCCCCGAGTCATGCAGCAGGTCCCAGGACGCCTTCAGCATCAGCCCGACCACGACCAGCGAGGCCACGGCATCGGCGCGGTCATATCCCGTTACTACAATGATCACGCCGGCCGCTATCGTGCCGATGAACCCGTACAGGTCAGTGAGCACGTGCCGGAACGCGCCCTGCACGTTCAGGCTCGACCTGCTCGCCCGCGCCAGCACCCAGGCGGCAGCGATGTTGACCGCGATCCCGGCGGCCGCCACCGCCACCATCGGGCCGCCCTGCACCTGCGGCGGGTGGATCAGCCTGCTGACAGCCTCCAGGACGATGATCCCGCTGACCACCAGCAAGGTGATGCCGTTGCCGGCCGCGGACAGGATCTCGGCGCGCTTCCAGCCGAACGTCCAGGATCCCGCCGCCGGCCGCGCGGCCAGCCGGATCGCCCACAGCGCCGCGCCGATCGCGCCGACGTCCGACAGCATGTGCCCGGCGTCGGACAGCAGCGCCAGCGACCCGGACACGACCGCGACGATCACCTCGCCGAGCATGAACGCGGCGAGCAGCACGAGCGCGATCAGCAGGTAACGGCGGTCCGCGTCGGCGGCCGGGCCGTGCGCATGGCTGCCCGTCCCGCCGGGCGCATGACCCTGGCCGTGGTCATCACCGCCGGCGCCTTCGCTGGCCCGGCCGACCTTGGCCTTGTCCGGCCTGGTCATGAAAGACCCGCCGGCGTCATCGTGACCGCGGCGCAGTGACCGGCGAGATCAGTGGCGCAGGCCGCCCCGGGCGGCGACGGCGCTGACATCAGCTGCATCCCTGCCCGGCGTCCGGATCGACTGCCAGCACCACTCCCAGCAGGTCCCTGAGCGCATGGGCCAGCCGGCCGTCGGCCAGCTCATACCGGCTCCGCCGGCCGTCAGGGACCGCGACGACCAGGCCGCACCCGCGCAGGCAGGCCAGGTGGTTGGACATGGCCTGCCGGGATACTCCGACCAGCTCGGCCAGGTCAGCCGGGTAGGCGGGCGCCTCCCGGAGCGCCAGGAGCACCCGGGCCCGGGTGGGATCGGACAGCGCATGACCGAACCGTGACAGCACCTGCCCGTACGCCGTGACGGTCATAACCGTCATGCTACAGCGGGGGGTGAATACACGATCTGGTGAACAATTGCCCTGCCCCCCGGCTCACCCGCCGCCCCGGCGGGTGGATGTGCCTTTACCCATGCTGGCGGGGGTAAAGGCACATCCACGCAGGGGGCCGCTGGGGGCGCTTCGTCAGGCAGGTTGCTGCCTTCCGGCACGCGCACGGCGCCGGGTTCTTCGACTACCTGCGGCCGGGAACGGGCCGAGGCGGAATACCGGATGCTGCTGGACGACGCGGGATTCACGCTTGCCCGGGTCATTCCGACGCCGTCGCCGCTGAGCATCGTCGAGGCGGTCCCGCGATAGCGCGGCCGGCTGCCCGCCCCGCGGCGCGCTGCCGGGACGCGCCCGCGGGTGGGTATGTACTCTCATCGGGGGGATGGCGCGTCATGCTTACATGCCATCATCTCGGGTCCTGCAGATCCCGGGGCCTGCTGGCCAGTAGCCACAGCGACCTCGCAGGTACGAGAGATCAGGAGCGCGCGCGTGCAGACCGGCGGGGGTGGTTCTGGGCGTATGACCGGGCCGCCCCCCGCTGTCGAAGCGGACACGGGCCCGGCGCAGCGGCTCAGCGTGGGCATCGCCCGCGGCGCCGCGCTCATCGCCAGCCTCACGATGTTGTCCCGGCTGCTCGGGCTCGTCCGCACGCTGGTGTTCTCGCAGGCCATCGGCGCGAACTGCCTGGGCGCGGCGTACGTCACCGCGACCCAGGTGCCCAACATCGTCTACGAGCTGGTCCTCGGCGGCGCGCTGACCAGCGCGATGATCCCGGTACTGGCCCGGTCGGCCGAGCGGGCCGAATCTGACGCAGAGGAAAGAGCGCGGGTCAGCCAGATCACCTCAGCGCTGCTGACCTGGTCGGTCATCATCCTGGTGCCGCTTGCCCTGATCATCGCGGCCGCCGCGGGGCCGATCGCCTCGCTGCTCAACCCCGCCAACGCGAACGCGCACTGCGCCCACGCCGACGTGGTCGCCACCACCAGCAGCATGCTGGAAGTGTTCGCCCCGCAGATCGTCCTGTACGGGCTGTCGGTGGTGCTCTTCGGGCTGCTGCAGGCGTACCGCCGGTTCGCCGGGCCCGCGCTGGCGCCGGTGATCTCCAGCCTGGTGCTGATCGCCTCCTACCTCGCCTTCGTGCCGCTGGGCAGGGGCTTCCCGCTGGCCAGGCTGCCCCTCTCGGCCCAGCTCGTGCTGTCGGTGGGCACCACGCTGGGCATAGCGGTCCTGGTCCTGGCGGCGGTGCTGCCAACCTGGCGGCTGCACCTCAGGTTCCGGCCAGCCCTGCGGTTCCCGCCCGGCGTCGCGCGCTGGCTCGGCGGCCTGGCGCTCGTCGGCATCATCGAGTTCGCCGCCAACGACCTGGAAACCGTCGCGGAAGTCGCGCTGGCCAACGGATTCGGGTCGACCGGCGCGATCGTGATCTACAACTACGCCTGGCTGGTGTTCAGCTCCGTCCATGCGGTGCTGGCGCTGTCGATCGCCATCAGCGCGTTCCCCGTCCTGTCCGCCCGGGACGGGCCGGCGTTCGACCAGACCTGCGCCGGGTCGACGCGGGCGGTGCTGCTCGTATCCGGGCTCGGCACGGCCCTGATCGCGGCGATAGCCGTTCCCGCCGCTCATGTCCTGGCCAGGCAGCCGGATCAGGTAACAGAGCTGATCCTGGGGTTCGCGATGTTCGCCCCCGGCCTGGCGGGCATCGGCGTGATCGCCAACCTGTCACGGGTGATGTTCGCCCTCCGGCGGCTCAAGGCCGCGACGGCGGCGCTGGCCGGCAGCTGGCTGCTGGTGATCGTGGCAGACGTGGTACTGACAATGCTCGCACCACCGCACCTGGTGGTGGCCGCGCTCGCGCTTGGCGTCACGGTAGGCCAGAGCGTCGTGGCCGTCCCGCTGGTGATCGCCACTCGCCGGATCCGCGGCCCGGCGGCCGTGCAAGGGCTGGGCCATGCGGCGTTTTCCGCGCTGGCCGCCGGAACCGCGGGCGCGGCGGTCGGCGTGGCCGTCAGCGTCGTGCTGCCGGTCAGCGAGAAGCTGCTGGCCGTCGGCGTGGCCGTGGTCGCGGCCGGCTGCGCGGTCATCGCGTTCGGCGTGGTCGCCTACCTCCTGGACGACGGCGACCTGCGGATGATCATGGCGCGCCTGCGGCGCCTCGCCAGGCCGCGGGCATGACGCCATCCTCCGGCTAACACGAGGGGGTCCCGGCCGGCTGGCCGGGACCCCCTCTGCAGCGCCAGTACCCGGGGCAATTACGGGGTTATGGACGCCGTATAGATGTTCTGATCCAGTCCGCCGGTGCCGTCGAAGCAGCTGTCCGCCGACGTGGTGCACTTGCCCCCGGTCTCTGGGTCACCGGCAACGTCCGCGCCGTCGTTGTCGCCGCTTGCATCGGCTGCGCCGACAGTGTTGCGCTGGTCGGTCCACACCGCACCGACCGTGCTGCCCTGCGTGGCCACGGTGATGTAGTCACCGAAGAACGGCACGAGCCGGCCGCCGAACTGCTCGTAGTTCAGGTTGGTCGGCGTGTCGGTCACCTGGATGCTCGATCCCCAGGTCTTGCCGCCGTCGGTGGACTCGGCGTACCTGACGTTGAGGCACGCGCTGGTGTGGCCGGTGGCGCTGTTGCACGGCGCCCGGTTGGCTGCGTAGTCCGGGTCGCCTTGCGAGTCGTCCCAGATCGCGCTGACCCGTCCGTCCGATGCGGCAAGCCACGGGAAGAACTGGTGGCCGGTAGCAGCGGGCGCGAGCACCTTCGGGGCAGACCAGGTCGCGCCGCCGTCGGTGGAGAACGCGAACTCGATCTGTCCCTGCCCCGACGGCTGCCTGGCCTGGAAGCCCATTACCACGGTGCCGTGCATGTTGTCGGTAGCCAGGTACGGGCCGGCCAGGTCGGACCGCGGGAAGGTGAAGCCGGTCGGGCAGGCGAACGGGCCGTCGCCGCATTCCCGCGCGCCGTTGCCGGAGAACTCCTGGAACACGAACGGCGCGTAGTGCACGGCGATCCGGGCCTTGGTGAATGTCTGCCCGAAGTCACTGGAGGTGACATACGCCGCGCCGTTCGCCGCGCCCGGCGCCCTTGCGAGCGCCCCGCCGGTCTCGTTGCAGCCGGTGAGGCCGTGGAAGTCGGACCAGGCGGCGTAGATGTTGCCGGTCGCGGGGTCCACGGTGAGGTCGGTCTTGTCGTTGAACGACCCGAGGCCGAACGTGTTATGCGCCAGGATGACCGTCCTGACGTACTTCGAGCCGTCGGTCGAGTGATCGGCCGGATTCGCCGGCGCGTAGGTCGCTACCCAGATGTCGCCGGTGTTGTCCTTGGTCAGTCCGGACGCCCCGTTCTCCGTGCCGCGGTTGAAGTTGTTGCCCATGTAGAACAGGTTGCCCTGGCCGTCCCAGGACATCATCGGGTCGCCGGCCGCGATCGCGCCGCCCAGGACCTGCTGGTGCACGGGGGAGCTGAGGCCCTGGGCTGAGGTGTCACCGCTGTAGCCGGGCAGCAGGCTGTCGGTCCAGCTCGCGCCGCTCGTGGTGCTGCGGTAGAAGCCCGCCCACGCGTCGCCCGCCGTGGGCACGGTGCAGTAGTCGTTGGACCCCGCCGCCCACACGCTGTGATCGCGTGGGTCGATGGCCAGCGTCGGCTCGTTCTGCATCCGCCGGTCCGTGCCGCAGCGCTGCAGCACGCCATCGGTGTAGCTGCCGCCGGCCAGCTGGTCGGCGCTGTGGTACGCGCCCTGCGCGCCGGAATCGACGGTGACCCGCACGTTGGCGCCCGCGACCGGACTGGGTGCCGCGAAAGCCGGAACGCCCTGAGATACCAGCGCCGCAGCGGCGGCGACGCCGCAGATCAGCGCTAATCTCGCTCGCATACTGTCCTCCCTCCGCCAGCCACGACCATGTGGCAGGCTGAAGCTGCTCCTTGGCCCCTACTCAGTAGAGCGCAGCCAAGCGGCCACGGGTTACGAAGGCCGGCGGCGCCAGAGCACACCGGTTCGGTCAGCGGCGGTCGCTCGGGTGCCAAAGTGGCGGATCTGTTGCGGCCGTGCGGCCCGGCCGCCGATACTCGGGCCTGTGATCGGTGATGGGTTCGCGGCAGTGCTGGCGGCCGCGCAGGGCGGCAGCGAAACGGCCTTCTCGCGGCTTTGGCGGGATGGTAACCCGGCGCTGCTGCGCTACCTGCGGATGATCGCGCCAGATGCCGCGGAAGATATCGCGGCCGACACCTGGCTGCAGGTGGTGCGTGGCCTGGCCGGCTTCCGGGGAGACGAGCCGGCCTGGCGAGGCTGGCTTTTCACCACCGCGCGCCGCCGCGCGATCGATGAGGGCAGGCGCCGTCAGCGGCGGCCGACGATGCCGCTGGATGAGGTAACGGCGGCCCGGCTGCCGGTGTCGGCGGATGCGGCTGACGTGGCGATCGAGCACCTGGGCACTCGCTCGGCGATAGCGCTGCTTGCGGAGTTGCCCGCCCTCCAGGCGGAAGTGATTTTACTGCGCGTGGTGGCCGGGCTGGATACCGAGGCGGTCGCGCGGCTGGTGGGGCGCAGCCCGGGCGCGGTCAGGGTGTCCGCCCACCGAGGGCTGCGGCGGCTGGCAGAGATCTTGGCCCAGGCCGGTGTAACGCTGTGATCAACCGCGACGTTCCAGCTGATGAGATGCCGAACTTTCCGTGGTTGAGCCGCCAGGACGTGCCCGAGATTGATGACACGTCCCTCGCAGCGCTGCTCGCGGGAGCGGAGCTGCCAGCGGGCTCACCGCCGCAACTGCGGTTGCTTTCCGAGACCCTGGCCGCGCTGATGGCCCCGCCCGCCAGCGATGAGCTGGCCGGCGAGGTTGCGGCCATGGCTGAGTTCCGGAACCGGTTCGGTGTGCCGGCCCATGCCAGGCGATCGCACCGTCGGAGGCGCCCTGTGCTTGCTTCGCTGACGTCCGCCGGCGCCGCGGTCGCCGCCGGCGCCGCGGCGCTCAGCCTTGGCGGTTTCGCCACCGCCGCGTTCGCCGGAGCGCTGCCCGGTCCGGCCCAGCGGTTCGCGCACGACATCATCGGCGCGCCTTCGGCCGGCGCCCATCCAAGCCCGGCCGCCACGCCATCCGGCCCGGATGCTACCGGCCCGGCGGCATTCGGGCTGTGCACCGCCTGGGCGCATGCCAAGGCTGACGGCACCAGCGCGCAGCAGGCAGTCGCGTTCCGCAAGCTTGCCGCTGCGGCCGACGGCGCCGGCAACATAGCCGCCTACTGCGCCGGCGTGCCGCACCCCGGAACACCGTCCGCACGCCACTCGCTTCCGGCCGGCCCGCCGACTTCGCACCCGGCCGGCCCGCCTTCGTCGCACCCGGCCGGCCCGCCGACTTCCCATCCGGCCGGCCCGCCGCCGACGCATCCCACCGGCCCGCCCACCGCGCACCCCACGCCGGGCGCAACGGGCCAGCCATCCTCGCGTCCGTAATCTCCCGGATCTCCTGCCCGTGGCAGGAAGGCTCTGCCCGTTGGCAGTGAGCCTCGCCGGGTGACGACTCTTGCCGGGTGCCGCCATGCTCGGGGCATAGCGGCACGGGCGGGCGCATTACGCAACTGTGCGGTGAGAGTGAGCGGGGTCCCCGGCATTGCGGAGGTGGGGCCGCGCCGGTGGAGCAGAGGTGGGGCCCCGGCCCGCGGGGGCCGGGCCGGGACCCCACTGTGAAGAAGGCCCTTCAAGGGGTTAAGCGACCGGCGTCCCTGGCTCGTTACACCCCTCATACCGGCACAAGCCAGGGCCATCCTTGCGGCTGGCGCGCGTTGCGTCCGGCCTGATCACGAGGGGTCTGACAGGCCGGCGGGGGGTCCGCGGCCGGTCGACCGCGATGGCTGCGCTATCAGGCCGCCTCGACGGCCCAGTGGCCTCTACTGGGAGCACCTGACCGAAGACAAGATCGCCGCTATCCCCGTACTCGCCGCGAAAGCCGCCGCGGGCTTCTGGCAGCATCGCGATTCCGATTTCCCAGTAATAGGCCGCGGCCGTAGCCGGGCGCCGCCGCCAGTTGACAAAGCCCAGCGGCTGGGACTTGTTACCGGGCTGGCCGCTTCCCGGGACGCCGCCGTATCCGCAGGGCGGCAAAGATGAGAGCGCCGAGGAAGACGACTATGCCGATGAACAGCAGGTACAGCAGGCCTTTCGCGGCGACGCCGATGATGCCCAGCACGACTGCCACGATCACCAGCAGCAGGAAAAACGGGCTCTGGCGCGAATTCCGTGATCGGGCTGGCAGGTGATGATGCCGACGGGTCGCCGGCCGGGTGAGGGGGCCGCGGCGGCGGAGCGGTTGCGGGGTTCTGGTCGCTGAAGTACTGAAGATCACGATTTGGCGGCTGGCGGGGTAGGTACCGCACGCAAACAACGAGGCCCCGGTAGGACGTGGGAATCCACCAAGATCACCCGCGTCCGAGGAGCCTCGTTGGGGTCCCAGTCTGCCATGCCGGCGTTGCCGCCTGCCACTGCTGATCACTCACCTGTTGCCGCCTGCAGTGGCCATGAGCTGTGCGAGTGGCTTTTCCCGCACCTGCGCGGGCTGTATATCGAGCAGGTTCAGCCCGCTGGGGCAGGGGTGGTGATGCAGGCTCGTTCCCGGGCGGCGGGGGCGGCGTGCCCGGCCTGCGGTATGTGGTCATCGCGGGTGCACAGCGGTTATGTCCGCACGGTGGCCGACGGCCCGGCCGCGGGCCGCCCGGTGGTGATCCGCCTGGCGGTGCGGCGGTTCTTCTGCGGCAACCTGGCCTGCGAGACTGTCACGTTCGCCGAGCAGGTGGACGGGCTGACCGGCCGGTACCTGCGGCGGAGCCTGCCGCTGCTGGGGTTACTGGCGCAGATCGCCCTCGCGCTGGCGGGCCGGGCCGGGGGCCGGCTGGCCGCCACGCTGGGCGCCGCGGCGCACCGGACCACGCTGCTGCGCCTGGTCGCCGCCTGGCCTGATCCCGGGATCGGGGAGGCACCAGAGGTGCTCGGGGTCGACGATTTCGCCCTGAGGAAGGGGCACGTGTACGGGACCGTCCTGGTGGACATCGCCACCGGGGAGGCGATCGACCTGCTGCCCGACCGGGAAGCGGGCACCTTCGAGGCCTGGCTGAAGGCTCATCCCGGTGCGCAGGTGATCTGCCGCGACCGGGCCGGCAACTACGCCGAGGGCGCCCGGGACGGCGCCCCGGAGGCGATCCAGGTCGCCGACCGCTGGCATCTGTGGCACAACCTGGCGTGCGCCACGAGGCGCTGTTGTTTCGGATGGAGGTGAGAGACCGTCCATCTCCTCGCCGTCGTAGCGGTGGGGTGGAGCTGGAGGCAGCCTGATCCGGGGGTCGCCGGGGAGGGCGGGAGCAGCCTCGACAAAGTC
>WNGG01010271.1_pt1 | contig 10169 bp, 12 predicted proteins | sample 5400661 | NCBI WGS metagenome assembly WNGG01 (sample SAMN13153372, study PRJNA577476) | soil metagenome | isolation source: 100 cm soil or saprolite under Garry oak tree replicate 1 | place: USA:California | collected 2016-06-15
CCTGCTGCGGCCGCATCCCGCACCAGCTGATAGCCCGGATCGGAAATGCAGGGGGTGCCGGCGTCGGAGATGAGGGCCACGTAAAGGCCTTCCGTCAGCTTTCCCAGGAGGTAATTTCCCTTGAACTCCTTGTTGTGATCGAAATAAGAGGTGAGCGGCCTGGAGATGCCGAAATGGGAAAGAAGCTTGCGGGAATGGCGGGTATCCTCGGCGGCGATCAGGTCCGCTTCCTTGAGGGTCCTGACCGCCCGAAAGGTGATGTCCTCCAGGTTGCCGATGGGGGTGGCGACTATGTAGAGTGTTCCGATTGCCATTAATAGCCAGGTTTTCAGAAAAGAGAAGCTGTAAAGGTATTTGCAAAGGGCTAAAGGCAAAGGGCGAAGGGCAAAAGGAGAACCTTAAAGACTTTACCTTTAGCCTTTCGCCATGCGCCCTTAGCCTGCCTCATTTCCCCCAGTCGCGAGAATACCTGAAATCCCGGTCTATGGTCCGGTTCGACACCTTGGCGATCACCGGCAACCGCCGCTTGAAGTGGGAGTTCTGCACCTTGCCGTAGATCAGGTCGATGAACGCCGGGGCAAAGCCGCGCGCCACCAGTTCGTCGCGGTTGCAGCGCAGGTCCACCATCCGGTAGAGGAGCTCGTCCACCTCCCGGTAGGTGAAGCCGAGTTCCTGTTCGTCGGTCTGGCCGGCCCAGAGATCGGCTGAGGGCTTCTTTTCGATGATGACCCGCGGCACCCCCATCTCCTCGGAAAGCTGCCAGACCTGGCTCTTATAAATGTCGCCGATCGGGTTCAGCGCGCTTGCCATGTCGCCGTGCAGGGTACCGTATCCCAGGAGGAGCTCGGTCTTGTTGCTGGTTCCGAGCACCAGGGCGGAATGGGCCGCCGAATGGTCGTAGAGGATGGTCATCCGTTCCCTGGACATCTTGTTCCCCCGCCGCATGTTGTCGGCATCGGGGAACAATTCGAAGTAGGCATCCACCATGGTGGTGATCTCGATCACCTCGTGGTTGATCCCGAGTTCCGCGGCGAGCTGGCTGGCGTGGGCCTCGCTCTCAGGGTTGCTGGTCCGGTACGGCATGATGCAGGCATGAACGTTGTCCGGCCCCAGCGCCTCGGCTGCCAGACAGGCTACCAGCGCAGAGTCGATGCCGCCGGACAGGCCAAGCACTGCCCGGGAAAGGCCGACTTTTGTCACCTCTTCCCGGATGAAGCCGACCAGAATTTTCCGCAACAACTGAGTGTTAACCGTGAGACCCGACATCAGCAGTCCCTCTCTTTCTCGATCCGTCGCAGCTCCTTCATGGTGACAAACAGGTTCTCGTCGCGCATCATCGGGGAAAAGATCCGTTCGCGCCTGAGCGCCCCCTCCTCCAGCTGCGCCAGCACGAAATCCTCCTCCATGATCCGCCCGCGGACGGCAACGCTCCCCGAAGGGTCAATCGATTCCGATCCGCCCCAGAAGTTCACCCCGTCCTCGTAACCGACCCGGTTGCAGTAGAGGACCCGACAATTGAGGAACATGGCGGTAGTAGCGGTCAGCCGCTGCCACGCGACGGTGGAGCCGAGACTATCGTCGGCGGTGACCCCCCGGCCGGGGCTGCTGGAAAGGCAGAGGAGGGTAGTTGCGCCATCCATGGCAAGGATGTAGGGGGCCGACAGGTGCCACATGTCCTCGCAGACCAGCATCCCGATCCGGCCGAAGCGCGTGTCGAAGGCGCGGAACCGCTCACCGCGCGCGAGATAGCGCTGCTCGTCGAACATGCCGTAGGTGGGGAGATAGACCTTACGGTGGATGTGGCGGACGGCCCCCTCCTCCAGGTAGAGGGCGGAATTGTAAAAGCAGTAATCGGCGGAGGCCTCTACAAACCCCACGGCAATGGAGATCTGGCGGGAAAGATCGACGAGTCTCCTGATTTCTGGAGAATCTAGGGAGAGCGCCACCTCCGGCACCAGGTCCTTGAGGAAATAACCGGTCAGGGCCAGCTCGGGGAAAACGACCAGATCGACCTTCTCCCTGATCCCCCTTTCGACGGCGGCCTCGATCATGGCCAGATTGTCGGCCACGCAACCCAGTTTCGGCTTGATCTGGGCCAGGGCAACGGTGAAGTCCATGCTTGTTCTCCGGGAAAATTTTTCAGTAAAGGTAGCACAGGAAGCGGCTCTTTGCAAATGGAACGGAAAGGGCCTTTCAGCAGCCGGCTAGATAACCTTGAAAGCCGCCATTTCCGTTTCGAGGAGATCTATCTGGCCGGACATGCCCGCCACCGCTTCGTCCATCACCCGGGCAGCATCGAGATTGGTATTGGTCGACTCCCGAATATCCTCCACCGCGTGGACTATCTGTTCGCTCCCCTTGCTCTGCTCATCGCAGGCCCGTTTGATCTGCCGGATCATCTCGGTGATGTCGGCGGTCGATTTCGCGATGAGACTCCCCGTATTGCTCTGTTCGCGGGTCGAGCTTTTCACTTGGGAGGTAAGCCCCCTCATCCTCTCCACTTCGGTCATGATGAGTTCGCTCCCTTTCCTCTGCTCGCCGGTGGCCTTGGCGATCTGGTCTACCATCTCGGAAACCTGCTCCATGGCTTCCCGGATCATCTGGCTCCCTTTCGCCTGTTCCACGGTAGCGCCTGCTATTTCGGCCACCTGGTCGCTCGCCTTTTTCATTCCCGACACTATCTTCGCCAGGGCCTCACCCGATTGGTGCGACAGAAGCTCACCGTCTTCGATGCTCTTCTCCGCCTCAGCGATCGCCTCCACCGCCCGGTGGGTCTCATTCTGGACCCCCCTGATGACTTCCCCTATCTCGCGGGTGGAACTGCTGGTCCGCTCCGCGAGGGCTTTTATCTCCTCCGCGACCACCGCAAACCCCTTGCCGTGCTCTCCTGCCTGGGCCGCAATAATGGCGGCGTTCAACGCCAGCAGGTTGGTCTGGCCCGCCACCTGGTCGATGACCGAGAGGATGGCGCCGATCTGTTCCGCTCTTTCGGAAAGGGTGGCGATCACCTCCGCGGTTATCGCCGAGGAGCGCCTTATCTCCTTGATCCCCGCGCCGGTCGCCTCCACAGAGGCCTTTCCCGTCTCGGCGTCCCTCAGGACATCGCCGGATATGGCAGCGGCGGCCCTGGCGTTCTGCTCCACCTGCCGTACAGAACCGTCCATCTGGGCAACGGAGACGGCCGTTCTGGTGTAAGCCTCCTTCAGGGTGGCTGCGCTGCCGTCTATCTGGCGGACGGCTGCGGCCGTCTCGGTGATCGATGCGCTGACCCCTTCGGCGGAAGCGGCGAGGGTCTCGACGTTCAGGGCGACCTCTTCTACGCTGGCGGCCATCTCCAGGGTCGATGACGAGCTTTCCGCGGCGGACTGCGCCAGGCTGTCAACCCCATTCGCTATCCCCTTGATCGACGCACTGATTTCAACGATCGCCGAAGACGTATCCTGAACCCCGTTCGCCTGGACCGCCGCCGCACCGATTACCCGTTTCGAGACGTCAAAGATATTGCGGGACACCTGGGTCAGTTCGCCGGAAGATTCCTTGATTTTGCGGACCATGCCGTTGAGCCCCTCTACCATGGCATTCAGGGCAGTGGTCAGGTCGCCAATCTCTCCCCCACCCTTGACGTCGATGGTTTTTGTAAAGTCTCCCTCCGCAACGGCCCGGGCAAACGTTACAGCCTCAGTAACGGGGCGCGTTATGGACCTGGTTATCAGCCAACTGACCACCATGCCCATTATGACCACGCACGTGGCCAGAAACCAGAGAAGAGCCCTGGTCCTCGCCAGGGAGTAGGCGAGCATTTGCAGGACCTTGTTCGCCTCGTCCCGCTGACCTTTTTTGAATTCCCTGACTTTCCCCGAGATGTTGTCGGAATTCTTGTCAAAGTCCCGCATTATTTTGTTGCCGGCAGCGGTCCCCTCGTCCACATAAGCCCGCGCCATCAGTTTCCCCTGTTCATAAAAGCTGTTGAAGTCCCCTTCTATCTCCTCCAGCTTTTTAACCGACTCAGGATCGTTTTTCCCCTTGTATAGCACCTTGAACCTGGCTATCCCCTCCCTGAAACTCCGGGCCGCTTCCTCAGCCTCCTTGAAAGCTTCGGGATCGTGGGTCGCACCCACATCCGTCAGAAACTGCTGCACCGCCTCGGTGTTGAAAGCCATCTCTTCGGCAAGGAGTGCATATGGGAAATTCTGCTCCTTGACCTGTTGCGCGACATCATTTGCCGCAGTGATGGAATGGTCATTGATCAGAGCGGAAACCAGGCCGATCAGGATGACAATCCCAAAGCCCGCCATTAAGCGCATGCCAATTTTCATATTTCTGAGAAACATTACCGTTACTTCCCCCTTCACAATAATTCTGATTCATTTGCAGGCTCAACCTTCTGCCGCCTGATATTCCCAAGGTTGCAAGCCCGGCGCTGGGCATACCTTAACTACTGTCCAAATCTTAGTAATTACCGTATTTCTTCGGCCATGCAATGCAGCGCATGGAGTGATACTAATACGCCAGATCGAAGGCATTCCTTATATGGTCTATTTGTGGGACCGAATGGTCGCGCAGCAGAATGGCGATGACATCGAAGCGGGCGCCGACGTCAACGAGCCGTTTCTTTGCCAGCCAGGTAAGGGCCGCCTTGGAAATCTGGCGCTGCTTGAACGGGGTGACAGATGCTTGCGGCGGGCCGAATGACAAAGTCCTGCGGGTTTTGACTTCGACAAAGACGAAAACTTTGCCATCCCGGGCAATGATGTCCACCTCGCCGGCCTTGCAGCGGAAGTTCCTCTCGACGATGATAAACTTCTGCCCCCGCAGATAGGCCGCGGCAATCGACTCACCCCGCGCGCCAACGGTTATGTTGTCATTACCTGGTTCTCCGCTTTTCACCATTCACCATTCACCATTCACCATTCACCGCATTGACGTGTTCCTTGACGCCGCCGAAGGTCTTCCGGTGGATCTCGCACGGACCAAGCAGGGCAATTGCGGCCATGTGGGACTCGCAGCCGTACCCTTTGTGACTGGCCAGGCCGTAGCCCGGAAAGCTGTTCTCAAACTCTATCATGAGCCGGTCCCGGGTCACTTTGGCAATTATAGAGGCTGCGGCAATGGAGATGCTGGCGCCATCCCCCTGCTTGATAGTCCGCTGGGGAGTGGCGAGCGGGACCATGGAAATCCCGTCGACCATGAGGAAATCTGGAGAAGGGGAAAGTTTCAGGACCGCTTCCTTCATCGCCTCCAGGGTGGCCTGCAGGATATTGATCCGGTCGATCAGGAGGTGGTCGCCGTAGCCGACGCCGACCGCCAGGGCTCGCTCCATGATGACGTCGAACAGCTGATCCCTTTTGGCGGGAGAGAGCTTTTTCGAGTCATCGACCCCCGGTATGACGAGCCCTTCCGGCAGGATGACGGCAGCGGCCACCACCGGGCCGGCCAGCGCCCCCCGCCCTGCCTCGTCAATCCCGGCTACCCGGCAGTACCCCTGACGGCGGGCCATTTCCTCAAACTCCAGCATGGTCGGCCGTTGCTCATCTCCGAACAGGTCCACAGCCCCCCCTTCGCATCAAAAAAACGTACAACAAAAAAGTCTATTATTAACCACCAAGAACCAAGACACAAAGGGATAATGCTCTCCAATTGATTTTCTTGGTGCCTTGATTGTAAAACCCTTTTTTGCTCGAAAAAAAAGCCCCGGAAAGTCCGAGGCTTTGTTTGTTGCTACACGGCGGCAACGTATTTTCTTTCCTTGATCCTTGAAGCCTTGCCACGCAGCTTCCGCAGGTAGTAAAGCTTGGCGCGCCGCACATGACCGCGGGTTATCACCTCGATCAATTCCAGTGAGGGTGCGTGGAGCGGGAAAAGCCTTTCAACGCCGACCCCGTTGGAGATCTTGCGGACCGTGAAAGACTGGCGCAGACCGCCGTTCTGGCGGCTGATCACAACCCCCTGAAAGGCCTGGATACGGCTTTTGTCCCCTTCCACGATTTTCACGTGGACCTTGACGGTATCACCCGCTTTGAACGGGACGATATTCTTCTTCATCTGTTCCATTTCGATAAGATCGATCTTGTTCATAGTTCTCTTCCTCCCTTTATATTCAGCCAATGCGTTTATTCACTATTCGGCTATTCACTCTTCACAACTATTCATGCTGCCCCAGGAGCCGGTCGAGGATGATGGACGCCGCCGACCTGACCGACAAGTGATTATAGTCACCCATCCCCCTGATTGGTTCCAGGACCACATCGGCCCGGGCAAAGACTTCTTCCGTTAATCCCCACCCCGTCCCGAGGACCAGCAGATAGGGGTTGGCAGAATCCTTGATCGTCTGCGCAAAGTCCGCAAAGGAAATGCTGCCGGGGCGGCTGCCTGCGCCGGTCACCACGACTTTTGCCGGCGCGCCGAACTCTCTCTCCAGTTCATCGAGGGCAGCCTCAAGCGAAGCGGTGACCCGCATCAGCTCCAGTGCCGCCCGCCGCTTGGGGTTGTAGGTTGCGCCCCATCCCTCCCGCCAGTGGCGGCCGATCCGTTCCGCCATATCCCGCTGCTCGACAACCGGCGTCACCACATAGTAGCGGAACAGGCCGAAGGTCTTGGCCGCCCGCGCAATGTCGTGGATATCCAGGTTGGTGACGGCGGTGGCGACCACCTGCCGGTTTTTATCATACACCGGATAATGGAGGAGGGCGATGCTGACATTGGAGCCGGCCTGTGCCATGTCCATCATGACCTGCCCGCCTCTTCCAGTTTCTGCAGATACTTCCTGTCTTCCGCGCTCAGCCGGGCAGCAACCAGGAGGTCGGGGCGCTTCTCCCAGGTTCTCTGCAGGGCCTGGCAACGCCGCCAGCGGGCGATCTCCTGGTGGTTGCCGGACAGAAGCACCTCCGGCACCGCGAGGCCGCGGAACTCGGCAGGCCTCGTATACTGGGGATACTCCAGAAGACCGTCTGAAAAGGAGTCCCCGGCCGCCGAATCGCCACACCCCAAAACGCCGGGAATCAGGCGGGACACGGCATCCACGAGGACCATCGCCGCAATCTCTCCCCCGGTCAGGACGAAGTCCCCCAGGGAAATCTCGTCGTCGACGAACAGCTCCCTGACCCGCTCATCTACCCCCTCGTAACGGCCGCAGATGATCAGGATCTCCTCTTCCAGTGCAAGCTCTCCGGCCAGCGCCTGGTTGAACGGCTTCCCCTGTGGGGTGGTCAGAATCACTCGCGCCGTCGGCCGCTCGGCCTTCACCTTCTCGATACTGGCTGCCAGCGGCTCGGGCTTCATCACCATGCCCGCCCCGCCGCCGTAAGGATAATCATCCGCGGTCTTGTGCCGGTCGAACGCGCAATCCCGAATGTTGTGGAGGCGAATATCTATCAGGCCGTCCTCGACGGCGCGCTTGATGATGCTCTCCGTAAAGGGGCCGTCGAACATGGCGGGGAACAGCGTAAGAATATCGAATTTCATAGATCGAACAGCCCTTCGGGAGGGCTGACCTTCATGACCCCGTCGTCCAGGTTGACATCGAGAACGACCTCTTCCAGCGCGGGAATGAGATACTCCCGCTCGCTCCCCTGGACCACGTAGACATCGTTGCTCCCCGTGGCGATGATCTCGGTCAGGGTGCCGAGCATTTCGCCCTGGTCCGTCACCACCCGCAACCCTACGAGATCGCGCCAGTAATACTCCCCCTTGGGAAGCTCGGGCAGCTGATCCCGATCCACATACAGTTCCCGCCCAACGAGGTGGAGCACCTGGTTGACGTTGTCGTAATTTTTCAGCGTGAGCAGGACCTTTTTCCCGTGGCGGGCAGCGGCTGCCACCTCAAAGATCTCCATCCCATGGTTTGACGCTTTCACCATCACCGTATCGAGCCCGGCAATGCTCGAAAACTCGCCGGAGAAAAGGAAAACCCGCAGCTGCCCCTTGACCCCATGGGTTGCAATGATCTTTCCCAGCAGGACCGGTTCGCTCTCCTGCGGCATTACTCGACTATCTTCAGGACGGCCTTCTTGTTATCCTTGGTGGAAACAGCATTGAGCAGGGTCCGGATGGCCTTGGCGGTCCGTCCTTCCTTGCCGATGATCCTGCCCATGTCCTCTTTCGCAACGGTCAGCTTGATGACGGTGGTGTCTTCTTCCATTTCCTCGGTTGCCTGTACCTGGGTGGGATCATCAACGAGTGCCTTGGCGATGGTTTCTACGAGCTGTTTCATGTCGGTATCCTCTGTAGATGTGGAATGTCCGGCGGACCGGGAAAAAACAGAAAATTACGCAGCCTTTGAAACGAACTTCTCCCAGATACCGGCCTTCTTGAGGATCTGCCTGACGGTGTCGGTAGGTTGTACACCTTTGCCTAACCAGGCAAGGGCCTTCTCCTCCTCCAACTTGACAGCGGCAGGGTTCTGGTTCGGGTCATACGTCCCGACGTTCTCAATAAAGCGACCATCCCTCTTGCAACGCTCGTCAGCAATGACGATCTGATAAAAGGGCTTCTTTTTCGCGCCGGCGCGAGCCAGTCTCATTTTTACTGCCATATCTTCCTCCTGGTGGTGTCACGGCCTTGGGCCGTATTTTTGAATTTCTTTGATCCTGTAGGGCAAAACCTTGTGTTTGCCCTTAGCCGGCGATCACGAGAATCGCCGCTGCAAAATTAAAACGGGAACATTCCCTTACCCATACCTTTCATCAACCCCTTGGGCCCGAGTTTCTGGAGATGCTTCATCATCCGCTGCGCTTCGGTGAAGCGCTTCAGAAGCTGGTTCACTTCCTGCACCGTGGTGCCGCTCCCCTTGGCAATGCGCAGCCGCCGACTGCCGTTGATAATAGCGTGATCCGCCCGCTCCTTGGCGGTCATGGAACCAATGATCGCCTCGATCCGCTTCAGCTCGTTCTCGGAAGGCGCCGCACCCTGCATCTGCTTCATCATCTTGCCCATGCCGGGGATCATCCCCATGATCGACTCGAGCGACCCCATCTTCTTGATCTGCTGGAGCTGGTTGCGAAAGTCCTCCAGGTCGAACTGACTCTTCTTCAGCTTCTGCTGAAGCCTGGCTGCCTCCTTCTCGTCGAAGGCCGCATGCGCCTTCTCCACGAGGGTCAGCACGTCCCCCATACCGAGGATGCGCGACACGAGGCGGTCTGCATGGAACACCTCGATAGCGTCCAGCTTTTCGCCAAGCCCTACGAACTTGACCGGCTTGCCGGTGACCGCCTTGATGGAGAGGGCCGCGCCACCTTTGGCATCACCGTCCAGCTTGGTCAGCACCACGCCGGTGATGTCGAGCCGCTCGTTGAACCCCCCCGCTACGTTGACCGCCTCCTGGCCGGTCATGGCGTCCGCCACGAAGAGGATCTCGCGGGGAGCGACCTCCTCCTTGATCCGCACCAGCTCGTTCATCAGATGGTCGTCGATCTGGAGGCGACCCGCCGTATCGAAAAGAACCGTGTCAAAACCGGACAGCGCCGCGTACTTGAGCGCATCCCGGCAGATATCGACCGGATCCTGGTCCGCCCGCGAATCGAACACCTCGATGGAAAGCTGGCGCCCCAGGACCTTTAACTGCTCGATGGCCGCCGGCCGATAGACGTCGGCGGGGACCAGAAGCGGACGCCTGCGCTGTCCCCGGAGGAACCGGGCAAGCTTGCCGCAGGTGGTGGTCTTCCCTGACCCCTGAAGGCCGACCAGCATGATGGCGACCGGCGGCTTGGCGGCCAGGTCGAGACTGTTGTCCTCGCCTCCGCCCATCAGGGCGACCAGCTCGTCATGGACGATCCGGATCACCTGCTGGCCGGGTGAGAGGCTCTGCAGCACCTGGGCGCCGACTGCCCGCTCCCGGACCTTTTCTATGAAATCCTTGACAACCCTGAAATTGACGTCAGCCTCAAGGAGGACCAGCCGCACCTCGCGCAGGGCATCCTTGATATTCTCCTCGGTCATCACCCCCTGGCCGCGGAGCTTTTTGAACACGAGATCTAGCTTGTCGGAAAGGCTATCGAACATTAAACTCTTACGTATTTTCGCTCTATTAGCTAAGAAGCGCGGTTCTTCGAAAAAAACGCGCAGTTGTCCCGCTTGTAAAGGGTTAAATATAGAGGAAGCCACCTCTTTTTGTCAAGACAAAAAACGATAACCGGTTAGTTCAGCTAACCCTAACTCCAACCAGCCTGCTCTCA
>WNGG01032213.1_pt1 | contig 10169 bp, 7 predicted proteins | sample 5400661 | NCBI WGS metagenome assembly WNGG01 (sample SAMN13153372, study PRJNA577476) | soil metagenome | isolation source: 100 cm soil or saprolite under Garry oak tree replicate 1 | place: USA:California | collected 2016-06-15
CGCCGACGTCCACCTGGTAGCTGCCCGCCCTGGCGAAGTCGGCGGTGACCGCCGCGCCGTCCGGGTGCCGCAGGTAGGCCAGGCCGACCGAGGCGCCGAGCGTCTCGCCCCAGGCCGCCGACGTCACCTGGCCGAGCGCGGCACCGTCGCGCAGCACGAGCTCGCCGCCCCACATCATCACGTCCGGGTCGTCGAGTACCAGCGAGACCAGCCTGCGCCGCGGGCCCCGCGCCCTGGCGCGGGCGACCGCGGCCCGGCCGAGAAAATCAATGTCCGTCTTCAGCTTGCAGGCGAACAGCAGGCCTGCCTCGACCGGGTCGTAGTCGGGGGTGAGCTCGCGGCCGAACGCGCGGTAGGCCTTCTCCAGCCGCATCGACTCGATCGCGTAGTAGCCGGCGTTGACCACGCCGAGCGGCTCGCCCGCGGACATCAGGTCCTGGTAGACCCCGACGGCGAAGTCCGCCGGCACGTACAGCTCCCAGCCGAGCTCGCCGACATAGGTGATCCTGGTCGCGCGGACCGTGGAGTAACCGAGGTCGATCTCGCGGCTGGTGCCGAACGGGAATGCCGCATCGCTGAGATCGGCGCGGGAAAGCTGGCTGAGCAGCTCCCTGGATCGCGGGCCCATCACCCCGTAGACGGCGTAGGCGGACGTCATGTCCACGAGCGCGGCACGGCAGCCCGGCGGCAGCTGCCGCCGGATGTGGTCCTTGTCCCGCTCCGTCGTCGCGGCGCTGCTGACCAGCAGGAATTCCGCTTCGCTGAGCCGCGTCACGGTGATGTCGGACTCGTACGTGCCGCGAGCGTTGAGCATGCCGGTGTAGACCGTGCGGCCAGGCCGGACCGCGACATCGGCCGTGCACAGCCACTGCAGCGCGCGAGCGGCGTCCGGACCGGTCAGCAGGTATTTCGAGAACGAGGTCTGGTCGAACACGGCGACCGAGGCGCGGGCGGCGCGCTGCTCGGCGGCCGACCACGGCAGCCAGTTCTGCTTGCCCCAGCCGTACTCGATCACCGGGTCCGCGCCGGGCGGCGCGAAGAAGTTGGCCCGCTCCCAGCCCATCCGGCTGCCGAAGCAGGCGCCGGCCTGCTGCAGCAGGTGATAGGCCGGTGACCGGCGAAACGGGCGCGCGGTGCTGAGCTCGCGGTTCGGCCACGGCACGGCGTAGTGCAGGCCGAGGATCTCGCCGACCCGGTCGTGCAGCCACTGGCTGTTGCCGTTGAACGGGGCGAACCTGCGGATGTCGTTGGCCAGCAGGTCGGTGCCGGGCTCGCCGCCGGTGATCCATGCGGCCAGCGCCTGGCCGGCGCCGCCCGCCGACGCGATCCCGACCGAGTTGAAGCCCGCGGCCACGAAGAAATTCCGCAGCTCGGGAGCCTCGCCGAGGATGAACTGGTTGTCCGGGGTGAAGCTCTCCGGCCCGTTGTAGAACATCTTGATGCCGGTGTCGTGCAGCACCGGGATCCGGTGCAGTGCGCTTTCCATCAGCACCGAGAAGTGCTCCCAGTCCTCGTCGAGCAGCTGGAACTCGAAATCACGCGGCAGCTCGTCCGGCGAGACCCAGGGCTTGGCCTGCGGCTCGAACCCGCCGACAACCAGGCCGCCGACCTCCTCCTTGAAATAGGTGTAACCGTCCGGGTCGCGCAGAATCGGCAGCCACCGGTGCGCGCCCTCCACTTGCCCGGTGACCACGTAGAAGTGCTCGGCGGAATGCAGCGGCACGTTCACCCCGGCGAGGGCGCCGACTTGCTTGGCCCACTGGCCCGCGCAGTTCACCACGACCTCGGCCTCGATGTCGCCTTCGCCGGTGCGGACCCCCGTCACCGCGCCGCCCGCAGCGGTGATCCCGGTTACCCGGGTGCGCTCACGCACGGTGGCGCCGCGGCTACGGGCGCCCCTGGCCAGCGCCGCGGTGAGGTCGGCCGGGTCGGCCCGGCCGTCGCCGGGCAGCCAGAGCGCGCCGCACAGGTCGGCCGTGTCCATCATCGGGAAGAGCTGGCCGGCCCGCACCGGGCTGATCAGCTCGCAGTCCAGGCCGAACGCCTCGGCGGTGGCCGCCGTACGGCGCAGCTGGGTCAGCCGCTCCGGGGTGCGCGCCACGGTCACGCCGCCGCACCGACGGAACCCGGTCGACTGGCCGGTCTCCTCCTCCAGCCGCGAGTACAGCTCGGTGGAGTACTGCACCAGCCGGGTGCCGCTCTCGGTGGCCCGCAGCTGCCCGACCAGGCCGGCCGCGTGCCAGGTGGTGCCGCAGGACAGCTGCCCCTGCTCCAGCAGGAGCAGGTCGGTCCAGCCCAGCCCGGCCAGATGGTAGGCCACGCTCGCGCCGATCACGCCGCCGCCGATGATCACCACCCGAGCCCGGCTGGGCAGGGCCGCCGTCGTCATGCTGCTCCCCCGCTGCCGCCGTCGGATGGCGGGCAGCGGTCAGTCATCGCGCGCCGCCTCGTCGAGCAGCGCAGCGAACCCGCCGGCCGTGAGGCCCTCGGCCGCCCCGTCGAAGCGCTCCATGGCCCAGGACCAGAAGTCGAAGTCGAGCGGGCTCGCCGCGCTCTGGATGGCGCCCCAGAGCGTCCAGCCGTACTTCGCCGCCAGGCCGAGCAGCCTGGCCCGGGCGATCTTGTTCCGCAGCGGCCTGCCGTAGTACTGGGTGACAAGCTCGGCCAGGCCGTCGTCGTCCAGCAGGCACTCGCTGGCGATGTTGCCGAGCTCGAAGCAGGGGTCGTTGTTGCCTGAGTACTCGTAGTCGATGAGCCAGATCCGCATCCCGTCGTCGATGAAGTTGCCGGCCAGCAGGTCGTTGTTGCACGGGACGGTCCCGGCATCCCGGACGGCGAGCGCGCGCTGGATCGCCTGGAATTGCGGCATCAGATCGTCGTAGCCGGCCGGGATGCGGAAGCCCCGGGCACGGACGACGGATGCGTACCTGCGCTGGATGTCGAACATGTCGAAGTCGTTGCCGAACCGGCCGCCCGAGTGCAGCCGGCGGCAGGCGCGGGCGATGCGCGCGATGTTGGCGGGCACCGCGACGTCGGAGTTGGCCAGCGTGCGGCCCTGGATGTAGCCGATGACCAGGACGCCGTCGTCCGGGCGGTAGTCGATCACCGGCGCGCCGACCCCGGACGCCGCGGCGATGGCCGAGTTGCGGTACTCGCTGTCGCGGTCGATCGCGAGCAGCTCGCTGCCCGCTGACCAGACCCGGGCGACGAAGCTGCCGTCCGGGGTCGTCACCTTGTAGTTGCGGTTGGTCAGGCCGCCGGGCAGCTCCTGGACCGTGCGGGGACGGCAGGCCAGGCTCGGTACCCGGTCGAGCAGCTCGTCAAGAGGTGCGCGGCCCTGGCACATGAACGCAGGGTATGTGGCCAGCGGGTTAAGGTCTAGACCGAACGAGAGGATCTTTCGCAGACCCCCGCTGATCTGCTGAATCGTGGGCCACGCCTGGACTCAGCTCCCCCACGCTGGCGGCTGCGCCGGGAAGAGCCCGGCCAAAGGGTATGGACAATTGACGGGGCGCACCCATACGCTACGCCTCATTCTGCGGCCCATCGCAAGGGGAGGACCTCGATGAGCGCCAGCACTCCGGTTTCCAGCGGACACGAGCGTGATTCCGCCGACCTCGCGGGATTCGGCTACCAGCAGGAACTAAAGCGCTCGCTCGGGACCTTCAGCTCCTTCGCGGTCGCGTTCAGCTACATCTCGCCGTCGACCGGCATCTTTACCCTGTTCGCGCTCGGCCTGACGACCCTGGGCGGTGTCTTCATCTGGACCTGGCCGGTGGTTGCGCTCGGCCAGTTCCTGGTCGCCCTGAACTTCGCCGAGGTGTCCAGCCACTACCCGGTGGCCGGCTCGGTCTTCCAGTGGACCAAGTACCTCTCCAGCCGGAGCTACTCGTGGTTCACCGGCTGGATCTACCTGTTCGCCGGCATCCTGACCGTCACCGCGGTCGTGGCCACGCTGCCGCTTGCACTGATCCCCGCGCTGAACGGCCTGGGCTGGCACAGCCTGGACGGCGGCAGCCTGGGCACGAATGAAGTAGTCGCGCTCATCACACTGGCCGTCATCACCGTCCTGAATATCTACGGCGTGCGGCTGGTCGCGATCATCAACAACACCGGGGTGCTGTTCGAGATACTCGGCATGTTCGTCTTCGCGATCGTCCTGATGGCCTTCCACAACCATCAGGGCTTCCACGTCGTGACCAACAGCGCGGGCTTCCATGTGGGGCCAAGCTCCTTTCTCGCCGCGATGTTCATGAGCCTGTTCGTGATCTACGGCTTCGACACCGCGTCGACGCTCGCCGAGGAGACCAGGGACCCGCGGCGGGCCGCACCGAAGGCGGTGCTCTTCTCGGTGATCGGCGCGTTCATCATCGGCGGGGTGTTCCTGCTCGGCGTGCTGGTGGCCATTCCGAACATGCACACTGCGGTAACCGGCGCGTTCAACCCGGCCACGATCATCGAAGCGAACTTCTCCTCGTCGTTCGCGACGATCTACTTGCTGGTGGTCTCCGCGGCGATCTTCGTCTGCTGCCTGTCGATCATGGCCGCGACGATCAGGCTGTGCTTCGGGATGTCGCGCGACAACCAGCTGCCGTTCTCGAAGCCGCTGGCAAAGGTAGCGCCGAGCCTGCACACGCCGGTGTGGACCTGCATCGCGGTCGCGGTGCTCGCCGCGGTGCCGTTCCTGAAGTACTCGGGCGCCGGGATCATCGCGATCGCGGCTACCGGCATGATCTACCTCAGCTACTTCCTCGGCAACATCGTGATCATGCGGGCCCGTGCCCGCGGCTGGCCGAAGATCACCGCGCCGTTCCGGCTCGGCCGCTGGGGAATCCTGGTGAACGTCGTCGCGCTGCTGTACGGCGGGTCGATGCTGATCAACTTCGCCTGGCCGCGAGCTGCGAGCAACCCGAAGCCCGCGCAGACCGGAGGGCTGCTCAGCTTCGGCATCGGCTTCGTCAACAAGATCCCGATCCTGTGGACGGTCGTCGTCGTTGCCCCAGGTGGAGAACTGACCAGGGTCCGTCAGCCCCCGCGATGCCCGCCGGCCGCAGCTAGGAACCATGGGGGGGCAACTGCGGCCGGCGGGCGACCGGACCGCGCGGCCGGCGGGACAGCGGGCTGACCGTGCCGCGACAGCCGGGCGGCAGGCGCGGCGCGAGGCGGAACGCGGCCGGGCGCGCGGTGCCGCCGGCGCTGGCGACGCACGGCAGCACGCCGCCCACGATCATCCGCGCGCCGGGTACCACCGTGCACGCACAGATCGAGGACTGGCTGGCCGGGCAGATCGCCGTCGGCGCGCTCCGGCCCGGCGAGCGGCTGCCGACCGAGCAAGACCTGGCCGGGTGGTTCGGAGTCAGCCGGATGACGCTGCGGCATGCGCTCGGCGAGCTGGCCAGGCGAGGGCTGGTGACCAGGGCCGTAGGGCGCACCGGCGGCACTTTCGTGGCCGAGCCCAAGCTGGAGCAGGATCTCACCACTCTCGCCGGGTTCTCCGAGCAGCTGCGCAGGCACGGGATGGTGGCCGGTGCCCGGGTGCTCGCCGCCACCTCGCGCCCGGCCGGCCCGGCCGCGGCCGCGGCCCTTCAGCTCGCCGAGGGTGACCCGGTCCATGATGTCCGGCGGGTCCGGCTCGCCGACGGCATGCCGATCGCGGTGGAGCACTCGCTCTTTCCCGCCGCGCGCTGCCCCGGGATGCTGGAGTGCCGGCTGGACGGCTCGCTTTATGAGCTGCTTGAGGTGAAATACGGCCTGCGGCCGCACCGGGCCAGGGAGAGCCTGGAACCGGTCACCGCCGGGGTACGCGAGGCTGAGGCGCTGGAAATCGCGGAAGGCGCCCCGCTGATGCTGGTCGAGCGCACCGCGTACGCCCGGACCGGCCAGCCGGTTGAGTTCGCCCGCGACCTGTTCCGCGGCGACCGGACCCGCCTCGTGATCTGGACCTCAGAGCTAGCCGGCGACGTCTGACCGTTGCGCCGCTAGCCAACTCCGGCGTGCGTGTTGGCCCGCCGCGGTCCCGCAGTCACCCCGATTTTCTTGATCACGGAGACTTCCGGGTGCTCGAACCCCCAAAACTCTCCGTGATCATGGGCGGCGGCCGCCACCTGGAGCGGCGGCGGTGCGATGACGACGCCGTCGACTGGTTCGGTCAGCTTTCCTCGACAATCTCCAGGCCGTTGCCGTCCTGGTCGCGGAGGGCGAACATGGGCGGCACGCCCGGCCAGCGCAGTACCTCATCGGCGTCGACGCCGCTGGCCCGCAGCCGCGCCTGCTCGGCGTCGGCATCGGCGGTCACGAAGCGGATGCCGGTCTCGACGCCGGCCGGGACTCCCTCGTGCGCGGGAACGAGCGCTACCGTTGTGGTCGCGCCCGATGGCGCCACCTCGATCCAGCGCTTGCCGCCGCCCATCGGAGCGTCGAGGCGCTTCTCCAGGCCGAGCTTGCCGAGGTAGAACTCAACCGCGCGATCCTGGTCGGTGACGGGGACGCCGACCGTCCGCACTCGACTGATCCGGCTGGTGGCTTTCGTGTCAGGCATTTCGCATTCTCCTGTTCGCTGGACGCCGCGCCCGGGAGCGGGCGAGCGGCGCTGCTGATCGTGGCCGGCCGCGGCGGTGATAGCCGGGCTAGCGGTACATCAGTGATCCGGGCGTGGTGAGCAGCTCGCCAGTCTCCAGCCAGGTCTTCAGGCCGGAGAGGATCATCGGCCAGCCGCCGTAGATCTCGTCGTTAGCGCCGTCGCGCAGCTGGTCGTGGGTGAGCGTCAGCCGGCACGAATCGCCGACTGGCTCGATGTCCCAGCTGACCCTGGATGTGCCCTCGCTCTTGACTTCCTCGCTCCATAGCGCGGCCATCGTGTGCACGAGCCGCCGCGGCGGGTCGGCCTCGAGGACTTCGCCCTCGCCCAGCAGCCCGGGAGCGCCCGGGTGGCTCATCTCCAGCCGCGCGCCCGGCGTCCAGTCCGAGCTGACCTTGGCGCCGAAGTTGTACTTGCTGCGGATCCCGGGGTCGGTGATCGCCTCCCACAGGCGGTCCGGTGTGGTGCGGATGTAGATCTCGAAAATCTTCTCCACGGGCTTCTCCAGTTCCTCCTTCAGGCCGCTGAGCGCGGCGGCCCAGGGCTCGGCGTATTTGCTTACCCACCGGTCGTGGACCAGCCGGATCGGAACCGGATTCAGGTAGTGCAGCTTTTCCCGGCCCCGCCGCCTGGTCACCACCAGGCCCGCGTCCTCCAGCTGCTTCAGGTGCTTCATCACGCCGAAGCGGGTCATCGAGAAGCGCTGCACGAGTGCGCCGAGCGTCTGCCCGTCCGCACGGAACAGCTCGTCGAGCAGGCTGCGCCTGGTCGGATCGGCGAGCGCCCTGAATACCTCGTCCACTCCCGAATAATAGGTGACCAATTGGTCACATGTCAAGCGAGTGGCCGGCCAGCCGCCCCGCGTCGGCCGGTACTGCTGATGGCTATGCACTCCTCCGCCGCGAGCCGGGGCTGGCCGCCGGCCGCCTGGTATCCTGGCGCTATGACTTCTGGTTACGCGACGACGACGCCGGTGAGATCCCGGCGCACGCCAGCGTGACCTGATCACGACGACAAGGCCCCGGGAGCTCGGCTTCCGGGGCTTTTTCGCGGGCCCGGGCAGCGGCGCTCCCGGAGCCTGCGAAGGAGACACCGATGCATGCCGATCACCGTCAGCTCGGCCGCGAGCTTGGCCTCTTCCGCACCGATCCGCTGGTCGGCGCGGGGCTGCCGCTGTGGCTGCCGGATGGCGCCATCGTGCGCAGCGAGCTGGAGAGGCTCGCCGCCGAGGAAGCGATCAAGGGCGGCTGCCAGCGGGTCTACACCCCGGTACTGGCGAAGCGGGAACTATATGAGCGGTCGGGCCACTGGGCGAAGTTCGCCGCCGACATGTTCCCGCCGATGCAGGTCGGCGGGGAAGAGCTCGTGCTCAGGCCCGCCAACTGCCCGCACCACGCTCTCATCTACGCCGCCGAGCAGCACAGCTTCCGGGATCTGCCGGTACGGCTGACCGAGGCGGCCAGCATGTTCCGCAGTGAGCTTTCCGGCGTGCTCGGCGGCCTGTCCCGGGTCCGGCAGATCAACCTCGACGACACCCACGTCTTCTGCCTGCCTGAGCAGGTAACCGACGAGATCGCGCTCGCCCTGGCGACAGCGCGGCGCTACCACCAGATACTCGGCATCGAGGTCACCAGGTACCAGCTGTCCCGGCGCGGCAAGGACGGGGCCTACCTCGGCGGCGACGCACTGTGGCGCGGCGCGGAGCGCCAGCTCGCTGCGGCGCTCGACCGGCTGGGGCTGGCGTATGACGACGCTCCGGGGGAGGCCGCGTTCTACGGGCCGAAGATCGATGTCCAGGTGACCGACGCGGCCGGCCGCGAAGACACCCTGTCCACCGTGCAGCTGGACTTCAACCAGCCAGAGCGCTTCGATCTCAGCTACGCGGGCAGCGACGGGCGGCAGCATCGCACTGCAATGATCCACCGCGGCGTGCTGTCCTCGATGGACCGCCTGGTGGCGTACCTGATCGAGCGTTATGACGGGGCGTTCCCGCCCTGGCTCGCCCCGCTTCAGGTACTCGTGCTGCCGGTCAGCGATCAGCAGGCAGCGCTGGCCCGGTCGCTGACCAGCCGGTTCCGCGCCGCCGGACTGCGGGCCGATTACGCGATGGCCGACGCCACCCTGGGCGCGCGGATCCGGCGGGCCCGCGAGCGCCGGGTTCCGTATGTGGCCGTCATCGGCGCCAGGGAGGAAGCCAGCGGCCTGCTCGCGGTACGGCTCCGGGATGGCCGGCAACTGCCCGCGATATCCGCCGCGGACCTGATCGCCGGCGTCGCCGGGCAGGTCGAAAGCCGGTCCCCCGGCCTTGGCTTCGCTGCCCCGGCCGGATCGGCGCGGCCCGCCGGCGTGGCCTGACCGGCATGCCGTAAGACCATCACCACGATTTTTTACGCAGCCTCCCGGCCCGGCGCCGCCCCGCAATCGCGGCGGCAACGGCGCGCTCTCGCGGCCGGCGACGGCGCGAGCCGCCCGAGCCAGCCAGCCGGGGCCGTCAGCCTGCCGGTGCCGTCAGGCGGGCCGTATCCGCTAGAGGCCGGCAATCCGTTCACGCTCGCCGCGTATGCGGGCAGGCTATGGATTGCCGACTTCGCGGGCACGGATGTCATAGTCGTCGATCCGGCATCGCTGCCCGCTACTGGCTGAGCGAACCCGGACACGCAGACCATAGACTAAAGACTGCCTCGCGGCCGCCGGGTTGCGTCGGTTGAGCGGGCCGGCCGTCCGGCCTCGCTACGGACCGGCAAAACTGGCTCAGGCACGATCGCTTACTCAGCGGCTGTCGCGGGCCGCGCTGTCGCAGGCCACGGTGGAGAAAGGGCGAATGAACAAGATCGTCGGCATGATCCTGGCCCTGCTCGGCGCCGCTGCCCTGGTCGGCGGCCTGGTGGCGGCCCTGGTCACGTCCGCAGGCTCGGTGTCCGCCGCCCGCCGACCGCCGGTCGCCTATGACTGCCAGGGATCGCATCATGGCCAGCTAAGGCCGGCCGATATCTTGCTCGACTGCCTGTCCGGGAATGTCCTCGTCAAGACACCGGCCTGGCGATACTGGAACGGCACCTCGGCCCGGTCAACCGGCGCCACGCTGTGGGTCAACAAATGCCGCCCGAACTGCGCCGCCGGGCACTACCGGAAGTACCCGGCCAGCCTGGTCCTCTACCGCGAGCGGTCCGCCCACGGCCGCGGCTACTACACGCGCATGCGGTTGCAGTACACCCACCACGGGCCGCGGACTTACACCTACCGGTGGGGCACCTACCCGGGCGCCACCCTGCCCGGCTGGATCGGCGGACCCTAGCGGACCCCGCCCCGGCCGTTCACGAACGGCAAGTCCTACCACAGCTGCCTCGCCTACCTGATACCCGGCGGCGGCTCCATCCAGAAAGTCCAGTGGAACAACGGGCCCAACGCAGCGGACGAGGTCTCCCCCTACTTCGACAAGCCCATCGTGTGGGCGGGAAACTGACCGCCAGCACCACGAGGCGTCCATGATCGGGGGATTTCTCAGTCGCCACGACTGAGAAATCCGCTCCGATCATGAAACCCGGCGGCGCGGCGGCGGGCTAGGCCTGCTGGACGCGGGACAGGCGGGTCC